>WBZO01001124.1_pt3 | contig 26314 bp, 26 predicted proteins | sample 5204261 | NCBI WGS metagenome assembly WBZO01 (sample SAMN12412400, study PRJNA552823) | activated sludge metagenome | isolation source: activated sludge from anammox sidestream of wastewater treatment plant... | place: USA: North Carolina | collected 2017-09
CATCGTGAGGAAGCGGAGATCGCTCGCGACCGGCTGCCGCCGCGCGAGGACGCGCAGGCAGAGATCGTCGACCTCGAGCTCGAGGCGGTTGATCTGTCGATCGATGTAGAGCGTCCTCTCCGCGAGCTCACTGTCGCGGTCGACGAGCGCCTTCATCGCCTGCGAGAGCATCTCCTCGACCTTCGCCCCCATCATCAGGAGCATCTCGCGGATGCGCTGGAGCTCGCCTTCGTATTCGCGATCGGTGTGGAGACGAGGCATGGGTCGAGACGCTCTCAGCCGAAGCGGCCGGTGATGTAGTCCTCCGTCCGGGGATCGGACGGCTTCGTGAAGATCACGTCCGCGTGATCGTACTCGACCAGCTCGCCGACGTAGAAGAACGCGGTGTAGTCCGAGACGCGCGCGGCCTGCTGCATGCTGTGGGTGACCACGACGATGGTGTAGCGCTCGCGGAGCTCGTGGATCAGCTCTTCGATCTTCGCGGTGGCGACCGGATCGAGCGAGGAGCACGGCTCGTCCATCAGCACGACCTCGGGCTCGAGCGCGAGGCAGCGGGCGATGCAGAGCCGCTGCTGCTGGCCGCCCGACAGCGCGCCGCCGGGGCGATCGAGGGCATCCTTCACCTCGTCCCACAGCGCCGCCTGACGCAGCGTCTCCTCGACGACGCGCCCCCGGTCGGGTGGCTCGATCCCCGCGAGCCGGAGCCCGGCGAGCACGTTGTCGCGGACGGACATCGTCGGGAAGGGGTTCGGCTTCTGGAAGACCATGCCCACGCGACGCCGGACGCGCACCGGATCGACGACGCCGTCGTAGATGCTCTTGCCGTCGAGGAGCACGTCGCCGGCGGTCCGCGCGAAGGGGACGACCTCGTGCATGCGGTTGAGGCAGCGGATGAACGTGGACTTGCCGCAGCCGGACGGGCCGATGACGGCGGTGACCTTCCGCTCGACGAGCGGGAGCGTGATGTCGACGAGCGCGCGCTTGTCCCCGAACCACGCGGAGAGCTTCTCGGCGCGCATCTTCTCCTTCGGCGTCTCGGCCGGCGCAGGAGGGGCGCTCGTGCGCGTGGCCCAGCTGCTCGAGGCGCTCATCGCTCCACCTCGGGCGGCATCGCGCGGCGGGCGAGCGCGCCGAGCACGACGACGATCGCCACGAGGACGAGCGCAGCGGCCCAGGCCTGCGCGTGCCAGCTCTCGTTCGGCGTGAGGGTGTAGGTGAAGATCTGCACTTGGAGTGACGACGTCGGCTCGAGGAGCGTCTCGTTCCAGAAGCGATTGTTGTACGCCGTGAAGAGGAGCGGCGCCGTCTCACCGGAGACTCGGGCCACCGCGAGCATGCAGCCGGTCCGGATGCCGGGCGCCGCGGTGCGCAGCACGACGTGGATCGCGATGCGCCAGCGCGGTGCACCGAGCGCGAGCGCGGCTTCGCGGAGCGAGTCGGGGACGGTCCGGGCGAGCTCGTCCGTCGTCCGCGCGACGAGCGGCAGCATGAGCATCGCGAGGGCGACGGCGCCGGCGAGCGCGGAGAAGTGCTTCATCCGCACGACCATGACGGCGTAGACCACGACGCCGACGAGGATCGACGGCACGCCTGCGAGGACGTCCGCGCAGAAGCGCGCGGCTCGCGCGAGGGGCGTCGCGCGGTACTCCGCGAGGAACACGCCGGCGGCGATGCCGACGGGGATGCCCATCGCGCTGGCGAGCAGGACCAGCTCCACCGTGCCGAAGATGGCGTTCGCCATGCCGGCGCCTTGCTCCCCGATTGGACGGAGGAAGAAGGACGGCGAGAGGCCGGCGAGCCCGCGCTGCGCGACCCATCCGACGATCGACGCGAGGGGGACGAGCGCGAGGACGACCGCGAGCCCGCAGAAGATCGTGGCGGCGCGGCTTGCGAGCTTGCGCGCGGAGTACGCGGACTCGTGGAGGTCCGGCGTCATCGTCCCCCCGTTGCGAGCGCGATGCCGCGCACGCGACCGACGAGGAGGCGCGCGCCGACGTTGAACACGAGCGTGACGGCGAACAGGACGAGGCCGATCTCCGCGAGCGCGGCGACGTGCAGCTCGTCGGTCGCGACCGGGAACTCGTTGGCGACGACGCTCGCCATCGTATAGCCGGGGGCGAACAGCGACGCGGAGATCTCGGGACGGCTGCCGACGACCGCGGCCATTGCCATCGTCTCGCCCACCGCGCGGCCGAGCCCGAGGAGCACGGCTCCGAAGACACCCGAGCGCGCGTGCGGGAGCACGATGCGACGCACGACGTCCCACGGCGTCGCGCCCAGCGCCAGGCCGCCCTCGCGGAGCTCGCTCGGTACGGCGGCGAGGACCTCGCGCGACACCGATGCGATGGTCGGCAGGATCATGATCGCGAGGACCATCGCCCCGCAGAGCAGCCCGATGCCGTGCTTCGGTCCGCGGAACAGCGGCAGCACCCCGAGGTTCGCCTCGAGCGCCGGCTCGATGCTGGTGCGGAGGACCGGGGCGAGCACGAGCGCGGCCCACAGCCCGTAGACCACCGACGGGATCGCGGCGAGGAGATCGACGAGCGCACGCACCGGGCGGCGCATCGCGGGCGGCCCGAGGTCGGTCAGGAAGATCGCGACGCCCAGCCCGACGGGCACCGCGAGCACGAGCGCGACGAGCGAGGTGACCGTCGTGCCGAACAAGAAGGGCAGCGCGCCGAGCTCGCCGCGTGCCGGGCTCCACGCGGTCGACGTGATGAACGACGGGCCGAACGCGCGCAGGCTCGGGAGCGCGAGCTCGATCACGGCGACGGCGACCGCGAGGAGCACGCTCGCGACCAGGACGGCCGCGGCGGCGCCCACGAGCACGAACACCCGGTCGCCGTTCGCTCGTCGCACGGGCTCACCCAGCTCCGAGGATGGGCCTGCCAGCGGCACGCAGGTCGCGGAGCGTGGACTCGGCGCGCGTGACGAACGCGGACGGGAGCGGCGCGTAGCCTTCCGCGGCGGCGAAGCGCTGGCCTTCGTGGACCGCCCACCACAAGAACTTCGCGATCGCCTCGCCCTTCGCTCGATCGCGCGCGTCGCGAGGGACGACGACGAGCGACAGCGCGGCGATGGGATAGGCGAGCTCGTCCGGCGAGTCGACGATCGAGAGCCCTCGAGCCCCGCGCGCGGCGGAGTCCATCGCTTCGAGCGTCGGGGGGACGTACTTGCCGGCGCGGTTCATCACGCGCGCGACCGAGAGGCCGGCGGCTCGAGCGTAGGCGCTCTCGACGTAGCCCATGGTGTTGGGCGTCGATCGGACGAACGCCGCGACGCCGTCGCTGCCCTTCGCGCCGACCCCGACGGGGAAGCGGGTGACCTTCCCCGCTCCGACGCGGTCGCGGAACGTCGCGCTGTGCCCGCTGAGGAAGGTCGTCAGCGCCGCGCTCGTGCCGCTCCCGTCGGCGCGGTGCACCACGGTGATCGGCGCCGACGGCAGCGCGATCTTCGGGTTGGCGGCGCGGAGGCGCGCATCGTCCCAGCGGGTGATGACGCCGAGGAAGACGTCGGCCGCGAGCTCGGGCGTGAGCTCGATGTCCGCTGCGCCGTCGAGGTGATACGCGAGGACGACCGCGCCGATCGTCGCCGGGATCTGCACGAGCGGTCGCTCCGCTCGCCCGAGCTCCGCGTCGGACATCGGCACGTCGGTCGCGCCGAAGTCGACGACGCCGTCGCCGATCTGCCGGACGCCCGCGCCCGATCCGAGCGGCTGGTAGTTGATGCGCACGTTCGGCTCGACGCGCGCGTACTCCGCCGCCCACCTCGCGTAGAGCGGGTAGGGGAGCGTCGCGCCCGTTCCGTCGACGACCTGCGGGCCGTGCTCGTTCTTCGAGCACGCCATCGTCGCGGCGCCGAGGCCGAGGAGGAACGCACGACGGTTCACAGGACGACCTCGAACGTCGTGCCCTTGCCGACGGTGCTGCGCACGTCCACCGTCCCGCCCATCGCCTCGACGAGATGCTTCACGATCGAGAGGCCGAGACCGGTCCCGCCCATGTCGCGCGAACGACCGGCCTCCACGCGGTAGAAGCGCTCGAACAGTCGAGGGAGGTGCGAGGCGTCGATGCCCGGCCCGTCGTCCTCGACGAGAACGCGCACGTGCTTGTTCTCGGCCGCGGCGCGGATCGTGACCGTCGACCCCTCCGGGCAGTACTTGACCGCGTTGTCGACGAGGTTCGTGAGCACCTGCTCGAGCGCGCGGCGGTCGGCCTCGATCTCGAGGGCCTTCGCGCAGTCGAGGCGCAGCCCGACCTTCTTCTTGTCCGCTCGCTCCCGGAACATGCCGAGCAGGTGGCTGGCGTACGGCTCGAACGCGAACTTCTCCGGCCGGAGCTTGAGCTCGCGCGACTCGATGCGCGACAGGTCGAGGAGGTCTTCGATCAGGCGCTGCAGCCGCGACGCGTTGCGCTCGACGATGCCGAGGAACTTCCGCGCGCCCTCGGGATCCTTCTCCAGCGCGAGGTCCAGCGTCTCCGCCGCGGAGAGGATGGCGGTGACCGGCGTGCGGAGCTCGTGCGAGACGTTCGCCACGAAGTCGCGCCGCAGCGACTCGAGGCGGCGGATGTCGGTCACGTCGAAGAAGACGGCGAGGAGGCCGCCGCCCGCCTTCTCGAACGCCGTGCCGCGTACGAGGAGGCGCCGAGGCTTGAGGCCGCCGAGCTCGACCTCGCCCGACGCGGTCGCCTTGCTCTTCCGTGCGCGGTCGAGCAGCTCCTTCAGCTCGGCGTGGCGCACCACCTCGAGGAGCGGCTGACCGATGACGTCCGCGCGGAGCAGGAGCATCTCGCGGAGCGCCGGGTTCATCAGCGCGACCTTGCCCTCGCGATCGAGCAGGAGCACTCCCTCCTGCATCCCGTCGAGGATGCGGCTCACGAGGTCGCGCTCCGAGCGGAGCTCGCCGACCGTGCGGGAGAAGCTCGATGCGAGCTCGTCGAAGACCGCGCCGAGCTGGCCGAGGTCCTCGCCGGTGGAGACGCGTGCCCGCGCATCGAGATCGCCGGCGTGCATGCGTCGCGCGGCCTCCGCGAGAGGACGCACGCTCGCCTCGAGCCACCGGAGCGACAGCTCGGAGAGCAGGAAGGCGGACGCACCTCCGAAGACGACCGCGACCACGACGGCGGTGGTCGTGCCGGCATCCCTCGTGAGGAGCGCGAGCGAGGTCCATACGGCGACGGAGACGACGACCCAGATCGCGACGAGGAGGCGGACGCGGAGACGCCCCCGGATCAACCCGACAGCCCCTCCGGCGTGTCGGCGAAGCGATAACCGACGCCGCGGACGGTCTCGATGTAGTCGCCGGCCGGGCCGAGCTTCTCGCGCAGGCGCTTCACGTGGGTGTCCACGGTGCGCGTGGTGATGTCCGCGTCGATGCCCCAGACGTCGCTGAGCAGCGCGGCGCGCGTCTGCACGCGGTTCCGGCGATCGTAGAGGGTGACGAGCAGCTTGAACTCGAGCGCGGTGAGCTCGAGCTCCTGATCGTCCGCCCACACGCGATGGGCCTCGCGGTCGACGCGCAGCCGACCGAACTGGAAGGTCTGCGACGCCTCCTGCTCTCCCTGCGATCGCCGGAGGATCGCGCTGACGCGAAGGAGGAGCTCGCGCACGCTGAACGGCTTCACGACGTAGTCGTCGGCGCCGAGCTCGAAGCCGACCACGCGATCGATCTCCTCGCCCTTGGCGGTGAGCATCACGACCTGGGTGTTCTTCAGCGCGGGATCGGTCTTGAGCGTCTTGCAGACCTCGGTGCCCGGGATGTCGGGCAGCATCAGGTCGAGAAGGACGAGGTCCGGGCGCTTCTCGCGGGCGATCTCGAGGCCCTGCTTGCCGCCGCCGGCAATGAAGACCTTGTGTCCCTTCTCGCGAAGGTTGTAGTCGAGGACCTGCTGGATGTCCGGCTCGTCCTCGATGACCAAGATGCGCGCCATGTTCCGGTCGTACTCTATCCGTGTGACGAACGTGTGTCATACGCGACAACGGTGTGTTGGGTGATCGATCAGCATCGCGTCGTGGTGGTCGTGCCGGCCTTCGAGGAGGCGCCCTTCGTGGGTCGCGTCGTCGCGACCATGCCCGCCTTCGTCGATCGCGTCATCGTCGTGGACGACGGCAGCACCGACGGGACCAGCACGGCCGCGCTGGCGCCCGGCGATCCGCGCGTGCGCGTCCTCCGCCACGAGCGCCGCCGGGGCGTCGGTGCGGCGATCGCGACCGGCTACCGCGCCGCGCTCGACGAGACCGAGCATCCCCACGATGCGATCGCGGTGATGGCCGGCGACGGCCAGATGGATCCGGATGACCTCCGTGGCGTGGTCCTGCCCGTCGTGTGCGGCAAGGCCGACTACGTGAAGGGCGACCGCTTCGGCGATCCGAGCGTCCGCCGCCGGATGGGGTTGCCGCGCTGGATCGGCGGCAAGGTCTTCAGTCGCCTCACCGCCCTCGCCATCGGCCGTCCGGTCTCGGACAGCCAGTGTGGGTACACCGCGCTCGCGCGCCGGGCGGCCCTCGCGATCGACCTCGACGGGCTCTGGCCATCCTTCGGATATCCCAACGATCTCCTCGGCCAGCTCGCCGCCCGCGGGCTCGCGATCGAGGAGGTGCCGGTGAAGCCGATCTACGGCGCCGAGAAGAGCCACCTGCGCGCCCGGCATCTCCCTCCGATCTTCTTCCTCCTCGCGCGCGCCGCGGTGCGTCGGAGCACGCACCGTGCGTCATCCGATCGGGTGACCCCCGGCGGAGGAGCTTGCGTCGCCCCGGTGCCGTATCATCCTGAAGATCCCGGATGCGAACCCCGCGTCACTCGTCGCGACCCGGCTCCAAGTCGAGGGGCGGCATCGGAACCTTGATCGGCAACGGCTGGCTCCGCGAGTCGCCGCGCAACGTCATCCCGCGAGAGTGGGACGTGAAGAGCCGGTCGGCGCTTCGCAAGTGCATGTTCATGCAGATGCCTCCCGAGATCGCGGAGCTCGTGGCGCACCTGCCGCCTCCTCCGCCGTCACCGGTGCCGGCGTGGCAGCCGCCGAAGCGCGAGGAGCCGATCGTCCCGCGCCGTCGCGACCCGAACAAGGACGTGCGTGCGTTCCCCGCCGTCAGCCCCGAGATGATCCGCGCGAAGGCCAGCGCGCCCGTCGAAGGCCGCGCGTGGTGGGAGGACCCGATCGCGCTCGGAACCCTCCTCATCGTCGCGCCGCCGATCGGCCTCGCGTGCGTTTGGCGCAGCAAGCAGTACTCGAACGAAGCGCGCTGGGCGCTCACGGTGATGAGCGCGTTCACGACGTGCTTCGTCGGCGCGGTGGTGCTCGCGCTGCTCGTCGTCCGCTGATCGCGTCGGTTCACGCCCAGAGGCGCTTGATCCCGCCATCGAGCCGCCAGAGGAGGGCATGCGTGTCCAAGAGCAGGCGCACCTCAACGCTCCCAGGCCGCGAGCTCGTCCTCCGGTAGCGGCTCGAAGAACGCCGGCGTCACCTTGGCCTTCCCCTTCATGGCGCCGAACCTTCGTTCGACCTTCGGCGCGGAGATGGCCACCAAACGAACGACCGGGACCTTGCCGCGTGCGATCACGATGTCTTCGCCCGCCTCCGCCCGTTCGATGAGACGGGAGAGGTGCGTCTTGGCCTCGTGGACGCTGACGGGCTTGGAGGACATGACTAAGAAAGGTTAGCTAACCCCCGTCTCGGTCAAGCGCGCTTGGCGACCTGCGTGATCGAGCTCGAGCGAGGCTCAGTCGGCGAGCGCGCGCTCGACGATCGTCGATGCGTGCCGGAGCGCGTGCTCGAGATCGAACAGCTCGTCCAGCCTCTGCCGCGACAGCTTCGAGCTCACGTCGGCATCGCCCGCGAGGTTCTCGCGGAAGCGGCCCTCGCCCTTCCACGCCCGCATCGCGTTGCGCTGCACGAGGACGTACGCCTCCTGCCGCGCCATGCCCGTCTCGACGAGCGCCAGGAGCACCGCCTCGGAGAAGAACAGCTCCGCGGCGCGATCGAGGTTCTCCTTCATGCGCTCCGCGTAGACGACGAGCCCGTCGACGACGCCGCGCGCGCGGTCGAGCATGAACGACAGGGTCGCGGTCGCGTCAGGCGCGATCATGCGCTCGGCGGACGAGTGCGAGATGTCCCGCTCGTGCCAGAGCGCGACGTTCTCGAGCGCCGGGATGCACGCCGAGCGAACGACGCGCGCGAGGCCGCACAGGTTCTCCGTCAGGATCGGGTTGCGCTTGTGAGGCATCGCGCTCGAGCCCTTCTGCCCGACGGTGAACGCCTCCTCCGCCTCGCCGACCTCCGAGCGCTGCCAGTGGCGGACGTTGGTCGCGAGCCGCTCGATGCCCGCCGCGACGAGCGCCATCGCGCAGAACAGCTCCGCATGCCGATCGCGCGGGACGATCTGCGTGCTCACCGTCTCCGGACGGAGCCCGAGCTTTCCGAGCGCCTTCGCCTCGATCTCCGGTGAGAGGTGCGCGTACGTCCCTACCGCGCCCGCGATCTTGCCGACCGCGATGGCCTCGCGCGCGCGAGCGAGGCGCTCGCGACCGCGCTTCATCTCCGCGTGGTGACCGGCGAGGACGATGCCGAACGTCACCGGCTCGGCGAAGATGCCGTGGCTCCGCCCGATCATCGGCGTCTTCACGTGCTCGCGTGCGCGCTTGGCGAGCGCGGCGAGGAGCGCGTCGGTCCGCTTCAGCATCATGTCCGTCGCGTCCCGCAGGAGGATGGCGAACGACGTGTCGAGCACGTCGCTCGACGTCATGCCACGGTGCAGCCACCGTGCATCGGCGCCCGCCTGCTCCTCGACGTGCGTGAGGAACGCGATGACGTCGTGCTTGACCGTTCGCTCGATCTCCTCGATGCGCGTCGCGTCGAGCTTGACCTTCTTCGCGCGGATCTTGTCGGCCGTTCCCTTCGGGACGAGGCCGGCCTCTTCCATCGCGTCGCACGCCGCCAGCTCGACCTCGAGCCAGACCTCGTAGCGGCGATCCGGGGACCAGAGTGCAGCGAGCTCGCTCGGCGTGTAGCGCGGGATCATGGCGGCGGCGGTTTCTAGCACCGGCGCCAGCGGCATAGAAGTACCCGGGATCGCGTATCCTCATCCATGATGGTCAAGGCGGCGAAGGCGAATCTATCGGCGCACGACGTCTTCACGCCCGGCGCGTTCCCCGAGCACACGTACGTGGCGCGCGGCGAGGAGGACCTCGAGGAGAAGCTCCGCTTCGCGCTCAAGACCAAGGGGCAGATCGTCTCGCTGTCCGGCCCCTCGAAGTCGGGAAAGACCGTCCTGGTCGAGAAGGTCGTGGGCAAGGACGCGCTCGTCCCGGTCGTCGGCGCCGGCGTGCGCGAGCCCGAGCAGATATGGACGCGCGTGCTCGACTGGATGGACGTGCCCCTCGAGCGCGAGGGCAAGGCGGGCTCCACGCTCCAGACGAGCGCGCGCGCGGGCGCGAAGGCGACCGGCAGCGCCGTCGTCGTCAGCGGCGAGGCGACGGGACACCTCCAGACCGGCATGACGAAGGTGACCGGCACCGCGGAGAAGAAGGTGCGTCGTGGCCTCGAGCAGGTCGTCGACGAGATCGCGGGCTCGGAGCTCGTCGTCCTCGTCGACGACTTCCACTACATGCCGCGCGACGTGCAGGTCGAGGTCGCCAAGCAGCTCAAGGAGGCCGCCCGGCGGGACGTGCGCATCGTCACCGCCGCCGTCCCGCACCGCGCCGACGACGTCGTGCGCGCGAACCCCGAGCTCCGCGGCCGCGTCACCGCCGTCGACGTGCCCTACTGGGACACCGCCGATCTCGTGCGCATCGCCGAGGCCGGCTTCTCCGCGCTGAACGTCGAGATCAGCCCCGCGAGCGCCGAGCGCCTCGCGCGCGAGTCCGCCGGATCGCCGCAGCTGATGCAGGCCCTCTGTCTCTACGCCTGCTTCGTGCTCGGCACGACCGAGCGCCTCCCCACCCGCACCGCCAAGACGCTCTCGAGCGCCGAGCACACGAAGGTCTGCAAGCTCACCTCGACGGTCTGCGACTTCCGCTCGCTCGTCGACGTGCTCGACGCCGGCCCACGCACGCGCGGCGCCGAGAGGAGGACCTACCGCTTCCACGACGGGACCAGCGGCGACGTCTACCGCGTCGTCCTCCGCGCGATCGCCGCCGAGCCGCTCGCGCTCTCGTTCTCGTATGACGAGCTCTTCGATCGCGTCCGCGCCGTCTGCGAGGGGGAGGCGCCGCCGGGATCGAGCATCGTCTCCGCGGTCACGCACATGGAGAAGCTCGCGGTCGATCAGCTGCCGACGCACAGGGTGATCGAGTGGGACGAGGGGAAACAGGTCCTGCACATGCCGGATCCGTACTTCCTCTTTTACCTTCGGTGGTCGGAGCGTCTACGAGAGCCTGGCTCGTAGGTCGGATCGTTGCTCGGTTCGAGGCACGTTTCCACGTTGGACGTTTCCACGTTCGACGTTTGCACGGACACGGACACGGACACGGACACGGACACGAATTCGCGCAACACACCCGGAGGACCAGCTCGATCGCGCGACGATGAGCATCGTCTTGAACATCGCCGAGGGCGCCGGCAGGCGTTCTGCGCCCGAGAAGCGGCGGCACTACGAAATCGCCCGGGGCAGCGCGATGGAGGTCGCGGCGATTGTCGATGTGCTCCGCGGCACGCGTGAGAAGGTGGATCCCCAGTACGCCGACGCACGCTCGCTAGCCGTGCGCGTCGTCCAGATGCTGACGAAGCTCGGCGGCCCGCTGCGCTGAACGTGAACGTCGACGTGTCCGTCGAACGTGAACGTCGAACGTGAACGTCGAACGTGCAAACGTCCAACGTGCAAACGTCCAACGTCGAACGTGACCCGAAAAGGCCGAGCGCCAGCGAGAGAGTTCAGCCGTAGAAGCGCCTGCCCCGGCGCGCCATCTCCACGAGCAGCGGCGCCGGCTCGAACCGCGCCCCGAGCCTCTGCTCGAGCGACCTTGTCCTCCGCAGTACCTCTCCCGGCCCGAGCACGTCGACGTACCGGAACGGCCCTCCCCTGAACGCCGGGAATCCGATCCCGAAGACCGCCCCGATGTCTCCGTCGCGCGCCGAGCGCAGGATCTCCTCGCCGTGGCATCGCAGGGCCTCGTTGATCATCGCGAGCGCGCAGCGGAGCTGGATCTCCTCGGCGCGGTACGAGCGCCGCTCCACGCGCGGGGTGACGCCGAGCACGCGGTAGACGGTGTCGTCGACGCGCTTCTCGTTCCTCTTGCCGCGTCCATAGAGGTAGAAGCCGCGCCCGTTCTTGCGGCCCCTTCGGTGATCCTGCTCGAGCGCGGCGAACGCGGCGGGCGGCTTCATGCGCTCGCCGAACGCCGCCTGCGTGACCCCGGCCACGTGCGCGGCGACGTCGATGCCGACCTCGTCGAGGAGGTGGAGCGGTCCCATGGGGAAGCCCCAGTCGACCATCGCCTCGTCGATCGCCTCGACGGGGACGCCCTCCGCGAGCAGGTGCGCCGCCTCGTTGAGATAGGGCGCGAGGATGCGCGTCGTGTAGAAGCCGGCGCCGTCGCGCACGACGATGACCGTCTTGCCTTGCTGCCTGCCGACCGCGACGGCGGTGGCGACCGCGCGGGGATCGGTCGCCTTGGTCCGTACGACCTCGAGCAGCGGCATCCGATGAACCGGGCTGAAGTAGTGCATCCCGAGGACCATCTCGGGCCGCGCCGAGGCGGCGGCGATCTGCGCGATCGGGATGGACGACGTGTTCGACGCGAGGACGCAGGTCGGCTTGACCAGCTTCTCGATCTCGCGGAGCACGGCGTGCTTCAGCTCGAGGTCCTCGAAGACCGCCTCGATGACGATGTCCGAGTGGCGCATCCCGCTGTAGTCGGTCGACGCCGAGAGACGCGCGAAGGCGTCCACGTCGACGACGTCGCGAACGTACTTGAGGCCGCGGCCGACGGAGGTGTCGTCGCGATCCTTCATCCGGACGACGAGGCCGTTCTTCACCGAGACCGCGGCGATGCCCGCGCCCATGAGGCCTGCTCCGAGGACGGCGACGCGCTCGACGTGAAAGGGCTGCGCCTTCTCGGAGGGGTCGAGACCGGTGTCCTTCTTCGTCGCGGTCTGGGCGAAGAAGAGATCGATGAGGCGGTGCGCGGTCTCGCTCACGACGAGCTGACCGAACTCCCTCGCCTCGAGCTCGGCGGCGCGCGCGAAGCCGGACGAGGCGTACTTCTCCAGCACGTCGAGCATGCGCTCCACCGCCGGATAGTGGCCGCGCGTCTTCGCGAGCGCCTCGGCGCGCGCGCGCCGGAAGAAGAGGCGGCGTCCGATCGGGTTCTTCTCGAACAGGAGCGCCTCGAGCATCACACCCCGCGGGCGCTTGCGCGGGCGCCGCTGCTTCGCGAGCTTCGCGGCGAGGGACACCGCGACGTCGAGCACGATCGACGGCGCGACGACCTCGTCGACGAGGCCGAGGGCGAGCGCCTTCTTCGGTCGCAGGTTCTTGCCAGTGAGGCCCACGTCGAGCGCGACGCGCACGCCCGCGCGCTCCGCGACGCGGATGAGGCCGTTCGCGGCGGGCATGAGGCCGAGCTTCACCTCCGGCAGGCCGAGGACGGTCTTCGGATCGTCGCTCGCGACCGCGGCGGTGCACGCGAGCGAGAGCTCGAAGCCTCCGCCGAGCGCGGGGCCGTGGATGCATGCGACGATCGGCTTCGGGCCGCTGCCCATCCGCGCGAAGCGCTTGCCCACCTCGCGCGACGCGTCGGCGGCGTCCTTGGCGAAGCGGATCGCACGCACGTAGTCGATGTTCGCGCCGACGAGGAACGAGTCCTTCTTGCCGCTGCGGATGACGATGCCGACGACCTTCGGATCGGCCTCGAGCGCGTCGAGGGCGGCCGAGAGCTGGGCGCCGAGCTCGGGGGTGATGGTGTTGAACACCTCGCGCGGATCGTCGAGCGTGAGGATCGCGATGCCGTCGGCGCGCGTCTCGGTGCGGACGACCGCCTGCGGGCGGGAGCTGGTCGGCGACGGCTGCATCGAGACGGCGTTCATGATGCCACCTCCACGACGATCGCGGCACCGAGGCCGCCCGCGGCGCACGCGGTCGCGAGGCCGAACTTCCCGCCGCGCCGCTTCACCTCGCGCAAGACGGTGTGGATCATGCGCGCGCCGGTCGCGGCGAACGGATGGCCGAGGGCGATCGATCCGCCGTGGACGTTGAAGCGTTCGTCCTCGATCTCTCCGATCGGGCCCGTGGTGCGATTGAGCTTCTCCTCGGCGAAGCGTCGCGAGGCGAACGCCTTCTTGTTGCACAGGACCTGCGCGGCGAACGCCTCGTGCATGTCGACGACGTCCATGTCCGCGAGCCGCAGGCCCGCGCGGTCCAGCGCGATCGGCGTCGCGTAGGCCGGGCCCATCAGGAGGCCGTCGTCCGGATCGAGCGCCGCGTACGCCCACGAGCGGAGGAAGCCGAGCGGCGCGTAGCCGAGCGACTTGGCCTTCGACTCGGTCATCAGGAGGAGCGCGCTCGCGCCGTCCGTGAGCGCGGAGGAGTTCCCGGCGGTCACGCTGCCGTGCGCGCGGTCGAAGACCGGCGCGAGCTTCGCGTAGGACTCGAGCTTCGAGTCGCGGCGGACGACGTTGTCCTCGGCGATCGGGCGATCGAAGGAGGGAGGGGGCATCACGTGCATGACCTCGTCCGCGAAGACGCCTCGCTGCCAGGCCGCGGCGGCGCGGGTGTGGCTGCGGTGCGCGAAGCGATCCTGCTCCTCGCGCGTGACGCCGGCGTCCTTCGCCATGCGCTCGGCGTGCTCGCCCATCGTGAGGCCCGTCGACGGCTCGCGGAGCGCGGGCGGCACCGGGACGAGATCGCGCGGCGAGAGATGCGAGAACGCGCGGACCTTGTCCGCGAGCGAGTTCGCCTTCTGCGCCTCGACGAGCGCCGAGGCGAGCTTCTTCGAGACGGTGATCGGGACGTCGCTCGCGCTGTCCGCGCCGCCGACGACGGCGACGTCGTGCTGCCCGGCGAGCATCGCCTCGGCCGCGCTCGTGGTCGACTGGAAGGAGGTCGCGCACGCGCGGACCACGCTGAAGGCCTCGACGCTCTTCGGCATGCCCGTGCCGAGCACGATCTCGCGGGCGATGTTCGGCACGGAGGGCGTCGGCACGGCCTGGCCGTACACGACGAGGCCGATCTCCCGCGGGTCGAGCTCCGTGCGGGCGAGGAGCTCCTTGACGACGATGCGGCCGAGCTCGAGGGCCGAGAGGCTCCTGTACGCCGTGCCCTGCCTGGCAAACGGCGTCCTGAGCCCCCCGACGATCGCCACGCGCTCGCTCTTCATCGCTCCTCCGCTGAATGACGATTCACTCATGTCTTTGCCGCGATGACGCGTGGCGTCAAGTGGCCGGCGTGCGGCAAATGGCCGGTCTGTCGGCGAAACCCCACGGTCGGGCTCGGCTGTGCTAATGCGGGCGGCATGTCGTCCCTGCTCGAAGCGCTCACCGACGAAGCGAAGAAGAAGGATGTCGTGAAGGACTGTTGCGAGCTGATCGACGCCGAGGTGAAAGACAAGGGGGGCATCTCGGGGCTTGCGATCAAGGCCGGCTACGGCACCGTGAAGGGGATCAAGCCCGGCTTCATCGAGAAGGCGGTCGAGGATCTCCTCCCGGAGTTCGCGAAGGCGCTGGATCCCATCTACACAGATGCGAAGAGCCAGAACAAGCCCGTCGCGGACTTCTTCTCCTCGAACACCAGCCGCGTCGCCGACGCGCTGCTCGCGATCACCGACGCGAAGGCCGCGCGGGCGAAGAGCGGCGTCGCGAAGAGCGCGTACGACAAGCTCCGCGGCTCGGCGAAGAAGAACGTCGAGCAGGCCGTCCCCCGGCTCGGGAAGCTGATCGAGAAGTACGGCAACTGAAGGCCGCGTTCGCGGTCGTCCTCGCGATCGGTGCGGCGGGCTGCGCTGCGAGCGGAGGTGCGCGAGCGCCCGCGCCCGCGCCGCGTTCGTCGGCGCCTCCGTCGGTCCTGGCGGAGTACGACGTCCGCTGGGACGCGCCGCGCGGGACGCTGTCGGTCGAAGCCCACCTCGCGCGCGGCGCGGGCACGCGCTTCGCCGTCGATCGCGGCGTCGATCCCTTCGTGCGCGAGGTCGAAGCCGCGGCCGAAGGCTCGAGCGCGTTCACGCGCGCCTCCCGCAGCGGCGCGGCGTTCGTCCTCCCCGCGTGCGCAGGCGGCTGTCGCCTCCGCTATCGCCTGGCGCTCCGCGAGGCCGCGGCGCGCATCGACGATCTCGACGTCGCGAGCGAGGAGGGCGACGCGATCGAGGCGCCCCCGTCGAGCTGGCTCCTCGCGCCCATGGACGCCGACCCACGAGCGCGCGTGCGCTTCCGCGTGACGACGTCGGCCGGTGCACGGTTCGTCACCGGCGTCTTCCGCTCGCGGGAGGCGGAGGGCGCATGGGACATCACGGTCGACGACCTCGCGACCTCGCCCTACAGCGCGTTCGGTCCCTTCCGCGTGATCTCGGTCGAGGCTCCGGGCGCGAGCATCGAGCTCGCCATCGCGTCGGGCGGACTCGCGCTCTCGGACGATGATCTCGTCGCCTGGACCAAGGCGTCGGCCCGCGCCGTCGCCGCGTACTTCGATCGGTTCCCGATGCCGAGCGCGCTCGTCATGGTCGTGCCCGGTCGCGGCGGCTGGGTGGGCGGCGGGCGCACGCTCTCGGGCGGCGGCGGATCCATCTTCATGCGCGTCGGCGCGGCCGCTTCGAGGGCCGCCCTCGCGGACGACTGGGTGCTCGTCCACGAGATGACCCACCTCGCGTTCCCGTCGGTGCCGCGCGAGCAGGCCAGAACACAAGACTGGGCGGAGGAGGGCCTCGCGACCTACGTCGAGCCGTTCGCGCGTGTGCGTGCGGGGCTCCTGTCCGCCGAGGACGCGTGGCGCGGCCTCGCCGAGGGCCTGCCGCACGGGCTGCCGCGAGCGAACGATCGCGGCCTCGATCGCACGCCGACCTGGGGCCGCACCTACTGGGGCGGCGCGCTCTTCTACCTGCTCGCCGACGTCGAGATCCGGAAGCGCACGGACAACCGCAAGGGCCTCGAGCACGCCCTCCGCGGGATCCTCACGGCGGGCGGCAGCAACGCGTCGCGCTGGTCGCTCGACGAGAGCTTCGCCGTCGCCGACCGAGCGACGGGGACCTCCGTCCTCCGCGAGCTGCACGACGCGATGGGGACCTCCCCGCATCCCGTCGATGTCGACGCGCTCCTTCGCGAGCTCGGCGTGTCGATCACGGGCGCGAGCGTGCGCTTCGACGAGCGCGCGCCGCTCGCGGCGATCCGGCGCGCCATCACGTCCGGCTGACGGCCGGGATCGCTCAGCGATCCTTCGTGCAGAAGATCTCGGCGTACTCGGCGCCGGCCTTCACGTAGCCCTTCGTGAGATCGCTGTTGTCGAAGAGCCCGAGCTCCGTCTTGCCTCCGCCGCGCACGACGAGCTTGCCGCCCGTGTGCTCGGTCGTGAAGTCCTCGTCGAGGCGCGCGAGCGCGGAGCCCTCGGGCGTGACCTCGAAGGCCGGCGCATCGCCCACCGGCTCGACGATCTCGCCGTCGCGGACGAGGAAGCGAACGGTGTGGACGACCCCGTCGTAGAAGGGACGCGTCGTCTTGCACTCGAAGCGGGTGCCGGGAACGACGGGCTGCGCCGGATCGCTCGGAGCGACCGCGCCGCCGTCACGCCCCTCGGCGATCTCCGAGGAGACCGTGGGGACCGTCGCGCCGCTTCCCCCGCAGGCGACCAGCCCGGCGTGGGACAAGAAGAAGAGGAGAGCGAGCCTCCGCATGATGCCGGGCCTCTGTCGCACTTCTCGTGCCGATGTGTGCCTGCAATGATTCCATGATGTTATTGACTCCCCGCGCGGATCCGCGGGACCTCACCGATCCAGGCTCTTGCGCCGTGATCACCCCAGCTCCCCGAAAGTGCATGTCCACGCTCGCGGCATGCAGGATGCTTGGGTTCCGCCCATGCGCCTCTGGCTGCTTCCTTCCATCCTCCTCGCGACCGCGGCGCTCGTCGCGTGCGCCCCCACGCAGGACGACGCGGTGACCGACGATTCGAGCGAGCTCGCCGAAGGACGAAGCGCGCTCGAGCGCGAGCTCTCGCCGCCGATCCCGGCGCCCGCCCCCGTGGTGATCGGCAAGAAGACGAGCGACGCGCTCGCCGAAGTGACGGCCGGCGCGGCGTCGGCCGGCGTCGAGAAGGCGCTCGGAGGCTGCACGATCGAGCGGTTCGCGAGCAAGACGACGAAGAAGATCGTCGCCGAGCGCGAGCTCTGCAAGGGCTCGGAGGTCGTGCGTGCGCTCGATGACCTCGGCGCTGCGAAGGTCACGTACTCGGATCTGAACGGCGACGGGAAGGTCGATCGGTTCGCCGGAGACGACGGCGCCTTCGTCCTCTACGCGGACGCGAACTTCGACGGGAAGGTCGATCAGACGATCGAGCGCATCGACCGGCTCAAGGACTTCTCCCTCGACGGGTACGACGAATCGTATCCCTTCTCGAAGTTCGTCCACCGCATCCGAGAGGACCGGAACAAGGACGGCAAGCTCGACTGGGAGAAGCTCGTCGCCAAGGGTCTCCTCCCGCCCGCGCGGCAGCCGTGATAGACCGGCGGGCGATCGATGGATCGCCCCGGGAGCGTCGTGGCGAAGTGGCTGGCCGGCGAACGCGTGAGCGTGCGCTCGCGCAGCATGCTGCTCGCGCTCTTCACGCTGAGCCTCGTCTCCCTCGGCTATGCATGGCGCGAATGGCGTACGGCGACCCGCCCGCTCGTCACCGCCGTTCCTCCTCCTCCGCTCCCGCCGGACAGCGGCGACACGCGCTTCGGCGTGCCGCTCGCGACGCGCAAGAAGGTGTTCGAGGAGCTCGCCGCCGCCGAGCCCACGAGCCGCGCCGAGGGAAAGAAGAGCTTCCCCGGCTACGAGCTCGCGTGGTCCGCCGAGGATCACCGCGGCGCGTTCGAGCGAAAGACGGCCGCCGAGCTGTCGGCCCGGTATCGCCTGTCGCTCACGCAGGTGTACTTGATCCTCGACGAGGGCCTCCGCGAGAGGTGGCCCGGGCCCGACGGCGAGCCGCTCACGCCGTACAGCGTGCCCCTCCACCCGCGAAGGAAGTACGGATGGTGAACGCGCCTCGTCCCGCGCGCGCGCGCCTCGGCGATCGCCTCTTCGCGCTGCTCGGCGTGCGCCTCGTCGTGTGGCTGATCGCCGCGCAGGCCTTCCTACCCGGCGTGCTCCTCGATCCCGCATACAAGATCGCCCACTACCACGACGAGCACAACGTCATCCTGCACGAGCAGGCGGGCTATCTCGCGATGGCGAAGTACCACCAGCTGCCCGCGTGGGAGCCGTACTTCTGCGGCGGCATCGTCGGGCTGTCGAACGCGCCGTCGAACGTGCTCGCGCCGGACTTCATCCTCCGGCTGATCTACGGAACGCTCGTCGGTCGCAAGCTCGCCGTCCTGCTCTTCGTCGTCGTCGGCATGGAGGGCACGTTCCGCTACGCGCGCAGGAACGGCGCGAGCGCGATCGGCGCGGGCATGGCCGCCGTCGCGTTCTCGACGTCGGGCCATTTCGTCAGCCTGCTCGGTTGGGGGTGGATCTTCATGTTCCACTACAACCTGATCCCGTGGTGCGCGCTCTCGTTCGAGGAGGGCATCCGCAAGCGCTGGTGGATCGTCGCGGGCGGCTTCTTCATGGCGTGGCTCGTGCTCGGCGGCGGCACCTACGTCGCGCCGTACACCGGGATCGTGCTCTTCCTGCTCCTGCTGAACGAGACCTACCGCGCGGTGCTCAAGCGCGAGGGAAGCGAGGGCGTGAAGTGGTGGCGGCCTCTCCTCACGCTCGCCCTGATGGGCGTGGTCGCCGTCGGGCTCTCGGCGATCCGGCTCTTCCCCCTCGCCGATCTGCTCGCGTCGCACGCGCGTCCGGTCGAGCAGAAGGATCAGACGAGCCCGGTCTCGATCCTCGCGATGCTCGCCGTCGGCCGCGAGCACGGCTGGGCCTCGGGTGCGGGCGAGTACTACGTCGGGTCGTTCGTCTTCCTCCTCGCCGTGCTCGGGCTCGTGCTCGCCGACCGTCGCGCGGCGAAGATGTGGCTCATCGCGCTGGTGTTCGCCGCGTTCGCCGCCGGAGAGTTCATCGAGGACGCGCCGTATCTCTGGATGCGCAAGGTGCCCGTGCTCTCGCAGCTGCGCTTCCCCGTGCGCATGCTCACGGTGACCGGTCTCTTCGTCGCGCTCGCGAGCAGCCATGCGCTCACGTGGATCGAGGACGCGCTGCCTCGTGCGGTGGAATGGGCGTTCGCCCGCGCGCGCCGCCTCCGCGACCGCTTCCCGGACGGCGCACCGCGCCAGATGGTCATCCTTGCCGCCCTCGTGACGACGGGCCTGTCCGGCTGGATCGCCTACAAGGCCGCGACGGACGTCATCGAGCACACCTATATCCGCCCGGGGCAGGTCTACACGATGGACCCGCCGCTCGAGTACGACGACGAGTTCCGCCAGGCGCGCGGCAACCGGTGGGACGCGCACGTCTGGCCGTTCGCGAGCCGGGGATCGCTCCACTGCTTCGAGGAGCACCAGCTCTTCGAGTCGCCCTACCTGCGCGGCGACCTGAAGCAGGAGGAGTACGGCGCTCCGGGCACCGACACGACCGTCGAGCGGGTCTCGTGGAGCCCGCACCGCATCGTGCTCCGGGTGAAGTCGTCCGGCCCCGGTCGGTTCCTCGTCAACATGAACCATGCGCGCGCGTGGTCGAGCGACGTCGGCGAGCTCCACTCGGACGGCGGCCTCATCAGCGTGAACGTCCCTCCGGGCGAGCACGTCGTCACCCTCACGTACCGGGACTGGAAGGTCACCGCCGGGAGCTGCGTGACCGCCGCGACGATCGCGCTCATCGCCGTGTTCGGCGCCCGGCGCCTGCGCCGCCGCGGACAGGCGCTCGCACGCTTGTGGCGCATCCTGCCGAGCGGCGACGCCAAGCCCGACGCGAAGCAAGCCTGATCTCGGGCCCGGCGTCCGCGGGCTGGTCGACGCGAGAGCGATCTCAGGGCGACGCCGCGGCGTAGTCGGCCGCGGTGATCCAGCCCATCTTGCCGAACCCCTCGACCATGCGGACCTCCTCGACCTCGAGCCGGTAGAAGGCGAAGTCGCGGAACGAGGCCCATGCGGCGGCGTCGGGATGCGCGGCGAGGTACGTCGCGCGGACCTCGTCGACCTCCGCCTCGGGGACCCGCGCGGCGCGGCCGAGCAACGTCACGCGTGCCGAGGCGAGGCCGCCTTCCGCGACGAGGATCGACGCGAGGGGCGAGGCCGCGAGGTTCTTCGTGTGCTCGGCGAGCGACGACAGCAGCAGGAGAGGCCGCCCGCGTCCGTCCGCCGTGATCGCAGCGAGCGATCCGAACGGGTATCCCGCGGGCCGCGTCGCGATCGTCGAGAGCGTCGCCGTCTTCGCCGATGCGACGAGCGCCCGGGCCTGCCGTGCGTCCGTCTTCATCGCGACGCCCTCAGCACTTGAGCGTGCACTTGTGCGTGTGGTTGCCGTCCTTGCTCGTCGTGACGGTGACCGTCCCTCCCGCCCGGAGCGTCGCGAAGTCGGCGGCGGTGATCGTGACGGTGTGAGGCGTCGACTGGGTCACCGGGTACGTCTTGTCGACGTTGCCCGCGAAGTCCGCGGCCGGGATCATGAGCGTGTGGGGGTGGCCCGAGATGATCCCGTTGCTCTCGTTGTACGTCTTGTCGGTCGTGCAGGCGTTGGCGCCGCCGCCCGAGTCCGTGCCCGCGTCGGAGTCGGCACCGGAGTCCGTCCCGCCGCTCGAGCTCGCCCCTCCGCTCGAGGACGACGAGCTGGTCGATCCGCCCGAGGACGAGCTCGCACCGCCGCTCGAGCTCGACGAGCTCGACGAGCCGCTGCCCGAGGACCCGCCGCTCGACGATCCCGCGTCGGCGTCGTCGCCGCTGCAGCCCGCCTCGCCCACGACGGCGAGCGACGAGAACGCGACGAAGAGACGAACGAAGTCCTTGCGCGAGATCTTCTCCATGGGCTCCTCCCCCGTTCATCGTCTGCCAGGGCAGACGCGGGGGCAAGCCGGGCGGAGCTTCGTCACGGAACGGACGCTCCGTGACGGCTCGAGCGCACTCGGGACTGCAGGGTGGGCCAACCGGGACTTGAACCCGAAACCAATGGATTAAGAGTCCACTGCTCTACCAATTGAGCTATTGGCCCTGGAGAGGGAACGCTTCCTACGTGGTAGCGCGCCGAGTGTCAAGCGATCACGTCACACTTCGTTTCTTCTAGGATGCCCCCGCTCGGATGAACGACCCGCCTGTGACACCGTCGTGGCTCCGGGCGTTCGGGCTCGCCGCGCTCTCGTTCGTCCTCTCCGTCTTCGCGTGGTGGCCGATGTTCGCGGCCTATCCGAAGACGCCGGAGGAGGACGGCCGCTACGTCTACCAGCAGTTCGAGATCGCCAAGGCGAGCCTTCGCACCTACGGCGAGCTCCCGCTCTGGAACCCGTTCGACTGCCGCGGCATCCCGATGTGGGACCACCCGGAGTCGATGACCGCGTCGCCGATCGTCCTCCTCACGGCGAACATCAACACGACGATCACGATCATCCTCTGGAACCTCATCCACCTGATGGTCGGGTTCATCGGGATGTGGCTGCTCGTGCGGAAGGAGCTCAGGCTCTCGCGCGCCGCGGCCTTCGTGGGCGCGTCGTCGTTCGCGTTCTCGGTGGGGATCCTCTCGCAGGTGGCCGGAGAGCACGAGACGCTCATCACGTTCCTCTTCGCGCCGCTGCTCATCCTGCTCTGGCGGAAGGCCGAGCATCGCATCGACTGCGCCGTCGGGCTCGGCATCGTCCTCGCGCTCATGCTCTACAACGGCGCGACCTACCCGCTGCCGTACTCCGGGCTGATGCTCGCGATCGAGACGCTCACGCGCCTCCGCTCGCCCGAGCGCGCGCTGCGCATCGCGAAGGTCGGCCTCGTGGCCGTGGGGACGGCGGTGCTCCTCGGCGCCGCGCGCCTCTTGCCGCTCTACGCGCAGCTCACGAGCCACACGCGCGCGATGTACCCGGACACCGACAGCCTGAAGAGCGACTCGCTCTGGCTCATGTACACGCTGCGCAGCCCCCACTGGCGCTCGCACTTCAACGGCCAGCAGTACGTGTTCGGCGAGTACATCTCGTACATCGGCTGGATGGGCGTCGCGCTCGCGGTCGCCGGCGCGGTCATCGCCATCTTCGAGGAGGGCTGGCTCTTCGTCCTCGCGGCGGCGCTCCTCGCGCTGACGGCGGGGCACTTCGCGAAATGGGCGCCGTGGCACGTGCTCCAGGGCCACGTGTTCCCGTTCAAGTCGATGCGCGTGCCGGCGCGCTTCCGTCTGCTCGAGATGATGTGCCTGAGCGGGTTCATGGCGCTCGCCGTCGATCGCATCCCCGTCCGCTTGCGCCGGTTCGGGCTCGGGCGCGGCGCCTCGGATGCGCTGCGCGTCGCGCTCCTCGGCACCGCGCTGCTCGCCGCCGGCGACGCGATCGGGCTCGGGCAGGACATCCTCGGCTACCGGTTCAACGGGGCGCCGCCCCAGAACGTCGCGCGCTCGGTGCGCTTCCACTACGGCGGCCCGGGGCTCGCGCACGACATCATCGATCACCCGCGCCAGAACCGCGCGTGGCTCGGCTGCCGCTCGTACGAGTGGGCGTTCCGCGCGGACGCGCCGCTGTGGGAGGGCGACGTCCCGCAGGCGAAGACGCTCGACGCCGACGCGGTCGTCGTCGAGGTCGCGAACCGAACGCACAACACGTTCACCATCGACGTCGACGTGAAGCGCCCCGGGCGGATCATCCTCGACAGCGCCTACGACCCGAGCTGGCGCACGAGCCTCGGCAAGGTCGTCGAGGACCGGAAGCTCCTCGCGATCGATCTCGAGACGCCGGGCCGCCACCGCATCCACGTGAAGTACTGGCCGCGTTACCTCACGCTCGGGTTCGTCCTGACCGGCATCGGCATCCTCGGCGTGGTCGCCTTCTTCTTTCGCGGGCGGATCGCTATGGTCAGGGCGCGCATCCGCGAGAAGAAGCCATGAGCATGATCACGTCGCTCTATCGCAAGGTCCTCGGCCACCCGTTCGTCTACGACCGCGTGCGTCCGGCCGTCGTCGGCGGCATCGACATGCGCGGGCTCTACGAGCTGCTCGAGGGAGAGGCCGGACGCTTCGTGCTCGACATCGGCTGCGGGACCGGTGACGCGCTCCGCTACCTCACGAGCTACGAGAGGTACCTCGGGATCGACACCGACCCGATCGCGATCGCCGCGGCTCGAAAGCGCTGGGCCTCCTTGCCCAACGTGCGCTTCGAGGAGCGCATGCTGAAGGCGGACGACGTGACCGATCTCGCGCCGACGGGCGTCGTGCTCTCGGGCGTCCTCCATCACCTCTCGAACGAGGACGCCGAGGGGGTCTTGCGGCTCGCCGCCGCCTCGCCGCGCCTCGTGCGGATCGTGACGAGCGACATCGTGTTCCTCCCGGGCGCGTTCGTGAACAACGCGCTCGCCGCGATGGATCGCGGCCGCTTCTGCCGGCACCCCGATGCCTATGCGGCGGTCGCGCGCAGCGCCGGCCTCGAGGTGAAGAAGGCGTTCGTCATGGCGTCGAGCCCGACGAGCGACCGCGTGCGATACTGGATCATGGCGCTCGAGCCGAGGAAGCGATGAGGCTGCTCGTCACCGGCGGCGCCGGCTACGTCGGCTCGCACATGGTGAAGACGCTCGTGGACGGCGGGCACGACGTGGTCGTGCTCGACGATCTGTCGACGGGCCATCGGGAAGCGGTCTCGCCCCGCGCGCGCTTCGTCGAGGGCGACATCGCCAGGACCGAGGACGTCCGCGCGCTGCTCGCGGACGAGCGCATCGAGGCGGTGCTCCACTTCGCGGCGAAGATCCGCGTCGAGGAGTCGGTCTCCGATCCGCGCCTGTACTGGGATCGCAACCTCGCCGCGACGCTCGCGCTGCTCGACGCCGTGCTCGCGAAGCCGGTGCCGTTCGTCTTCTCCTCCACCGCGGCGGTGTACGGCGCGCCGGACCGGGTCCCGATCGACGAGGACGATCCGAAGCGGCCGTCGAGCCCGTACGGCGACACGAAGCTCGCGATCGAGCTCGCGCTCGCGGCGTACGGCCGGGCCTACCGGCTTCCGTGGGTCGCGCTCCGGTACTTCAACGCCGCCGGGGCGGAGCCGGGCGCCGGGCTCGGCGAGCGGCACGAGCCGGAGACGCACCTCATCCCGCTCGTGCTCCGCGCGGCCTCGGGCAAGCGCCCGTCGGTCTCGGTGTTCGGCACCTCGCTGCCGACGCCGGACGGATCGTGCGTGCGCGACTACGTGCACGTCGGCGATCTCTGCGAGGGCCACCTCGCCGCGCTCGCGTACCTCGCGCGCGGGGGAGAGGCGGGCGCCTTCAACCTCGGCACCGGCCGCGGTTACTCGGTCCGCGAGGTCATCGCCTCGGCGCGGCGGATCAGCGGGCGGCCGATCGAGGTGGTCGAGGCCCCGCCGCGTGCAGGCGATCCGCCCGCGCTCGTCGCGAAGGTCGACCGTGCCGCGAAGGTCCTCGGCTGGCGGGCCCAGCGCAGCGACCTCGACGCGATCATCGCCGACGCCTGGGCCTTCGAGCTGCGAAACAGCGCCGGATCGTAGTAAAAGAACCCCTCGCTCATGCCGCGGCCCGAGCTCTCGCTCGTCATCCCGATCTACAACGAGGAGGAGGTTCTCGAGCAGCTCGATGCTCGACTGACCGATCTCCTCGGCGCGATCGCGCTCGACGCCGAGGTCGTGTTCGTCGACGACGGCTCGAAGGATCGCTCCTTCGAGATGCTGCGCGTCATGGCCGCGCGCGAGCCGCGCTACCGGGTCGTGAGCCTGTCACGCAACTTCGGCCACCAGCGCGCGATCACCGCCGGCATGGACCTGTCGCGCGGCAAGGCGGTGGTGGTCATGGACGCCGACCTCCAGGACCCGCCCGAGGTCATCGTCGAGATGGTCGCCAAGTGGCGCGAGGGCTACGACGTCGTCTACGGGCGCCGGCGCTCGCGGGTGGGCGAGACGTGGTTCAAGCTCTTCACCGCGCGCGTCTTCTATCGCCTCTTCGCCGCGATGATCCCCATCGAGGTGCCGCTCGACGCCGGCGACTTCCGCCTGATGAGCCGGCGCGTGATCCTCACGATGCGCGGCCTCTCGGAGACGCATCGCTTCATCCGCGGCCTCGTCTCGTGGGTCGGCTTCAAGCAGACCGCGGTCGAGTACGATCGCGCCGCGCGCGCCGCCGGCGAGACGAAGTACCCGCTGAAGAAGATGCTCGCGTTCGCCTTCGACGGCATCGCCTCGTTCAGCATCTTCCCGCTGCGCGCGGCGACGTACATCGGCGTGCTCGTCGGGACGGCGAGCGTCCTCTACGCGATCGTCGCGGTCATCACCCACCTGACCGGGCGCACGGTCCCGGGCTGGACGACGACCGTCGTGCTCGTCTCGGCGCTCTTCAGCGTGCAGCTCCTCGTCACCGGTGTGCTCGGCGAGTACGTCGGGCGGATCTACGAGGAGGTGAAGAAGCGGCCGCTCTACATCGTGGGCGAGAAGGTGAACTTCCCCGCGAAGAAGAGGCGCCGCACCTCCAAGAAGCGCCGCGCCGTCGACAGCGAGGCGAGCTAGCACGATGGCCGCGCGAGGACAGAGGAGAGGAGCCGCTCTCCGGCGCCTGTTCTTCGCGCTCGTCGTCCTGCCGATGCTCGGGGTGTTCCCGTACCTCCGGGCGGTGAACAACCCGAACGAGTTCTCGCGCGTGTTCACCGCGATGGCGATCGTCGAAAACCACACGTTCGCCGTCGACGAGCAGATCCGGATGTACGGGTGGATCAACGACCTGACGGCGGCGCGGAAGACGGGCGGCCACCAGTACATGGTCAAGGCGCCCGGCATCGTCTACGCGGGCGTGCCCGGCTACTTCCTGTTCTCGAAGGTCGTCGCGCCGATCCTCGGCAAGCACTACCCGGGCGTCGACTCGAGCCAGGAGGCGCGCCTGTGGTGGCTCATGGGCAGCACGTGGGCGCTGCGCCTGTTCACCTCGCAGATCCCGTGCTTCCTGTTCCTGCTCTGGTTCGAGAGGTACCTGCGGGCGTTCACCGGCGATCCGATCCTGCGCCTCGCGAGCGTCGCGGCATGCGGGCTCGGGACGAACTACCTCGCGTACACGCACATGTTCGCGAGCCACGCGCAGTACGCGGCGCTCGCGTTCCTCGCG
>WBZO01002198.1_pt1 | contig 26313 bp, 19 predicted proteins | sample 5204261 | NCBI WGS metagenome assembly WBZO01 (sample SAMN12412400, study PRJNA552823) | activated sludge metagenome | isolation source: activated sludge from anammox sidestream of wastewater treatment plant... | place: USA: North Carolina | collected 2017-09
TTCATTCATAGTATTCCTTAAATCATTTATAATCATAGTTCGGGCTTTCATAGTATTCATTAAATCATTTTTAATCACAGTTCAGACTTCTATTTTATTCATAGTATTCATTAAATCATTTCAATCATAGTTCAGACTTCTATTTCATTCATAGTATTCATTGAATCATTTTTAATCACAGTTCAGACTTCTATTTTATTCATAGTATTCATTAAATCATTTTTAATCACAGTTCAGACTTCTATTTTATTCATAGTATTCATTGAATCATTTTTAATCACAGTTCAGACTTCTATTTTATTCATAGTATTCATTAAATCATTTCAATCATAGTTCAGACTTTTATTTTCATTCATAGTATTCATTGAATCATTTTTAATCACAGTTCAGACTTTTATTTTCATTCATAGCATTCATTGAATCATTTCAATCATAGTTCAAGACCGGCAACAATTTCATCAATAGCACTCCGCAGCTTATTTTGCTTTATCACTATTTCGGCAATATGTGCGTTTAGTTTTTCAATATCTACTTCTTCCCTATTGTTTTCCTGCTCTACATAACTGCTTACGGCAATATTGTAATCATTATCGGCTATGGCTTTATTCAATACCAGTTTTGCAAAATGATCGTGGTTTTTGCGTTCTATATAAGCCTTCAATATTTTGGTGCGGTTGGCATCGGTTAGTTTGTTTTTATTGCCACCCCGTACAAATTCTGCAGAGGCATCAATAAACAAAGTGGCATTGTCTTTCTTGCTTTTCTTCAATACTACAATACAGGTAGCTATGGTGGTTCCAAAAAATAAATCAGGTGGCAACTGTATCACTGTGTCTATGTAATTATTATCAATAAGGTATTTGCGGATTTTTTGTTCGGCGCCGCCACGGTACAGCACACCGGGAAATTCAACAATGGCGGCAGTACCGGATGTAGAGAGCCAACTCAGCATGTGCATGGTAAATGCCAAATCAGCTTTACTCTTTGGCGCTAACACACCTGCAGGAGAAAAACGGGGATCGTTAATTAAAAGCGGGTTGGCATCACCATCCCACCTGATAGAATACGGCGGATTGGAAACAATTGCATCAAAGGGTTCATCATCCCAATGTTTGGGATCAGTCAATGTATTGCCGTGTGCAATATCAAATTTCTCATAATTGATATCATGCAAAAACATATTGATGCGGCAAAGGTTGTACGTAGTAATGTTCACCTCCTGTCCATAAAAGCCCTGCCTTACATTTTCTTTCCCCAGCACCTTTGCAAATTTCAACAGTAATGAACCTGAACCACAGGCGGGATCATAGACTTTGTTTACCTGCTTTTTGCCTACCACTGCAATTTCTGCCAGCAACTCGGATACTTCCTGTGGTGTAAAAAACTCACCACCGGATTTGCCTGCATTGCTGGCGTACATGGTCATTAGAAACTCATATGCATCACCAAAAGTGTCAATGCTGTTTTCCTGGTAATCACCCAATTTTAAATCACCAATAGCATCCAGAATTTTTACGAGCAGTTCATTTCTTTTTGTTACAGTAGCGCCGAGTTTATTACTGTTTACATCAATATCATCAAACAAACCTTTCAGATCGTCTTCACTGTCTGTTCCCTTTGCCGAGTTCTCAATATTTTTAAATACCCGGCTTAATGTTTCATTCAGGTTTTCGTTGGTCTTTGCTTTCTTACGAACATTTACAAAGAGATCTGATGGAAGAATGAAAAAGCCTTTTTCTTTAACCGTGTCAGCCCTTCCTAACTCGGCTTCTTTATTAGAGATATTTGCATAGTCAAATTTTTTTATTCCCTGTACGTTGTTCTTCTTTATTGATGTAATCAGTCAGGTTTTCAGAAATGAACCGGTAAAACAACATGCCTAATACATAGGATTTAAAATCCCAGCCATCAACACTACCCCGCAGATCATTTGCTATTTGCCAGATGGTACGGTGCAGTTCATCTCTTTCTTGTTCTTTCGCCATTGTTTTGGTTTTTAGAGTTGGGCCTGTATGAAGCTATGTGCTTCCTGCCATCGAAGGCATCTATGCTTTTGAAGGTTTGTTCAAACATAGTGGAATAAGGCTGTTTAATTTAGTTACACAAAATAAGAAAAGCTGAGCAGAAACACTGAACCCTGAACGGAGTCCCGATAGTTATCGGGATAAACTCCGCAACAGACGTTGATAGTAGCACTGCAGCCCGCCACCATATAAATATTACGGCGGGTAAACGGTAACATAACCCTTCGCCGGGCTCAGGGTTATTCTTACCTTTGCCTCATGTTATCCATTTCAGAAAGAGGGATCAAAATGCCTCCCTCGCCCATCCGCAAACTGGTGCCTTTTGCTGAGGCCGCCAAAAAAAAGGGAATCAAAGTTTATCATCTTAATATCGGCCAGCCGGATATTGAAACCCCGCCGGCGATTTTAGATGCAGTTCGTCATGCCGATATTAAAGTGCTGGAGTACAGCCACAGCGCCGGCAATGAAAGTTACCGACGCAAACTGGTGCAGTACTATAAAAGAGTGGGCATAGAAGTAACTCATGAACAGATTCTCATCACCACGGGTGGCAGCGAAGCGATCATGTTTGCCTTTTTCACCTGTATGAACCCGGGAGATGAAGTGATCATACCCGAACCTTTTTATGCCAACTACAATGGATTTGCCTGCGCAGCCGGAGTCAATGTGGTTCCCATTACGGCACATATTGAAAACGGGTTTGCATTACCGCCGATAAAAGAATTTGAAAAGAAACTGACACCGAAGACCAGGGCGATCATGGTGTGCAGCCCCAATAACCCCACCGGCTATTTATACAGTCGTGACGAAATGGAAGCCCTGAAAGAGATCTGCCTGAAACATAATTTGTACCTCTTCAGTGATGAAGCATATCGTGAGTTTGCCTATTCCGGAAAAGCGATCAGCGCTTTGCACCTCGAAGGAATGGATCAGCATGTGGTTCTGATGGATACTATCAGCAAAAGATACAGCGCCTGTGGCGCACGGCTTGGCGCATTCGTCACAAAAAATAAACAGGTGTACGATGCTGCATTGAAGTTCGCCCAGGCAAGGCTGAGTCCTCCGGGATTGGCACAGATCATGGGAGAAGCGGCAGTGGATCTTCCCGAACATTATTTTGATGCTCCCAAAGCAGAATACCTGGCAAGAAGAGACCTTCTGATCAGCCGCCTCAATAAAATGAAAGGAGTATTCTGTCCTAATCCGGGCGGGGCATTTTATGCAATAGCACAATTGCCTATTGACGACTGCGATAAATTCTGTCAATGGCTGCTGGAAGATTTTTCTTACAATGGACAGACGGTAATGCTGGCGCCGGCAACAGGATTTTACAGCACGGAAGGATCAGGCAAGAATGAAGTGCGCCTTGCTTATGTACTCAACCTGGAATCCATCGATCTGGCAATGGACTGTCTCGAAAAAGCCCTGGAGCAGTACCCGGGAAAAACAGAACCCGGTTCTCCGAAAGAAAAGCTGCAGGCTTCCAAAGTTTGAAAATTATCAGGCTTCAGTTAATCGCGGTACGTTAGTAAAAAAGCCCTGTTCAGGTTTGTGGTAAATCACAGGCCTGAATTTTTTATCCCGTTTCTTTTACTGAAATTCAGAAACAACCGGTCATTCCGGTTTCAGTATTTAGGTATTTCCTGGCCGGTTTTTTCTATTTACCGGATACTTTAAAATAATACTGTTTTCTAAAACTGCTTTCTGCGCTCAAAATATCAATGTGTATTTTGTACATATTTATTATCTTAGTTGAACTTTCTGCCACTCTAATATTATTTATGGTGAAAGTGAAATAAAAACCGTATGAACTGCCTGCCATTGAGAAGAATTGCATTTTTGTTTCTTTCTGTTCTTATTGCAGTTACTGCATCATCACAGTTATTAAGCTGGGCTCCGCAATTTCCTACAGATACTTCCTCCGGCCAAAATTTCACGATCACTGTGGATGCCACCAAAGGGAACCAGGGGCTGCTGAACTATTCCGCCACCTCGGATGTATATGTTCATATCGGCGTGATCACGAATTTAAGCACCGGCCCTTCCGATTGGAAATATGTCCCTTTCCAATGGGGCACCACTCCTTCCCAGGGACAATGTACCTATATCGGAAATAACAAGTGGACCTATACCATTAACGGAAGCCTCAGAAGTTTTTTCAATATCCCAAATTCTTCAGAGACCATCCTGAAAATCGCAATATTGTTCAGAAGCGGTGATGGTTCGAAAGCACAACGGAATACGGATGGCAGTGATATGTACCTGCCCGTTTACGATAATAATTTCGTTGCAGTAAGATTTACGACCCCTCCATTTCAACCAACGTTCATTCCCCAGCCTGAACCTGTATCAATATCTGTTGGCGATAATATCAATATTTCTGCAGTCGCCAACAAAACGGCAACCATGAACCTGTACATGAACGGAAGCCTGATTCAATCCACACCCAACACCACATCGCTCTCAGCTAATCCGGTTATAACCTCTTCGGGCAATCAGTTATTTATCGTGGAGGGGAATGACGGGTCATCGGTTAAAACAGATACGCTTCAGTTTTTTGCATCACCCGGCGTTGCCATAGTCCCTTTACCTGCAGGTGTAAGGGACGGTATCAATTATGAAACCGATAATACGGCAGTGACGCTGGTTTTATATGCGCCTTTTAAAAAAAGAGTTTCAGTAATCGGCGAATTCCCTGGCAGCAACTGGGTGGAGCAATCCCAATACCAGATGAATAAAACTCCCGACGGAAATTACTGGTGGCTTCGCATAACCGGCCTGACACCGGGCACCGAATATGCATTTCAATACCTGGTGGATGGCTCGCTGAAGATTGCAGATCCTTACACCGAAAAAGTGTTGGATCCATACAATGACGGCTCTATTCCCGCTTCCACTTACCCTAACCTGAAGCCCTATCCCACCGGCAAAACGGCCGGCGTGGTAAGCATTCTACAAACAGGCACCGCTCCTTATAATTGGCAGGTGACCAATTTCAACAGGCCAGACAAAAGGAATCTAATTATTTATGAATTGCTGGTCCGTGACTTTGTTGGCAATCATGACTGGAATACCATGAAAGACACATTGAACTATTTAAAAAAATTAGGAGTAAATGCCATCGAGATCATGCCATTCAATGAATTTGAAGGCAACCTTAGCTGGGGGTATAATCCTGATTTTTATTTTGCTCCCGACAAATATTACGGGCCTGCCAATACTCTAAAAACATTTATTGACTCCTGCCATAAAAAAGGAATGGCAGTGATCATGGATATTGCCCTGAACCATTCTTTCGGATTATCTCCGATGGTTCAGCTATACTGGGATACCGCCAGAAACCGTCCGGCTGCCAATAATCCCTGGTTCAACCCCGTGCCTAAGCATGCTTTCAATGTAGGTTATGATATGAATCATGAAAGCATGGCAACAAGATATTTTGTAAGCCGGGTGGTGGAACATTGGCTGGTTGATTACAAAATTGACGGATTCCGTTTTGACCTTTCCAAAGGCTTCACACAAAAACAGACCTGCGACAGCAATGGAAACAACTGCAACGTGAGCGCATGGTCTGCTTACGATGCCGGCCGCATCGCTATCTGGAAAAGATATTATGATACCCTGCAGTTAAAGTCACCGGGGTCTTACGCCATACTGGAACATTTTGCCGACAACTCAGAAGAACTGGAACTGTCAAATTATGGAATGATGCTGTGGGGAAATATGTCCTATAATTACGAACAGGCATCCATGGGCTACAGCAACGACTGGAATTTTGAAGGAGGAATATTTACCAAAAGAGGATGGACCAATCCCTATCTTGTAACTTATATGGAGAGCCACGATGAAGAAAGAATGATGTATAAAAATCTCCAGTTTGGAAACAGTTCTGGCAGTTACACGGTCAAAGATCTGAACACGGCACTGAGGAGGATAGAAATGAGTGGGGCATTTTTATTTACTATTCCGGGACCAAAAATGTTTTGGGAATTCGGCGAACTGGGTTATGACTTTCCCATTAACTATTGCCAGGATGGTACGATCAATGACAATTGCAGAACGGATCCCAAGCCGATCCATTGGGATTACCTGCAAAATATTCAAAGGCAGCGGCTCCATGACGTATTCTCTTCATTGATCGGGCTTCGTTTTCATCCGCTCTACAAAGATGGTTTTACGAGTAACCGCATCAACTGGGACCTGAGCGGACCTGTAAAATATTTTAAGATCACCACCGATACATCCAACCTGCTTGTGGTAGGGAATTTTGATGTAACATCACAAACATCTTCCATTTCTTTTCAGAATGCAGGAACCTGGTATGATTATCTGAACGGAACCACCATCAATGCAACCGGCGCTGCACAATCCATAACACTTCAACCGGGAGAATATCATGTTTACCTGAACAGGAATGTCACCAATGCTGTGGTCACTGCCGCGGGCAACACCACTCCTTCCGTTAATAATTTCAGTGCAACCGTGTACCCGAATCCTTTTACCACTGATCCGGTCATTGATCTTCATACGGCAGAAAGCGGAAAAGTAAATGTTGGATTGTTCAATATGCAGGGGCAAAAGATCAATAATGTTTTTTCGGGATTCCTGGTAAAAGGGCAACACACCATTTCACTGGAAAGATCTGTAAACAGGCTTTCGGGCGGAAGTTATATTCTGATGGTGCAACTGAATGGAAAATCATTGCCCCTGAAAATAATTTCATCACGTTAATTCTTTCAACCCAAACCTAAATGATTAAGGATCTGAAATTGAAAACTGCGGAAATTGAAAAGATCAGCCATCTTGAATATTTCAATATCGCCATTTCTGTCGATTGCGTCATCTTCAGTTACAAAGACAAAGCCTTACATGTATTACTGATCAAATCGGATCTTGAGGAATATTCCGGACTTTATTCTTTACTCGGTGACCTGGTAAGGCCGGATGAAGACCTGGACAGCGCTCCTTACAGGGTGCTGAAACAAAGAACAGGAATGGATGATGTATATCTGGAGCAGGTGCACACTTTCGGAAGTATTGACCGTCACGTATCAGGGAGAGTGATCACCACGGCTTATTATTCTTTGATAGACATCAAACATCAGAAACTGAAACTGGATCAGAATGAACTGCACTGGCATCCCGTAAAAGAGATCAAAAAACTTGCATTTGACCACAAAATAATTCTGGACACCTGCCTGCAACGCCTGCGGGAACAGGTGATGGAATTCCCGATCGCTTTCAATTTATTACCTCCAAAGTTTTCATTGAGAGAATTGCAGGAATTGTATGAAGCGATCCTTGGCGTAAAACTGGACAGAAGAAATTTCAGAAAAAAGATCGCACTCAAAGGATGGCTTCAGGACCTCAATGAAATGGAGGCCGATGTGCCACACCGCCCGGGCAAGCTTTATATTCTGAAACCCGCATTTAAAAAAAGAAAGGCTGCGAAAAGATCCAATCAAAGAAACAGATCTCTGGTCATAGAATAGTATTTTAGTCAGGTACCTATTTATTAAAGTATAATAAAGCTGTCTGCCGTTTAATTCATCAATAAATAAAAAAAGATTAAACTTGTGTAAACGATTGCACGATTGGGGAAAAATATAACCATAGCCGACATAGCCAGAGAATTGAACACAACTCCTGCTACAGTATCCCGTGCTTTAAGTGATCATCCTGCTATCAGCGACAGTACAAAACGATCGGTTCAACAAACCGCCTTGCGGCTAAACTATAAAAGGAACCGGATCGCTTCTTCCCTGCGTTCAGGCAAGACACATTTGATAGGCGTGCTCATACCGGGAACAGATCAAAGTTTTTTCGGATCGTTGATCCACAGTATTGAAAAAAATGCTTTTAAAAAAGGTTACAGTATTTTATTACACCAATCCAACGAAAGCAGCGAACAGGAAAAAAAAGGGCTTGAAGCTTTTTTGTCAGCCGGAGTTGACGGCATATTGGTCTCGATCGCAAAAGAGGCCAGTGATCATTCGCATTTTCATACGATAAAGGAAAGAGGCATCCCGGTTCTTTTTTTTGACAGGGCTAATGACGATACCGGGATAAGTTCTGTAACTGTGGATAATTACAAAGGGGCTTTTCTTGCTACAGAGCATTTAATTGACCGGGGATACAAGAGAATTGCTCATATCTCCGGGCCACAACACCTGAAAAATTATCATGACCGCCTCAACGGATATCTGGGAGCGCTGCAGGCAAGAAAGATCAAAACCGAGCCGGCGCTGATAATGAACGGAAGTCTTTCCATTGATCAGGGAAAAGCTGCTATCAGAAAACTTCTCAAACTTCCTAATCCGCCTGATGCAGTATTCGCTTCAGACGATTTTACAGCATTGGGAGTGATACTGGAACTAAAAGAAAGAAAGATCAGGATTCCGGGAAATTTTGGCGTCGCAGGTTTTTCAAATGAAGATTTCGGACAATACATCACTCCATCACTAACGACTGTGGACCAGCAAACAGAACTGATAGGTCAATCAGCATTGGAAGAACTGATCCGGCAAATCGAATCACCTGCAAAAGAAAAAGCTTCAGAACCGGGAATCGTACTGGAACCACGGTTGATGGTCAGGGAATCTTCCTTACATAAAAAAAAGTAAAAAGAGTGTGATCACCTAACTCTTCAAAAACCCTAATGCAATCGTTTACATAAATTTTTTCAAGGCAAATAATTTTAGTGATTAAAAAAAATCTATATTGTGTTCTGAATACACATTACCTGAACTAAAAAATCATTTTTAAAACCATAATGATTGCTTATGTTTCTTATTAAAATTCTCAAACGAATTATCCTTCCCTCTTTACTCTTTACTGCATTGACAGCATCATCACAAGACAGGGTCATTACAGGGAAAGTAACAGACAGCAAAGACGGTTCACCGCTTCGCGGAGTGACCGTACTGGCCGAGGGCAGTTCAACAGGAACCGAAACGGCTGTGGATGGGTCTTACCGGATCACCGTAAGCCCTTCTGTCACAAAACTGGCTTTTTCCTTTGTCGGATACGTTCCGCAGGAAGAGTCAATAAATGGCAGGACACAAATAAATGTCAGTCTCACCTTAGCGAGCACATCACTGGCAGAAGTGGTGATCATCGGTTATGGCACCACTACCAAGAAAGATCTGACCGGTTCGATCACCTCTGTCACCGCAAAAGATTTTAACAGGGGTACTGCCACCACTCCGGAGCAACTGATAGCCGGTAAAGTACCGGGTGTGCAGATCACTTCCAACGGCGGAGCACCCGGATCGGGAAGTACCATCCGAATCCGCGGCGGTGCATCGCTAAATGCCAGCAATGACCCGTTGATTGTTTTAGACGGTGTACCCCTTGATAACAACGGTATTCCCGGCGCTGCAAATGCTTTGGCGCTGATCAATCCGAATGACATTGAATCATTCAATATTCTGAAAGATGCGTCTGCCACAGCAATCTATGGATCAAGGGCATCAAATGGTGTGATCATCATTACCACTAAAAAAGGAAAAAGTGGCAAGCCTAAATTTGCTTTCAATACTCAAAACTCTGTCTCCACTTTATCGAAAGGCGCTGACGTTCTCTCTCCGGCAGAGTTCAGGGTTTATGTGATCACTCACGGAACGCCGGCACAGGCTGCTTTATTAGGCAATGCCTCCACGGACTGGCAAAGCCAGATATATTCCAATGCAGTCAGCACGGACAATAACTTGAGTGTTTCGGGGTCAGTTAAAAACCTTCCTTACAGATTTTCTCTCGGATATTTAAACCAGGATGGCATACTGACCACAGGTAACCTTCAAAGAAAATCAGCTTCGCTTTCTTTAAGCCCGAAGTTGTTGGACAACCATCTGAAGATTGACATTAACGTTCTTGGCTCTATTAATAATTCAAGATTTGCCGATCAGGGTGCAATAGGAGGCGCAGTTCAATATGACCCTACAAAACCCGTTTATACGAAAAGCAGCAGGTTCGGCGGTTACTATGAGTGGCTGGACCCAAGTTCAGTTACGGGATTAAAAAAACTGGCGCCGGTAAACCCGCTCGGGCTTTTGGAGCAAAAATTAGACAAGAGCGATGTAAAGAGAAGCATTGGAAATATTCAGCTTGACTATAAAGTGCATTTCCTTCCCGATCTTCATGTGAATGTGAACTTTGGTTATGATGTGTCGAAAGGTGAAGGAACTATATTCGTGCCGGACAGCGCTGCATCTGCTTATATGCGTTCTCCCGATGCAAAGCATGGAGGTGTCAGAAACAGATACCTGCAGAAAAGATCGAATACGGTGCTTGATGTTTACCTGAACTATACAAAAAATATCAAAGAAATCCGCAGCCGTATTGATGCCACAGCAGGTTATTCTTACTCAAAATATCTGACCACAAATATTTCTGCCGATAAGGATCCAAACGGACCACTTTACGAAGATCCGCTGAGCCACACGCTGGGTACAGTGCCTAACACCGGTCAGCGCTGGACACCTTACGGCGATTATGGAGCTGATGGTTATTTTATGCCGACTGGATTCCCTTCAAATCCATTTGATAAACCCGAAAGGATCATCATATCTGCATTCGGACGTTTGGTTTACACTTTCAATGAAAAATACATTCTGACCGGTACCATTCGCCGTGACGGTTCATCAGTCTTTGCCGGCACTCCGGGTTCCAATCTTTTTACCTCAGGTCAAAACTGGGCAGGTTGGTTTCCGTCCGGAGCTTTTGCATGGAGGATCAAGGATGAAGATTTTCTGAGAAATTCCAAATTCATCAGCGACCTGAAACTCAGGCTTGGATTAGGCATCACCGGTCAATCGGACGGAATCGGTTATTACTCTTACCTGGCAAGCTACAGCGCTTCCAATGCACAGGCACAATATCAGTTCGGTAACAGTTTTTATACCATGTACCGTCCTGATGCTTTCAATGACCACCTGAAATGGGAGCAAACCAAAACATATAATGTTGGTCTCGACTATGGGTTCTGGGACAACAGGGTAAACGGATCCGTTGATTTTTATTTAAAGAAAACTTCGGATCTGCTGAGTGTTGTTGACCAACCTGCAGGAACCAATTTCGGAAACAAGGTGATCGCCAACATCGGTACAATGGAAAACAGAGGTGTTGAGTTTTCCATTAACACGGAACCGATAAAACAGAAAGAGTTTGTATGGGATCTTAATTTCAACATGACCTTCAACAAGAATAAGATCACTAAGCTCACCTTCGTGAATGACCCCACCTTCCCGGGTAACCTGGTAGGAGGTATTTCAGGAGGCGTTGGAAGTTCCATACAGATCTATTCCGTAGGATTTCCCAAGAGATCCTTTTATGTATATCAGCAGATCTATGACCAGAACGGGAAGCCGATCGAAAATCTTTTTGAAGACCGGAACCGTGACGGTATCATCAATAACAATGACCTGTACCGCTACAAATCTCCAGACCCCTATATGTTCCTCGGAGTTTCCACCAGCGTTACCTGGAAAAAATGGAATGCAGGATTTTCTGCAAGGGCAAACATCGGGAACTATATGTACAACAATGTATTCTCCAATACAGGTACACAGAGGAATATTATCAATCCGATCGGTGTCCTGAACAATGGTTCCAGAAATGTTCTGGAATCCAATTTCACAGGGAACGGAGACCAGTATCTGCTGTCAGATTATTATGTTGAGAATGCGTCTTTCTTAAGAATGGATTTTGTGAACCTCGGGTATGATGCCGGAGAAGTGATCAGCAAGAACACACACCTGAGGATCGGAGCGACCATACAAAACATGTTCACCATTACCAAGTATAAAGGTGTGGATCCTGAAGTGCCGGGCGGAATTGATAATAATTTCTATCCGCGGCCAAGGATCTATTCGATCAACATAAATCTTGATTTTTAATTAAACGCATTGCATAAATTTCAGAATATGAAAAAAATTCATTTAAAGACAAGCTTTTACCTGGCGGTGTTTGTCGCATTTACTTTTCAGTCGTGTATCAAATACCCGGGGCTTAAACCTACCAATGGAATTAACTCTTCAAATGTCTATAGTGATGTGGCGGGTTATAAATCCGTTCTGGCAAAAGTGTATGGCGCTTTTGCAACAACCGGAAACCAGGGCCCTGCCGGCAACGGTGATGTACAGGGTTTTGATGAAGGGTTCTCTGATTTTTACCGTATGTTCTGGGAAGCAGAAGAACTGAGCACTGATGAAGCAGTGATCTCCTGGGGAGACGTAGGTGTTCAGGATTTTCACAACATGAACTGGAGCTCGAACAATGATTTTATCACCGGTCTTTTTTACCGCAGCATGTACCAGGTCACTCTCTGCAATGAGTTCATCAGGGAGTCAACGGACAAAAAGATCAGCGAAAGAGGTATCTCTGCCGGTGATGCAGACCAGATCCGTGAATTTGCGAGAGAAGCAAGGTTCCTGAGGGCATTTCAGTACTGGGTGCTCATGGATATTTTCGGCAACCCTCCTTTCTCCACTGAAACGACAGAGATCGGCGGTGCACCGCCTCCTCAGATATCACGCAGTGATCTTTTCAATTACATTGAAACGGAGTTAAAAGATATCGAGCCTGACATGCCGGCGCCTCACAGCAATGAATATGGCCGTGCCGATAAAGCTGCAGTATGGGCATTGCTGGCAAGGTTATATCTGAATGCGCAGGTTTACACCGGAACAGCAAGATATTCCGATGCCATTACTTATTCCAAAAAAGTAATTGATGCGGGATATTCACTCATCAGTAATTATTCCTGGTTAATGCTTGCTGACAACGATCTGAACACCAGTAATAATGGTGAATTCATTTTCAGCATCAACTATGACGGAATACACACTCAAGGATACGGTGGAACCACATTTATGACACATGCTGCTGTTGGCGGATCCATGTCAGCTGCTGCCTTTGGCATTGACGGAGGATGGGCTGGCACCAGGGTCACAAAAAACCTTCCTGCATTATTCCCCGGTTATCCTTCTTTCTCTACGATCACGGATAAAAGAGCCATGTTCTACACTTCAGGTCAGAATGTTGAGATCAATGATATCACTGCATTTACGGATGGACTCGGCGTCACTAAATTCAAGAATTTAAAAAGAGACGGAACACCCGGCTCCAATCTTAGTTTTTCTGATATTGATATGCCTCTGTTCCGCTTGCCGGAAATGTACCTGATCTATGCAGAAGCTGTATTAAGAGGAGGTACTGGTGGTGATCAGACCACTGCACTGGGTTATATCAATGCACTTCGCACAAGGGCCTACGGTGATAATTCAGGAAATATCACTTCAGGCCAGCTTACACTGGATTTCATTCTCGATGAAAGGGCCAGGGAATTATACTGGGAAGGATTCAGAAGAACAGACCTCATCCGTTATGACAAATTTGTGGAGGGCACTTATTTATGGCCATGGAAAGGAGGAGTGGCATCCGGCACTTCTGTTCCGTCTTTCCGTAAGCTATATCCATTGCCTACCAGGGAAATAAATGCTAACACAAACCTTGACCAAAACCCGGGTTACTAATCCTTAAAATAATTTTTTATGAAGAAAATATTTCAAATACTTTTTTCTTTAGCCTTGTTGCTTGGGTTCTTCTCCTGTAAAAAAGCCCAGGAAATGGATTACTTCGAGGGAGGAACCGCTCCGGTGCTCACCAGTTCTTCAGCAACGATCCCGCTTGCTTTTGCCACGGCAAATGATCAGGCTTTGAAATTATCATGGACCAACCCGGAGTATATGTTTACCACAGGAATCAGTTCTCATGATGTGAACTATTTGCTTGAAATAGATACTACCGGAGCCAAGTTTTCAAATCCGAAGCGCAAAGTTATCTCGCTGAGCAAGGACCTGAGCGTTACTTTTACTCAAAACCAGTTAAATGGTTTTCTGGTCAACGATATGGGGCTGGCAGTAAGCAAACCTCACAACATTGAGATGAGAGTGACATCAAGCATTGGCGGTTCAGTTCCCATAGTTTCCAATGTTCTGAAGTTTGCGGGTGTTGTTCCTTTTGCAGCGCCGCCAAAAATAACTCCGCCGGCCAGTGGTGAATTATATATCGTAGGAAGCGCTGTGGCCGGGGGCTGGGACAATCCGATCGCAGCTGCAAATATTGCCGCACAAAAATTCACTCAGGTAAGTCCGACAGAATATCAACTTACCATACCAATTATCGGCGATGGTGAATACAAATTCATATCAGTAAGCGGTTCCTGGGATGCGGATAAACAATGGAGTATTGCAACCGAGCAAGCCTCGGGTGACCCATCCACCCTGAACTATGATCTGGCTCCGAACGGGGCTAATGCAAGAGCGCCATTAACCAGCGGCACCTACCAGATCGTTGTGGATTTCCAAAAAGGAAAAGTGACCCTAACCAAACAATAAATCACGCTTAATACTATTTTATGAAAAAAATATTAAACAGTATTCTGATCGTAGCCAACATTGCATTGGTCATTGCGGGATGTGATAAAATTGAAGATCTGCCCTATTACACTAAGGGCAACGGAGGGGTGACCCTTTCTGCTTCTTCAACCAGTCTTACTCCGGGAGTTGCCGATTCCAGCAATGCTGTGCTGACCCTGAACTGGACCTATCCCGATTATGCGACTGACTCTTCAAATGTGAAGTATGTAGTGGAAATAGATTCTACCGGTAAGAATTTTGCCAATGAAGTCACTAAAACAGTGCTGAAAGATCTGAGCACCACTTTCACGGGAAGAGACCTGAATACAATTTTACTGAACTATGGATATGCCGTAGGTGTGCCTGTCAAACTGGATGTAAGGGTCGCTTCTTCTTATGCAAATAATAATGAGAAGTATCTTTCAAATGTCATTCAGGTATCCATTTCGCCATACAGTGATCCTTCCAAACTTACAACCGAGAATACAAGTGTTACAGGATCTGCGTCCACTTCTGCCAATCATTCCAATACTTTCACATGGTCTGCTGCTTTCCCGGGATATTCTGGTAATATTACTTACAGCATACAATATGACTCTGCCGGAAAGAATTTCACTGCTCCTCAGGAACTTCCTGCCGGTGTTTCGGTTTACAGCCTGTCACTGACACAGGACGATATGAACACAACGGCATTGACTTCGGGTGTTCCTATCGGAAATACAGGAACAGTGGAATACCGTGTGAAAGCAACCACTGCCAGCGGAGCGATCGCTTATTCAAATGTGGTCACTGTTTCGATCAGCACATTCTCTCCCGTACCTGCCAATCTTTTCATTGTAGGCGATGCAACTCCGGGCGGTTGGAACAACCCGGTGCCACTTCCGTCACAACAATTCACTAAAGTGGATGCTTATTCATTCAGTATCACCATCGGACTTACTGCAGGAAAGAGTTATCTGCTCCTGCCGGTAAACGGTGACTGGTCTCATAAATATGGAGGAGCTACCGATGGAACAGCGCCGGGCGGAGGCACCTTATTAAAAGACAACGCTGTGCCCGGTTCCAATACACCGGCTCCTGCTGCAACCGGTGTTTACAAGATCGTTGTAAATTTTCAAACGAATACTTACACGGTAACACAACAAACATTGCCTGCAAATCTTTACATAGTTGGCGATGCTACTCCGGGTGGATGGAATAATCCTGTTCCCACACCATCTCAGCAGTTTACCAAAATTGATGATTTCACATTTGCCATATCCATTAATCTCACAGGAGGAAAGTCATATTTATTCCTGCCCGTAAATGGCGACTGGAGTCATAAATATGGTGGAGCTACAGACGGTACAGGCGCACCTGCAGTATTACTTGCCGATAATGATGTGCCCGGTTCTAACACACCCTCACCTGCAAACTCAGGACAATACAGCATAGTGGTAAATTTTGCTACCAATTCTTATACGGTCAAACCAATGCCATCCAACTTATATATTGTGGGTGATGCTACACCGGGTGGATGGAATAACCCTGTTCCCACACCATCACAGCAGTTCACCAAAATTGATGATTTCACCTATGGAATTGTAGTCAATCTTACGGCAGGCGGCTCTTATTTACTCCTGCCGGTAAATGGCGACTGGAGTCATAAATTCGGAGGAGCCACTGACGGGACCGCAGCAGGCGGTGCCACTCTGCTTGCAGACGGCGATGTACCCGGATCCAATACACCGGCTCCGGCTGCATCCGGCCTGTACAGTATTATTGTAAATTTTGTAACTAATACTTATACTGTTACTCCTGTTCCTTCCAATCTGTACATTGTTGGTGATGCTACCCCGGGCGGATGGAGCAATCCTGTTCCCACGCCTTCACAACAATTCACCCAGACCTCACCGGGAGTATTTGAGCTTTCATTACCATTGACATCCGGAGGAAGCTATTTGTTCCTGCCGGTAAATGGTGACTGGAGTCATAAGTATGGAGGCGCTACCAATGGAACAGGTGCAAACGGAAGCAGATTACTTATTGATAATGACGTTCCCGGGTCCAATACTCCTGCCCCGCCTGCCAGCGGTACTTACACCATAACAGTAAGTTTTGTAAACATGACCTATCGGGTACACTAACAACAGAATTTTATCATGAGAGAAGGTTGCTGGTAACAAGGCAACCTTTTTTCATTGGATGAATTAACTTGTGTGATGGAATGATGCATTTTTGTTTTGATGAAGACTTTGTTTACGATATTGAGTCTGTTCAGTGTTCTTATATTTTTCTCATGCACAAAAAACAATTCTGAAAGTGAAGGCCAAAACCCTCCGCAGCAGGAAAAATTCTTTGCTAAAGGAGCTGATGTAAGCTGGCTTACTCAAATGGAAGCTGATGGAAGAAAATTTTATAACGATTCAGGAACTGAGCAGGATTGTTTTCAGATACTGAAGGACCTTGGAGTGAATGCAATCCGTTTGAGAGTTTGGGTGAACCCTTCCGGAGGATGGTGTAATAAAGCAGATGTAGTAGCCAAAGCGATCCGTGCAAAAAACATGGGACTGAAAGTGATGATCGACTTTCATTACAGTGATACATGGGCAGACCCCGGCCATCAAACCAAGCCGGCTGCCTGGGCAGGCGAAGATATCTCTGCGTTGGAAAACTCAGTTCGTGATCATACCACTGATGTGCTGAACACTTTAAAAACGAACGGAGTGACACCTGCGTGGGTTCAGATTGGTAATGAAACCAATGACGGAATGCTATGGCCTGAAGGGAAAGCTTCTGTAAACATGAGCAACTTTGCCTCCCTGGTCAATGCAGGTTATGATGCCGTGAAATCAGTGGACAGTTCCATCAAAGTGATCGTGCATATTTCAAACGGGAATGATAACAGTTTATTCAAGTGGATCTTTGACGGCCTTGCCGCTCATGACGCCAAATGGGACATTATCGGAATGTCTTTATATCCTGACCCGTCAAACTGGGCAACAATGAATGCTCAATGTCTTTCCAACATGAATGACATGATAACCCGGTATCATAAAGACGTAATGATCTGCGAAGTGGGAATGAGCTGGGACCAGGCTGCAGCCTGCAACTCATTTGTCACTGATCTTATTTCAAAAATAAAATCAATAGCCGGAGACAGGGGACTGGGAGTTTTTTACTGGGAACCCGAAAGTTATAACAACTGGCAGGGATATACACTGGGAGCATTTGATAACAGTGGCAAACCCACCGTAGCATTGAATGCTTTTAATTGATAAATTGTCGGACAATTGTACCCTTCTTTGTTTTGTTTCAAAAAAATTTTATGAAGCCGCTGCAGAATATTCTGAATTGAAAGAAGAAGTAAACAGAATTACCTTTAATTTGCCTGAGGGAAAAGGTAAGGGTACCTGCATCTGGGAACCTCTCAATATGTGGGAATCCATTTTTGACAAAGACGGAAATACCAACGATCATATAAAAACATACGATTTAATAAAAAAAGAATTTCTGAATCCTAAATAACGATCGCCTTACAATCAAAACTTAACTATGCATCTGCAATACATTGACTATGCTGTCATCCTGGTGTATTTTCTGTTCGTTATCGGTGTGGGTTTTCTATTAAAAAAGAAGATCAAAACGGGCAATGATTTCCTGATGAGCAACCGGAGCATTCCTTTGTGGATCACCAGCCTTGCATTCATTTCTGCCAACCTCGGCGCACAGGAAGTACTCGGAATGGCTGCCAGCGGATCCAAATACGGATTTTATACAGCACACTATTATTGGCTCGGCGCTGTGATTGCCATGGTTTTCCTCGGAGTATTCATGATGCCCTTTTACTACGGCAGTAAAGCCCGGAGTGTTCCCGAATATTTAAAACTCCGTTTTGATGAAAAGACAAGAACATTCAATGCACTGAGCTTTGCCGTGATGACGGTATTTTCTTCAGGCATTTCATTATATGCACTGGCCATGCTGATGCAGACCATCCTGGGATGGGACTTCAGCCTTTCCGTATGGATGGCTGCAGGAATAGTTTTGATCTATACTTTCCTGGGCGGACTGACCAGCGCTGTTTATAACGAAGTGCTGCAGTTCTTCTTAATAGTTTTGGGAATTGCACCTCTTGTTTTCATCGGGATGCATAAGGCAGGCGGATGGGAAGGCATTGTACATAATGTGGACAATATCAAATTGCATCTTTGGAGAGGCATGGACAGTGCGGCTCATAATCCCATGGGAGTGGATGGTCTTAGCCTTGTATTCGGTTTAGGATTTGTGCTGGCATTCGGTTACTGGTGTACCGATTTTCTTGTGGTGCAGAGAGCTATGATCTCTCATAACCTGAATGCAGCACAGCGTACTCCTGTAATCGCAGCCTTCCCGAAAATCTTCATGCCCCTGATCGTCATTCTTCCCGGCATCATCATTTTAGCCTTGCAAAAACAGTTTACAGGTTATGAACTTCCCGTAAATGCTGAAGGTGCAGTTGATTACAATATGACCTTACCGGTTATGCTTTCCAAACTATATCCGAGCGGGATATTAGGCGTGGGCATCACTGCATTGATCGCATCCTTCATGTCGGGAATGGCAGGAAACGTAACGGCATTCAATACCGTGTGGACCTTTGATATCTATCAGTCGCATATCAACAGGAATGCATCGGAAAAACATTACTACTATGTAGGAAAAGCAACTACGGTGATCGGGATATTGATTTCCATTGCTACTGCTTATTTCGCCCGGCGATTCAACAATATCATGGACTTGCTGCAACTGGTATTCAGTTTTGTAAATGCGCCTTTGTTTGCCACATTCTTTCTGGGAATGTTCTGGAAAAGAACAACAAGCCATGCGGCTTTCTGGGGATTGATATCCGGTACCGCTGCCGCAGCGCTGACCCATGGGCTTACTGTGGCAGAAGGCAAAGGCGGATGGATCGCCAACATCCATACTTTTTATTCAGGAACAAGCCAGGCTTTCAACATTGCCTGGATCGCCTTTTCGGTTTGCTTCATCATGACCGCTTTGATCAGCCTCATTACTAAACCAAAACCAAAGGAACAACTTGTTGGACTTGTTTACAGCCTTACTCCGAGACAAAAAGATAAAGCAAGAGTTTGGTACAAAAATCCCCTATGGTTAAGTGTTATTGTTTTACTGATCACTCTGATATTTAATATTATTTTCTTCTAAACTAATTATCATGAATAAATTATTTGATCTGCGCTTCGTTATCGGATGTTTTTTTCTTATCATCGGAATACTCCTGATTCTGCATGGATTTATCAGCTCCGAAAGTGATCAGACAGTGAACCGGTGGTGCGGCGCAATTTTTTCCTTATTCGGGCTGGTTATGTTATTGCTATCTTACCGGTCCACAACCAATGGCCCCAATAAATAAAGCGGATTATTTTTCGTTATAGTCTCAGATAAATAATATTCTTCTCATGCTTTGAGCTTATCTTAAGTATCTTTAAAACCGGGCTTCACCAGATGACTGTACTTTCATATTTCAATCCCATCTAAGATCGCAGCTCCTCCTTTTCTTAAATTTTATATGCACCATAAACAATAAAAATCGTTATATTCCCACTGAATAGACATTGCAGAAGATCATTGAGATCAGAAAATGGAATAATAAGCGCATGCTTGGACCAGAAGACTATCATACAATCCGGCAACAGATAAAGAGATCTGGAAACAGGTTATTGTTCTTCGATTACGACGGAACGCTGATGCCGATTGTAAAATTCCCTTCTCTTTCAATTCCGAATGAGGATCTCATCAGAATCTTATCTGCTTTGACTTCTGATAAAAAAAACAATGTGGTCATCATCAGTGGCAGAGACAGTGTTACTCTTGGGAAATGGTTAGGGTCCCTTAACCTGACCATAGTAGCAGAACACGGCGCCCTGATAAAATATCCCGGTGAACGTTGGAAAGAACTGGCAGAAGTTACTAATGACTGGAAAAAAGATATCATCTCCGTCATGGAGCAAATCGCTGCTAAGTGCGAAGGTTCATTTATTGAAGAAAAGCGGTTCTCCATAGCCTGGCACTATCGCAATGCCGCTTATGAAGCAGGAAACTTTCACTCAAGAGAATTGATCCGCAGTCTTACAAAGCTCATCAACGGAACTCCATTGCAGATATTGGATGGCAACAAAATAATTGAGGTCCGGTTTAATAATATCAATAAGGGCGCTATTGCAAAAAAGATAATCAATGAAGTGAACCCTGATTTCATTCTTGCATTGGGTGATGATAAAACGGACGAAGATATGTTCCATGTGTTGGGAAAAGAAAACGTGACCATAAAGATCGGAGCGGGAGACACAGCCGCCGGTTATTCATTGTCCGCACAGGAAGAAGTGTCCAGGTTTCTGAAAAATATTTTTTTAACCGATTCAAATAAAATTTAAAATGCACCGATACGATCTGGGAATCATTGGCAACTGCTCCTACCTTGCCTATATTGACACACACGCCGATGTAAAGTGGATGTGCATGCCGGGATTCGATAGCAGTTTTTTGTTCGGAGGACTGATTGCGAAAAAGAAAGGAGGTTGCTTTAAGATCAATCCCGAACAAAAATATAAAAGCAAGCAATATTATATACCCAACACCAATATCCTTTGCACCGAATTCGAATCGGTAAGAGGGCGATTCAGGGTCACCGATTTTGCGCCCCGCTTTTTTCAGTATGAAAGATATTACCGCCCATTGATGCTTGTCCGCAAAATCGAATGGATCAGCGGATCGCCGCATATAAAAGTGGAATGTGAGCCTCGCGGTGATTATGGGAACGTTATTCCTGAGCAATATTCAGCAAGTAATCATATTAGGTATATGAACATTGGCGGGCCGGTCCGGCTGACTACAGATATACCGCTGACATATATCACAGAAAAGAAAAGCTTTGTCTTAAATAAAAATTATTATCTCGTCCTCACCTATGGCGAGCCGTTGGAAGCTCCCTTAGCCGACACGGCAGAGCGTTTTTTATATCTCACTCAAAATTATTGGCAGAAATGGATCAAAAGCAGTTACATGCCTAATATCTTCCAGGAGCAGGTGATCCGTTCTGCATTGGCATTGAAGCTGCATCAATATGAAGATACGGGCGGGTTTATTGCTTCGGGAACTACCAGCCTTCCCGAATCACCGGGCAGCGGCAGAAACTGGGACTACCGGTATTGCTGGTTGCGTGATTCTTATTATACGCTACAGGCATTCAACATGCTTGGACATTTTAATGAATTGGAGAAATACTTTGAATTCATTCAAAACATTCTGAGCAATGATCAGGATAAAATTCAGCCGTTATATTCTATTACCGGCGAAAAAAAACTTGAAGAAAAGATTTTGCCTCTTACCGGATACATGGATAACACCCCGGTTCGCATTGGCAATGCGGCCTACCGCCAATTACAGAATGATGTGTATGGCCAGTTATTGCTTACCATGCTCCCGCTGATCCTCGATCAGCGGCTTGTTATCTACAACAGATCAGAAGTGGATTATAAAGGAATAGTGTACCGGCTTCTGCTGCAGATCGAAAAAACACTGGAGCAGCCGGACGCAGGCATCTGGGAGTTCAGAAATAACTTACAGAAAAACAGCAATACTTTATTGTTCCATTGGGCGGGAGCTCATGCTGCTAAAAAATATGCCGTCAGAGTGAAGGACAGGTTAATGATCAGGAGAGCGGATTCAGTAATTAAAAGATCATCGGCTTTGCTGGAGCAATGTTATGACCCGAAAAGAAAAGCTTACACCCAGGCCATTGGCTCATCGAACATGGATGCCAGCACTTTAAAACTACTGTCTATGCAATTCCTCCGCCCGGATGATAAAAGAGCAAGCCAGCATCTGAAAGCAATAGAAAAAAGTTTAAAATCTTCCAATGGGTTGATCTATCGTTACCGCCATGCCGATGATTTCGGAAAACCGAATTCTACGTTCCTGGTATGTTCATTCTGGTACGCCGAAGCATTGGCGTACGTGGGCAGGCTGGATGATGCACTGCAAACAGTGGAGACGATTATGCAATACAGTAATCATCTTGGTTTATTAAGCGAAGACGTGAGTGAGGATGGATCACAATGGGGGAATTTTCCCCAGACGTACAGCCATGTCGGGATGATCAACGCAGCTTTCCGTATATCAAGAAGATTAAATAAGCCTCATTATTTTATCTGATCCGCTTTGAATTCCTAAAAAGGCTGCAACGGCGCTATGCTCCTGAAAAAATTAAAATTCCCTGTTTTATGCACACAGTGCATATTGAATAGTTTTAGCAAATTACCCGTCAGAGTTCTTTTCAATTAATTATGCGCAATAAAAATCGGCAACTTTTGCTCTTTGATAGCATCGGTTATAAAGCTTTTTTTGAAAGCTCTGGAAAAAGCAGAACGTCCGAAAGCGCCACTGACCAGGATGGCTCCTTTATTCTCTTCAAGCCACGCATTGAAATCTTGACCCGAATCGGTTTTCAGATGCATCATGGTCAGGTCTTTAAAATGCCTGGCTGCCAATTCTCCGATACTTACTTCTTCCGGCAGCCTTTTTTCTCCTTTTTTATTTACATACACGAGTATCGTTTTATTATCCTTCAGTTCAGGGAAAAGGTAAGCAAATTGCTTTATGGCAAATACAGAATCTTCCGTACCATCGTAAGTCAGTACGTTACTGTTCGGAAATTCATATTCCTCAGGCACTACCACAACCGGGCATTCCACCCCATGTAAAGCATCTTTCAGATAATCATTAGGTTCTTTGGAGCCAAGCCCCTGATAAAACAATTCACCGCTTAATAGTAAAAGATCTGCAAAGCGTGTCTCTTTTCTTAATTCCGGGAGTGCAAAATCATAATAGTCCTTGTGCACCCGGAACTCTATATTATTTTTCCTGCAGAAATTTCCGAATTGTTCTTCATTCTTTCTGACAGAATCAGAATCTTCTCCTTCAGCTACCGGAATGAATAAAGGGCCGGTCAGGCCGCCGCTGGAATAACTCCACAGGTTGGCATAATCTACCTGGGGTAAAAAAGCGCCTACCAATAATATCGGGCTCTTTTCGTTCAATGCCTTTGCAAACTCGCAGGTTCCTTTGGAAAAACGGCCTCCATCTAATGCCAGAAGTATCTTTTTCATAAAACAATTTTAGATCACGAACCTATTTTGAAATAATTTTGTTATGAATGACTGTAAGCAACTCTTCCTATGATATTGATCAAAACTGTCATATCGAACAGCATTTCTCCCCCATTTGTTAAGAGTTCCTTTTTGAAAGCATGTTATGCTAATGTGAATGTCAAAAATCATATACCGGGCTGATTAAAGTCCCGTTTTGCAGAAAAACATATTCTAAGTTTGAACCCCTTTCAGAAAACAGAAGAACACATGCAACACGCTACCACCCAAAAATCACCAAAAAACAAGAAAAAGGCCCTGGTCCGTGCCATTTTTAAAGATGCTTCCATCGGTATTATCATTGTAAATAAGTCGGGGAATATGCAACTGGTAAACCCGTTTGCCTTACGGTTATTCGGCTATAGCGAAAAGGAATTGACAGGAAAAAAGATAGAGATGCTGCTGCCATCAAGGCTGCGAAAAAAGCATATTCGCTTCAGGCGTAACTATAGTTCAGAACCAGACAAGAATATCCATGGCAGCGGTAAGTCCGATCTGTGTGCACTCAGGAAAGACGGAACAGAATTCCCGGTTGAGATCAGCCTCGGCCATTATTCTTATGACGGCGAAACGTATGTAATTGCATATATTAACGATATCTCACTTAAAAAGAAAGAAGAAGAAGAAATAAGACAACTGAACGACAATCTGGAAGAGAAAGTAGAAAACAGGACAAGAGAACTGACCGATGCTCTGAAGAAACTGGAAGCTTCACGCAGCGAACTTCAGCGCTCCCTGGAAAAAGAAAAAGGATTGAACGAATTGAAATCCCGCTTTGTCACTATGGCCTCTCATGAATTCAGGACGCCACTGAGCACCATATTATCTTCGGCTTACCTGGTCGAGAAATATTGTAAAACAGAACATCAGCTTCAAAGGAAAAAACACATTGACCGCATCATTTCTTCCGTAAACACATTGACGGATATTTTGAATGAATTCCTTTCCGTCGGAAAGATAGAGGAAGGAAAGATCATGATCAGAAACAGCAATCTCAATATTCAGAATCATGTTCAAAGCATCATAAATGAGATGAGTGGTCTTCAGAAAAAAGGGCAACATATTTCCTATAAACATACAGGAGAAAAAATGATGATTATTGATGCGGGAATTTTGAAGCATATTATCATGAATCTATTATCCAATGCCATAAAATTCTCTCCTGAAAATTCAGAGGTCGTTATCCGGACAGAACGGAAAGGCGATTTATTGCTGCTCTCGGTCAAAGATCAGGGTATCGGTATTCCCAAAGAAGATCTTAAACGTTTGTTCGAACGTTTTTACCGCGGATCCAATGTCACCAATATTCAGGGAACCGGCCTTGGATTACACATTGTTTTCAAATATGTTGAGTTGTTAAACGGAAAGATATCCTGTAAAAGTGAAACAGAAAAAGGAACAAAATTCTTCATTCAGTTCCGGCTGAAAAAAGAAAATGAGTTAACTTCTGCACAGGTGGCAGACGCCTGACTTTTTACCCTAAACCAAATTCTTTTTACTATGAAAAAGATTTTATTGATAGAGGACAACAACGACATCAGGGAAAACACTGCCGAGATCCTGGAACTGGCAAATTACAAGGTCTTTACTGCCGAAAACGGCAAAAATGGAGTGGAAGTGGCTTTGAAAGAGAAACCTGACCTGATCATTTGCGATATCATGATGCCGGTACTGGATGGCTATGGTGTTTTGCACCTGCTGAATAAAAACCCCGAAACGCATCACATTCCGTTTATCTTTTTATCAGCAAAATCTGAAAGGTCCGATGTGCGCAAAGGAATGGCGCTTGGAGCAGATGATTATATCACCAAGCCCTTCGACGGGACCGAACTGCTGGAAGCAGTGGAAGGCCGTTTGAAAAAAGCAGAAATGATAGAAGAAAAGATTTCTGAAGGTATTGAAGGTTTCAATCAGCTTATGAACCTCTCCGGGGGAAAAGAAGCGATCCTGTCCTTACAGGAAGGGCGTACTATCAATAAATACAAAAAAAAACAGATCATCTATTCGGAAGGAAACCGTCCTTTCAGGCTTTATTATATTCAGAAAGGGAAAGTGAAGACCTATAAGTCGAATGAAAACTCAAAAGAACTTGTGATCGGTCTTTTCAACCAGGGGGATTTTCTGGGTTATACTGCTCTACTGGAAGGTACTCCTTACAAAGAAACAGCTGAAGCCCTGGAAGATTGTGAACTGGCCATCATCCCAAAAGAAGATTTTGAAAACCTGCTAAACAATAACCGGGAAATTTCCAACCTGTTTATAAAACTTCTGGCAAAAAATATTTCTGAAAAAGAAGAACAATTGCTGGGGCTTGCTTATAATTCCCTTCGTAAAAAAGTTGCCGACGCTATTACCAAGCTGAATAAAAAATACAATACAAAGCGGGACCCAGGTTTCGCCATTCACATCAGCAGGGAAAACCTTGCCACCATTGCCGGTACCGCCACCGAATCACTCATACGTACGCTCAGCGATTTTAAAAATGAGCAACTGATAGATATTCAAAGCGGGTCTATCATCATCCTCAACGAAAAAAAGCTGATGAATATGCTGAATTGAAAAAAGGTGGTTTTCTTACTGACTAAAAATCGAGTAGGAAGGTAGCCATTATCTGGCTACCTGTCCTCTCACACCACCGGACGTACGGGTCTCGTATCACGGCGGTTTGTTAGAATAACTTTG
>WBZO01002199.1_pt1 | contig 26307 bp, 20 predicted proteins | sample 5204261 | NCBI WGS metagenome assembly WBZO01 (sample SAMN12412400, study PRJNA552823) | activated sludge metagenome | isolation source: activated sludge from anammox sidestream of wastewater treatment plant... | place: USA: North Carolina | collected 2017-09
CTCCGCCCCGGCCGCCGGCGCCGCCGGTGCCGCCGTTGCGGGTCGTGATGTCGTTGCCCGTCACCACCGCGCGCCCTGCCGCAACGAAGACCCCGAAGCTCCCGCCGCCCCCTTGACCGCCGATCCCGGGCAGGCCGCCCAGCCCACCACAGCCACCGGCGCCGCCACCGCCGCCGCCCTTGTAGCCTTGGCAGGTGTTGCCGTCAGAGCCGCCACCGCCGCCGCCGCCGCCGCCGCCCGTGCCATCCACGCCGAGCCGACCGTCCTCCCCCTTCGCCGGGAGGTAGAGCCCACTGGCCACCGAGCCGCGGTCCGCGCCGCTGCTGCCGCCCGTCCCCGGGCCACCGGGGACACCGGGATTGCCGGCAGAGCCGTTGCTCCCCGTCCCCGTGCAGAGCCACACGTTGGAGCCGCCTCCACCGCCGCCGCCGAGGCCATTGGGCGGCGAGCTCTGCTTGGCGGCGGAGCCAGTGCCACCGCTCGCGGAGCCCGCGCCGCCATTGCCGCCGTTGCCGCCGGCGCGCTCCCCGCAGCTCGCGTCGGCGAGGCCCCCCGAGCCCGCGGCGTTGGTGTGGCCAGTGCCGCCAGTGCTCGCGACGCCCAGGGTCGGGTGCGCGCCGGCGTCGGCGCCAGCAGCGCCGTCCGTGCCGGCCTCGGCCACGATGACGTTGCCGAGGACGTGCAGCGTGGCCGAGCCGCTCTCCAGCCGGACCCCGTAGGTGCTCTGCCCCGCCCCCGAGGGCGTGGCGGCGTGGAGTGTGAGCGTGCCCACCGTGGTGTCGTCGTCCACCTGCGGCAGCAAGACGACGGTGCCGACCGCGTTGATGGTGGTGGGCTTCACGGGGTTGCCGTCCGTGCCCATCTTGCGTCGGAACTTGTAGTTGTCGTCCCGATGATCGAAGCCTCCGTAGAGGCTGATGCCGCTCTCCATCACGACCGCCTCGTTGTAGACCTCACCCGAGACGCACACCGCGGGCACCTGGTTGAGCTTCGCGATGGCGATGCCCTCCGCGATGGTGGGCACCGGCGCGAGCCGCGCGCCGCTGTTACCGCTCTGCCCGTCCGCCGCGGACACGAACACGCACTGCTCCATCATGGTGGCGCACTGCGCGCCGGTGAAGCCGTCGGCGAACTCACCCACGCAGGGCTCGATGCCGCCGCCGCCACCCGAGCCGCCCGTCCCGGCGGAGCCGCCCGAACCGCCGCTGCCGCTCGCCCCCCCCGTGCCGCCGCTCGCGCCTGCGCCGGCGTCGCCGCCAGCGCCAGCGTCGCCGCCCACGCCGCCGGCTCCCGCTTCGGCGCCGGCGCCCCCCACACCCGCGCTACCGCCCGCGCCGGCGTCGCCGCCCGTGCCAGCGCTGCCGCTCGTCCCAGCCGCTGCGCCGCTGCCGCCGGCCCCAGCACTAGCGCCCGCGCCTGCGCTGCCGCCCGTGGCGCCGCTGCCCCCCGCGCCGCCGCTCGCTCCCGTGGCGCCGGCGCCAGCGGCGCCGCTCCCAGCGCTCCCAGCGCTGCCCTCATCCGCGGTGTCCCCCCCCGTGGCGCAGCCGAGCAGGCCCAAGCCGGTCAGCGAAATCCCCACGAGCGAACGAAGCACGAATCGATGGCGCATCTCTTCATTGTGACGCGTCCACGAGACCTTGACTAGGGGCCGCTCGGGGGCGTCCCGCGCCCCCTTCGACGCACTGCGGCAGGACCACGGGGCGGCCACACGGCGGGGTTCCGATCTCCGCTCGAGCAGCGAACGAGCTACACTGCTCCGGCATGACGCCACGCTCGCGCCAGACCTTGCTGGCCCTCGCCGCCGTGACGAGCCTCCTGCTGCTGCCGCTGGGCTGCTCTTCCGAGGCCTCTGCGCCCCCAGAGACCGGCTTTGGGGGGAGCGCTGGGAGCGGCGCGGGGGCGGGGCACGGCGGCAGCGCCGGGGCGGCCGGGAGCGGTGGGGGCTCCGCCGGGACGGGGGGCGCGCTGCTGATCGACGCTGGCGACGACGGGCGGGTGGATCCCGACGCCGCGTGTGAGTCCATCGAGGAGCGCGGCACCGCCACGCCGCTCAACCTCTACGTGATGATGGACCGCTCGCAGTCCATGGCGGAGCCTCAGGCCGATCCGCTGTGGGCCAAGGCGGTCTCGGGGCTCAAGACCTTTCTCCAAGATCCGCTGAGCGCGGGCGTGAAGGTGGGGCTGAAGTTCTTTCCGCGGCAGGCGGACGCCATCCCCGCGTGCGACCTCGCGCCGTACATGCAGCCCACCGTGCCTTTCGCGACGCTCCCCGCCAACACCCAGCACCTGGTGGCAGCGCTCGACGCCGAGGTGCCTGGCGGCTTCAGCACGCCGACCTTCCCCGCCTTGCGCGGCGCCATCCAGCGCTGCCGGGAGATCGCGGAGACCGCGCCGCTCGAGACCGCCGCCGTGTTGCTCATCACCGACGGGGCACCCGGCGGTACCCCCGCGAGCTGTGAGGTCGGCGGCGTGTCGCTCGACGCGCACGCCACGCAGGTCATCGCGGACGTGGCCAGCCAAGGCAAGAGCGGGACCCCACGCGTGCTCACCTTCGTCATCGGCCTGCCCGGCGTGGACGAGGGCTTCGCGCGCAGCGTGGCCCAGGCCGGGGGCACCGAGGCCATCATCATCGACGCCCTCAACACCGAGCAGAAGTTCCGCGACGCGCTCGCGAAGGTGCGCGGCGCCGCGCTCCCGTGTGAGTACGAGCTGCCGGCGCGGGTGCGCAGCGGCGAGGTGGAGTTCGACCGCGTCAACGTCAACGTGCAGCCGAGCCGCGGCGCGGGCCGCACCTTGCCCCAGAGCAACGACTGCTCCACCAAGGGCTGGCACTACGACGACCCCAGCCGGCCGCAGCGCATCATCCTGTGCCCGAGCGCGTGCGGAGATCTGAAGAGCGACTACACCGCGAGCATCCAGATCCTCTTGGAGTGCCCCACCATCATCCAGTGAGCCGAGCCTCGGGCTCAGGACCGCTGGCGCGCGCGCAGGAGCAAGGCCTCGGCGCCCTCCCGCACCAACAGCTCGTGCTGCACCTCACACAGCGCGGCGATGCCGCGCTGCCCGAGATCGATCATGGCGTCGAGCTCGGCGCGCTCGATGGCCTCTCCCTCCGCCGTGCCTTGGACCTCGACGAGGCCGCCGCGCGCCGTCCCCACCACGTTCAAATCGACGCGAGCCTGGCTGTCCTCGGCGTAGCAGAGATCGAGCGCGAGCTGCCCGTGGACGTGGCCGACGCTGATGGCGGCGACCTGATCGCGCAGGACCGGTCGCGTGAACCCCGCCTGCGCGCGGACGCGAGCCAGCGCCAGCGCCACGGCGACGAAGCCGCCCGTGATGGAGGCGGTGCGGGTGCCACCGTCGGCCTCGAGCACGTCGCAGTCGACGGTGATGGTGCGCTCACCCAGGGCCTCGAGATCGAGCGCCGCTCGCAGCGCCCTCCCGATGAGTCGCTGGATCTCCCGTGCCCTGCCGCCCAGCGGCTTGTCGCGCCCATCGCGCGCTTCGCGGCGCTGGGGGTTGCAGCGCGGGTGCAGCTGATACTCCGCGGTGATCCAGCCCTGCCCCCGCCCCTCGAGGAAGCGCGGGACCCCGTCCTCGAGGCTCGCGGTGCAGAGCACCACGGTGCCCTCCGCCCGGTAGAGCACCGACCCCTCCGCGAGCCGATGAAACCCCGGCGTCATCTCGACCAGCCTTGGGCAGTCGAGCGGACGGCCGCCGCGTAACTCCGTCTTCATGTGGGGCGCTTAGCACGAAACGCCCGGGGCGCGCCGCGGGGCTTGCCGACGCCGACCGGCCCGAGCAGGCTCGGCCATGACCATGAGCTCCGACAGCCTCAAGGTGAGCGAGGTGTTCGAGAGCCTCCAGGGAGAGGGACCCAGTGTGGGCGCACCGTGTCTGTTCTTGCGCCTGGCCGGCTGTAACCTGCGCTGCGGCTGGTGTGACACCCCGTACAGCTGGGATTGGGAGCGCTTCGATCCGCAGGTGGAGGTCCACCGCGTGCCCATCGCCGACCTCGTGCCTCGCCTGGAGGCCGCCCCTGGGCGGCGGGTCGTCATCACCGGCGGCGAGCCGCTCGCCCAGCAGGCGGGACTGGAGGCGCTCCTGCGCGCCTGCACGCCGACGCTCACGGTGGAGGTCGAGACGAACGGCACCTTGATGCCCTGCCCGTGGCTGCTCGAGCGGGTAGACCAGTGGAACGTCTCGCCGAAGCTGGCGCACTCGGGGGAGAGCGTCGCGCGGAGGCTCCAGCCGGAGGTGCTCGGCCGGCTGCGCGGGAGCGGCCGCGCGGTCCTCAAGCTCGTGGTGGACCTCGCCAGCGTGGAGGAGGCGCAGCAGCTCTGGCAGGCGCTCGACTGGCCGCTCGAGCGGGTCGTGCTGATGCCGCTGGCCGCTACACCGGAGGAGCTTCAGGCGCAGCAGCGCGCGATCGCCGAGGCGGCGCTGGCGCGCGGCGTCCGCTACGGCACGCGGCTGCACTTGCAGCTCTGGGGCGCCAGGCGGGGAGTGTGAGGCGGGCGCGCCCCTGGGCCGGCGTTTCCACGAGCGGGAGCGAGCCCCCGGTGGCATGCTTGGCGGGTGGCGGCCGTCAGGCCGCTCCGCTTCGGACTGGAGGCCCTCGTCATGACCGCTGACTCCCCCCATCGGCTCTTGGTCGCCTTCGACGACTCGCTCCCCGGGACGCGCGCGCTCGAGCAGGCCGCGGCCCTCGCCAGGGAGGGCGGCGCCGAGCTGCACGTCGTGGCGGTGCAAGAGATCCCCGCGGTCACGCTCGGGACGGAGGGCGGGCTGTCGGTCCCCACGCTCACCGCGGCGGAGCTCACGACGCTCGAGGCGTCCATGGATGAGCGGATCCGCACGCTGCTCGCGCGGCAGCGCGGCGGCGCGGCGGCCACGCTGCACCACCGCCAGGGCTCGGCGGCCACCGAGATCTGCGCGCTCGCGGCGGAGCTCCACGCGCGGCTCGTCGTCGTCGGGACACACGGGCGGCAGGGCGTCGCGCGGCTGCTGCTGGGCTCGGTGGCCGAGCACGTCGTGCGGCACGCGCCGTGCTCGGTGCTGGTGGTGCGCGAGCCGCGCGGGGAGTAGCGCGGCCGCTCAGGGGACGTTGCCCCAGACGGTGAGCGCTGCCAGGGTGTCCGGGTCGAGGCTGGCCGGCTCGCGCGGCAGCGCCGGGGCGTCCGCCACGGCGCGCGCGTGCAGCGCGGTGTACTGCCACAAGGCGCGCGCGGCCTGGGGCTCACGGTCGAGCACATCGCTCAGGCAGGGTGGATCCGCGCCCAGCTGGCACAGGCTAGGGACCACGCCGAAGCGTCCGGTGAGCAGCCAGCTCTCGAGCCGCGTCGAGTAGCGGTCTCCGAGCGTGGCCACCGTGGCGCGCCCCACGAGCGGGGCGAGCCCACCGGCGAGCTGGATCGGGTCGACACCGGCGCCGCGCGGCAGCTCGAGGCCGAGCGCGTCGAACAGCGCGCGCGCGACGTCCTCCGTCCCGACCTGGCTCTCCACGCGCGCGCCGGCGTAGAGATCGCCCGGGAAGCGCAGGAGCAGCGGGGCGGCGAGCACGTCTTCCCGTAGCGGGCTCAGCGGATCGTAAGGGAGCGCTGGCGCCTCACCGGGGCCGACGTCCCCCATGAAGACGAAGAGCGTGTCGCGCCACGCGTCGTGCTTGCCGAGCACGCGGAGGAGCTGCCCGAGCCCGGCGTCTTGCTTGACGAGCGCCGCCTCCTCGAGCGCCCGCAGGCGCGTCCAGTCCTCGTCGTCCATGCGGCGACGGGCCGCGCGCGCCCGCGTGCGGAGCTTCATCAGGGTGACGCCCCCGCGGCGCGCGTCGAGCACGCCGGAGTACTCCTCCGGGGCGAGCTTGCCGACCTCCTCTTGGGTCAGATCCCACGGTGGGTGCGCGCCACGCGCGTGGATGACGAGCAGCTGCCGCCCCGGCTCTTTGCCCTTCAGCTCGTCGCTGAGCCACTGCGCGGCGCGGGTGTAGACCTCGGCGGCGGCGAGATCTTCGACGGGCGAGAGCGCCTCGAGCTTGTCCCAGCCGCGGTCGAAGCCGAAGGCCGGGAACGTGGTGGGCACGCCAGTGAAGAAGGCCGTGCGCACGCCCGCTTGCTTGGCCAGCACGCTCAGGGTGGGCACGGACGCCGGCAGCCGCGCGCTCAGGTCTTCGAGGCGATGCTGGCGAGGGTGGAGACCGGTCAGCAGGGTCGCCAAGACCGCCGCGGGCAGCGTGGTCGGGGCGCGGTAGTTCATGAAGGTGGCCGAGCTGCTGGCCAGCGTCCCGAGCGCGGTCAGCTGGCGCATGGGCCCGTACGGCGGCAGCCGGCGGCGATCCAAGGCGGCGCCCAGCACCACGATCACGCGCTGCGCCGCCGGGGTGCGCGAGGCGCCGGAGCGGAGCCGGTAGACCACCGGATCCCCGAACAGCACTCGGCCGCCACGGGTGATCTCGTCCGTGGAGAGCTCGAGCTGAGCGAGCTCCGTGGTGGCTGGCCCCAGCTCGACGTCCACGCGCGTCCACTTGGCGTTCTCACCCCCGCTGAGCTTGCGCTCCTGGAGCACCTGGCGCTGCCCGTCCGCGGTGAGCACGGTCACCTTGGCGATGCCGTGGCCGCTGCCCCAGACGCCGAGGTGCAGCTCGAGGCGCGCGCCGGGCGCCACCTTCAAGGGGCATCGCAGGCTCGAGTCCGCGCGCAACGCCAGGCTCCGGCGCGGCTGTCCGTCGAGGGCCTGGTGTGAGGAGACGTCGCGCAGGGTCGGCGCCGCGTAGGTCCGCTCGTCGCTGTCGGCGGCGCCGAGCCGGAGCCAGTCGAACTCGGCCTGCGGCTGCGTGGAGCCCCGGGGACGCCCAGAGAACTTGAAGAGCAGCCGGTGCCGCCCGCGCCCGAGCTCCCCAGTTTTTCCGGGGAACTCGAGGACGGAGAGGCCCGTGCGGTGGAGGGGCACGGTGCCCAGCCCCCTGCCGCCGAGCTCCGCGCTGACACGGCTGGCGCCGAGGCCCAGCCCGCGCACGCTGACGGTCAGCGGGCCGGTGGGCTCGTCGAGCCAGACGTCGTAGGCGACGCGTGGCCCGAGGTAGCGGGTGACCGTCGCCCCCTCCCGCTCGCCGTCGCTGGCGTCGGCGAAGGGGCCCACCTCGAAGCTGCGGTGCAGCTCCGCCGCGACCGTGCCGAAGTCGAGGGAGAGCCCGCGGTGACGGAGCTGGCACTGGGGCAAGAGCTCCAGCAGGTCGAGCTGCTCCCGGAGCGCCTCCGGCGCGGGGCCGAGCGGCGCGCCGCCCGCCTCGACGACCTGCGCGTCCGCCGCGCCACCGTCGATCGCCTCGCTCGCTCGCGAGCAGGCGGGCAGCAGCGCGACCACCGTGAAGAGGAGCGCGCGAGGGAGCAGCCGGAGAGACATGGGGCGAGGGGCGCAGCCCCCGCGGAGCCGCGGGGTCAAGCTACCTTAGCGCTCACGGGGCCGCTGCGGTGGCCAGGCTCAGCTTGGTGCGTCGCCCTGCGGTGAGCTCGGGCTGCTCGCTGAGCTGCTGGCCACCGAGCTCGAGCCGCACCTGGTGCTTGCCGGGCTCCACCACCACGCGCCGCAGCGGACCGCGCCCCACGAAGGCGTCGTCCACGTAGATGGTGTGGGCGGCTCCTGTCTCCACCTCGAGCAGCGCCATCCCGGCCGGGACGCTCACGCCAGGCGGCAGATCGAGCGTGTCCACGGCCAGGCTCGGCGACGCGGCGGCGGCCTCCGCGACCGGCGCCACGGAGGCCGCAGGGGTGGCCTCGACCAGGGTGCTGGGATCCACGGGCGCCGGACTGCTCGCCACGACGCTCTCGGGAGCCGCGGGGGCGGTCACGAGCGCGCTGACGGCGACGTAAGAGAGCGCGGCGGCTCCACCGATGAGCAGGCCGCCGCGCAGGGCCGCGGGCCTCAGCGCACGGCGCGCCGACGTCAGCCACGCGCGGGGCGCGGCGGTGGGGGCGGGCTCGGGCGCGGCCTCCTCCGCGGGCCGCGCCGCGCGGGGTGGGGCTGCAGGCTTTGGAAAGCTCAGCGCGCGCGTCACGGGGGGCCCGAGGCGGGTGGGCGGTGGCCGATCCGTGACGTAGGCGGCCGGGGGGCTCGAGTCCCCGCGCGGCACGGGCGCGGTGGGCGGCGCCGCCTCGGCGAGGGGCTCGGGGGAGTCCTCGAGCAGGGAGCGGGTGGAGGCGGCGAGAGGGCGTGACATCGGGGCGGGCTCCTGGGCGTCGGGGTCGAAGCCGCGGTCGGCGGCGCGGACGATGACGGGCGGGATCTTGGCGCCGACGCGGACCGCGCCCGGAGCTCCGAGTCCGCGCAGGGTCGTCTCGTGGACGTCGACGGCGGGGGGAGACAGGCTCGGCGCGGCGGCAGGCGCGGGCTCGGCGAGCGCCGAGGGACCCGCGGGGCTCTCGTCGGCGGGGGGCGGGCTCTCGGAGAGCAGGAGACACCACGAGGCCGAGGCCGGCTCGTCGTCGTCCGGCGGGGCAGCAGCGAGCGGCGCGGCGGGCGGGGGCTCGGCCGTGCTCTGGGGCAGCGGGGCGGCGCTCGGCGGCGCTACGCTGGCCGGCTCGGCGCTCACGGGCGTCAGCGTCGCCGGCGAGGGGCTCGGCTCGACGATGAGCAGCTCCGCCTCGCGCTGTTGGGCGAGGGCGACGGGCGCGGCGGGCGCCGTGTGCTCCTTCGCACTGGGCCGCTCGGCGAGGGGCGCGAGCACCTCCACGCGCTCGACCGCGCCTCGGCGCGCGAGATCGGCCAGGAGCAGATCGAGCAGGGCGCCGTGCTCGGGCGCGCGACGCCGCAGCTCCTCGGGGCGCTCACCGGCGAGCAGGCTCGCGACGAGACCGCGCGCGGGCTCCGGGTGCGCGCCGAGCGCGTCGGAGACCTCGCTGGGGCGCAGCGCGAGTCGGCGCACGCTCGCGAGCTGCGCCGGCGACAGCGCGGCGGCCGCGTCCCGGGCGCGCGCGATGGCCGGCGCCAGGGTCACGCTCAGCTCCGCGGTGAAGTCCCGGCGCGTGGGCGCCTCGGAGGGCTCCACCGTGAAGGTGCCCGTGGTGACGCCGAGCAGCGGGCCGAGGACCTCGGCAGCGCGCAAGGCTTGGCCCGCGGCGTCCGTGCGGGTCGCTGCCAGCAGGCGGCCTCGGCGCAGCGCCAGCTCGTAGAGCCCAGTCCCGGTGCTCAGGCGGACGTCCACGCTCGCCTTCCGCTCGGCCAGCAGCCGGAGCAGCAGGTAGGGTGACACGTCGTCGAGGCGACCCTCCGCGCGCTGTCCGGTGGCGAGGCGGGCCTCCACGCGCGCCCTCGGGCGCAGCGCCTCTTCGAGTCGCGCCTCGATGACGCTCTGGCTCGCGTCCTTGCGGAGGTAACCGCTCGCCACCACGCCGAGCTCCCGCGCGCGGAGCGGCAAATCGTCCTTCCACGACAACAGCAGGATCGGCGCGTCACGCAGGGCGACGTCGCGGGCGAGGCGGGCGCAGAGCCCCACGCCGTCGATCCCGGGCATGAGCATGTCGGCCAAGATGGCGTCGGGCTGCCGGGCCTCCGCGAGCTCGAGCGCGCGCGTGCCGTCATAGGCCTCGAGCACCTCGATGCCGAGCTGCCGCAGCACCGCGGCGAAGAACCACACCACCGCCGGATCGTCGTCGACGACCAGCACGCTGCGCCCCTCGAGCAGCACGTCGCTGGGGCGCGCGGGTCGGGCGCGGCCCCGGTCGGCGCCCGCGAGGCTGGGCGGCAGCTCGCCCGCGCCGAGCGCCGCCGTCGGACCTCCGGCCTCGAAGCTGAGCGCTCCGCCCGAGCGTAGGGCGGCCAGCTCCCGGATGCGCGCGACGGCCCGCCAGAGCGGCGCGTAGATCTCGCTGCCGCTCCCGAGCGCGACCTTCTGCTCCGGATCGGAGACGTCCTCGACGAGCGCGCGCTCGAGCTCCTGCCGCAGCCGCTCTACCAGCTCCCTCATGCTCAGCTCGCCGAGCTGGCCCAGGGGCGCCGGGGAGGCTGGCTGCCCGAGCAGCGCGGCGAGCGCGGTGGTGAGGGTCTGGCTCGACACCGGCAGCTCGAGCAGCCGCGTGGCGCCGCGCGCCGCGTAGTCCGCGCGCACCGTGTCACTCTCGAAGCGCCCGAGGACCACGACGGGGACGCCGCGCGCGCGCAGCAGCTCGAGCGCGGCGAGCACGTCCGCGGCGCCATGCTCGAGCACCGCGACCTGCGGTGGCCGCTGGAGGCAAGCGCGCTCGAGCTGCTCCAGCGTCGCGCAGTGCGTGACGCCCAAGAGCGCCACGCTGTCGGCCTCCAGCTCGTCGAAGCGGCGCCTCGCGCCGTAGCCGAGGACCTGCGGGAGCTGGTCGCTCAGCAGCCCCTCCGGCAAGCTCAGGTGCGCGAGGAGGCCCAGGTCGTCCAGGCCGGCGGCCAGGCGGTCGAGGGTCTCGTCGTCGAGGCGGCCCTGCGCCGCGCTCTGCCGCAGCAGCCGCTCGAGCTCGTCCAGGCGAGCGCCGATGTCGTCGAAGCCCAGGCTCCGCGCCGCCAGGCCCATCCCCCGCGCGCGGCGCAGGAGCTGGCCGCGGTCTTCCTCGGGGGCGGGCTCGGCCACGAGCGCCGAGAGCCCGTCGCGCAGCGCCTCCACTCGAGGCCCCAGCTGAGCCAGAAACAGCTCGCGAGCGGAGGGCTCGGGCACCTGGGTAGGGTTCGCGGTCATGGTCGCGGCGCTAGCACCCGCGCCCCGATCGGGCCGAATTTCTTGCAGGCCGGCGGGCTAGTCGAGCCGCTCCAGCACCGCTCGCGTGGCCGCCTCCGTCCCGAGCTCACCGCCGACGTCACGCGTGCATTGCCCGGCCTCCAGCGCGGCGGCGACCGCGGCCTCGATGCGCCGCTCCTCACCGGGGAAGCCCAGGTGCTCGAGCAGCAGGCCTACCGTGAGCAGCGCGGCGAAGGGGTTGGCGACGCCCTGGCCCGCGAGGGGCGGCGCCGAGCCATGGACCGGCTCGAACAGCCCGAGGCGGCTCGGGTCGGCGACGTGCAGGTTGGCGCTCCCGGCCATGCCGAGCCCCCCCTGCAGCCCCGCGCCCAGATCGGTCACGATGTCGCCGAACAGGTTGTTGGTGACGATGACCTCGAACTGCGAGGGATCTTGGAGGAGGTAGAGGCAGAGCGCGTCGACGTAGACGTGCTGCGCGCGGATCTCCGGGTAGCGTCGGCTCACCTCGTCGAACACGCGCAGCCACAGCTCGTGGGCGTGGCGCATGGCGTTGGACTTGTCGGCCATGGTGACCTTCGTCTTGCCGTGCCGGCGGGCGTACTCGAAGGCGGCCACGATGATCCGCTCGACGCCGAGGCGGGTGTTCACGTCTTCGTTGATGGCGATCTCGTGTGGAGTGCCGCGGCGCATCTGACCGCCCATCCCCACGTAGATGCCCTCGGTGTTCTCGCGAAACACCACCAGATCGACGTCGCGGGCGCCGCGCCCCTTGAGCGGGACCAAGCGGTCGGCGAGCGCGCGCACGGGTCGGACGTTGGCGTAGAGGTCGAAGCCGAAGCGCAGCCCGAACAGGATGTCGCGGGCGTGCTCGAGCCCGGGCACGCGCGGATCCCCGAGCGCGCCGAGCAGCACGGCGCCGCACTCCTGGCGGATCTGCTCGGCGAGCTCACGGGGGAAGGTGGTGCCGTCGCGCAGGTAGCGCTCCGCGCCGAGATCCAGCTCCCAGAGCTCCAAGGGGAGGCCGCGCCGCTGGTACACCTCCAGCAGCCGGAGCGCCTCGCGCGTCACCTCGGGGCCGATGCCGTCGCCTCCGATGACCGCGATCTTCCTGGGCGGGAGTGAGCTCATGGGCCCGCACCATAGCCGAGGAGCTCCCGGCGCGGCAGCCGGAACGTCAGTCGCTCAGCACTTCGAGCGCTCGCCGCACGAGCCGCGCGAGCGACGGAGGATCCGCGGCCTCGCCCGGCTCGAGCTCGGCGACGGGGAGCAAGCGCAGCCCGCCGAGCGCGCCCAGCTCCTCCAGCGCCGGCGTGGGCGGCTCGAAGCACACGATGGCGATGCTGCCGGGGAGCATGAGCGACCAGAGCGGCGCGTAGGCCTCGAGGGCAGGCACACCGAGTAGATCGAGCTGGACGTCGCTGCCGAGGCGCAGGGTGGCCAGCACGTGCGGCACCGGCGCCGTCGGGACGAGGTCCGCGGGCGCGGCGGCCTCGCGCAGCCGCAGGGCCGTGGCCGCCAGCAGCGCGAGCCGCGGCGGCGCCGCGTAGAAGCCGAGCCGCGGCGGTGCGCGAAAGCCCCCCCGGAGGCAGCGCGTCACGCGCGCGCCGAGCACCGCGAGCTGCTCGTCGTCGGCGAGCGCCACCTCGAGCCCCCCGCGGGGGACGCCGCGCAGGCGTCCCCCGCGCTGGAGCCGCTCCACGCAGCGCAGCAGCTCGAGGTCGGTGAGCGGCACCTCGTCGAGCAGCTCGTCGAGGCTCCGCGCCGCCGAGAGCGCCTCGAGCACGCGCCGCGCGTCGGGCGGATCGTCGGGCAGCTCCGGGGGGCCCCAGCGCACGAGCACCTGGCCCTCCAGCGCCAAGCGCCCCCGCAGCGCTCGCGCCTCATCGCCCTGACGCAGCCCCTCCATCAGCAGGTGCTGGGTCGTGGCGGCGAGTCGCCGAGCCGGCGTCGAGCCCGCGGTGGAGAAGGTGAAGCTGCCGTCGGCCTCACCGAGCAAGCGAAAGAGCGCCTTCTCGCCCTCGAGGCGCCGGTAGACGACGTCGACCAGCTCACCTTCGCTGAACCAGATCTCGGCGGCGCCCTGCGTCGTGTTGACGCTCAGCACGCCCGTCTGGCGATTGGCGCCGAGCAGCTGCAAGAGATCCGGCAGGCCGAGCTGGGAGAGATCGCCCCGAAAATCACCCCGCACGAGCACGTCCGGCGCGCTGCGGCGGCTGCTCACCGCGAGCACCCGCTGGGCGATCTGCTCGGCGTCCCACGGGAGCTGCTGGGCGTGCTGAGCGACCCGGCCCGGCGCCAGCAGCAGATAGCACGGGAGCTGCGCCAGCACCGGCGCGCGTCCCCGGAGCTGCGCGAGCGGCGCGGCGAGCGCCTCGGCGATGAGCAGCACGTCCGGCGGGTGCTGCGCGGCGCGCTCGAGCGCGGGCGCGAGCGCGTCGAACACCGTGACGATGAGCCCACGCGAGCGCAGCGCGGAGGCCAGCTCGGCCAGCGCGTCCAGATCCGGATCGACGAGCGAGACGAGGCGCATCGCGGTCAGCCGCCTCCTCGGGGGTGAGCGAGCGCCTCGAGCCGCGTCGTGATGAGATCCACCAAGAGCGGGTCGGAGGCGTGCAGGCCGCGGAAGATCCCGCGGTGCACGCGGCCGAGCAGCGCGTAGGCGCCGTGCTCTGCCACCAGCGCCATGGCCTCCAGCGGCTGCGCGGGCGGGGCGGAGCTCGGCTCCACCAGCTCGAGGCTGAGCTCCTCCTCGGGCTGGTGGCCCACGCTGGCCGCCAGGGTAGCGCCCAGGGTGGCCTCGCCCGCGCGCGTGGCGAGCACGCGCACCTTGCCGCCGCGGCGCGCGGCGTGGACGAGCGCCAAGCTCAGCGCCAGCAGATCGCGCAGGGGCAGCTCCAGCGCGCGCGGAGCGTCGAGCCGGTCAGCGCCGGCGGTGAGGCTCCAGCTCAGCGCCTCGAGCAGATCTTCCAGACCGCAGCGCTCGAGCTCCAGGCGCCGCACGACCGACTGCCGAGAGGCGTCGGCGCGGTGGCGCGCTGCCTGGAGCAGCCGCGACAGATCGGCGCCGTCGTGAGGATAGGTGGCCACACCGATCGCGGCGTCGAGCGAGGCGCCGGGCCGACCCGAAGCGCGCCCGCCGGGCGCGCCGAGCTGCTCGAGCATCCGGCGCCGGCAGGCGCTCGCGCCCGTGCCGCCCGTCTCGGGGAGCAAGACGAAGAACTCCTGCTCGTCCACGCGCGCGAGGACGTCGGTGTCGCGCAGGCCGCCGAGCAGCCGCTCGACCACCAGGGTGCCGTCCGGGTCGGGCGCGGCCTGGGTCCGCGGCCCGGAGGCGGCGGCCTCGAGGCAGACGGTCGCCAGCGCGAAGCGGCGTGCGTGACGGCGCGCCTTGTCGATCTCCCGACCTGCCACGTCGACGAAGTAAGCAAAGGTGTAGGCGCTGGAGGAGGGATCCTTGAGGGAGCCCTGGCGCCGGTGCTCGCGCTCCGCGAGCAGCCCGAAGGTGAGGCTGAGGCTCGGCTCGAGCAGCGCGCTCCACTCCTCCTGCGGCGCGGGCTCCTCGAGCCGCGGGAGCCCGCCCAGCAGGATGAGCCCGAGCTGCTCTGCGCGGAGGGAGAGGCGGACCACGTCGAGCCCCTCACGCGCGGCGTGGGCGAGCGCTTCGTGGTCGTCGCAGTAGGGCGGCGGGGCCACGGGCGCGCCGGCGCCGGCGACGAGCGAGAGCTGCCGCTGCCCGGCGGCGACGGGCAAGTAGACGAGCGCTTGGCGGCAGTCGAGCTCACGCGTGAGCAGGCCCGCGAGGTGCTGCGCGGCGCGCTTGCTGTCGGAGAGCTCCACGAGCTCGGCGGCGCGCTGCGCCACCAGCGCGGCGCGCTGCGCGCGGCGCTGATACGCCACGAGGCGGCGCCGCTCGGCGCGCTCGGCGCGCCGCTCGCGCTGGCGCGCGACGAGCGTGAGCAACTCGTCGCCGGAGAGAGGCGCGACGATGATGCCGGCGGCGCCGAGCGCGAGCGCCTGTGAGGCGAGCGCGAGATGCTCGGGCGGCGTGAGCACCACGATGGGAAGCGCCGGGGCGAGCGCTCTCAGGTGATGGACCATCGCCAGGCCGGCGTTGCCACCGAGCGTGACGTCGAGGATCGCCAGGTCGGGGAGCGCGGCCTCGGCGTGCAGCAGCCCCTCCTCCAGCCCCTCGAGGACGGTCAGCTCGTCCCGGGTGTCGGCGAAGGCGCGCGTGAGGACCTCGGCGTCGTGGCCGGGGGGCACCAGGGCCAAGACCTGGAGGGGCAGCTCGACCGCCTTCGAGCTCACGGGAGCGCCACGCTGCCGGTGTAGACGTGGCGCGCCGGGCCTTCGAGCCAGACCTCACCGCTGGCCGGATCCGTCCACACGTCGAGGCGACCGCCTGGCAGGGTGACCTCGACGCGCTGCCCGTCGCCCACGAGCCCCGCGCGCACGGCCGCGGCCACGGTGGCGCCCGCCCCGGTGCCGCAGGCGAGGGTGCGGCCGACGCCGCGCTCCCACACCACCAGCTCGAGCCGGTGCGGCGCCACCAGGCGCGCGTACTCGACGTTCGTGCCCTCCGCGAAGCGCGCCGACACCGCGGCGCCCCAGGCGTCCATCTCCGCCTCGGAGAGCGCCTCGCCGAACCACACGGCGTGAGGGTTGCCCATGGACACCCGCGAGAAGCTTCGGGTCAGCCCGGCGTGCTCGTGCTCGAACTCCGCGCGGTGGCGCGGCGCGCCGAGCGAGAGCTGCACGAGCGCGCCGTCCGAGCGCGGCCGGAGCAGGCAGCGCTTGGGGCCGGCGTCGGTCTCGACGAGGAAGTCCTCCGCCTGCGTCTTGCCGGTGCGGTGCAGGTGCAGCGCGACGCAGCGCAGGCCGTTGCCGCACATCTCGGGGCGGGAGCCGTCCGCGTTGAGCACGAGCATCCGCGCCACCGCGGAGGCGTCGAGCGGAGGCAGCACGAGCAGGACCCCATCGGCGCCGACCCCGAAGCGGCGCCGACACCAGCGCCGCGCGTCGGCGGGCGAGATCCGAGCGGCCTCGCTCGCGTCGATGACGATGAAGTCATTGCCGAGGCCCTCGTACTTCTCGAAGCGCTGCATCGGCCCGGTTGTACAGCGTCGGGTGCTGGGGAGCACCACGCGCCGGGGAGAGCGGCGGGACGGCGGGGCGAGGCAGGCGGCCACCGAGACAGGCGTCATGACGCGGCGCGTTATGGCGCCTGGCCGCACCTTTGTTGGCGTGCCGCGACGGGGACCGCTAAAGTTGCTCGTGAGCCGTCGCGCTGGCGACCTGGCTCCCGAGGAGCCGATGAAGCGTCCTATTTCGAAGCATCTGACCGCCGTTGCCCTCACCGCCTTGGGTGTCCTGACGGGGGTGACGGCCTGCGCGGAGAGCGAGAGCATCCTCTTCGTCAAGGGCGTGGCGCTCATCAGCGGGTCCGGGGACGACTGCGTCGTCACGGCGGACGACTCGCAGGTGATCCGGCTCGGCGGCACCTTCGACACCGCGTTTGGCCGCTCGTACCGCGCGGTCTTGGTGGTCGGCAACCAGGTGGTCAAGCAGGGCTCACGCGAGAAGCTGCGGACCGAGACCTCCAACGTCGTACTACAGGGCGCGGAGGTGGAGCTGACCGATCCCGGCGGCAGCTCGATCGGACCGTTCACTGCGGTGGGCGCCGGGCTCATCGCGGGCGCCTCGTCCGGCGAGAGCCCGGGCTACGGCGCGGTCGGGGTGGAGCTCATCCCCGCGGGCATCAGCATGGCACCCGGACAGTGGGTGGCCAACATCAAGGTCTTCGGCAAGACGCTCGGGGGCTCCGAGGTGGAGTCGGGCGTCTTCAGCTACCCCATCACCGTGTGCCGGGGCTGCCTCGTCATCGACGCGTACGATCCGGCGTCCTTGCCGAGCACGAGCTGCAACGCCCCCGTGGACACCGCCACGAAGGAAGAGGGCCGCTGCGACGACTTCGGCTCGGACACCCCCGCGACGTGTCGCGCGTGCGCCGCCATCTCGCCGGACGTGTGCAACCGGCCCATCAGCGCCCCGTGAGGCGCTGGCACGGCGCGACGCTCGTGGCCGCTGCGGCGTGCTTCGCCGCGCCGGCGAGCGCCGCTCCGCAGTGGACGGTGGGGCTCTACACGGGCGCGTCCGGGGAGAGCGCGAGCGGGAGATGGTGGGAGCGCACGGCGTGGTTCAGCGGCGCGCGCGCCGACGTGCTGCTGCTGCGCGAGAGCAACTTCGACGTCGGGCTCGGTCCTTACGTGGACGTCTCCACGGCGAGCTTCGAGGACGTGCGGGCGGGTGGTGGGCTGAGCTGGCTGCTGCCCGTGTCCGAGGATGTGCCGTTCATCGTGTCGGCCGGCGGCTTCGGGCGGCTCGCCGACGGGGAGCTGATCCCGGGCTGGACGGGGCAGCTCTTCGTGGGGAGTCGCGGCTTCAATTTTCACTCGAGCTATGGGATGGGCTCGGGGCTGCTGTTGGGGCTCCAGCAGGAGCTCGAGCCACGGCGGCACCGCACGGTGTTCGTCGCCGCGCAGGTGGACCTCGAGGTGCTGCTGCTCCCGGGAGTGCTCGTCTACGAGCTGATCCGAGGACCGCGCGCTCGAAAGTGAGCGCCGAGGTCAGCCCTGGGGCTGCTCCGAGGCCGTGGGAGGGACCGGACTGGCGGGCGTGTCGAGCGCCGCGTCCAGCCGCTCGAGGACGTGGCTCAACATCTCTCGCGCGCGCTGCTCCACCTGTTGGCGCCGCTCACGCTCCACCTCCACCTCGTGCGCCAGCGCCAGTGCGGCGAGCAGCAGCGTCTGCGGCGCCACGGGGCGCCCGGGGCCGGCGAGCTCCCGCAGCTTCGCGTCCACCACCGCGGCGAGCCGCTGGAGATCGGCCTCCGGCGCGGACGTGACCACGCGGTAGGAGTGTCCAGCGACACGTACGTCCACGGCGGCCCGGGTCATCGAGGCTACGCTAGCACCGCGCGGAGGACATGGAAATGCGCGGCGGACCGCGGCGAGCGGCGGTCGCGGGAGGAGGGGGGTGACGCGGCGCGCGCCGCTTCAGAGCAGCCCGAGTAGCCGCTCCACGCGAGCGGCGCGGCCACTCGCGAGCGCGGCGGGCGCTGGACCGGGCGCGGGGGCGGCAGCCAGCGTGGCGCGCAGCGCGCCCTCCACGGCGCCGCAGAGCAGGGCGGCGACCAGAGGCTGCTGGGCAGGCGCGAGCGCCCCGTCGCGCGCGGCAGCGTCCAGCGCCGCCTCCAAGCGTGGCGTGATTAGGGCGCCGAGGAGGCTCTGGGTGGGCTCCGTGGAGCGGCGCGACAGGGCGTAGCGGAGGCGGGGCAGGTCGGCCTCCGCCCAGCTCAGCAGCGACTCCAGCAGCGCGCGCAGGCGCTGGCGCGGGGTGAGGGCCGCGAGCGCCGGGGCGGAGGTCGGGAGGCTCCGCTCGAGCGCGGCGTCCAGGGCGCGGAGGCCGTCCGAGAGATCGTGGAAATGGGCGTAGAAGCTCTGGCGCGGCGCGCCGCTCTCCGCGAGCACGTCACGCACGGTCAGCGCGGCGCCGTGCCGGGCCCAGGCGCGCTGTAGCCCCAAGAGCAGCCGGAGCCGAGCCCGCTGCCAGCGCTGGGAGCGCGAGAGGGTGCGGTCGTAGCGACCACGCCGATCGGGCGTTGGGGACGTCATTGGGGAGAGTACACGGATGTCTTTATCACGATTGGAGTGGGCAAGGGAGAGGTGATGTATCAGAGGTGGTAACGACAGTGTGTCGTTATCCTGGGATTGAGGAAAATATTCTTAGAAGTCCATGGGTTGCGGTAGTTTCGGGAGGACGTTGGAGCTGCTCGGCGGATGAACGGACCCGGCCGCGAGGGACGGGGCGGGCTCGTAGGTCGTGGAGGGGCGAGCTCGCGGGAGAGCTCGGCGAGGTCAGGGTGGGGGTTGGGGTGGACGAGGAGGCGCGCGGGGGGGCGTGGCGGAGGCGGGAGCGGGCGAGGGGGGGCGGGCGAGAGAGCGGGCGGGGGCGGGCGAGAGAGCGGGCGGGAGCGGGCGAGAGAGCGGGCGGGAGCGGGCGAGAGAACGGGCGGGAGCGGGGGCAGGCTCGGTGCGGCGTGACCACGGGGGTCGGTCGGGCACGCTGGTGGGGGGTCGTTCGGTGGACTGGGGCGGCCTCGATCAGGATGGCGTGGCGGGGGACACGGGGTCGGTGCAGGGGGCAGCGTTGTAGCGAGGCACGCCGGGAGCCTCGCGTCGTCGGGCCAATGGGGCCCCCGCGGAGCGGGAGCGGGGTTCGGGCGCAGCGGATGAGCGGGACGGTGGGGCTGTGGTATGAGGGCGGCGTGGATCAGGAGCGCTGGCTCGAGGAGCAGCTTCGGGAGCGCGAGGCCGCCGGGCTGCTACGGGATCCGGCGCAGGAGCGCTGGGGCTTGGGGCTGACGGAGGAGTGGCTGAACGCCTGCTCGAACGACTACCTGGGGCTGGCGCACCGACATGTTTCACGTGAAACACTGCTGGCCGTGGCTGCCCCGGAGCGCCAGGGGGGCGGCGCCTCCCGGCTCATCTACGGCGGCGCCGACGCCCACCTGGAGCTCGAGACCGCGCTCGCCGCCTGGGTGGGGCTCCCCGAAGCCTTGCTCTTCTCCAGCGGCTACGCCGCCAACGTGGGTGTCCTCTCCGCCCTCGGAGACCGCGACACCCTGATCGTCTCCGATGCGCTCAACCACGCCTCCATCATCGACGGCTGTCGGCTCTCCGGGGCGGAGCTGCGCGTCACGCCTCACCTCGACCTCGCGGCCGTCCAGGCGGCCCTCCAGCACCCCGCCAAGCGCAAGCTGGTCGTCGTCGAGAGCTACTACAGCATGGACGGCGACGGCCCGGAGCTGCCCGCCCTCCGCCGCCTCTGCGACGCCGCCGGCGCCGCCCTCGTCCTCGACGAGGCCCATGCCCTCGGCGTCTTTGGTCCCCGCGGTGCGGGCCGGGCCGCCGCCGCCGGCGTGCAGCCGGACGTGCTCATCGGCACCTTGGGCAAGGCGCTCGGTCTCCACGGCGCCTTCGCCGCCGGCAGCGCTCGCCTCCGCACCTGGCTCTGGAACCGGGCGCGCAGCTTCGTCTTCAGCACCGCCCCCCCGCCCTGGCTCGCCCGCCTCGCGCTCAACGCCGTCCACCAGGTCCAGGCCGACGACGCCGCCCGCCAGGCCCTCCACGCCCACGCGGCTGCCCTGCGCGCCGCCCTTCCTCCCGCCTGGCGCGCCGCCGACCGCTCCCAGGGCCCGGTGCTGCCGCTCCTCCTGGGCGACAGCGAGCTCGCCTTGCGCCTCTCCCGCACCCTGGCCACCCGTGAGCAGCTGCTGGTCCAAGCCATCCGCTACCCCACCGTCCCCGCCGGCACCGCCCGCCTCCGCCTGACCCTCCGCGCGGACTACTCCGTCGAGGACGTCGCTCGCCTCGCTCGAGCCCTCCGGCGACACCTCCCTCCCCACCCGCCGGCCTGAGATGCGCATCCTCACCGTGGCCACCGGGACCGAGGTCGGAAAGACCTACGTCACCGCCGCCCTCGCCCGGGCGCTCGCGGCCCACCAGGCCGTCCTCGCCCTCAAGCCCGTGGAGTCGGGCTACGACCCCGCTGCGCCCTCCGACGCCCGCCAGCTCGCCCTCGCGGCGGGCCACCCCCTCATCCCCCCGTGCTACGCCCTGCGTCGCCCCAGCTCGCCCCACCTCGCCGCGAGGCTCGAGGGCCGCACCATCGAGGCCGCCACTCTCAAGGACTGGGTCCACCAGCAAGAAGCCCTACATGCCACTACACCACATGTCACTCTAATAGAGACCGCGGGCGGCCTCTGCAGTCCCCTGAGCCCACGGCTCACCAACCTCGACCTCGTCCCCCTGCTCGGGCCGGCCCTCGTGCTGCTCGTCGTGCCCAACCGCCTCGGCGCGCTGCACGAGCTGCATGCGGCGCAGCTCGCGCTCGCCACGTGCACGGCCGAGCGCCCCTGGGTCCTCCTCAACGCACCCCCCACGCCGGATCTCGCCACCGCGACCAACGCCGCCGAGCTCCTCCAGCTCGGCTGGGCCGACGCTCCCTACGTCGTCGAGCGCGGCGCCCCCTTGCCGCCCCCGCTGCTCCCCGCGCTCTGCACCGCCCTCGGGCTCGCCGTCTAGCCGCTGGGCGCGGCCCCCGTCACCTCCACCAAGCGCCCCCGCTCGAGCCGCACGCGCCGGCAGCGGAGCCGCTCGGCCACCCCCGCGTCGTGGCTGACCACGATCACGATCACCCCACGCGCCCGCTCCTCCGCCACCACCGTGTCCAGCCGCCCGCAGCTCGCGCGGTCGAGCCCCGTCCACGCCTCATCGAGCAGCAAGACGCTCGGCGCGTGGACCATCGCTCGCGCCACCGCCACCCGCTGCCGCTGCCCCCGAGACAGCGTGCGCACCGCGCGGCGCTCGTAGGGCTCGAGCTCCAGCCGCCGCGCCGCCCCCGCCCACGCCGCGCCGGGCTCCACGCCGTAGCAGCGCGCCGCCAGCTCCACGTTCTCCCGCGCGCTCAGATCGAGGTAGCACCGCGACTCGTGCGACACCCAGCCGATGTGGCGCCGCGCCTCCTTCGGCTCCGCCCCGAGCGCGCCGTACCACACCTCACCCCGCGTGGGCGTGAGCGCCGTCCCCAGCACGGCGAGCAGCGTGCTCTTGCCGGCGCCGTTCGGCCCCTCCAGCAGCGAGATCGACCCCGCCTCGAACCTGACCGACACGCCACGCAGCGCCACCGTGGCACCGAACGTCCGAGTGACGCTCCTCGCCTCCAGCCACTCGATCACGCCCCGCTCTCTATCACCGCCCGCCCCTGCCCGCCTCTCTCCGGGCACCTCACCGCCGTCCCCCCACCGCCCGATCCCTCGCCTCGGCGCGCTGCCCGGCTGGCCGCCCACCCCGGGGACGGTGCTAGAGTGCTGCTCGATGAGCCAGGCCCTCGCCCTCTCGCCCAGCCTCCCGCAGCGCCTCACCGAGCTCCGGCGCGCCGTGGAGCAGGCGCTCGAAGGCAAGGCGGACCGCGTGGAGCTCGCGCTCATCGCCCTGCTCGCCGGCGGCCACGTGCTCATCGAGGACGTGCCCGGCGTGGGCAAGACCACCCTCGCCCGCGCCCTCGCCAAGGCCCTGGGCGGTCAGATGCGCCGCGTCCAGTTCACGAGCGATCTGCTCCCCAGCGACGTCCTCGGCGTCTCGGTCTACGACCAGCGCCAGGCGGAGTTCATCCTCCGCCGTGGCCCCATCTTCACGAACGTGCTGCTCGCGGACGAGATCAACCGCGCCAGCCCCCGGACCCAGTCCGCCCTGCTCGAGGCGATGAGCGATCGGCAGGTCTCCATCGACGGCAACACCCTACCGCTGCCGCAGCCCTTCCTCGTCATCGCCACGCAGAACCCCCAGGACTTCGCCGGCACCTTCCCGCTGCCCGAGTCCCAGCTCGACCGCTTCATGGTCCGGCTGCGCCTCGGCTACCCCCCGCCCCAGGTGGAGACGCGCCTGATGCTGCACCTGAGCGAGGATCGCGTCGCGGACGTCCCCCAGGTGCTCGAGCCCGGGGAGCTCAACGCGCTCCAGCGCGAGGTGGAGCGCGTCACGCTCGAGCCGTCGCTCGGCGCCTATCTCCAGGCCCTCGTCACCGCGACTCGCCAGAGCCCCTCGCTCTCGCTCGGCGTCTCCACGCGCGCCGGCATCAACCTGAGCCGCGCGGCGCGCGCTCACGCCCTGCTCCAGGGCCGCTCTTACTGCACCCCCGACGACATCCACGACCTCGCCGTCCCTCTGCTCGCTCACCGCGTGCGCCTCGCCGCGCACGCCGAGGGCTACTCTCCCTCTCAAGACGAAGCGGAGGCCGTCCTCCGGGACGTCGTCTCGCGCGTCCCCGTCCCCCTCTGACCTCGTGCCTCCCCCCAGGCTCAGCACCCACCCGCCAGAGCAGCCGCCGCTCGTCGCGCCGGCGCTCCAAGGCGACGGCCTCTGGCGTCGCCTCCGGCGCTTCCTCCAGCCCCCCCGCTCGCTCAAGCTCACGCGCGAGGGCAAGTGGTTCATCGGCATCACCTTCGGGGTGGGCTTCGCCGCCATCAACACCGGCAACAACCTGCTCTACCTGCTGCTCGGCCTGCTGCTTTCGCTGATCGTCGTCTCCGGCGTGCTCAGCGAGCTGAGCCTGCGCCGCCTCACCGTCGTCCGGCGCCTCCCGCACCGCGCTCAGGTCGGGCGGCCGCACCTCGTGGAGATCGAGGTCTACAACCACAAGGCGCGCGTCCCCTCCTACGCCATCGAGGTGGAAGATCTGCGCCGCGGCCAGCCCGCCGACAAGCGCTGCTTCTTCCTCAAGATCAGCCCCCAGTCCGCGCAGGTGGCCGCCTACCGCCGCACCCCCGCGCGGCGCGGCCTCGACACGCACATCGGCTTCCGCCTGGCCACCCGCTTCCCCTTCGGCCTCTTCGAGAAGTCGCGCTCGCTCGCGGCCGAGGCCGATCTCATCATTTACCCCGCCGTCGACGCCGTGCGCCTCGCGCCCCCCTCCACGGGCCGCCAGCCCAGCGCCGCCGGCAGCCCCACCAGCGGCGCCGGGGAAGAGCTGCTCGGCGTGCGCGCCATGCGCGAGGGCGACGACCCACGCGACATCTACTGGCGTAAGAGCAGCACCGCCCTCGTCGTGCGCGAGCGCGCCCGTGACCTCCGACACGACGTGCACCTCTCGCTCGACAACCAGCGCCCGGCGGCGCCCACTGAAGACTTCGCCGCGCGCTTCGAGCAGCGCGTGCGCGAGCTCGCCTCCCGCGTCGTCGCGCACCTGCGGCGCGGCGACCGCGTCACCCTCCGCGCCGCCAGCGGCGAGCGCATCCTCGCCGACACCGCCAGCGGTCCCGACGGCGCGCTGCGCTTCCTGGCGCTGGTCGACACCTTCGACCCCCGAGACCGCCCCGTCACTGCGCTGACCGACGCGCCGAGGGCCCCGTGAGGTTCGGCCTCATCCATCGCGTCATGACCGAGGCGCTCGCCGTGCTCGGGCTGCTGGCGCTGCTCACCAGCGGCGAGCTCGACCGCGCCCTGACCATCGCGCTGTCGGCCGCCCTCGTCGGCGCCCTGCTCGTCCCCGAGCGCTGGCAGCAGCGCCCCAGCTTTCGCTACGTGGGCACGCTGGCGCCGCTGCTGATCTTGGCGCTCCAGCTCGTCCGGCTCGCCCTGCACGGCAACGCCCTCACCATCGCGGTGGAGTTCGCCGCGGCCCTCCAGATCCTCCGGCTGATGACCCGGCGCGGCGCCGCGCACGATCAGCAGATCATCCTCCTGGCCTTGGTGCACCTCATCGCCGGCACCGTCCTCGGCGGCGGGATCGCGTACGGGCTGTGCTTCCTCGGCTTCCTCATCGTCGCGCCCGGCGCGCTGGCGCTCAGCCACCTGCGCCGCGAAGTGGAGGGCAACTATCAGCAGGGGGCGCGCGACCGCACGGGGCTGCCCGTCGACGTCCCGCGCATCCTGCGCAGCCGCCGCGTCATCGGCAAGCGCTTCCTCTTGGCGACCAGCCTGCTGGCGCTGCCCATCTTCCTGTTCACCGCGCTGCTCTTCCTCGCCTTCCCCCGCGTCTCGCTCTCGCTGCTGCTGCTCAACCGCGACCGCTCCGAGCGCATGACCGGCTTCTCGGACAAGATCGACCTCGGCGGCGTCGGGCTGCTGCGTGAGAACCCCGCGCTGGTGCTGCGCGTGGAGCTCCCCAACCTGCCAGCGTCGCCCCAAGAGCGGATCGCCCTCTACCTGCGCGGCACGGCCTTCGACCACTACGACGGGCGGAGCTGGTCCCGCACCGACCCGCACGCGCTGCCCGCCGAGCGCCTCGGCAACCAAATCCGCGTGCGCCGCTTCTACCGCCCCGGCGACGTCCGGCGGATGCTCATCGACCTCGAGCCCATCGAGCCGCCCGTCGTCTTCACCACCGACGACACCGTCTCCCTCACGCTCCTGCCACGCAGCAACCCGCTCAGCCCCTTCCCCAGCCTCACCCGGGCGCCCGAGGGGGAGCTGCGCTACGTCGCCGCCGAAGATCGCGGCCTGCGCTACGAGCTGTTCACCAGCCCTCCAGGGCAAGAGCCGCCGGCTCCGCTCGCCCACCCCAGCCGCTACCTGCAGCTCCCCGCCGAGCTGTCGCCCCGCGTGGCGGAGCTGGCCCGTCGCTGGGTGGGCGACGCCCGGGATCGCCACCAGGCCGCGCGGCGGATCGAGCAGGAGCTCCAGCGCGGCTACCAGTACTCCCTCGACTCCCCCTCCGGCAGCGCACCCCAGCCGCTCGAGCACTTCTTGTTCGAGTCGAAGCAGGGACACTGCGAGTACTACTCCACCGCCATGGCGGTGCTCCTGCGCACCATGGGCGTCCCCACGCGCAACGTCACCGGCTTCGTCGGCGGCACCTACAACCGCTTCGGGCGCTACTACACCGTGCGCCAGGGCGACGCGCACTCTTGGGTGGAGGTCTATCTCCCGGACACGGGCTGGACGCGCTTCGATCCCACCCCCACCGCCGAGTCCGCGCCCCAGCGCGCCACCTCGCTGACCACCTCGCTGCGCGACATCGTGGAGGCCATCTCGCAGCGCTGGGATCGCAACGTCGTCGGCTACGATCTGAAGCAGCAGCTCAGCCTCGTGCAGCACCTCGAGAAGAACTATGGCGAGCTGAGCAGCGGTGAGGGCTGGCTCGGCCGCGCGCTGCGGCAGCCGCGGCGCCTGCTCCTCACGGCGCTCGGCCTCGCCCTCGCTGCCTACGGCGGCCACTGGCTCTGGAAGCGCCGCGGCCGCCGTGCCACCTCCTCCGAGCAGACCGAGGCGCGCGCGCGGGAGCAGGCCAGCCGCGACGCGCGCGCCCTCTACCGTCAGCTCGAGGCCATCCTGCAAGCGCAGGGGCTGCCTCGCCCGCCAGGCGTTCCTCCGCTCACCCACGCCCGGCACCTCCTGGCGCTCGGGCACCCGCTCGCCCCCGAGGTGCTCGACCTCACCGCGCGCTACACCGCCGCCCGCTTCGGCGCCGCCACCCTCACGCCCGAAGAGCGCGCGCGCTTCCAGCAGCGCCTCAAGCAGCTCACCGCCGCCCGACGCGCACCCCGCGCCGCGCCGCCTCCCGCGCCTACGGCGCGCAGCTCACCGTGAGCGAGTACCTGGGCTGCTGGCTGCGCGCCTCGAGCACGAGGTAGTACTTCACCCCAGGCAGCGCGTCGAACTCCAGCGTGCCACTGCCCAAGTGCTGCTGCGTGCACAGCCTCGTGTGGCACGAGCCCGTGAGCACGAAGAAGCCCGTGTCCGGCTGGACGAGCTCCGCCTGGAGCGTCACGCGCTGCGGCGCGCTCGTCTGGAACAGGAAGACCCTGTCCTGCGAATACGGGAACTCAAAGCCGCACTGCCCGTTGACGTCGCTGTAGGCCCCGCTGAACGACCCCTCCACCGTCTGCCCGCACGCGACGAAGCCCTCCCCGTTGCGACCCTTGCAGTCCGTCTCCCATTGACAGCTCGCCGAGCAGCCGTCATCGCTCGCCCGTCCCCCGTCGTCACACGCCTCGCCCGCCTGCACGACCCCATCACCACACGTCCCACCCCCCCCCCCCCCCCCCCCCCCCC
>WBZO01002200.1_pt1 | contig 26301 bp, 15 predicted proteins | sample 5204261 | NCBI WGS metagenome assembly WBZO01 (sample SAMN12412400, study PRJNA552823) | activated sludge metagenome | isolation source: activated sludge from anammox sidestream of wastewater treatment plant... | place: USA: North Carolina | collected 2017-09
CTCTTTCGTTTTGTCTCTCCTCGACTTCGATTTTGCCACTAATCCTAACCCCGCTTACTCAGCTAATCGAAAGCATTTAACGACACGCCTTTCTTCACTTCAAGTATGGGGTTGCTGTGACGCTCTCTAACGACACGCCTTTCTTCACTTCAAGTATGGGGTTGCTGTGACGCTCTCGCGACTACCAAAAAGCTGTTCGCAACTTAGAGATTTAGAAATTTTTTGCAACAGAGCCCTTGTCGATACCTTTCCCTGATGCTGTTCAACAACTCTCGCCTTGCCTTGAGACTCATACTTGCCTCCATCAGCCCTCCTCTCACAGTCAGCCCGTGGAAAAGGGTACGATTTTATTTCAGGCAACAGCGGTTGTCATGGTTCGTTTTTTGAGCAGTCAATGCGACTTACAGATTGAAACAATGACTTAAATTTGTTCAATCGTCTACTTAGCCTGGTTCAAGTTCTCAGGATGGGGTCAATTCGAAAACAGAGGACTCTGGCTGGTAATTCTGGAGAAGAGCATCAACTCTTTCGTGCCATTTGTCGGTTTCTTGGGCCAGGTCAGGGCTTGGGTGGGTGTGGATCAGTCAATTTAATCTGCTCAAATCCTTCCATAGTAGAGACCAAAGTATAAGTCGGAGAAATATCAGAATACAGCAAATTGAAATCAATAACATTGCTGTAGGTCTTACCCGGCTGAATACATGCAGGAACCCATTCCGAATGAAGTGTCACCCTCTTACCATTCTCACATATCAATTCAAATGGTTGTTTGATATTTATAGTTCTACTGGTTCCATTATGAATCTCCACAGAAATACGCATGGTGAAGTGCTCCGTAAGATGATACCCACTGTATTCTCTATGCGCAATTATTTTAGCTCTGGACAAAATCTTGCCTTTTGCCGATGTGTTGGGGCCTGCGGGCTTTGCTCTAGGTACTGCCATTGGAGCTTTTGACTGCGCTTCTGCCTGTTCCAAATACATGAGGAACTGTAATAGACCATTTGCAAAGAGAATACCCAAAGAAAAAATAGTCTTTCTTCTATTCATTGGTTCATTGCCTCAATTTATACAATCCCATTAACTACTTCTCGCAACAATATATGTCTTGAACTCCAGTGTCCGCATTAGCCGCACTTTCCGTAGTCGGAGCCAGTTTAAGCTTGCCCGTACGATCCCATCTTGGTACTTGCAAGTATTTTCCAGGACCTTCAACTAACACTACGTGAAAATTGCCAAATTCCTTCCATACTCCATTTACCTTTTTATCTTCTATATTGCTGCCAACTAAATCAAACGCATCTTTGAGATTCCCCTTATTACCGCCAACATACATAACAGCGCCCGCTATCATACTTCCTTTCTTCTTACACTCGCAAAATCTGGAAATTTTGCGACACTTGTATCCCAGCTTTCCAAACCCCTGACGCATACTCTCATCAGAACTCATTTGAACTGATCCGTACGGTCCCGGAGGAAGGCGTAACGCCGCCCCCCAACAATTTGTGCCTACGAAGAATTCAAGCAAACCGAGTGGATCAATACTCTGAGCGGGATAATTATTGACATAGGCGTATAGATTAACACCGCCAGTCTCCTCTATTGGATCGCGACATAGCCATCGCCCTAGAGATGTAGAATAGTTTCTATAGACAGCAAATTGCAGCTTACTAGTTTCATGTACAAAATAGCCAGCAAATCTCTTAGATGCGTTCCCTGTGCCGTTAATCCTAACTGACTCCCCCCATAAACTGTACTCATATTGAGCCTGGATACTACCGGATGAGTCCGCCATCTCCCTTACAGAACCCAAGTGATCAAAATTGTAAAGGTAGTTTGATGACAAGTCGGACTGACCAAAGCCATAGAATCTTTGCGTTACCGCTCCGCTGGCGTCTCGCTGTTCAGATCTGTCGAGGCCAGACCAAACAAAATGCAAAGAACTAGTTGTTGTTCCTCCCGCTTTTTCTACAGTCAAAACGTTCCGGGCGAAAGGGTCAAATCCGATTTGACTCATATTCCCACTCCCTGGATAAGTGATCTTCACCAGCCTATTCTCGGCATCCCACTCATAAGTATTAATGCCATCGCTGGTCATGTTGCCGTTAGCATCAAATGTTGGGCTGCTCGATGCAGATCCCTTGGCACTTACTCTATAAGAACTAGTCTTAGTCGTGTTGGTACCGTCTGTGACACTAGCCGGAACTGTATTGACTCCGCTGCTCAGTGTGGCATTACCTGCAAACTTCTGTGAGTCTAGCAAAGTTGCAGCATTACTGTTCACAATGGCAGACTTCAGCGCCTTGTTTGCGGTTCCTTCAAATCTTGTTGCTCCTCCTGCTGCTATGCTGGTCAGTTCGTTGAGGTTGTTATAACCATACTGATTAGCACTGGTTGAAGAAGCTAGGCTCAAAGTTTCTGTAGCACCACCACTGGTGGAAGAAGCATAAGTCGTGAGCAGCTTCGAGCCTGAGTTTATGAAAACAACCGTGCCGCTAGCTGTGGCAGAGACAGATATAGCCTGCAAAGCCGTATCTGCAGTTATCGCCGACGCCAAATTGGTCGCGATGCTTGCCAGAGTGTCGCTTGCTTGCACAATATAGTTGACCGCCTTAGAGCCGCCACTTAGTTGCGGGTCGAAGACTGTGACTGTGAGGGTGTCTCCTGTGGTCTTAGTTCCTCCGATAACAAGAACTTGGGCACCATTGGTCGGCAAGCCAATCAAGATTGTCTCGGTGGCTGTCGTACTGGTTGTGCCTCTATAGGTTGTCGGGTTTGTCGAGTTTGACTGCACTGTAACAACTGTTCCGCTGACAGCTGCTGATACTCCAATGCCTTGCAAGTTTGCATCGGCATTAATAGCCGCAGCCAAACCACTGGCTATGGTCGAAAGGGTGTCGGCTACAAGTACAGTATATGTGGTCGTCCTGGTGCCGCCGCTAAGCGCTGCATCATATGTGACCAGAGAAACGGTATCACCGGTTGTCTTGCTGCCGCCAATGCCTATTCTGACTGGTCCGTTCTGATTTACAGAGAGGCTAATGGTCTCAGTTGAGCCAGTGCTTACAGACTGCCCGTAGGTTGTGGCATTCTGCGAAGTAGACCTGATTGTGATGGTTGTTCCTGTTGATGTCGCTGTCACTGCGATTGCCTGCAAGGCGGTGTCGGCGTTTACTGCGTTTCTAAATGCCGTGGCTATCGTCGTTAGGGTATCGGCAGCCAGCACTGTGTAATTAACGTTTTTGCTGCCTCCAGATAGCGCTGGGTCCTTAAAAGTTATCGTCAGAATGTCTCCAGTCTTCTTGGTTCCTCCGATAACTGCGTTTTCAACAAAATTGTCGGTGGCATTCAAAGTGATGCTTGCTGTAGCACCACCACTGGTAGATGCCGCATATGAAGTCACATTTGGCGAAGCCGACTTGATGCTCAAGATAGAGGCATTTGCCGATGCGGTCACGCCAATACTCATCATGTCGGTATCTGAAGCAATGGCGGCAGCCATCTTAGTTGCGATAGTCGAAAGCGTGTCGCCGCCCACAACGGTACAATTTATCGCTTTAGAGCCAGAGGAAAGCGCCTGATCGGTGACAGTGACCGTTAAGACATTACCGGCAGTGATAGTTCCACTAACCCTGCCTCTAGTCACCGTGCTTGATTGCACGCCTGTTCTGTTTGAGGCGCTATCGTAGGCGTAATAATATTGCTTCAGATAGTTCGGGCTCAATGGTCCTCCGCTGGCGGCTGCAGAAATAAGCTGACCTGCCTGGTCATAGTCGAGGGCGTAGTTCAAGCTTGTATTGCCCTGTAACTGCTGCCATTGCTTAATCTGCCCGGCTGGGTCATACCGGTAACTAAACTGTGAAATTGTGTTTCCTGATGGTCCCAGGTTGGCAATCTGCTGCAAGCGCTGGTCTTGCAGATTGGGGTACCAGGTATATTTCGTAGTCTGTCCATTAGGATAGCTGACCGATGCCAGTCTGTCCGAGCCTCTGGAAAACCCCGGAGTATCGTTTTCATAGGCATAGTTGAAAGTACCCAGAGCGTTGACCTCGGAAGTCACCCTACTTATCGCATCATACGACCATGTAACAGAATTCGCTGCTCCGTTTATCGACCGGTTTGTTGTGCGCCCCAAGGCATCATATTGGTAGGTTATGGCAGAGTTTGCAATAACGTCATTTGTGACTTGCTGCAGACTTCCGCCTCCTGTTATCGGCGTGGCTCCCGAGCTAGTCACATAATTGTTGTAGCTATAGTTGTAGCTTCCCCAGTCATTTTTGGTGACCTTATTCAGTCTCTTGAAGAAGTAGTCCCAGTAATATGCGACAGGCGCTGTCGCGGTCACAGCGTTTGGATAGCTTGCCTGGAAGAGGCTGCGATCTGGGTTGTAAAAATAATTGGTCTTCTGCCCCCTAGCATCTGTTCTTGTTTTGACATTGCTTGTCTTTTGCTCATAGAGATAAGTATATGTGGAAGAATCTGGATAGGTCTTTGTGGTCAAGCGACCTTGAATATCATGAGACCAAGAGGTGGTGCGACCCAAAGGATCGGTCAAGGCGCCAAGCGAGCCGCAAGTGCACCAGGTGTACTGAGTCTTTCTGCCGGCTGGGTCGATTTCATAACGCTTCTGGTCCATCGAGTCATAGGCTACCTGTGTCCAGCGGTTATTCCTGTCTTTCATCAAGACAGCGTCCATTCGGTTATAGATTGTCTGGTCAAAGGTTCCGTCCGGATAGGTTGTCCTCAACTGCCTATCCAGGTTGTCATAGGTGAAGGAAACAGTATAGCCATCGCTGTCCGTTGTCGAGGCGAGCCTGCCGACAGTATCGTAAGTAAAAGTCGTGATGTCTTGATTGCCTGAGAGCGGACCATTTACTCTAGTCAAAAATCCATAGCGATTAGCGCCAAGGGCGAGCGTCACTGTCGCTCCACCGCTTGTCGACCTTGTATAAGTGGTGACATTCACAGAGGTCGATGTCAGAGTCACCACAGCGGCTGCTGAGGTAGCTGTCACTCCGACTGCCGCCAAAGCTGTATCTGCATTGATGGCATTCCTTATGCCGGTGGCGATAGAGGTCAGAGTCGCGCCAGAAGGCACTGTGTAGTTGATAGACTTCTGCCCACCAGAAAGCCCGGCATCAAATACGGTGACTGTCAAAACATTGCCGACAGTGACTGTTCCGCCCACTGTCAGCGGACAAGTGCCGGTATAGGTCATTGTGGTCGTGTTATTATTCGGGTCTTTTACAGTCAGCACCTGCCCCGAACTATTATATGTATATTCTGTGCGCTGAGCAGAACCATCGATGTAAACCAAGGGCTGGTGCTTTGAGTTGTATTCCCAATGCCCAAGCAAATAGTTGTCTGTTCCTTGGGTCTCTCTCGCCTCTAAAAGGTCCACTCCATTCGAATCAAAGCTATAGCTGAATTTGCGCCCGATTGGGTCTATAGTCTGGGTCATGTTGCCTGTTGAATTGTACTGATTTTCAACAAGCGAAGTGCTGCCGTTTCGGTAAGAGGCAAAACCGAAGCTCTCAGTACCGGAAGTACCGGTATTATATGTGACTATCTCCTGAGAGAAACATTGCAAGTTGATATTGCCACCACTAGCGGTTGCTGTGCCGTTGTAGTACTGCCAACTGCCATTAGCGTTCATCTGCGTGGCAAAGGCTGAGCAGATTGAAGCGGCTGTATCACCTGGCTGCACCACATAGCTGAAAGTTATTCTGCTGGTATTGGTGTCCACGTAAAGATAGACGGTGTCTCCAGAAGTAATCGTTCCGTTTAGAGTCGCTATCGCTGTTTGCCTGGCTTGAGAATTGAACTTCAAAGTCTCGGTCGCGCCGGGGCTATACCAAGCGGCATACTTTGTCATGCCCGCTTGCTCAGAGCGCAAGCTGACCACCTTACCAATAGCCGCTGCGTAAATACCTCGGCTCTGATAATCGGTTGAGTTATTCACCGCCTTCGCTAGCTCGGTAGCGATCTTCTCTAAAGTATCGCCAGCTTGAACTGTGTAACCGGCATAGACGTAATCTATGTAAAAGGCTATGCCGTCGCCAGCTGTGACTGTGCCCCCAACTTCAGCATTTACAACCGGGTTTCCGATAGCCTTTGTCAGTGTCAAAGGCAAGTTATTGAAGCCTGAATAGTTAGGTCCGGCATTCGTTGCATAGGTTAGATAAGTCGGCGTCTCAAGCGGGCTCTGCACCCATTGCATGCTCGAGGCTTCCTGCCCGGTCGCGTTATTATAGGTAAACTTCATCACCTTGCAGTGCGTATAGACCTTGTTGACTGGGTCATTCGGATACATCTGCATGACATGCCTGTCCCAGAAATAGCTGCTCTTTGTCTCGTTGATCCAGTTCTCTAGAACTGACGAGGTGCCGTCTGGGAAGGTAAAGCGCAAACCGCGCGCCGGCCAGACATCGATGCCGGGCACATAGTCGTAAAAGCTTGTTGTGCCATACGGCGTGGTCATCTGCGATATAAAGCTCGAAGTGTTGTCATATTGAAATGATGACTTGAGCGACACCGCATCTGTTATCGAAAGCAAGTTGGTCACTGTCGAATCATAGGCAAAAGAGCAGGTGCGACCAAATGGGTCGGCTATGCTCGCTATTTTGTAAAACCCAGCGTTGCCGACCGTGTTTGAAACATAATTGATTGTCGATGCTTGACCGATAGCGTCAACTACTGAGGTGATTCTGAAGTTTGCATCGTACTGGATAGTTACCGTGTTGCCCTGAGGGTCTCTGACCTGAGTCATGAAGATGCGCGGCGGCGAGCTTGTATCAGCCTGGTTATAGACCTGAACCGAGCCGTCTTTCAGTCGGCGCTCATAGACGCCGCCACCCATATTGACCAGCAATGCCTGGCTCAGAAAGTCCGGGGTGTAAACTCCGGCACTGGGAGTATAGACTTCTGTGCCACCTCCCATAATCCTTACCGATGCCACGTTTGAGCCAGAGTCTACGGTCAAGTAAGAAAGCCAGCCGAAGTTCCAGTTCTGTCCAAGGTTTGTAAAAGTGAATGTGCTTGGCTGGTCTGTCTGAAGATGGTTGTAATCGAAGCTAAAGTCAATTGTCGGACCGATAGGCGGCGAGTAACTTAGAGGTGTGTCTGCAATGTGCAAAGTAGTGAGCATACTGTAAGCATCGGCAGCAGCCATTCCGGCACCGCCTCCTCCTTGACACTCATCACAGGTGCACATCCCAGTTTTGGGCGCGTACTTGCTAGAGTCTTTGCCGGTCCTTGACGTCGCATTACCCTTACCGTGGATGCTCTTTGCTTCTTCATCGGATGCCAGAATCCAACCTTGAGGCAGTTGCTTGTCAGCCGGCACAAGAAAATAGCCATCTGTTTCTTTCTCTAGCGCGTCCGCTGAAATCCAAAGCTGCCCGTTTGAATCAAATGTTGGGTCTTGTAGGTGGTATTTGCCTTTCTCTTCAGAAAGCAAGGCCGCGAAGTGATCTAGTTTCCAGTGCACTACCGATGGAGTAATGAAAGGGGCGCCCTTGCTGCGCTTAGCTAAGTGATAATTCAAACCTACTTGTTTCGCCCAGTCCTTCACCTGAGCGAAAGTTGTTCCAGACTTTGTAGACTGACATTTCTCAAGCTTCTCGTCCATGCCAGGGGCACGCTTATCTTTCTGCAATATGCTATTGATGGCAAGCGGACCACATCTAAAGGAGCAGTCAGGGCGGTGCTCCATATTCCAGTAGCCTTCACGAGCACTTCTTACTTTCTCTTCATCAGAGCCGTAAAATGCACGACCTTCTATCTCCTGGAAATACTTCTTGAGCTCATCCATACGCCCAAGTCTTGCGTTTAAGATAAGCAAACTGGCTATTGCCTGATTGGCAACCGCGGCTTTCTCTCTATCTCTTTCTCCCTTCGCAGCCAGCCAAGCATCGCTCCACAGATTCATGGCTTCACTTAAATAGCCCGAGCGAAACTTGATCTCACCTATATTTGCCTTTACCGAAGCTGCCCACCTAGACTTGGGGTATTTAGCTAGAAAATTCTCGAAAGCAGATAGATCATCAGTATTATTCTTAGCCTTGAATGCTTTGACAGCATCTGCAAGAGCAAGATTCTCACCCTCGATAGAACTACCGCTCATTGGCACAAGCGGCTCATGGAATACTCTAGCAGTACTAATCTCTAAATCAGTCGGAGCAGACGAAAAGCGCAACTGGGGCTTCTGTAATTTAACAGTCTTAGAGCCCATTACCGGTTCTTTACTAAGCGAAACCGACACAGACTTGTCCACATATTGCGGCAGCTCTGGCAGTGCCAAGGCATTCAGAGGCGTGGTTAACGTGACCATGCCTAGGGCGAGAATCGAACAAATTGCCTTGTAAATCAACTTACTTTGCATTTCCAACCTTTACTGAGGTATAGCCACTGTCGGTAACTGAAGATTCATTTCTAATGCCCTTAGGTCGGCCGAGCTTGGGGCGGGAAAGCGCGTCGAGTCAAGGGTGTAGGTGGCAGTCGTCACTGCACTCGTGATACCATTGGCAATGGCTATTGCCTTTAGCGTAGTCGTGTAATTAATTCGAATCGGCGAATTATACAAAGCTGAACTTGCCGTAGGCGTGGAATTGTCTAACGTGTATCGAAACTCGGCGTTTGCTGGTCCGGCTATCGCAATTTCTTGCGGCGCCGTCAGAGTGCTTGTGCTTACAGAAAGTATAGGGGCTGCCGCTGCTGTGGCGGTGTCGAGCTGATACTTGTTAAACAGGTAGCCTTGAATATTCTTTCTCTCAGTCTCGGTTACAGCTCTGTCAAAAACCAAAAGCTCTGCTAACTCTCCATTCCAAAACGCCGATTGCGTATTGTTTGCACCAAGGACATTCTGAGTTCTGGCGGTATTTGTGAGATTTTGAACAGTGCCGCTTACCTTAACGTCACCATTGACGGCAAGGCTAGCCGAAGCAGCCCCGTTATGAACAACGTCGACCAGCCAAAATTTACTGAGAGTAATTGTGTTTGTTGGAGTGATGATTGAGCTTGCTGTTGTGCCGTTATAGAAGTTAGCCCGAACCTGAGTATTAACATTTTCAAGGCTGACTAGATTCGAGGGCCCTGCGTTGGCTGTGGCGAAAAACGTCTTTGTCGCGGTTGCAATTGGCTTCATCACTGCAAACAATGCAAAGCCTGAAGTCAGATTTGCAAACTGGTTTGCTAGAGTGTATCTTCTTGAGCTTCCGTTGAATGCTCCTGATGGCAGACCATTGATTGCAGGGTTTACAATAAGAGCTTGATTGGCGGCTGTTCCCTGCGTCGCATTGTTTGCCGGGGCGCTACTTGAAAGATCGCTCCATTGCGTAATATTCGAACCACTCAGTACTGTACCGAAATCGCCTTTCAACCATAGCTTAAGACCGCTTCTGGGCACCGGCAAAGTGTTGACATCGTTGTCTATATAAGCTGTAGTGACAGTGCTTGGCACACCTGATGCGTATGCAATGGCTTTAATGGTAGCACTAGACCCTATCGCCACAGGCACCGTATATGGTGTGGAGCTTGAGGACGGGTTGCTTCCATCCGTCGTGAAAAACAGGGAATCGCCTGGGTCTCCGGTTATCGTCACCGTCGACTCGACTTTTGAATAGACCCCTGTACCTGGCGTTATGCTCGGCGCCGTGGTGGCAAAAGCCGTGCATACTGATGCTAGCTGCAGAAAGCAACCGACAACGCCCACTGAGGCTAACTTACCTGACCAGGGGCACCTCCTTATACTTAACTGATTCTTCCTCATATACCATTTCTTTTTCTTCATGGAAGACTAATAGCTCTTTGAAAATGCCCGACCTTAAACAGGCGCACCACTGCTGATGCACACAAATAAACAGCCCTGATGAATCAGAGTCGAACTAAAATATCGGCAGCACAAACTGCCGGTTTAAAACACTAAAAGCGTGATTCCTGGCGGATACCAATCCAACTTATCTAAAGATCTCGTGACTTAAGTTTCCCGAAGACACAATTTCGATGGAAATTCAGAGCCGTATGCCACTGATTTGAAGTATATATACGACCCAAATCTTTGTCCATCCCTCATGGAATCAGCAATCGCTTCGCCTGTCAGGATCTCGGACTTTATTGGATTTTGTTAATATTCCACACCACCGAGAGTAAGAACCCAAAAACCCCACCTTGCCAAAACTGGCGGGTTTTCTCTTTCTTAGACTGCAGCAATCTAGTGCTTTACAGAACCTTCTTTCTTGTCTCTTCAAAGTGAAACTAACCAAACAAGTGAGATCTTTACGCTCGTGTTCTGCATGCAGATTAGTGCTTTCCGAGAAAAATTGATCTCCCTAACTTATCTATCCAATCTAGTTTTCTTGCTACCTAATTTGAATTCCAGTTCCGCGGCTTTCGCCGAGTAAATAGCCTTGATGAATTACTTAGTGCGTCCTTTGGACCATCATCAGCTCCCTTTAGAAAAGCAGTTCGAAGTTTAACCTATGTATGGATATCGCCGAAGCTATCAGGTGTTTCAAAATATAGTAGCCCCTCAGGTCGGATATTCTGGAAAGGAAAGCATATTCGGAAAATGCAAATTGATTGTATCCCCCACTTCCCTATAACATTCTCTAAAATGTCCATTTACGGTAATATTATAGACAAAGAGAAGACCCAAAGGCAGATTTTCACTCATGTCAAAAAAGTCGAACCAGAAATCATTTTCGGGAAAGTTCAAGTCGAAAGCAAAGAACCAGGACGGTCCACCCCTTAAGCTGCCAAATCGAGAGAAGCGATCCAGAGAATACTTAACGGTCGCCGAGGTCAACAAGCTCATCAAAGCCGCAAAAAGTCTGGGGAGGCACAGCGAAAGGGACAGCCTGCTCATCCTTGTGATGTATCGACACGCTCTTAGAGTCGGAGAGGCTGCCGACCTACGCTGGGAGCAATTTGATCTAAATCGAGGAAGGCTACATGTGAATAGGCTCAAGAACGGTGACCCTTCAGTTCACTACTTAGAAGGTGATGAGATACGGGCTTTGAGGAAGCTGCGCCGAGACTACGGTGCGACTGAATTTGTCTTTGAATCAGAACGTCAAGGTCCACTCACGACAAACGCCATTCACAAAATGATTGCAAGAGCCGGGCAAGAGGCTGGTCTAGAACTCAGCGTGCACCCGCATATGCTTCGGCACGGCAAGGGCTACCAGCTTGCTGACGAAGGCATCGATACCAGGGCCATTCAAAGCTACATGGGGCATAGAAACATTCAACATACTGTTCTCTACACCCAGCTAAACCCAAAGAGATTCAAAGGCTTCGGTAAGGATGTGAGACTTTGAAGAGTTTCTTCCAATGTGGCAAGAGACTCAAAAATTGGAGGAGAGCGTGTACTTTGACTGCAGCGTCCGTTAAATCCGGCTGATAGCCGGGGCTCCAGGTGAAGATCACCCTTGAAACGCCCAAAAGACGGATACCCCAAAAATAGAGAGGCAAAAAAAGAGGGAGGGCTGGAAAATTCATTTCCCAAAACCCTCCCCAAGTCATCGTTTCAAAGCTTTTTCAAAGGCAATGAAACATAGCTGATATTACGAGACACTCGTAGCCAAGGGCTTGGATAAATAAGCCATCACCAGCAATGGCATCTTAAAGGTCAAAAAGAACAGAAGTCTCAACACTCTTTCAAGGTCTGACGCACTCACCGAACGGACACAAAGACGGGTACCAAAAAAAATAGAAAAAGGAAAAAAGGGAGGGGGCTGGAAAATTTGTTTCCAAAGACCCCCTCTAAGTCGGCATCTAGAGCGTCTCAAATTTCATTTGCCAAAATCATATATCAGTTCTGCGCGACGTGCCAAGGAGATTACATTAATGGACGGATTCAATGCTGGTCAGTAGGTGTTTGGTTCGACTTCAAAAAGGTAAAGTACTTAACTTCTTGGAGACATTCTCCAATGGCTTAAAGACCGCTGGCAAACGAAGACGGTAAAAGTCATTCGATATCTCAACCCTGTCCTGAAAGATCAGGCAAACTACTACAAACACTGATTCGGCAAAGACATATATTCTTCTGTTGACTCAGAACTCAGGAGAGCACCTTAGAGATGGCTTCTAGGTCCTCATGCTAACAAGGGTTTGCTCTGGATGATACTCCGGCTACTCCAGTGGACGGGAGTGCCGATTCCGAGCCTAGTACCAACACACTGCGCAAAAATCGAAATGACGGTGAGAGATATCACAGTCATCAAGGTTGGGCCGCATGTGAAAGTCAAAGGAACACTAACATCAGATGCCCCCGATTGACGGGGTGCTGCTTTAATTGTGCGGCTCCCGCAAGCATTTCAGTAGATTTGGTTGAATGCTTGAGCCCTTGCGGGTTAACTCTCACAAGCGGTACTGAGGTAAGCCTGAGCACGGCGACGCACCCAAACTTACCATGGTATCATTCTCTGGGACAGACTCTGGCGGTAGCATTGGCGTCTTTAGCAGCGGCTTGAGCTTGAGCGGCTCAGGCTAGATATAATTACTTCGCTATAGTTAGCTTCTCATCAGCTTCAGAGCCTAAGCGTTTGATAATTCGACTAAGCACAGAGCCGTCATGATTCAACTTGCAAGTCAGTTGAGGTCCAGAAAACTCTACGTATGTATTCCTCGGCGAAGAACCCAGTGCAATACCAGGCTCATGTCCAAGCGTGATGTAGGAAAATCTCTTTCCATTACTGAGACTAGTCGACGCCATATTTAGTGAGCTGCCTTCTCCGGAACGACCTAGGCTTAGAGAAGTGATTCCGGAATCTATATGCGTGATGTAACAAGCACTCTCGTCCTTGTCAAGAAGATTAATTTCAATTCTCCTTTCCTTGGCTGGCTCGGACTGTTGAGCGATTCTCATCAATAGCTTAAGTTTGTTGTCCGCTGACGATAGAAGAATCTTCGGTTCACCCTGATCAAGAGACATCGATATTCTTGATGCACCTTTGGAGTCTACGACACTGAGAGAACGACAACTTAGATTGGAAAAAGTTGGACTTAAACAGAGCATCGACCAGAACGTTCCAACACCAATAGCAGCTCCAACTAAAGCTGAAACCAAGCAAACATAGGCTTTCTGCACACTAAGACTCCTTACTTAAGGTCGCGACCGGCATCAATGATACCTTGATTAATTGCAAGGCGATCATTATCGTCGTTATCACCCTGACGGAGCCTGATGTTCTCCATTATTTTTTCACTAGGCAGAAGCTTGCCGCTTCTCAAGTAGTCTCCGAGAGCCTGCGCAGCACCAGCTCCGGAAAGTAAGACATCTGAAGATATCCCCAGCTTGTTTCCGATGTAACCGTAGTTGTAGTTTCCTTCGTACTGCGCAATTTGATTGAACTTTGCAGGAACTCTATTCTTGATATCAAACAGACCGACACCGGCTTTCATACTCGGTGTTCTGTTCTCGAAAAGGAATCGGGCAACAGCTTTGTCTTTGCCTTCCGTCTTTACCCAAGTTCTAACAAGCTCTAATTCCTTTGCCCTGAGGTTCTTAAAGTAACCTTTAGCCGCAGGCGAAGGACTGCGGGGAAGCGGTTCTGCGGTATAAGCACCGGGAATAACACTTTCGTACGGCTTAGTCTTCCACAATTCTTCACCCTTCTTACCATCCGGATCCGTCTTATTCATCGGATCATTCATCACATAGGTGTAAAGGTGCAGATCTTCGGTGTACCCAATCGGGTCCGGCTGCAAGAAACGGTTGATGGTCGGGCGATAGTACCGCGCCTTGTAGTGATACATACCCGTCTCGTTGTCCCAACGCTGACCGGTGTAACCGATGGTGGTACCAGTGAGCGAGGTCGCCTCGCCAAACGGCGAGTACTTGTACTTGTTACCGACCACGCCCGACGTGTTCGCCTGAGCGATCACCGAGCCCTGGTGGTCGTGGTGCAGGTACGTCACAGTGCCATTAGAGGCAATCTGCAAGACCGGCTCGTTCTCGCCTGCATACACATAGCGGCGCAGCAGGGCGTTGGTCGCACCATTGTACTCCTCCATCAGGCGCGAGCCCGAATAGACATACTTCGTCTTGGTGGTGCCGACGGTCTTTTGCGTCTGCCTCATGAACGGGTCATAGACAAACGACGCATTGGTGCCGCTCTTCACCGCCGAGGTGAGCATGTTCTCGGTGTTGTAGCCATAGGTCCAAACACCATCGCCAGTGAGGTTTCCCTTGGTGTCGTAGCTGTAGTTGACGCCGGCGACGCTCGGGTACTGGTTCAGGTTGTTGGCGGCTCCGTAGCTCACAGTACCAGTGCTGGGCGGCGTCCACAAGTAAGTGGTGTCGCTCACGCTCTGGGTCTTCATCTGGTGCACCTTGTTATAGGTGTAGTTCCAGGTAACGGTGCCTGCGCTCACAGTCATGCCGCGAGAGGTCAGGTTGTTGCCCAGGTCGTAGGTGTAGCTCACCGAGTTGCCGTTTGCATAGGTCTTGGTGAGACGGCGCCCCGACTGGTCATAAGTGAAGCTCACCGCTGCCGTCGTCGCACCGTTCAGCTTGATGGCGGTCATGCGGTCGTGCGCATCATACTCGTAGGTCACATAGTAACCACTCGGGTAGGTAATGCGGGTGACATTGCCGTTGTTGTCCCGCTGATAGCTGATCACCTGGTTCTGCGGGTTGGTCTCGCTACTCAGCCGCCCGTATGTGTCATACGCCTTAGAGTAAACTCCAGTAGAAGGATCACCGGACACGACCGGCGTGCTTGCCGTGAGCATGCGACCAGCGTTGTCGTAGGTATAAGTGATTGTCGCCTGACCAGCCGGCGCCTTCGTCAAAAGCCGATTGGCGTCGTCATAGGTGTAGACAGTGTTCTGCCCAGCCCGGTTGCGATAGTCCGTGACGTTGTTGTTCCCGTCAAACGTCCACTGCTCATACGTCCCACCAGGGTAGGTTGTCTTGTAGAGACGTCCGTACCCATCATAATCGAACGTTGTGACGTTGTTATTCGAGTCCTTAACCGACGTCAGCTGCCGGTTTCCGTTGTAGGTCCTCTCTTCTTCCAGAACACCAGACTTGTAATAGTGAGTCAGGTCGCCGTTCGCATCATAGGTGTAGTCAGAAACTCGACCTTCCTCGTCGACTGACTGCGTCAGCAGTGTCCCGTTCAGCCAGGTCTTAGTCGAAGAGTTGCCGAGTGGGTCGGTGGCGAGTTTCACATTACCGAACCAGTCACTGGCAAACGTGGTGGTCTGAGTGCCTGAACTTGTTGGACGTGAAACGGTTTGGAGTTTATCTAGCGCATCGTAGGTGTTGGTGGTGAGCAAGTTGAGCGGACCAGTCACCGTCAGAACATTATTCCGCAGGTCATACGTATACGTGGTCGTGTTACCGCGCGGATTCTGCTCGGTGAGCTTCGCCCCCGTGAACGTATCATAAGTAAAGTTCGTGGTGAGAGTGTTGTTGAGCTTCCTCGAAGTGAGCGCAATACCGCCGTACGTGTTAGTAGTTACAACATTGGTCGGATCAGTTGTTGTTTCCGGCAACTGCAAAGCATTGTAAGTGTATATCGTGGTCTTGTTTGTCGGGTCGGTCTCAGTAAGAATCCGACCTGACTTGGTATCGATTGTTCTCGACCAGAGCTTGCCGCGTCTGTCAGTACGAGTAACCCATTCCTCGAACGGCACCACTGTGTTCTGCATATACGTATACTGCTCTGCGAAGCCAAGACCAACAACCGCCTTGCTCTTTACGCGGTGCTCGTTATCATAAGTGTATACGGTGGTGCCCATGCCGATCGTGGTCTCTTCCACTACCCGGCCAAGGCCATCATAGACATACTTAGTCTTGGTACTTCCTGCCGAAATCGAAGTGCCGCCCACCTGAATTTCAATCGGCTTGCCTTCCGAATTAAAGATAGTCGTTACAGTCTCCTGGTTCGGTGTTTCTGCTCGAACCTGATTGTCTGCATAACGCAAGGTTGTGGTATGGGTGTTCGTACCATCGATCTTGGCCGACCGCGTGGTGACTCGGTCGAAAGTATCGTAAGCAACGGTGTATTCTTGCCGCGCAGAATTACCCACCTTCGAAACCGTTGCGCCAAGCATGCGCTTCTTGGCGTCATAGTCGTAGGCAGTGTCAACCCCTGCCCGGTCAGTAAACTTCAAGAGCTTACCTGTGGAGGCTTCGATATCGTAAGTCGCCACAATCGTGTTGTTGAGCTTCACCTGCTGCATGAAGTAGAGCAAGCCCTGCTGCGTAGAGTACTCAAAAGTCAGCGTCTGCCCGAGCGAGTGCGCCACAGAAAGCAGCCTGTCGTCGATACCGCCATAGGTAAAGTCGACAGTGAACGCCGCCACCTGATTGCTCGGGTCCTTGTAGTACTCGATCTTCTGAATCTTGTTGCCGCCTGTGAACGTGTAGAGAACGTTGTCCCAGGTCTGCAAGATAAAGTAACCTGCATACGGACCATTCTGCTGCGGCACCCAAGCAAGCGACATGCGCACGCCCTTGGGCGATGCATATGTGCCGTCGGTCAGAAGCACAAACTTATAATCAGTATCACCCATGGTGACAGTGACTGAGTTCGACGTGAGCATCTTGTTGACGTCTGTCGTGGCAAGCGACGACAGAATAAAGCTGGTGGCGTTCTGCGGATTGGGACTGATCAGACGCACCATGCTGTAGGTCGCAGCCATGTTCGCCGCCAGCGATTCGCCGTCGCCAAAGATTGAAGACATGAAACCGTTGTTACTGCGGGTGCAGTAGATGTTCCAGTTGTGTGTCCAGCCTGCACCCATCTGGGTGACCTTCGAGACGTTCTTATTACTAAAGCTGCGCACGAACGGCAACGTGTAGGGCGCAGACTGCGCTCCGAGTGCCACATCGACATGGCGATAGTTGAAACCGCCGCTGTACTTGTCGACCACAAAGTCAACTTCCAACTGCGACTTCTTACCGACTTCAACCCGATCGAGCTTCTGCGTGCGCGGATCGTTCACAAGCGAGTTCGCGACGTTGTCGCCCACCGACTGCACCGCGTCGCCGCCGCCGCCCATGAGCATGCCGTTGATCAGCCCGACAGTACCGCCATAAGGGCTGATGGCGTAGAAGCCATATCCCTGGTACTGGTTCTGGGCGGTAGCCCCGTCCTCGTGAATGAGCACCTTCCAACCGGCGTTGATGTACCAGGTTTCGATATCATCAAGCACCTGTGTCGAGTAGTTCACCAGGTTGGGGCGAACATTCGTCGACCAGTTCGTGCTGTCACCAAAGTAGAGTTTCTGCCCTGCTGCGTTCGCCTGGCTGATCACAGTGTTGGTGCTGACGCCGCCAACGTTGGGAATCTGGCTGATACTGTTCGACTCGAAGCCGATGCCGCGCATCGACACCACCAGGTCGGTTGGCTGCGTCTTGGCGTAGTCGTTGTCGTTCGCAGACGTCGACCACGCAACGCCACCGAGGTCCATAAACGGCGCTTCGCCATGCCCAACCAGACCCACCTGATGGTGGAAAACGGTTGTGCAATTATTGATGCCGCCGGCAATGCGCGAGATGATATGACCATGGGCATCAGCAGTGTGCCAGAGCACGCTCAGAGCCTCGCCAAGCACGTTCTCGTCGCCCGCCTGACCACCGGCTGCGGTGTTGTCTTCCAGGTACTTGGCGTGCATCTCCGCCATTGCGGAAGTCGTGTTGCCCCAGTTCTGTGCCACAAGGCAGTTGTTACCAGCCCAGATCTGCTGATACCAGCTCTGGTCTCCCCAGCCATAGGCATAGGGGTGTTCCACCGTGAACAGCACCGAGTTCCACGAACCGGGCAGCTGCGCCGGGCTCGTATCAATGAGCGTGCCGTCCAGGCGCAGCTCCAACTCCAGGTTGCCGTTGAAGAACAGCGTCAGGCGCCGACCGCAAATGTCCTCCGAATAGAACGTTTGGTCGATGAGGTTGTCGTACTGCACCCGCAACGACGCCTTGTACGAGGACGGAATGTCGGTCCACTCCACCGGCACGTCAGTCGGGTCGCGATGAGGGAGCGTCGCGTCACGATGCTGCGTATCGTCGGCAATAATCTTCCGACCGCCAACCATGTCGTCAATCGTTGCGTCAGGCTTGTTTGTCTTGATCCAGTCGCGCAGATTGTCCGTCATCTGATTCATTTCTGACTTCAGATTGGTGGTGTTGACGTTCTGGAAGTAGTCGGAAGTGACCGTAGCGCCTGACAAAGCCGCGCTCTGCAGAGTCGTCGCATTGAACCCGGTGGCAGTTGCCAGGTCAATCGGCGCAATCGCAGTGTGGAACTTGTAGCTCGGGTCGAACATGTACCAGTTCGAGCCGATCTGCACCTTCGCCCAGCAATGGCTAAGGTGCAGGTAATAGGTGAATGTATTGGCGTCGTAAGAAACGTCAACAGGAATGGAGCCATTGGCAAGCAAGTTGCGCGACGCCCAGATATTGGCGGGGTCGGTGCCAAGCCAGTCGCCGGCCTGCTGTGCCGTGATCTTGATCACGCCGAACATGAAATTGGCGGTATAGCCGGCGGCCCGCAGAAGCGCGATCAGCAGTGAGGTCTGATCAAATGAGTTGCCGATCTTGTCGATCAGGCAGCCGTATGCGCCCTTCTGTCCACCAAACGTGGACAAGAAGCTGTAGTTGTTGCGCACATAGGCGAAAATCTTGTCGACATCGTTATCCAGCGCCGCCGCCAGATTGGTATAGGTCGGAGGAATCGGGTTGCCGCCTGCCGCCAGCGACATGACGGACTGCGGGGCGAAGAAGTTGTTGCCCTGGCGCCTACGGTTCTCGATGACGCGCCTGGCATCCTGCGGCTTGATCGCCTTGTTGCGACCCTGAATCGGCGAATGTCCCGGGGGAATAGTGCGGCCGGGAGGGAACGTGTCTTTGTGTCTAAGCATGGTATTTACCTTTTGCTTCGTTTCATCTATATCTGCAAGCAAAAGAGGGGCAGCATCTTGCCCACCCCTCTTTGCACAACTTTGGTATTTAGAGCGCTTCGCCCTTATCAGGTCGTTACGACGCTCGTGCGATTGCCCATCGCGTCGTAGTTGATCGTGATGGTGCGAGCCGGGCTCGAATAGACGATCGAGGTCAGCCGACCACGATTGTCATAGTTGTAAGTCACCATATCGGTGCTCCTTTTAAATGTTGATTCGATTTTGGATGAAAGCAGTCCCGCATTCGCCCGGAACCGATAGGCGCCTTGCTAATGGACGCAGCAAGGTCAGAGCCAACCCAACTAAACCAAACCGAACGCCAGATTGGCTCTGTATTACTGCGCACAGCTAGCAAGAATAGAGGAGCCGTCCCTAAGACCAGCCCCTCTATCGAACGAGAACCCTAGCGCCCGCCGGTCATCTGCTCGAACAACTGCCGCACCTGCGGGTCACGCAGATTCTTCGCCAGGTCTGCCTTGTTGCGCGTCAGCTCAGACTCAGCCAGCTTCAGTGCTGCCTGCATCGCCATCTCGTGCAGCTTCATCACCTGCTCGGCGCTCAGGTTCTGATTGATGCCGGCTTCACAAGCGCGGTACATACCTTCGCGCAAAAGCTGCAAGGTCTGCGATCGCTGAGCCAGCTGCACCACCGCCGTCTGAAATTCCAGCTGAGTCTTCACATCAATCGCCGGGTTCTGGCTCTTCACCTCGGCGATCATCTTTGCCACAGCAGCCATGGCCACATCGGGCGACGGCTCGGCACAGACATAACTGCCGCCGCCCGGCTTGGGCAGCACAATGATGCCGCGCGCCGAGGCGTCGGTGGTGGTGATTGTCGGCTTGCTCGGCTCAAGCGTATGCACGTCGACAGCTGGCGAAACTGCGCAGCCGCCAAGCGAGAGCGCGGCAATAGTGATAGCAGCAACAGCTGCTAGAGATCTATACTTCATCATTTTTCCTTATTTATCTATTTCGGTTTGCCGGGCTCGGCAGTCGAATTTTGTCCGGTAGAAGGGTCTACAGAAGGATCTATAGAAGGTTCTGCGGGAGACCCGGGCTGCGGTCCCGAGGACTGTCCTTTTGTCTGTGCAACCGGAGGAACAACAGCCACAGGCGCCTGGCTTGGTGCTTGAATCGGCGCCTGCGAAGGTACTTGCGCCAAGCTCCCAACAGTCGCAGGTGACACCACCGGCGGTGAAGGCGGCGTTCCTTTATAAAAGATGCTCTCGAACACCGGCAACGTCAACGTCGTCAGAATAAGCAGAACCGACCCATATACAGGCTTGTACCAGGCGAAGGTTGCTGCAAACGGTCCGCCCAAGGCGAACACCCAAACCGCAAATGCCAGAGTCGAAGCCAACCAATAGAAGGTCTTACTCGACACGATACCGGGCGGCTCTGTTTTGACATAACAGACATACAAAGGTGTGAGCGAAAGAAGAGCGATGAAGACCGCCCAGGTCAACCAGAGCGGGCTATTGCCTCCTTCTTTCAAGATGCCGTCGAGGGCCACATAGCCTGCCACGATGTCGGCGGGAATATAATTAATCAACTTCTCGAAGTAAGAATCAGTGTCTTTGCTGCCAGGCGGCGGTTCTTGCGCAGCAAAGCGCAAACCCCACCTTCGCTTGGGCAAAGATGACTTGTCTTCTGAGTCAGCCATTTTGACTCCTTTTTACAGCGACCTACTTTCTTTAGGTCTACCTAATTTGTCCGAAACATCATTGAAAAGACCCCGTCGAACGCCTTAGCTGTGCGTAATATTCAACATTCTGAATCTGTCATCGTGCTCTATTTGACCGATGACTGATTCACTATTGGGATAGGCCGCTTCCTAAAATGTCTGCTTGCTGCTCTAGAAAATCACGACATGTCAATGTATTCGCGCTTCTAATGATAGACATCCAAATCAGGTCGTGAAAGGCTCCAGCGCAGGCACTGATAAGGGCTATGGAGTTTTAACGCAGAACTGGCGGGGGTTTTTCAGGATTGCCTCGGAAATATCGGAAGAATGTTGTACGCCCAAAATAACCCCGCCAAGCAGCCCAGTTCAAACCTTTTCCGATTAGACACCTTTTATTAATAGCGCCCTATCGGTATGGCCGAAAACCCAGCCAATTCAATCCAGCAAAGTATATACACCCACCTGACATCACACCGATACCTGTTTTTGTAGTCACCTTTAACGGCTCTCAAAATCCACTACGCTCGCTAGCAAACCCGGGCCATCTTGAATACCCCGAAACCCGCATTAACATTGCCTTTAGATTTACCACCAAAGATGATACTGCACTCACCACGGCTCTCCATGCGCCTTATCCCCCAAATGGGTGATACACACGGCTATCGCTAATGTCACAAACATAGGCTGGGACTAATCTTACAATGTTTCGACTTTGCAACGTCGTTGCGAACACGAAACATACAACCCCTAGAAGCCGCACCGCAACTAAGTTTTACAATCAACAGATCCGGCTAACTACAGATACTTACCTCTAAGGTTCGACCAGAACCCTCCCTCAGGTTCATCGCGCTCCTCATTGGTAGGTTTCGCTCCTCTATCACCCGGCTCGGTATCTGTAGCCTCAGGAGACCCCACAGCTTCCTCTAGCGCACTTTCAAATGCACTCGGCACACTGACCTCAGCAGGCGCAGGCTCTGAGCCCCCATCTTTCTTCGCGCCGTTATCTTCTGGCTGCTGCGCTTGTTCACTTTGTCTACCGAGAGACTCCCGGTAAGACATCTGCTCCAGGCTATCTACAACAAGGGGAGGCACTTGCGGCGGCTCAAGCTTCGGCTCCTGCGAGTACTCCCTCCAGCTGCTTACTTTCTCAAGCTTCGCCGGGCTCGCTGTTGAAATGAGCAAGTAGTGTCCTTCTTTCTCCAACTTAAGAAGTTCTGCCGGATCTATTAGAGGCCTCGGAAACTGCCTATTTGATAGCTGCCCGCTTGCCGCTACTATCTCTTGCTCAGTTGCTGTCCCTAACATCTTCGATATTCTCTCCGCCATCTTGTCGTCTGCCGGCGGAAACAAAATCTTTGTTCGAGGCTGACTCCACAGTATCTGCGCGAGCTTCTCTTTGTACACAAGCTCCAGCTGCGCCACATCCTGCACTCCCAGTACCGCCCCTATCCCTGCATTTCTAATTACAGTCAAGTAACGCCCTATCCCAGGGATTGCACCATAGTTTGTGAACTCATCCAGATACAAGGTCAGCGGGTGCTTCAAATTGTCTAGATTCCCTAGAATGAAAGTGAAGACAAAGTTGAAAGCCAGTGCCGCTATCGGCAAGAAGTCCTGCCTGTGCACAGGCACAGCAAGATAAAGAGTGAAGAGCTCAGAAGCCATAGCTTCTAACGGGAAGTCGGTGACTTCAGTCGCTGCAGCAACTCTCGGGTTGGCAAAAATAGCCAACCTGGCAAGCAAGCCCGACACCACTCCGAACCTGAAGTTCGGGGAGCTATTATTCAAGAAAGCCTCATACTCCGCTCTCGCTACAGTGAGCCTAGTTTCTCTAAGCTCCCTTTCCATACCTTGAGGCCCTGCTCTAAGTAGCCTCCTGAGCTCAGATAAGTTAGCGCCGTCTCCTTTCTCCGCTCTACCTTCAAGCTCTCTTCTTTTACCTGCTGCATGAAGCAACAGGGCTTGCAGTAAATGCGTCTCCGCCTGGCTCCATATCTGGTCACCCATATGAGACTCGCTTGTTGTGTTCGACACTATCAAGCCAGCGACCATCTGCGCATCGTCAAAAGTCCTCACAAGATCTACTGGATTCAACCTCATTGTCATATCGTCATCTGGGTTGAAGTAGATAATGCGCTGACCGTTCTTTGCTCTCCAACCTGCAGTCTGCCCATATAGCACGGGGCGCCTGGAGCCCGGCGACGCTTCCGTCACTATCGCCGAGCTCTCCACCCCTTCTATCAAGTTCGGAATAAAGACCGAAGTTGACTTACCGCAGCCTGTCGGACCACAGACAAGCACATGCCTTACTTTACTCTCCGCTTTCAACCAGAGCTTCTTGCCAGAAAGCCTTCCTACAAGTAAGCCGTTCCTTCGCTCCTCTCTATCTGCGCTGTCATCGCCCTGGGCGACAAAACCACAGTCAACCAGCTCCTCTATCTTCGCGAACTTCGCCTGCCACGGCACCTGAGGTTGCGGCTTCTCCTTCGCTCTTTCTGCACCAGAGAGGAGCTCGAGAAATATCTTCTGCGCTCTCTCCACACACTCTTCTACATGCGTATCTCCGTAGTTCTTCTCTCTCACTTTAAGCTCGAGCTCAATACCTTCTTCGACTTCTCTCCAGGTAAGAACAGCCTGGTACCTGCACCTCCACGTGTCCATGCCGTATGACTCAACAGCATCGTCATAGAAGATGAGGCGGCAGTCAACTTCGTCATATATCTCACTTCTATACTGCAGCGACACTAGCGCATTGACCGCTATTCTTGGGAAGTCCTCCTTCTTAACTTCAATAACTTCGACTACTCTTGCAACTAAAGCCATTAGCCTTCTCCATCATCGATAACAGTCACCTTAATGCGCTGCCTCTTTGGCTCACGCTCAAGGCTCTCGTCTTTTGGCCCGCTCAACCGTCCTGTCATCTGCACAAGAACCACAAGCTCCACTATGCCTTTTATTACCGCCGCCACCATCAAAAGCAGCCCCTTTATCAAAGCCCCAAGAAGCTCAAAGAAGCACTTCATTAGCACATCAGACTTCACTCCTGCCATGCTGAAAAGCACCACAATAACGAACAGCGGCAACATCACTAGCCCGAATATTTCACCCATACAAACCTCCTTTATCTCTCACCGACTACCTGAGCCTTAGGCTTCTCTACTTTCTTCAGAGCCTGCGCAATAACAGACTCCAGCGCCGGCTTCACGAGCCACACCTTGCCCCGAAATAAAAGAGCATGAACAGTCCACACAAACCGCACTTTGCTCTTCCTGGTCTCTTTGTCCAACTCCACCGCCACATCGAGGAGCACCTGGTGGAACCTGTAACCTTTAGGGTTAAAGTGCTGAAGCTCCGGTCTCAGCCTCTCCCTGTACTCCATCACCGCCCTTAGTGACAGCTCATTTGGGTCCGCCGTCACTATCCTGAAGTGATACTCGCCAAGATAAAATCCAGCTATCGCTTTCTTTATCGCCGCATAGACTCTTGGCGGCGGCGCTTCCACATATACCGGCGGCGGGTTATCCAACTTACTTTGGAGCACCTTCACCGCCACCAGTACCGGCAGAAGACCAAGCGCCACCGGCGCTATTGTTACTAGCTCTTGCATACTTAACCTCTTTGCCGCTACCTGCGGCGATTCAGCCGGTCGTCGTCCTCTCGACCATCCCTATCCGGCTCCTGCTTGTCCTTCTCTTCTCCGCCCTGCACCTGCGGCGTGGCAGTTGCTTGGTCGCTACCAGGCGTCTCAGTCTTGGCTTGTTGCATCAGACCGCCAGGCTGCGGCCCGCCATTCATCTTCTGGTTCTCTTCGTCCATCTGGTCTCGCGACTCTCTGTCCTCAGAGACCCTTCCTTCATCGTCACCCAGAGACCTATCTACTTGCGTATCTTCAAGCCTCTCGCTCTCTTCGACAGTTCGTTCGGAAGTCTTCTCAATAGAGCTAAGTTCCTTCTCCTGCTCGGTCTTCGACGCCTCTTCATGGTCAATATCTGAAGCAGGTCTGTCCATTTGCTTGAGGTCCTCAAACGGACGCCCTAGGTCATAGACTTTCCCTAACCCTAACTCTCTCCACTCTCTTTGGTAGTCAGCGTTTGTCGAAAGCCCTAACTGTACCTGCTCCACCCACTCCGAAAACGGAGTGCGCCCGAACTCCAGTAGCTTCTCCGATATATCGAAGTCTCTCTCCAGCTGCCCTAACTTGTACTGCACTTCGAGATCTAGACTCCTGTCTATCTCTCTTTGCTTGTCCAAGTAGTCATTGGATATTTCGCGCATGAGCGACAGCGACTCTCTGTCTAACCATACCTCTCTTTTATCTAAACTCTTACCTGCAACAAGCAAGTGGACATGGTAGTGGTCAGTGTTTCTATGAGCTATCCCCCACCAGTTCAATTTGCGCCCTAGCGCCTCCTCCCACTCCTTCATCACCTCTCTTGCGTGATCTTCTAGGTGTATGGAGTTATCGCCGGATGACAAAATTATCTTGTGATAGTCAACCGAGTGCCCTCTTGCTTTGTACGCCTCCTCAAGCACCTGGGTGTGATCTAGCCCATTTCTGTCTTTTGTGAAGAACTTGCGCTCCTTCTCAAAAGGCGCCCTCTCCCTGTTCTGCAAATAATTTACGTGAGCCTTTAACCGACGCTTACTGCCGCCATTAACAAACCGACTCTTTACGACAGAGCGCGGACGGGCTCCTGCTGTAGATATAGTCCGACCAGGCCGCTGCCCCCAGACCCTCCCCCTTCTGAAGCCCTTCCCTAAAGCAGCCAACCTATGCGCCGTTCTATTCTTTGCCGATATTCCGTACGCTCTACTTGCTCGGCCAGCTCCTCGCTGCCCTAAGTTCGGCGCCTTCCCCAACTTACCGGTGGTGCCTTCGAACTCCTTCAACTTCCATTTGCCAAGCAGACCCTCCGGCCCAATATTCTGCTGCCCGCCTGTCTTCGATGAGTTAGCGTCCAAGCCAAGCAATGTAAATGGGGTCAAATTCCTCTTCATTGACCACCCTCACTATCTACTTGCTCCCCTTGCGCCCCTTGCTCCTGCTCAATCTCTAGGGCTTCTTCTTGCTCCGAGGCAGGCATTGCCCGCTTCAACCACTGCCCGGCGAAGTTCCGGCTCTCAAACCAGAGCGCTTTCATCGCACCTTCCGGTAGCGGCTCTTTCGGCAAACCCCCATGTAAGTACGGGAGCGTTGAAAAATACAAGGTCTGCGCAGACGCCCTGGTGAGCTTCGCTAGAAGCGCCGCCAGCCTGTTTTCTAACTTCTTCATCCTCTCTGCTAGTTCACTCTCTTCTTCCTGCACAGTCTCGGTAGACGGGCTCTCTAGTTTGAAGATAAGTTCCGCTACCGCCTCCCTGGCTAGCTCCGAAGGTGTCACCCCTAGGTGTTACGAGCAGCGTAACTTTGCCTTGCTTGAACAGAATAACTTTGCGCAGTTGCGTTTGACAGGTTTAGCAAATTAGTGTATTTTGGCACTTTTTTAGATCTCAGCCTTTTCCTAAACTGTTTTAGCTTTAAGGCATCGCGAATGGTATCACAATTATCGGCGATGTCTGGTAATCTCTCTTATGTTTCGCAGCGATTCCGTAACATCATTGAAAAACCGCTTCCTGCGCGGTCTTTGGGGCTTGCTTTCCTCCAGCAAATTCGGCTGATTTAATTTAATTCAAGCCGAAGGTCCGAGCAACTGCGGTTCTCGGAGA
>WBZO01002202.1_pt1 | contig 26273 bp, 21 predicted proteins | sample 5204261 | NCBI WGS metagenome assembly WBZO01 (sample SAMN12412400, study PRJNA552823) | activated sludge metagenome | isolation source: activated sludge from anammox sidestream of wastewater treatment plant... | place: USA: North Carolina | collected 2017-09
ACCACGGCACGAACACCTTCGACATGCACAAGATGGGCGGGCTGCGCCGCTACATGCCCATCACCTTCGCCACGTTCGTCATTGGCTCGCTGTCGCTGGCGGGCATTCCACCGCTGTCGGGCTTCTGGAGCAAGGACGAAATCCTAGTCGATGCCTGGTACGAGAACAAGCTGCTGTTTGCGGCCGCGCTGACCGTGGCCTTCATGACTGCCTTCTACATGTTCCGGGCCGTGTTCTTGACGTTCTTCGGTGAGTACCGCGGTGGTGAACCAGGCGGCGGGCACGGCGGCGCCAGCGCCCATGGCGACGAGTCGCACGATGCGCACGCCCAACCGGACGGCGGCGCCCACGCTCCGGCGCACCATGCGATGCCACATGAGTCACCGCTTGTGATGTGGCTGCCGCTGGCGATCCTGGCAGTACCGTCGATCTTGTCTGGATTGGTCAACGCGCCGTTCTTTCACCACCCGTTTGGGGACTTTATCCTTCAGTCCGTGCCGGAGACGCTGCGGCACGAGCCACATCCTTTCAACTGGGGCATCGCGATCTCGTCGTCGGTACTGGCGGTACTGGGCATCGCCTTTGCGGCGCTGCTGTACGCCGGTGGCCGGGTGCGCGTGCCGCTGAGCTTGCTGGCGCGACCGTTCTACGTGCTGTTCTCGCACAAGTACTTTTTGGATGAGCTGTACGAGCGGGCAATCGTCGGCGGCATTCTCTACCAGGGCGTGTGGCGGCTGGCCGCCTGGTTCGATGCGACAGTAGTGGATGGCGCCGTCAATGGTGTCGCGCGCTTTACACGGGGCGCCAGCGCGATCATGCGTCGGGCGCAGACGGGGTCAGAGCAGTCCTACGGCCTGATGCTCACGGGCGGTGCGGCGCTCATGGTGTTGTTCTTGTTCATTACGGCGCTGCGCTAGGCGCCGGACAGTTTGGGAGGCACGTCAGTGCTCTCTGCCTTGATCTTCTTGCCGGCCGCCGGTGCGCTGGTGATCGCGCTGCTGCCGCGTGAGCGGGTGGCGCTGCCGCGCTTGGTGGCAGTGCTGTTCACGCTGGCGGCATTCGTGCTGTCCGTGGTAATGGTGATCGGCTTCAAGCCGGAGGATGAGTTCCAGTTCATCAACACCATCAAGTGGCTGACGCCGGACTTCGGTGGCTTTGACCTCAAGTACCGCGTCGGCGTCGATGGGATCAGTATCTCGCTGGTGCTGCTGACGACCTTCCTGACGCTGCTGGCAGTCCTCATCTCCTGGAACATCAGCCTGCGGCCGAAAGAGTACTTTGCCTGGATCCTGGTGCTGGAGACGGGCGTGCTCGGCGTGTTCACGGCGCTCGATTTCGTACTGTTCTTCCTGTTTTGGGAAGTCGAATTGGTGCCGATGTACGCCCTGATTTCGATCTGGGGCAGCGGTCGTCGCCAGTACTCGGCGATCAAGTTTGTGCTGTACACCATTGCCGGCTCTTCGCTGATGCTGGTGGGCATCCTGGCGCTGGGCTACTCCGCCGGGACATTCGATATCGTCGAGCTGGGGCGGATGGGGCCGCTTCAGGACCCAATCATTCCCGCCTCTGCCATCTTCTTCCTGATCATGGCGGCCTTCCTGGTCAAGCTCCCGATCGTGCCCTTCCACACCTGGCTGCCGGACGCGCACTCGGACGCGCCTACCGCAGTGTCGGTGCTGCTGGCCGGTGTGCTGCTGAAGATGGGCGGCTACGGCATGATTCGCCTCGGCGTGCAAATCCTGCCCGAGGTGGCCAAGGACTACGCCACGCTGTTTGCCTTTATCGCGGCCGTGAACGTGGTTTACGGCGCCTTCATCACGCTGCGTCAGCGGGATCTCAAGCGTCTGATCGCGTACTCCTCGGTGTCGCACATGGGCTACGTGCTGCTGGGTATCAGCGCCTTGGGCAAGGTCGGCCTTACCGGTGCGACGGTCCAGATGTTCACCCATGGCACGATTACCGGGTTGCTGTTTGTGATGGTCGGCCTGATCTATGACCGGACCCATACCCGCGACATCGCCCGGATGCGCGGCTTGGCGCGGCACTGGCCGTTCATTGGCGTAGCGATGACCTTCGCCGGGTTCGCTTCGCTCGGTCTGCCCGCGCTCTCCGGCTTCATCGCCGAGTTGCTTGTGTTTCTGGGCACCTTCGAGAAGTACGAGGTGTGGACGATCCTCGCCGTGACCGGTGTCGCGTTTGCGGCGGGGTATATCCTCTGGACCATTCAGCGCGTGATGCACGGCCCGCCGATGGCCGAGTGGGAGGCGCTGCCGGACGCTACTCGCTGGTGGGAGCGGGTGCCGGTAGGTGCGCTGGCGCTCGTCATCATCGGCGTCGGCGTGTATCCGCAAGTGTTGATCGATCTCATCGAACCCAGCGTTCAGGTTGTGGTGGAACGGCTGGGATAGGACGCTGACCCGTGGAAAACCTTGATCGCATCGGCCCGGTGCTGGTGATGTTCCTGGCGGCGGGGCTTGTCCTCGTCCTTGACCTGCTGCCGCCCCGCTCGAACAAGCGGGTGCTGGCCGAGGTCGGTCTGGTGGGCGTGGTCTTGTCGGCGCTATGGACCGCCGCGCTCCTCATTCGCGAGACCGGCGGCAGCCCGACCGACCTGGCCTTCGCTGGCACGGTGATCGTCGACAACTTCACGCTGTTCTTCTACTTCTTGTTCCCGGCCATTACCGGCTTCGTTATCCTCGGCTCGCTCGATTACCTGGATCAGATGGCCGACCGCGCGGCGGAGTACTTCGCCCTGCTGCTGGCAATCACGGGCGGAGCGATGCTGCTGGCTGCTTCCAACGACCTGATCCTGATCTTCATCGCGCTGGAACTTCAGTCCGTCTCCCAGTACGTACTGGCCGGCTTCCTGCGGGATTCGCGCTCCTCCGAGGCCGGTCTGAAGTACCTCTTGTTGGGGGCGACCAGCGTCGCGGTGATGCTCTACGGCATGGCGCTGCTCTACGGGTTGTCCGGCAGCACGGCACTTCCCGATATCGCCGCCGCCCTGCGCACTGCGTCCGATGGTCAGAAGGCCGCGTACCTGGCGGCCGCCGGCGCACTCGCCGTTGGCTTTGGCTTCAAGATGGCGATTGTGCCTTTTCAGATGTGGGCGCCGGATGTCTATCAGGGTGCCCCCACGCCGGTGACCGCCTATCTGTCTGTCGGCTCCAAAGCAGCGGGCTTTGCCATCACGTTGCGCATGTTCTACGGCACCCTGGGAGCAGACTCCATCGCCGGTGATTGGGCGAACATGTTTGCCCTGATGGCCGCCCTGTCCATGACGGCCGGCAATGTGCTGGCGCTCCAGCAGAGCAATATCAAACGGCTGTTCGGCTATAGCTCCATCGCCCAGGCCGGCAACTTCCTGGTCGGGGTCGCCGCTATCGCTTCGGCGGGAGGGCGCTTCACCGTCAGCTCCAGTGCGGTGCTGTTCTTCATCCTGGCGTATACCTTCACCAACCTGGGTGCCTTCTTCGCCATTCTTGCGATCTCGAATCGCATTCGCTCGGACCGCATTGCCGACTACGCCGGGATGTGGAAACGAGCGCCCCTACTGGCGCTGGTGCTAGCGTTCTGCCTGGTATCCCTCACCGGGCTGCCCCCAACCGCTGGCTTCTGGGCCAAGCTGTACGTGTTCAACGCGGCGCTGCGCGCGGACATGGTGTGGCTGGTGGTGATCGGTGTGATCAACACGCTGGTTTCCGCCTACTATTACCTGGGCATCGTACGTTCGATGTTCTTCACCGATCCCCGCGTGGAATCCCCAGTCCAGCCGACCGTCTCGCTGTCCCTCTCAATGGCGGTGGCGACGCTGGGCGTGCTGGCGATTGGCCTGCTTCCGGGCCCGCTGCTCAACGTCGCTGAGCGCGCCGCGACAGTGTTTGCCCGGTAGCGGCAGGACGCCACGCCTATCAGCTGTTCCCGCCAGATGAGATCGCCGTAATGGCCTACTCCATCGATGTCGAGTGTGAGCAAAACCCACCGGGCCTAGATACGGACCAGGTGGCGGCCCTGGTGAGCCAGGCGCTGACGCTGGAAGGCGTGGAGGATGGTGCGGCCGTGAGCGTGCTGTTCACCGATGACGCGACGGTTCAGCAACTCAATCGGGACTTCCGCGGCGTTGACCAGCCGACCGATGTGCTGTCCTTTGGCCTGTCTGATTTCGCTCAGCCCGTCGGAGGGCAGCCGGAGGGTGAGGATGCTGCATTCGTGCTGCCACCCGATACGACCCTGCAACTTGGCGAGGTCATCGTTTCTCAGGAGACCGCCATCCGGCAGGCAGTCCAGCATCAGCGAGCAGCGGCGCATGAACTGGCGCACCTGGTGGTGCACGGCGTCTTGCACCTTCTCGGGCACGATCACGCCGAGCCCGAACAAGAGCGTGTGATGAGGCAGCGCGAAGACACCGTGCTGCATGCCTGCGGCTTTCCCCCTGGTTCCGCCGGTTGGAGCCACTGACCGGCGGTCTCCATGTTGGTGATACCACTTGCCGCGTTGCTATGATGGCGCTACCAGCGGCGCCGATGGCGGCAGGTGAGTGCGCGTGAGCAACGAGGTCTGGTACCGCAAGTGGCGCCCGCAGGCCTTCGCCGAGGTCTCTGGCCAGGATCACGTAGTCCGAACCCTGAAGAACGCCGTCGCTCAGGGGCGGGTGGCGCACGCCTACCTGCTGTGCGGCCCGCGCGGTACGGGCAAGACGACCATGGCGCGGCTGCTGGCCAAGGCTGTGAACTGTGCCGCGCCTGCTGAGGGGGAGCCCTGCAATCGTTGCCCGTCCTGTCTGGCCGTCAATGAGGGCCGTGCGCTTGACCTGGTCGAGATGGACGCCGCCTCCAACCGCGGCATCGACGATATCCGCAGCCTGCGGGACCGGGTGGGTTACCACCCGTCTGGCGGGCACTATCGTGTGTACCTGATCGACGAAGTGCACGAGCTGACCGCACAAGCCTTTGACGCGCTGCTCAAGACGCTAGAAGAGCCGCCGCCACACATCATCTTTGTGCTGGCGACCACGGATGCGCATCGCGTGCCGGCAACGATCATCTCCCGTTGTCAACGCTTCGATTTGACCCGCGTCCGTCACGCGGACATCGTACGACGGCTGGATCAGATAGCCCGGCACGAGGCCGTGCAGATTGAGCCAGCGGCGCTGAGTCTCGTGGCACGCGCGGCTGCCGGTGGACTGCGCGACGCCGTGAACCTACTGGAGCAGCTGGTCGCCTCGTTCGGGCCCGACGTGACGGCTGAGCAGGCGCGCGCCGGCCTGGGGATGACCGGGGAGGAACGAGCCCGCGAGCTTGCCGTGTGTGCTGCCGCGGGCGACTTCGCCGGCGGACTCACGGCGATCGCGACGGCGCTCGATGAGGGCGTCGAGGGACGGCAGTTGCACCGCGCCGTGCTGGGGCAGTTGCGGGCACTGCTGCTGGTGACGGCCGGCGCCGGCGGCGGACTGGAAGGGCTGAGCGCCGAGGCGATGGAGGAACTGGGGCGCACAGCTGGGTCGCTAGATGCCCGGCGCATTCTCCAAGCACTGAGAGCGTTCAGCGCGGTGGACTTCCGTGGTGAGTCGCAGGCAGCGCTCCCCCTGGAACTGGCTCTGGCCGAAGTGACGCTGGTGGACGGCATGACGGTTGGTGCCGTGCGTGCGACGCCGGCAGGCGCGGCACCAACCACAGCACCGCAGCGACCTCCCTCAGCCGAGCGGCGTCAGCCACCCGGAACGGCGGCCTCTGCCCGTGGCGGCTCGTCTGCGCCCATGCCTGAGGCGCGCCCACCGGTGGAGTCAGCCCCCGAGCCGGTGCACGCGACGGCGCCGGAGCTGGCGCAGGCGCAGGGCCGGTTCCGAGCGATCTATCAGGCGATGCAGGTACTAAGCCGCAAAGACGCAGGCGTGCTGAATAGCGGTTGCGATGTGATCGCCATCAACGATCGGGTGATCACATTTGGCTTCCAATATGCCTACATGGTTGACAAGCTCGCCAAGGGCACCGATGCCCATCGCCATCTCAGCCGCGCCGTGGAGCAGGTGTTCGGCGTTGCTCTCGACGTATCGTGTGAGCATAGAGCTGGCGTTGTCGACCGGCTGAAGGCGTCGCCGGCGCGCACCAGCCATCTGTTAGAAGAGGCGAAGGCGCTGGGTGGAACGGTGCTGGATAGCAGTATCTAGGAGGCGGAGATGAACAGGCATCAGCGCCGGCATGGCGGTAGTGGTGGTGGCGGCGGCGGTGGTTTCGGCGGATTTGGACCGGATTTACTCAAGCAGGCTCAGGAACTCCAGAACCAGATGATGAAGGCGCAGGCCGAGTTTGAGGCTGCCACCGTGGAAGCCTCAGCAGGCGGCGGCGCGGTGAAGGTGGTGCTCCTGGGCAATCACAAGGTGCAGTCCATCACCATTGCACCGGCAGTGGTCGATGCGGAAGACGTTGAGATGCTGCAAGACCTGGTGATGGCGGCCTTCAACGAGTGCATCGATAAGCTAGAGGCGAAGCGCACCGAGACCATGGGCCCGCTGGCAGGCGGCCTGAAGCTGCCCGGCATGTGATCCAGCGGCCGCCCACCGCTGCCGGTGAAGCCGTGGTACACTTGTTCTACACAGCGGAGGAGTGCGTCCGTGGCAGAGCGGGGAGCGATAGCAGCCGCGCCGGTAGAGAAGCTGATTGACGAATTCAATAAGCTGCCGGGCATCGGGCCGAAGAGCGCGCAGCGGCTGGCTTACCATGTTCTCCGCACCCCGCCAGACGATGCGCGTGCCCTGGCGCAGGCCATCCTCGATGTCAAGGAACGAATCATCTTCTGCTCCGTGTGCCAGAACATCACTGATGAAGACCCGTGCTCCATCTGTGCCAGTACTGCCAGGGACCACGCTGCCATCTGCGTGGTGGAAGAGCCACTGGATATCCTGGCATTGGAGCGCACGCGCAGCTTCAAGGGCGTCTACCACGTGCTCCATGGCGTCATCTCCCCACTTAATGGCATTACCGAAGACGACATCAAAGTCGCCGAGTTGCTGGGCAGGGTGCGGGCAGGCGGTGTCACTGAGGTGATTCTGGCGATGAATCCCACGCTCGAGGGTGACGTGACGTTGATGACCCTGGAGCGCCGCATCCATCGGGACGCCCCGGCGGTGCGCGTCACGCGGCTGGCCCGCGGCCTGTCTACCGGCTCTGATCTGGAATACGCGGACGAGATGACCCTCACCCGCGCGCTCGAGGGCCGCCAGCCGGTCTGATCTGGGCCGGACCGGTGGAGTCGCCCAGGCGGCGGCGGGCCGCGCACCGTTCGAGGTGCTGCCCATGAATGGACGCATTTACCGCACTGAGGCGGTCGTCATCCGTCATCGCAACCTTGGTGAAGCAGATCGCATCCTGACGCTGTTCAGCCTGGACCAGGGCAAATTCGACGCCGTGGCCAAGGGCGTGCGCCGCCCGGGCAGCCGGAAGGCCGGGCATGTGGAAGTGCTGGAGCGCGTTGCGCTGCAAGTGGCTCGCGGCCGCAACCTTGACATCATCACGCAGGCAGAAGGGCTGGAAGCGTTCCTGCCGGTGCGCGAGGAGATGCGCCTGCTGGCGCCGGCGCTGTATACGGTTGAGCTAGTTGACCGCTTCACGGTCGAGCGCGCGGAGCTGCCTCAGCTCTATCTGCTGTTGATTGAGACACTGCGGCGGCTGGCCGCCGGCCAGGATGTTGATCTTTCGCTCCGCGCGTTCGAACTTGGCCTGCTCCGTCATACCGGCTATCTGCCGGAGCTACAGCGATGCGTGCAGTGTGCGGTGCCGCTGGCGCCGGTCGTCAACGCCTTCAGCCCGGTCGCCGGCGGTGCGGTATGCCCGGCCTGCAACCCCGCTCAGTCGGGCTTGCGGCCGCTGTCGGTCAACGCGCTCAAGGTGTTGCGCCTGCTGGCGCGCGGACAGTTCGCAGAGGCCACATCCCTACGGCTCGGGCGTGACCTGGTGGTGGAGCTGGAACAGCATCTGCGCGCCGCTATCCGTGTCCACCTCGACCGCGATCTCCAATCGCTGGATTTCATGCATGCTACCCGGCGAGACGCGCCCCGCGCCCGCCCGAGCGGCGTGTTATCCTGAGGGCGCCGGTGACGGTTGCCCCGTGCATTTCGGCGAATCGTGCGCTTGAGGTTGCCCTATGCCCGTCTACGAGTACTACTGCGATCCCTGCAACGGCATCTTTGAAGCGCTGCGCAATATGCGCCAGGCGTCGGAGCCGTCGCCGTGCCCGGTCTGCAATGGTGAGAGCCAGCGCATCATGCCGACCTCGTTTTCCGCGTTCACCTTTCGCGATGGCTACCCGCGCCGGATCCCCGACAAGGGCACGTACTGGCACCTTGGTAAGGAAGTGAAGAACCCCGTCACGGGCGCCGTTCGCCCGAATGAGCATCCCGAGATCAATAAGCCGGAGCCCGCGCCGCAGCTGCTCAAGGGCGACCTGGAAGCCCAGCGCGATCAGCGCCGCGAAGAAGCCAAGGCGCAGGTCGCCGCTGAGGTCGAGCGCCATGCAGCCATTCAGGCGTATGAGCGGCGCCAGGCGAGCAACCCTACGCCCGCGGACGTGTAACAGGCCCGCGCTGGGCCGCCGCGCGTGCGCTCCAGCGCCCGGCCAGGCAGCTTAGTGATCGCGCTCCAGCACATAGTCGACCAAGCCGGTAAGCGCCGCCCGTGCCACGGTATCCGGCAGTGGCGCCAGCGATGCGCGGGCGGTGGCGGCAAACTCCTCTGCCCGCCTGCGGGCACGTGGGAGCACGTCTGACTCGCGGATGGCCGTCAACGCCTCGTCCAGTCGCTGGTCACGATTGCGGCGGGCCGCGAACAGCCGCCGGACCGGGTTTCTGGCCGAGCTATCGTCCTCCAGCAGCAGCAGCGACGGCAGAGTCAGTGTTCCTTCTTTGAGGTCGTTGCCGGCGGGTTTGCCCAAGACGGACTCGTCGGCGGTGAAATCCAGGATGTCATCCATCACCTGGAACGCCATGCCCAGGCTGAACCCGTACTCGCGCAGCGCTCCGATCCACTCCTCCGGCGCCCCGGAGACGATAGCACCACCCTCACTGGCGGCGGCAAACAACGATGCGGTCTTGCCGGCGATGCGCGCGAGGTAGTCAGAGATACGCTTGCTCGGGTCGTAGGCGCTGATATCCTGCTGCAATTCGCCGGTGGCCATGCGCATCAGGGTCTGGGCGAACAGCCGAATCACCCGAATATTCCCGGTGCGTGCGACCAGCTCGGCCGAGTGGGCGAACATGAAGTCGCCGAGAAACACGCTGGGAGCGTTGTTGAATAGGGCGTTGGCCGTCGCCCTGCCCCGCCGGGTACCCGCCTGATCGATGACATCATCGTGCACCAGCGTGGCCGTGTGCAGCACCTCAATGGACGTCGCGAGCGGCACAAGCACGGCGACGTCATACGTGTGGAACGAGCCCGCCAGCAGCGTGATGGCGGGCCGCATGCGTTTGCCACTGGCTCCGAGCACATGGTCCAGCATCTTGGCGAGCGGCGGGTACTCGACGGCGCGTACCCGGTCCAACGCTGCCTCAACCAGCACCATGTCATCCTGTACTGGGCCAAACAGCGACGTCTGCGCCACCATCCCTAAGCGCCCTCCCTGGTGATCTGCGACCGCTGAGCTGCCCGCCGTGCCTCCGCCGCGTCTAGTCGAAACAAGCGGCGGGCGTTCGCGGTTGTCACCGACGCGAGCTGCTCGAAGGTCATGCCGCGCAGTGTGGCCACCTGCTCCGCTGTCTCCCGCAACAACGCCGGCTCGTTACGCTTTCCCCGCCTGGATTGAGGGGTGAGATACGGGCAATCGGTCTCTAGCACCAGCGCATGCTCCGACACCACGGCCGCAACTTCCCGCCCGCGGCTGTTGTTAGGGTACGTAACCGTACCGGGGATGGAGATCATCAACCCGGCCTCGATGTAGCGCTCCGCCATCATGGCATCATACGCGTAGCAATGCATGACGCCGAAGGGCGCCGAGCTGCCGGCCCGCCGGCGCTGCCGTGCCCAGCCCTCTATCATCTCCCACGTCTCCATCGCCGCCTCACGCGAGTGGATGACAGCGGGCAGGTCGAGCGCTGTGCACAGCTCAAGCTGGCGCTCAAAGACGGCGCGCTGCACATCTGGTGGGGAGATATTGCGGAAGAAGTCGAGCCCCATCTCTCCCAGCGCCACTACTTCGGGCACGCCGGCCGCCCGTTCCAGTTCGTCCCAGTCAGCGCCGGTGATGTCCTTGGCATCGTGGGGATGGAATCCGGCGGTTGCCCAGTACCGCGAGTTCTCACGCGCCAGCTCCAGCGAAGCACGGTTGCTGGTAGGGTCGCAACCTACGACGACGAGCGTGGTGACGCCGGCCGCATGCGCGCGCGTCAGCACCTGGGCGCGATCGGCATTGAAGGCGGTAGACCACGGATGGCAGTGCGTGTCGGTGAGGTCGCTCATGTGCCGAGCCGGGCCTCTTCTTCCGCGATCAGCGCAGGCTCGAGCTTCCTGTAGAGCGGCTGTGGCGCCTGCATGGGGCGGCCGGGTTCGGGCAGCGCAAACCGCCAGCCCATCTCCTCGATAGTGCCGGTTTCGCCGAGGAACCCGTGCAGCTGCTGGCAGGTGAAAGGGAGATAGGGATACAACGCTGTGCGCAGCGCCCCAATCACGCCGATAACCGTGTACAACGCCCGCGCCGCCTGCCCGCGGTCGGTCTTGATCGTCTTCCAGGGCGAGGTCTGCTCCAGGTATTGATTGGCGTCGCGGGCCATATCCATCGCGGCATTGAGACCGGCGCGGAAACGGCACCAGCGGATCTGCTCACCGACGTCGTCAAGCGTCGCCTCAGCGCGCGCCAGGATGTCGCGGTCCGCCTCGGTCAGCTCGCCGGGATCGGGCACCTTGCCGTCGAAGTTGCGGAAGGTGAACGTTAGCGTCCGGTTCACCAGGTTTCCCCACGTCGCGACCAGCTCGTCGTTGTTGCGGCGGACGTACTCGGCCCAGGAGAACTCGGAGTCCTGCGTCTCCGGCATGGTGGCGGTCAGGTAGTATCGCAACGGGTCCGGGTCGTAGCGGGTAAGGTAGTCCGGCATCCATACCGCCATGTTGCGGCTGGTGGAGGCCTTCTGGCCACCCATGTTCACGTACTGGTTGGCGGGCACATCGAACGGCAGGTTGAGGCCGCCGTACGCCATCAGCAGACCCGGCCAGACGATGGTGTGGAAGGTAATGTTGTCCTTGCCGATGAAGTAGTAGCTCTTGGCCTCGGGGTTTTCCCACCACAACTTCCAGGCGTCGGGCGAGCCGCTGCGCGCGGCCCACTCGACGGCGGCGGAGAAGTAGCCGATGACGGCCTCAAACCAGACGTAGATGCGCTTGCGCTCGTAGCCCTCAACCGGCACCTCGATGCCCCACTCGATGTCGCGCGTCATCGCCCGGTCAGGTAGCCCCTTGCGCAGCTCAGCCAGGCTAAAGTTCAGCACCGGCTTGCGCCAGTGGTCCTTATCGGTCTCCAGCCAGCGTAGCAGCGGCTCTTGTAGCTTGGAAAAACGCAGGAAGAAGTGGCGCGAGTCGCGTGGCACGGGTGGATTGCCACAGAAGCGGCAGCGGGGACGGACGAGATCGGTGGGATCAAGCAGCTTGCCGCAGTTGTCACACTGATCGCCGCGGGCGCCGTCGTAGCCGCAGTTGGGGCAGATGCCCTCGACATAACGGTCAAGCAGAAACCGCTGGTCGGTCTCGCACCACAGCAGCGTCTGGATGCCTTCTTCCAGGTAGCCGCGCTCCACCAGCCGCCGAAAGAAGTCCTGGGCTACCTCGGTGTGGTTGGCCGTATCGGTGCGGGTGAATAGGTCAAACGAAATCCCCGCCATCCGCCAGGTATCGAGGAAGCTTTGATGGAACTCCTCTACCACCGCCTCCGGAGAGCGGCCTTCGCGTTCGGCGCGAACGGTGATCGGTGTGCCGTGCGTGTCGGAGCCGGACACCATCAGCACCTGGTTGCCAGCGGCACGGTGATAACGGGCAAAGATATCCGGCGGTAGGTAGGCCCCGGCCATCTGGCCCTGATGAATCGGCCCGTTGGCGTACGGCCAGGCCACGCCGATGAGAATCGTCTCTGCCACGCGACACACCTGGAGCAACGAGGGTTGCCGGTATCGTATCACGAGCGCCGCGCGGCGCTGCTACGGACGGCTACGCTTCAGCCACGTGTCATACACCTGCCGCTTGGGTAGCCCGGTGGCGGCGGCCACCTGTGCAACCGCATCGCGGACGCTGTGTCCGTCTGCAACCAACTGGGCAAGCCGTTCCGGTACCCCATCGACATGGGCGGCCGCGGGCCTCGGCAGAGCCGGGGCGCCGCCGATGACAAGCGTGAACTCTCCGCGCGGCGCCGTGACCTGTGCCAGGGCGCCGGCCAAGCTGGTACGCAGCACCTCCTCATGTACCTTCGTCAGCTCGCGGCAGATGGCGGCGGGACGGTCACCGAGTGCGGCCAGCGCATCCGCCAGGGCGGCGCGCACCCGATGAGGCGACTCATACACCACCAGCGTGTGAGGGAGCTGGGCGACGGAGGCGAACAGCCGGCGTCGCTCAGCAGAGGTGCGGGGCAAGAACCCCAGATAGAGAAAGGTGCGGGAAGGTAGCCCGGATGCAACCAGCGCCGCCAGCACTGCAGACGCCCCTGGCACCGAAACGACGGCGTGGCCAGCAGCGGCGGCGGCAGCCACGAGGTCCTCACCTGGGTCACTGATCGCCGGAGTGCCGGCCTCCGACACCAGCGCGAGGTCCGCGTGCTCCAAGTGGGCAAGCAGTGCCGGGATACGCATGCGCTTGTTGTGGTCGGTGTAGGCCATCAGCCTGCTGCTAATTCCGTGACGGTCGAGCAGGCGGCGGGTGGTGCGGGTGTCCTCGGCGGCGATTAGCGGCGCCTCGCGTAGCACCCGCAGGGCCCGCAACGAGACGTCCTCTAGGTTGCCGATTGGCGTTGCCACCACGAACAGCGTGCCCACGTGTAGCCTCGTGGCGTCAGGTGGGCGTTGGCCCGCCGGTGCCCCGTCTGCTATGATCCCACAAATACCCCCTGTACCGCAGCGGCGGGCCGGCGTGCACGGCGCACGCACCCGCGGGCACATGTGGATAGGATGATGGCGGTGCCGCAACCGCGCCGGCAAGGATTCCGCGCAACCTCGGGCTCGGGGGCCCGCGGAGGAGACCGGGCGTCTTGGAGTGCCAGTCGCCGGTCCACCTGCCACCATCCAGCACGCCGCCGGGCCCACCAGCCACGGCGGCGTTGTGTATCCAGCGGTACCACGGGGCGCCGGCCCGTCTGTGTGCAGTGCCAGGAGAGTGCAAGCCAATGTGCCGTGTAGCCCAGTTGCCCGAAGGGCTCACCTTCGATGATGTCCTGCTTGTGCCTGCCTTCTCAGAAGTGCTTCCGCGTGACGTCAACACCGCCACGCGTCTCACCTCCAACATCAAGCTCAACATCCCGATTTTATCGGCGGCGATGGATACCGTGACCGAGTCGCGTATGGCGATCATGCTCGCCCGCCTTGGTGGCATTGGCGTCATCCACCGGAATTTGTCGCCTGAGGAGCAGGCCGCCGAGGTGGACCGGGTGAAGCGCTCGCAGGCCGGGATGATCACCGCGCCCGTTCATATCCCGCCCGATGCCACCGTTGGTGACGCCCGCGTGCTGATGGAGCGGTTTCACGTCTCTGGCCTGCCCGTGACCGATGACAGCGGCCGGCTGGTCGGTATCGTCACCAACCGTGACATCCGCTTCGAGGAGCGCAACGAGCGGTCGGTGCGCGAGATCATGACCCAGGAGGGGCTGGTGACCGCGCGGGAAGGCACCAGTCTGGACGAGGCGCAGGAGATCTTTCGCCATCACCGCATCGAGAAGCTGCCGATTGTCGATGACGCCGGCGTGCTGCGTGGCCTGATCACCGTCAAGGACCTGGGTAAGCGCGCCCGCTACCCAGAGGCCACCCAGGACGCTCAGGGCCGGCTGCAGGTGGCCGCCGCCGTTGGTGTCGGCGACGAGGCGATTCGCCGTGCCGAGATGCTGGAGGACGCCGGTGTCGATGCGTTGGTGGTGGACACGGCGCACGGCCACGCCCGCGCAGTCGTCGAGACGGTACGCATCCTGCGTGATCGCACCCGCGCGGCGATCATCGCGGGCAATGTCGCCACCGGGGACGGCGCTCGCGCGCTCGCCGAGGCCGGTGCGCAGGCGGTGAAGGTCGGTGTCGGGCCCGGCTCCATCTGCACGACCCGAGTCGTGTCCGGCGTAGGCATGCCGCAGCTCTCCGCCATCTCAGAGGCAGCGGCGGCGCTGGACGGTACCGGCGTGTCCGTCATTGGCGACGGCGGCATTCGCCACTCCGGCGACATCCCCAAGGCACTGGCAGCCGGCGCGGCGGTGGTGATGCTTGGCAGCCTGCTGGCCGGCACCGATGAGAGCCCCGGGGACGTGATCTTCGAACGGGGCGAGGGCTACAAGGAGTACCGCGGCATGGGCTCCCTCCGGGCGATGATGGGCCGCGGCTACTCGCGCGACCGCTACCGGCAAGAGCACGTTACCGACGCGGGTAAACTGGTGCCCGAGGGTGTCGAGGCGCGTGTCCCGTATCGCGGTCCGTTGGAGCGGCTGATCACCCAACTGGTCGGCGGTCTACGGTCGGGTATGGGCTATTGCGGCGCGGTGGACATCCCGTCGCTGCGGCAGGCACGCATGATCCGCGTCACGTCGGCCGGGCAGAAAGAGGGCCAGCCGCACTCCGTTGAGGTGATGGATAGCTCTGGGTTCTTCTAGCGCTGGCGGATGAGTAAGTCGTAGCACGGGCGCAATCACGCGTGCGCTAACGTGCATTGCGCCGTATGATCGCGGCGTAGAGGCATCCACGCTGCAGATAGAGATGGAGTGACATGGACCTCAAATTTGGGGAACGAGAAGAGGCGCTGCGCCAGCAGGTGCGGTCCTTCCTGCTGGAACACCTGCCGGCCCGCGATGCATCCAAAGATGCCCGCACCGACGACGAGGCGTTCGAGGCGGCGAAGAAGTTCAACGCCGAGCTGGGCCGGCGTGGCTGGATTGCACCGGCCTGGCCGAAGGAGTATGGCGGGCTGGGCGCCACCATCTATGAGCAGATGGTGTTCAATGAGGAGTTCGGCTACTACGGCGCCCCGGATACCGGCACCCGCGGCTTCGGCGTGGGTATGATCGGCCCGACGCTGATTATCCATGGCAACGACGAGCAGAAGGCCGAGCACCTGCCCCGCATCAACTCCGGCGAGGCGATCTGGTGCCAGGGCTATTCCGAGCCGGGCGCCGGCTCCGACCTGGCATCGCTCCAGACCCGTGCCGTCCGCGACGGCGACGACTACGTCGTCAATGGCCAGAAGATCTGGACCTCCGGCGGACACCGCGCCAACTGGATGTTCTTGCTGGCCCGCACCGACCCGGATGCCCCCAAGCATCGCGGCATCTCCTTCTTGCTACTGGATATCAAGAACACGCCCGGTGTGCAGGTGCGACCGCTGATCAACATGCACAACCGCCACCACTTCAACGAAGTGTTCTTCGAGGATGTCCGCATTCCCCGCCGCAACCTCGTCGGTGAGGAGAACCGCGGCTGGTATGTGGGCATGACGCTGCTCGACTTCGAGCGCAGCGGCATCGGCACCACCGCCGCCCACCGCCATACGCTGGAGCGGCTGGCCGGCTGGCTGCAGGATCAGTCCGCCGCCAAGCGCGACAAGTACCGCGCCGGCCTCGCCAACCTGGTGATCGAGAACAACGTCGCCAAGTACCTCGGCTATCGCATCGGCGATATGCAGAGCAAGGGCCAGCACCCGAACTACGAGGCGTCGGTGATCAAGATCTTCCAGTCGGAGCTGGGGCAGCGCATCTACCGCTTCGGCGTGAACATGCTCGGCCTGCCCGGACAGCTGCTGCCGGAAGAGCCGCGGGCGCTGTTCGAGGGGGAGATGCCCGAGAGCTATATGTCCTCGGTGCCTTCGACCATCTACTCCGGCTCGAACGAGATTCAGCGCAACATCATCGCCACCCGCGGCCTGGGACTGCCGCGCGGGTAGCCCCTCGGCATACGCTATCCTCGGCCCCCCTGCGCAGGGAAGGCCGGGGTACGCGCTTGGCCCCCCTGCGCGAGTAGGGGGGCTGTCCCGAAGGGACTGGGGGGTCCTGGCCTCCCCGGACCCCTCCGGCCCTACGGGCCACCTCCCCTACTGCCGCAGGGGAGGCAGGGACGACGCTTGGCTGCGTCACTCGGGCGCGGTGGCAGCGAGCAACTCGGCGACACCGGCCAGGTTGGTCAGCACATCGTCGTTGTGGATACGGACGACGCGCAGGCCGAGGCCCAGCATGAAGGCGGTGCGCTGCTCGTCGTAGCTCACCGCATGCGGCAGGGCGTGCGTGTCGCCGTCGACCTCGATGACGAGCCGCCGCGCCGCGCTGTAGAAGTCGACGATGTACGGGCCAATGGGCCGCTGTCGGCGGAAGCGCCCCGGCGCCGAGCGCAGATAGCCGAGCCACAATCGCCGCTCAGCCTCGGTCATCACACGCCGCATGTCACGTGCCCGCGACACTAGCGCCCTGGTGTAGGTCCGCATCGCGCCTCATCGGCTCGCCGTGCCCCTGCCGCGAGTGCCGCTGATGCTACGGCCCGCACCGTCCGAGTGCAAGCCTTGGCTGCCTGCCGGACCCCTCCGGCCCTGCGCGTCACCTCCCCTACTCGCGCAGGGGAGGCAAGACCGGCGCCCTGCGAACTCGGGGGGCTCCCGGCGAAGCCGGGTGGGGGTCCTGTATCGCCCGGCGTGATCACACCTGCACCACTGCCACCCGTGGGAAGCCCGCCAGGTCCGGCTCGAAGGTGACGGCGGCGCCGGGCAGCAGGCCGGCGGCCTCGTGCTCGAGGGCTGCCGCCTGGTCGTGGCCGATTTCCAGCACGATCGCTCCCTCGTCACGCAGATGGCGCGGCGCCTGACCGAGCAGGCGGGCGATGACGCGCAGGCCGTCCGAGCCACCGTCCAGCGCCATCCGCGGCTCGTGGTCCCGCACTTCCGGCTGCAGGCCGTCGATGGTGGCGGTAGGGATATAGGGCAGATTGGCGGCGATGATATCGACCGGCTCCATCAACGGCTGGAGCAGGTCGCCCAGCAGGAAAGTGATGCGGCCGGCCAGCCGCAGCCGCTTGGCGTTGAAACCGGCCATCGCCAGCGCCGCCTCGGATTGGTCGGTGGCCAGCACCCGGGCAGCGGGCAGATGACGGGCGATGGCCAGGGCGATGGCGCCAGAACCTGTACCGGCGTCCACGCAGGTGACCGGCCGCCCGCCCTCCAGCATCTGCCGGCCGAGCCGCAGCACCGTCTCCACGACATGTTCGGTTTCCGGCCGAGGAATAAGGACACCGGGAGCGACGGCCAGGTCGAGGTCATAAAACTCGCGGTGGCCGGTGATGTAAGCAACGGGCACGCGCATCAGCCGCCGGCGCAGGCACTCTCGATACCGGCTCTCGCCGCCCTCGTCGACGTCGGCGGGCAGCCGGGCGAAGAGGTGAGCGCGGGTCAGGCCGAGCGCATGCCGTAGCAGCACCTCGGCCTCCAGCTCCGGATCCTCGATGCCGGCCGCCCGCAGCGTTGCTACCCCGCGACGCAGCAGATTGGCGACCGAGGCGGGGTGCTCCGTCATGCCTCGGCTCCGGCGAGCTGCTCGGCCTGAATCGAGGTGGCGACCGCGTCGATGATGGCGTCGAGCTCGCCGTCGAGAATGCCGGGCAGGTTGTGGACGGTCAGCCCGATGCGGTGGTCCGTCAGCCGGTCCTGGGGGAAGTTGTAGGTGCGGATCTTCTCGGAGCGGGCGCCGGTGCCGACCTGGGCGCTGCGGGCGGAGGTGATCTCCTCCTCTTGCTTGCTGCGCTCCAGGTCCAGCAGCCGGGTCTTCAGCACCTTCATCGCCTTCTCGCGGTTCTTGAGCTGCGAGCGCTCGTCCTGGCAGACGACGACGATGGTGGTGGGCAGATGAGTGATGCGCACGGCGGTGGCGACCTTGTTGACGTTCTGGCCACCGGCGCCGCCGGAATGGAAGATGTCGATGCGCAGGTCCTTCTCGGCGACCTGCACCTCGACGTCCTCCGCCTCCGGCAGCACCGCCACCGTCGCCGTGGATGTGTGGATCCGGCCCTGGGCCTCGGTGGCGGGGACGCGCTGCACCCGGTGGACGCCACTCTCGTACTTGAGGCGCGAGTAGGCGCCCCGCCCGCGCAGCTCGACGATCACTTCCTTGAAGCCGCCCATCGTCCCCTCGGAGAGCGACAGCACGTCGGCCTTCCAGTTGTGGCGTTCGGCGTAGCGGGTGTACATCCGGAACAGGTCAGAGGCGAACAGGCCGGCCTCATCGCCGCCGGTGCCAGCGCGAATCTCGACGATCACGTTCTTCTCGTCGCGTGGGTCTTTGGGCAGCAACTCCCGCTTGATCTTCTCTTCAAGTTGGGTGAGCAGGGCCGTGGCGCTGTCCAGCTCCTCTCGAGCCAGGTCGCGGAGCTCACGGTCGTCCGACTCCTGCATCATTGCCCGAGCCTCGCCGGCCTGGACGTGGATGCGCCGGTACTCGCGGTAGAGCGTTACCACATCCTCGATGCCGGCCCGCTCCTTGTCGAGCTCGGCGAACCGGACATAGTCGGCGGCGACCTCAGGCTTGGCCATCTCGGCGGTGAGTTCATCAAACCGGCGTTCGATTGCGTCCAGTCGTTCCCACATGGCAGTGCGCTCCACACACGAAACCCCCGGCCAAACCGGGGGCAGGGCAGACCGGCACGGGCTGCTGCCAGAGTATAGCACGGCGGCGTTCGCAACGGTCAGCACTCCGGCCGCAAACCATCGCCATCGCTGACCGCAGTACAGTAAGCTGTAGGCAGGCTGAGGCGGCAGGAGTCCCCATGACCACGACCGCTCCTAAGAGCACCGACACACTGATGTCGAAGGTGCGCGAATACCTGCCGCCGGATCGCGTCGAGATGGTGGAGCGCGCCTACCGCTTTGCGGAGCGCGCACACCAAGGCCAATTCCGAAAATCCGGCGACCCGTACATCACACACCCGCTTGCCGCCGCCGAGGTGGTCGCCGCGCTGTGGTTGGATGCCAACACGGTCGCGGCCACGCTGCTGCATGATGTGCTGGAGGATTGCGGCGTCGAGGTCGAGGACCTTCAGCGAGAGTTCAACCTGGAGGTCGCCAGCCTGGTCGATGGCGCCACCAAGCTGGAGCATGTCGACTGGCGTGCCCCCGGCGCTGACGGTCTGCAGGCCGAAAATCTGCGCAAGATGTTCCTGGCGATGGCCGAGGACGTGCGCGTCGTCATCATCAAGCTAACCGACCGGCTGCACAACATGCGCACGCTGGACGCCCTGGCGGAGGAGAAGCGCCGGCGGATCGCGATGGAGACGATGGACATCTTCGCTCCCTTGGCGGGGCGGATGGGCATCTGGCAGATCAAGTGGGAGCTTGAAGATCTCGCCTTTCGTCACTTACAGCCGGCCAAGTACCGGGAGATCGCCCAGCTCGTCGCCGCGAAGCGCACCTCACGCGAGCGCTACGTCGCAGAGGTGGAGGAGATCCTGTCCGAGGAGCTGGCCCGAAACGGGCTCAAAGCCGACGTCAAGGGCCGGGCCAAGCATATCTACTCCATCTACCAGAAGATGGACCGCTACGCTCGCGACGGTAAGACGTTCGATCAGATCTACGATCTGCTCGCGCTGCGCGTGCTGGTCAACGACGTGCCTGCCTGCTACGCAGCACTGGGCATCGTGCATGGACTGTGGCACCCGATTCACGGCACGTTCGACGACTACATTTACTCCCCGCGAGAAACGGGCTACCAATCGCTGCACACATCCGTGATGTGCCTGGGCGCGCGGCCGCTGGAGGTTCAGATCCGCACGCATGAGATGCATCGGGTCGCGGAGTACGGCGTCGCCGCTCACTGGCGCTACAAGGAAGGCTCGAAGAAGGACAGCCGGGATAACGAGCGGATGGCGTGGCTGCGCAATCTGCTGGACTGGCAGCGTGAACTGGCTTCGTCCTCTTCTGAGGACTTCGTTGATACGATCAAGACTGACATCTTCCGCGATCAGGTGTTCGTCTACACCCCACGCGGCGAGATTAAGGACCTGCCGGCCGGCGCTACACCACTGGACTTCGCCTACCGCATTCACACCGATCTGGGCCATCGCTGTATCGGCGCAAAAGTCAACAAGAAGCTGGTGGCGCTGAACTACACTCTGCAGACCGGTGATATCGTCGAGATCATCCCCACGAAGACGCCGCGTGGCCCGACTCGGGATTGGCTCAACACCAACCTCGGCTACATCAAGACCGGCCACGCCCGCGAGAAGATCCGCCAGTGGTTCAAGCGCCAGGAGCGGGCTGAGAACATCGAGCGTGGCCGGGAACTGCTCGACAAGGAACTCCGGCGGTTGAACCTCAACCCGTCGGAGTGGCAGGACGAGTTGCTGCGCCTGTTCAAGCAGGAATCGCTGGATGACCTGTTGGCGGCGGTCGGGTACGGCGGCATCCCCACCGACCGCATCGCCACCCGGCTGGCGCCACTGCTGGAACAGCAGCACGGCCACGAGCTAGCTCCGACCGTTCCCGCCCATGGCGCTCCGCCGCTGGCGCCGGCGCCGGTCACCGGCATCCAGGTGCTGGGTACCGGTGACCTGCTCACCCAGCTGGCACAGTGCTGCCGTCCGGTGCCCGGCGATGATATCGTCGGCTTTGTCACCCGCAGCCGCGGCGTCTCCGTGCACCGGGCCGATTGCTCCAACATCCGCAAGACGCCGGAGCCGGAGCGGCTGGTTGAGGTGTCGTGGGGATCGCATACGCAGCATTACCCGGTGGCCGTGAGGGTTGAGGCATGGGACCGTCTGGGCCTGTTGCGCGACCTCAGCGCGGTCATTACCGAGGATCGCATCAACATCAGCGGTGTCCGCACCGAGAGCCATCACAACGACCACACCATCACCGTCCATCTCACCATCAGCACGACCGGACTTGAGCAGCTCACGCGGGTGCTGCACCGGCTGGAGTCGGTGCGTGGGGTGCTCTCCGTAGCCCGTAGCCGCGACGGCGGCCGCCCGGCATAGCCGCGAACGCGGGAGGTGGTGCACGGTGCGGGAACGTTCGCCTGCCGAGGAGTGGCATGACCCACCGTGACCCGCTGGTCATCCTACTCGATGCCGACAACACCCTTATCGACAGCGACGCCATCAAGGCCGACCTGGTCACCCTGATCGCATCGCGCTACGGGCCGGCGCTGCGGGAGCGGTTTGCCGCCATCTACGAGGATGTGCGGGCAGAATTGAATGTGGTCAGCTATCCGGTGGTGTTTCAGCGCCTGCAGCGCGAGGCGCACGCCGCCGAAGACGTGTTTGCCACACTGACCGACTACATGATGCGCTACCCATACCGACGGCGGGTGTTCGCAGGGGTGCGCCCCGCGCTGCGTGCGCTGGCGGCGTACGGCCGGCTGGTGGTCGTCACTGATGGTGACCCCTGGTTTCAGGGCAAGAAGATCACCGATGCTGGCATTGCCGGCCTGGTGCACGGTAACGTTCTCATCTTTACGCACAAAGAGGACCATATTACCGACATCTGCCTGCGTTACCCGGCCGATCACTACGCCTTCTTCGACGATAAGCCGCATCTGCTGGCCGCGTTCAAGCGGCAATTGGGCGACCGTGTGACTACGGTATGGGTACGCCAGGGCGCCTACGCCGCGGGAGGGTGGGGAGCACACCATCCCGCGCCGGACCATGCGCTCGATTCCGTGGCGGCCGCGCGTGACCTGGTTCCCTCCTTCGGTGCGCGCCCTGGCGGCCAGGCACTGGTTGCCGTCACCGGTCGTTGAGGTCGCCGCCGCTGTACCGTTTGTGTTTGTGTCGGTCCGCTGTCACCGCCGTGGTATCATCCCCCCGATGCCCGAAGGTGGTGGGACGATGGCGCTGGCCAAGGTGCTCAGTTGCGCGTTGGTGGGGCTCGACGGTGAGCTGGTCGAGGTTGAGGTCGACAGCTCGCGCGGGCAGTTGCCATCATTCACCATCGTCGGTCTGCCGGACACAGCCGTCCAAGAGGCGAAGGACCGTGTGCGGACCGCCATCCGCAACTCCGGCGGACAGGTGAAGGCTGAGCGCATCGTCGTTAACCTGGCGCCCGCCGACCTGCGCAAGGAAGGACCAACGTACGACCTGGCCATCGCCGTAGCACTGCTGATGTCCAGTGGCCAGCTTGTGGCCGATACGGGTGCGGCGGTCTTCCTGGGCGAGCTGTCGCTCGATGGCGCCGTGCGTCATACCCAAGGTGTGCTGCCGATGACGGCGCTGGCACGGGAGCGGGGCATCACGACCGTGTATGCACCGGAAGAGGATGCCGCGGAGGCCGCGCTGGTTGAAGGCGTGACCGTGATCCCGGTGCCCAGCCTGAGGGCACTGGCGCTGCATCTCTCCGGCGACCGGCCCATCTCTGCCCAACGGCCTGTCCCGGCGGATGAGGGCGACGAACGAGACTTTGATGGCACTGACTTCCAGGACATTCGGGGCCAGGAGCATGTCAAACGGGCGCTGGAGGTGGCGGCGGCCGGCGGCCACAATCTGCTGATGAGCGGGCCGCCAGGCTCCGGCAAGACACTGATGGCGCGTGCCTTGCCGGGAATCCTGCCCCGGCTGACACCGGCCGAGAGCCTGGAGGTCACCAAGGTCTGCAGCGTGGCCGGCCGGCTGGCGGGCAAGAGCCCGCTGGTCCGCCAACGACCCTTCCGTGCGCCCCACCACACTATCTCCCATGCCGGTCTGGTGGGCGGCGGCTCACAGCCGCGACCGGGAGAAATTTCATTGGCTCACCGCGGTGTGCTGTTCTTGGACGAGCTGCCAGAGTTTGGGCAGACGGTGCTGGAGGTGCTGCGCCAGCCTTTGGAGGACCGGATTGTCAGTATCTCGCGGGCGCGCGGCACCGTGGTCTTTCCGGCCAACTTCATGCTGGTGGGAGCGATGAACCCCTGTCCCTGCGGCTATGCCGGCGATGCTGTTCGCGCCTGCACCTGTCCCCCCGCGGCGACGAACCGCTACCAGCGCCGCCTCTCTGGGCCGCTGCTGGACCGCATCGATATCTTCGTCGATGTGCCACGGGTTGAGTATGAGAAGCTGGCCGACATGCGGCCCGGCGAGTCCTCGTCGACGGTGCGAGCGCGGGTGGAGGAAGCCCGATCTGTCCAGGCGGCACGCTTTGGTCACGGGCGGACGAGCACCAACGCCGAGATGACGGCAACCGAGGTGCGTACCCACTGCCAGGCGCACCTGGATGATGAAGCCGGCCAGTTGATGCGCCTGGCGATGCAGCAGTTCAGCCTGTCCGCCCGGGCTTTTCATCGCACGCTCAAGATTGCCCGCACCGTGGCGGATCTGGCGGGGAAGGACCGCATCAGCGCCGCCCATCTTGCCGAGGCGATCCAGTACCGGCGGCGGATGACGTAACCGAACCACGCGCACGCTGACAAACGCGGGAGGCGGCCCCGCCGTGCGGGCACCGCCTCACCCTGGTGGGACGTGATGACGTCTCCCCAGTTAGAATCCCTTGGTCAGCCAGGTCTTGTTGGTGACGTGGGACTTGACCTTGGCGATGTACCAGATGGCGCCGGGCTGCTTGACAGACAGGCTGACCACCGGGTCGCCGTCGTACCAGCCGCCGGACTTCCAGGCGCCGGTGCAGCCCCACTCGTCGCCGGCCTTGTAGGCCGGGTTCTTGTTCCGCAGCCAGCTCATCCAGCCCTCGTAGCAGGCACGCTTCCACGCCAGGGCGTAGTCGACGTTGAACGCCGTGCTTTGGCGCGACAGCGGATAGGTGCCGAGGTGGACGGTGCCTTTGACCTGCATGATGCCGTGGGTCTGGTTGCAGCCCTTGACCCCGTCCTGATAGGTGAGCGGGATGCCGACCTCGGTGCACTTCTTCATCAGGGTGGGGTCGGTGGTCCAGTCCCGGCCGCCGTTATCGGCGCGCCACCAGGACTCGTGGGTGGCGATGGCGCGGACGTGGTTCTCGTCAAAGCCCCACTTGCAGGCGCCCCACTGCAAAATCTCGTCGGTGGTGCCGGTGAACTGGCCGTCGATGCGGGACTTGATCACGGTGTTGGCGCGGGAGTCCACCCCTGTCCACGCCGGCAGCGAGACGGAGCTTGGCTTCTTATGGTTCGGGGTGTAGTTCTCCGGGCGTGGCTCCCAGGATGAGCGGCGCACGCGGGTTGCGCACTCCGCGCTGGAGGGCAGCTGTGCCCCCACCGGCAGGGTGCTGAAGTAAGCGGCCGGCGTGCCCGTTGGTGTCGGGGACGGGGTTGGTGATGGTGACGGCGATGGCGTTGGGGATGGGCTGGGCGATGGTGTTGGTGACGGCGATGGTGTCGCCGTCGGAGAGGCGGTTGGGCTCGGTGCCGGCGTCGAGGCTGAGGCGACGCCCAGTAGACGCACGTCATCGACGTAGACGGTGGTCTGCGCCGCTCCCTCACCATCCTGGATAACGACACCAGAGATCGCCTTGCCGGCGCCGCCCAACTGGCTGAGCGGGATGTTATAGACCTTCCAGGAGTTCGCCGGAGGGTCGCCCCCAAGGTTCGCGAGCGGTATGGGATTGGTGAGCGGCCCATTATCAGCGCCGCGCAGGCCGACGCGCAGGCGCTGATCGGCCTGCGTGGCACGCAGCACGAAGCGCAGAGAAGTCGTGCTGGTCGTGGCGACGTCGGTATCGGCGTGTAAGTACAGGCCGGCCCAGGCGCTGTTACCCTTCCAGGCGATGGCGTTTGTGCCGCTGTACTTTGTGGTGCTGGTGTGGCTGACCGTGCTGGCCCAGGACCAGTCGTTCCAACCGCCCGCCAGCGCATCTCCGTAGACCACGGCATCCGCTGCCGCGGCGGCCGGGCGGCTGGAGGCCGGTAGCGCAACGGCGCCGGCCAGCGCCGCCAGTCCCAGCAATGCGGTGATACCGCGAACGCGGCGTGTGGCGCGCCGGTTGGGTGGATGACCAGTAGGTGATGATGCGTCACGCGGGCGGGCGCGATGAAGCATGCTCATGGCGATTGCTGTTCCTTCCTGCTACCGGACAGTGCGGGCATCAACCGGGTAGGAACCGGCTGATGTACGAAGTGAAAGAGCATTTGCATGGCAATGGTGGTGTGCAGTGCGCGCTGGTTGTGCAGTGGCAGCACAGCCTCACTCGGTCATGCCGTCTGAAATGGGCGATTGCTGGATCGATGGGGTCAAGAGTGGCCACGCGCCGGCCGCGTGGGGGCGTTCAATCGCTATCGGCTATGGGCGGGTTGCACCTCCCTGAATCACGGCAGCGTACGGCCTTCGGGCTGCTCCTATACGCGAGATCCGTCTAGCGGCTCCCTCGTACGCTACCTAACTCATCGGTGGCCCTTGCCCCAATATGAGCCCTGCTCATGACTGCTGGGTCAGTGCTCTATCGGGGAAGACCCGGCCGCCGGGCCGTTCGCCTACCTACGCTGCTGCCGCCTGGCCGTGACGTCGTAAGCCAACCGGCGTGCCTGATGGCGCCGGCGCTCGGGTGCCGCAGCACCCAATTACCGTCCATGCCAGGCCAAGCGGGGAGCCGGCGCCGCAAGAAAGCGGAGGGGATCAGAAGAACGGTGGTCGGGGCCAGGTGGCCGCCGGCACGTGTCGCCGTCGCGGCGCGTTGCGGCTGCCGGAAACCGGCGACGGCGGGGAAGGAGGTGGTCCCCGCGAAGGCCGGTCCGTTCGAGACCGGCACCGCAGCGAGCGGCAGGGGGCAGCAACAGAGGCGGCCCCGGTTGTTCAGGGCCGCCTCTGGGGTGATCGGGCGTAATGGAGGGGAACGACGTTCGTCTTGGCGGGGCTAGAAGTCCTTGGTCAGCCAGGTCTTGTTGGTGACGTGGGACTTGACCTTGGCGATGTACCAGATGGCGCCGGGCTGCTTGACGGACAGGGTGACCACGGGGTCACCGTCGTACCAGTTGCCGGACTTCCAGGCGCCGGTGCAGCCCCACTCGTCGCCGGCCTTGTAGGCCGGGTTCTTGTTCCGCAGCCAGCTCATCCAGCCCTCATAGCAGGCACGCTTCCACGCCAGGGCGTAGTCGACGTTGAACGCCGTGCTTTGGCGCGACAGCGGATAGGTGCCGAGGTGGACGGTGCCTTTGACCTGCATGATGCCGTAGGTCTGGTTGCAGCCCTTGACCCCGTCCTG
>WBZO01002203.1_pt1 | contig 26272 bp, 20 predicted proteins | sample 5204261 | NCBI WGS metagenome assembly WBZO01 (sample SAMN12412400, study PRJNA552823) | activated sludge metagenome | isolation source: activated sludge from anammox sidestream of wastewater treatment plant... | place: USA: North Carolina | collected 2017-09
GAAGTCGGTGGCGGGCACGCCCTCCTCGAGCTTGATCCAGTCGACGCCGAGCCGCGCGCCGAGATCGACGAACGCCTCGACCTCGGCGACGTTCTGCGCGAGCACCACGTACGAGAGGCCGATGCGAAGGTCCTTCTTCGCCTCCTTGCGCCACGCGGTGATCGCGGCGATCGACGCGCAGATCTCGCCGAAGCGCGCGCCCTCGCGGATGGCATCGTTCGTCTCGCGCGTCGCGCCGTCGAGCGAGACGGAGAGCGAGGACACGCCCGCGGAGACGAGGCGATCGGCGACGTCGACCGAGAGCATCACGCCGTTGGTGAGCAGGTGCGCCGCGTACGGCTCGCTCCCGCGCGCCTCGCGGATCGCCCGGAGCACGTCGAAGAAGATCGGCGCGGTGAGCGACTCGCCTCCGTGAACGAACGCGAAGTAGCTCGCCAGGCCGAGGTCGTCGCGGAGCGCATCGAGGACCGAGGGGGGCATCGTGCGCGCGGCGCCGCTTCGCGTGCGCTCCGGTGCGTGCGTGATGCAGTGGGCGCACCGGAGGTTGCACCGCTCGGTGACGGAGAAGAAGAAGCGGGTCGGCCGCGAGCCGACCGTCGAGCTCCCGAGGACGAGCTCACGGTCGCGGAGCGCGGCGTTGGCGCGGGCGCGCGCGGGGGCGACGGCGCGGCCGAGCGGCCGCTCGCGGCGCGCGATCATCACGCCCGGCCCCGCGAACGACACGCGAGGGCCATCGGCGCTCGACTCGCCGGCGGTGACCATCGGCATGAAGCGCGGCAGCTCGTCGTCCTCGAGCTCGATGGTCATCGGCTCCGTACCGAACGCGATCGCGACATCGACGACGTCGCCCTCCGCCTCGCGGCGGAACACCGCCGTGCTCGCGTCGGTGTGGAGGACGCGCAGCGATCCGCGGAGCAGGGCAGGGGACTCCTTGCGCGCGCGGAGCAGCGCACGGACGAGGGCGTGGAGCTTCGCGTCGCGGAGCGCGGGCGTCCAGGGCATCGGCGCGCGATCGGGCCACACGTCCTCGAGATCGCGGTCGGCGCCGTCGGAGCGGAGCCCGAGCTCCTCGCCGTAGAGGAGCATCGGGACCCCGGGCATCGTCGCGAGCAGGGCGTATGCGAGCGGGAGGCGAGCGGCCGTCCCGCGCGACGCCGCGAGCGTCGCGAGCCGCGGGTGATCGTGGGTGGAGAGGAAGCGCACCGAGGTGCGCGTCGCGTCGCCGCCGCGGAGCAGCTCGGTCCTCGCGAGCGCTGCGAACGCCTCGTCGACCTTCGCATCGTGCCGCGTGACCAGATCCGTGACGATCTCGTGGAACGCGAAGTCGGTGGTCGCATCGACGACGCCCGCGGACCGCCATCGCCACGCGTGCCGAGGCACGAGCTCGCCGAGCACGATGCCGTCGGGAACGAGCTCGCGGAAGCGCTTGCGGATGCGCCGTCCGAGATCGAGCGGCACCTCGGCGGTCATGTCGAGGCGGAGGCCCTTCGCCCCGCGCTTCGCCCAGTAGGCGACCGCCTCGAGGACGAGCCCCTGCACCTCGGCGTTCTCGAGGTCGAGCAGCGGCGCGTCGACGCGCTTGCCGTAGTGGACGAGCGCGCCGTCCTTCCACGAGAACCACGAAGCGAAGCGCGATCGCGATCCGTGCGCGATCACGTCCTCGTAGGGCGCGAAGCCGCGACCCGCGTGCGCGAAGGAGATGTCCTGCACCACGCGCATGCCGCGCGCGCTCGCATCGCGCACGAGCGCGTCGTAGGCCGCCTCGCCGCCGAGCGCGGGATCGACGGCGAGCGGATCGACGAGGTCGTAGCGATGCACGCTCGCGCCGGTGTGGACCGGCGTGAGGTAGAGCGTATCGACGCCGAGTTCGGCGAGATCGTCGAGCGAGCGGCGGATGCCGTCGAGGTGGCCGCCCGCGCCGCGCTCGCGTCCGGGGTCGCGCTCCCACTCGCCCGGCGGACCGTCCTCGGCGGGGCGGAAGCGGTCGACGAAGATCGTGTAGATTGCAGCATTCTTCCACCACCACGGCGCGCGCTCGTTCGCCGGCGGCCGCGTCCACGGCGCGACGAACCGCGGAGCGCCGGCGCACTCGAGCGCGAGCTGCACGTGCGGGGCCGAGGCCGGCAGCGTCGCGGTGAAGAACAGGTGCTCGTCCTCCTCGAAGGCGTGCTCGAGCGGAGCCGCCGACCACGTGACGCCGCCGTCCTCGCTCCACGAGGCGCGAGGGACCGCCTCGGTGACCGTCTTGCGGATCCCCACGAGCAGGCGGATCCCGCCGCGATCGATCGGCTCGACCCAGGGAGCGGCCGGAGCGAAGAGCCAGGGCTCGGGTGCGCCGTCGACGACGACGACGCTGTTGCGCCTGCCGCCTTCGCTGCGCGTCCGTGGCTCGCTCGGATCGAGCGACCACGTCGTGCCGTCGATCAGGAGCTTGTACTGGTAGACGCCGCACGGCAGATCGAGCTCGCACGCGAACGCGCCGTCGTCCTCGCGCCGCATCGGGATCGCGTTGCGCCAGTCGGCCATCTCGCCGAGGAGCTCGACGCGACGCGCGCCGTTCCCGCGCTCTAGACGGAAGGCGACCTTCAAGGCCACGCCAACGTAGCAAACCGCGCGCGGTCAGCTGGATCGCCGGCCCTCCATGGTGTGCCCGGAAGCCCGCAGCCCGGCGCCGTGCCCTGCGCGAAACCATGCGCGAAAGTCCCGGCTCGAGGTGTGGCGCGATCTCTGCCTATGTGGGCAAACGTAATCCAGCTTGTCGGCCCGCGTCCCCCGAAGGAGCACTTCGCATGATCAAGGTTCGCATCCTCACCGGTGTCACCGCGGCAGGCGCCGCCGCCGTCGCTCTCCCCGCGCTCGCGGGCTGCACGGCGAACGCCGACGACGCCCAGGACCTCGGCGCCTCCACGGCCGACAACACCGAGTCGGTCGCCGGCTCCGGCGTGATCGCGCTCCACGGCTGGTCGCTCGACTACAAGTCGACGAGCGGCGGCGACGAGTTCGTCCGCGTCGGCGAGAAGATGAAGGTCACCGTCGACTTCCAGTACCTCGTCATGCTCCTCGGCTACCGCGACTCCGCGGCGCCTCCCGCGATCGGAGGCGATCCGACGAAGCTGAAGGCGAGCGTGAAGCTCACGTACACGAAGTTCGACGGGACGAAGTCCGATCACGCGCTGCCGCCGGTCACGTGGAAGCAGGGCGCCGGGAACATCACGTTCGGCGAGAGCGACGAGTTCATCATCCCGAGCGGCATCAAGCGCCTCTCGCTCGAGGTCACCGCCGAGTACCAGACGGCGGCGCCGCAGAAGGTCGAGCTCCTCGGGAGCGCGGGCATCCAGCGCGAGTTCGTCGTCTTCGGTGCGTTCGCGCCGAACAAGCTCGCGCTCTTCGACACGATGGGCGCCGAGCGTCGCTCGCGCATCGTCGAGGGCGGCGCGCTGGTGAAGGGCTCGAACGTGACCATCTCGGTCACCGACTGGCGCCTCGACACGATCGTCGATCGCATGAAGCTCGACACGAGCATCGGCGAGCAGCAGAGCGGCAGCCGCTTCGGCCCCACCATCGTGCCGGCGAACGGCAAGCTCGAATACGAGGTCGAGGCGGTCGTCTCGACCGACGGCGGGCAGACCTACCAGCCGCTCCGCCTCTCGAAGGTGGAGCGCCCCGACGTCCTCGCGCGTGCCGAGGGCTGGCGCTACGCGCTGCAGGCGGAGGCCGGCATCCCGGCCGATGCGAGCGGCATGAAGATCGCTTTCCACGTGAAGGCGTACCTCCAGGTGCCGAGCTACTATCAGGGTCTGATCATCAACCCGCGCTACGCGCCGGGGCAGCGCGTCCTCCTCGCGGACACCTGGGACAACAACGGCGGCGCCGACTATTCGTTGCCCGTGGCGGCTCGCTGAGCCAGGCTGAACCGTCATGTTCGTCGCCACCGACCTGCACGGCCACACGTACCACTCCGACGGCCGCGCCACGCCCGACGAGTACGTCGAGTTCCGCCGCTCGCTCGGCATGAAGGCGATCTCGATCGCCGACCACGACGTCCTCGCCGGCGTGAGGCAGGGAGCGATCGCCGCCGAGCGCGCCGGGATGCTGTTCATCCCCGCGCTCGAGGTGACGGCGCACATCAACTACGGAGAGTCGAACGAGGAGCAGTTCCACGTCCTCGCGTACTACCCGCACGACGTCGTCGAGGGCTTCCAGCTCGAGCACAAGCGCCTCTACCAGCGCGGCCTCCTCGTGCAGGCGCGCTGGAAGGAGCTCGTGCTCGAGTGGATGCGTGGGCTGCCCGCCGAGGATCGCGACGCGCTCGATCCGGAGGGCGAGCTCGAGAAGCTGCCGCCGCCGATGTTCCCCGCGCTGCAGTCGATGATCCTCCGCATCATCGAGAGGCGCCGCGAGCTGTTCGAGAGCTTCCGCGATCACCACCAGCTCTTCTGGTCGAGCAAGGGACCGAACAAGGATCTCTTCGGATGGACCCCCGAGGAGGTGATCGAGGTGATCGGCGCCGACGGCGCGACCGACGTCATTGCGCACCCGACGCGGTACCGCGACAAGGACCGCACGATGAAGGTCATCGAGCTCGCGCGCGGCATCGAGGTCTACACCTCGCGCCACAAGGCCGAGGTCGCCGCGATGTTCCGCGAGCTCGCGGAGTCGAAGCGGAAGTACTGGACGTCGTCGTCCGACGATCACCAGAACGCGCGCTACATCCGCCCCCCGTGCGGGACGCCGCTCCGGACGCTCGAGCGCATCTGCCAGCGCTCGTTCAAGCTCGCGCAGATCCTCGCGGCCTGACGGAAAAAGCGTAGAGAAAACCGATCGATCGCCGAAATCGACGCCGGGCGCCTTGCACCGGTGCGGTTCGTATCCTACACCGTCGCCCCGTCACTCAGGCGTGAGTGACTTCTTCGCGTAGGAGATCGGTCATGATCAAGGTCCGCGTCGTTCGTGGCGTCCAGGCTTCGCTGCCCATCGCCACCGGTCTGATGGCTCTCTCGAGCGGCCTCGCCGCGTGCACCCTGGACGAGGCGAACGCCGAGGACCTCGAGTCGTCCGACAGCGCGTACACCGTCTCGAACCCGGGCACCGGCGTCTTCGAGCTCGGATGGGCGTACGGCACGCCGACCGGCTACTCGTTCACGCTCACCAAGAGCTCGACCGACGAGTACGTCCGCGCGCGCGAGCAGATGTCGTTCGCGATCCCGGCGCACTTCCTCTGGTCGCGCCTCCACCCGAACGATCCGATGCCGTCCGACGTCGCGCGCCTCAAGCAGCTCTCGGCGAAGGTGAAGGCGGTCTACACGAAGAACGGCGCCGCCTTCTCGAGCAGCAACGTCGCGACGACGTCGTGGACGGGCGCCGAGTCGTGGAACCTCTCGGCGACGACGCCCTCGTTCACCGTGAACCGCCGCGCGCAAGGCATCCGCTTCGAGCTCACGATCAAGGACGCCGGCGATCCGGCGGCGACGGTCACGCTCGGCGCCGATCAGTTCCTCGAGGTGCCGGTCATCGGCGGCACGCTGCCGAACAAGACCGCGCTCTTCGACAACGACGGCCCCGCGATGCGCCAGCGCATCCTCGAGGGCGGCCTCGCGGTCCGCGGCGCCGATCTCGCGCTCGCGTACACCGACTGGCGCGCCGGCACGCTCATCGACAGCTACGCGGTCGATCGCCAGATCGGCACGCAGACGAGCTACTCGCGCTTCGGCGCCATCCAGGTCCCGATCTACGGCGAGCTCGAGTACGAGATCTCGTACGGCGTCGCGATCGACGGCGTGTGGCAGGACGAGAAGGCGCTCGCGGCCAACGGCAAGTCGCGCCTCATGCCGCCGTTCGGCCGCGTCGCGTACGAGGGCAACGTCAGCATCCCGAAGACCGCCAAGAGCCTCCAGTTCTACTTCCACGTGAAGGCGTTCCTGAAGGTCGACTACTCGAAGTACTCGAACATCACCTGGAAGAAGTACGGCGACGGCGAGCGCATCCTCGTCCGTGAGAAGTGGGACAACGAGAACGGCGCCCCCGGCGACAACTGGGACCTCGAGACCGAGAAGCGCTGACCGCTCGCTCGCGAGCGAAAGGATCGAGGCCCTCTTCGCTTCGCGCGCGAGGAGGGCCTTCGCGCATTTCGCGAGGCGCGTTCGCGCAGCCGCTCAGACGATCTGCTTCTGGATGTGCTTCGCTTCCTCGCGCTCCTTGAGCGACTCGAGGATGATCACCGCGGTCTCTTCGATCGCGCGGCCCGTCACGTCGATGACCGGCCAGTTCGGGTGATCGGCGAAGATCTTCTGCGCGTACTCGAGCTCCGCCTTCACCTGATCCTTCAGGCCGTAGCTCGCGTCGACGCTCATGCCGAGCTGCTTCAGGCGCGCCTTGCGGATCTCGACGAGCGGCTCGAGGCCGATGGTGAGACCGACGATGCGCTCCTGGTTCGCCTCCTCGAGCTCCGGCGGCGGCGGCACGCCGAGGACGAGCGGCAGGTTCGCGATCTTGAGACCGCGCTGCGCGAGGAGCGTCGAGAGCGGCGTCTTCGACGTGCGGCTGACGCCGACGAGGACGAGATCGGCCTTCTTGAAGTTGCGCGGCTCCTTGCCGTCGTCGCTCTTCACCGTGAACTCCACGGCCTCGATGCGCCGGAAGTACTCGTCCGACAGCGGGAGCATGCCGCTCGGCATGTTGATCGGCTGGCGATCGAGGTAGACGGAGAGCTTGCCGATGAGCGACCCGATGAGGTCGAGCGCCTCGACGCGCAGCTCGTAGCTCGACGCGTGGATGTACTCGCGAACCTCGGGGCTCACGACGGTGAAGACGACGAGCGCTCCCTCGCGCGCCGCCCGTTCGAGGATCGGGCGGGCGGCTTCCTTCGTCCGGACCCGGGTGTGCAGACGGATCTGCGCGCCCGAGTGGGGAAACTGGAGCATCGCTGCGCGTACGACCTTTTCCGCGGTCTCGCCAGTGGAGTCGGAGAGCACATCGATGCGCTTGGCGTCCACGATGGAGGGCTCTCTACCACGCCCTCGGCCCGGAAAAGAGGCAGAATCGGTGCGGCGCCATAGCCGGCGCCGGTGCGAACGCCCGTCTCCACTCCGTCACGCCGCCGGGCGCCCCGTTCGGGGGCCCGATGGACCCAGGGGGTGGATCGACGTCGATCCCGCGCGAGGCGCCGACCCCGATGGGACGGCCTTCCATCGCGGCTCGCTGGACCGGTACCGTGAGCATGGAACGTGCATCGACTTTGTCTACTCGCTGACCCGCTGACCCGGGCCAGGGGTGACGGTTACAATGGCGCAGCGCGGAATGCTCCCGAAGATCCGAAAGACGAGCGCGGGCTCGGCGCCTCCGCTGGCGCGCCCGTCGATCCGTCCGGTGGCTGCGCGCAAGCCGCCGCCGCCGCCGGCGCCTCCGCGCAAGTTCCCGTCGGGCGTCACGACCCGCGGCGAGCACACGTACGACGAGGACGGCGATCCCGCGACGATGGCCATCGCCCATCGCGTGCAGAACCTGTCGTTCGACGAGGAGACGCAGATGCGTCCGGTCGACGACGATCTGCTCGCTCGCTCGCGTGAGGACGCGACGCTCGCGGCCGAGGAGGCGCCGGTCACCGTCCCGCACTTCCCGCAGCTGCAGCCGCTCCCGCAGCAGGACATCTTCGAGTCGCTCCCGTCGCTCGAGGTCCGCCGTCCGTTCGACACGTACGAGGCCGAGTTCTCGGAGCGCGACCCGGCCACGCAGCTGCACGCTGCGCGTCACCTCTACGAGCGCCAGGTCGACCGCCGCTCGGAGCCGTCGATGCCCGAGCAAGCGCCGCAAGGCGAGGGCTCCGGTGCGCGCGAGCGTCCGCGCAGGTACGCGGCGCCCGTGCCGGTCTACGAAGACAGCGTGGAGAGCTACCGGCCGCAGTACGAGCCGGAGCACGAGCCGTCCGTGGAGGTCTCCGAACCGATCATCCCGCCCGCGCCCCGCGTGCCGGACGGCTTCATCGTCGGCGTGCAGCCGATCCGCACTCCGCCGGGCGGCGCGCTCTTCCCCGCGCACGATGCCTTCGCGCATCACACGCCTGCGCCCGCCGCGCCGCCGACGGTCGCCGCATCGCCGCGGGCGATGCACACGACGCCGTATCCGCCGGCGCAGCAGCCATCGCATTACCCGCAGCAGCCTTATCCGCACCACCAGCAGCAGCAGCAGCAGCAGCAGGCGTACGCCGCGAGCGCGTATGCGAGCGGCCCGCACGGCGCGCTGGTTCCGACGCAGCCGCCGGCGCGTGCGCCGATGCAGCCCGTCGGGCACATGCTCCAGTCGCAGCCGCCGCCGTCGTCGTCCTCGCGCACGCTGCGCTTCGCGTGGTTCGTGTTCGGCGTCGCGTTCGGGATCGGCTTCACGTTCTTCGCGAGCGGCGTGATCCCGGGGCCGAAGAGGGAAGCGCCCGCAGCGACGTTCCCGCCGGCGCCGCCGGTCCCGACGCAGGTCGCGCAGCCGGTGCAGCCGCCGCCGCCCACCGCGCAGCCGGCGCCTCCGCCGGTGATGGCGACGGCGACCGCGCCTGCGCCCGCCGCCCCGCCCGTGCTCGCGCCGCCCGCGATGGCGGTCGCGCCGGCGCCGCCGACGACGAACGTCGCGCCGCCCGCGCCCGCCCCGCAGCCGGCCGCGCAGGCGAAGGCTCCGCCGCCTCCTGCGCCGAAGGTCGCCGCCGCTCCTCGCACCGCTCCGCGGCGCCCCGCGCCTCAGACGCAGAGCGCGGCCCCGAAGGCACTGCCGAACAGCGGCAGCGTGGACTCGGACAGCCTCTCGTCCGAGGCCTCGGCGTCGGCCCCGTCGAAGCCCGCCGCGACGGCGAGCGCGGACATCCCGAAGGACCTCTTCGGCGCCGCGCTCAATCCGTGATCGATCCGTCCGGGATGAAGTCGCGACGCGTGTAGAGTGCAACGAGCTTCAGGCCCGCCGCCTCGATCGCCTCGCGGCCGCCCTCGAGGCGATCGACGAGCGTGACCACGCCCGCGATCTCGTAGCCGGCGGCCTTCACCTTCTCCGCGGCCTTCAGGGTCGAGCCGCCGGTCGTCGTGACGTCCTCGAGGATCGCGATGCGCGCGCCGGGCGCGAGCCGCGTGTCTCCCTCGAGCTGGCGCCGGGAGCCGTGGTCCTTCGCCTCCTTGCGGACGTACACCGCGTCCTTCGGCGTGCCGCGCTGGAAGCTCACCAGCGACACCGCGCTCGCGAGCGGGCAGCCGCCGAGCTCGACGCCCGCGACCGCGTCGCAGCCGCCGAGCTCCGCGAGGGCGTCGAGCATGAGCGATCCGACGAGCGCGTGTCCTTCGGCGCCGAGGACGGTCTGCTTGCAGTCGATGAAGAAGTCGCTCTCCTTGCCCGAGGCGAGGATCACCTTCTTCCGCGCGAACGAGCGCTCGCGGAGGAGCTCGAGCAGCCGATCGCGATCGCTCACGGCGTGCCTCAGCGCTTCTTGTGGACGGCCTTCGTGCCCTTCTTCAGCGCGGGCACCACCGGCGGCGGCGGGCCGGGGCGCGCGGCCGGAGCCTTCGCCTGGGTGCTCGCCTTGGCGGTGACCGAGGGGCGCGAGGGAGCCGCCTTCGGCACCGCGACGGGCGCGGGCGCCGGAGCGGCCGCACGCGCGGGCGTCGCCGCGCGCGAAGCGGTGGACGCCGCCGCGCGAGGACGGGCCGGGCCGGCGCCGCCGGTCTGCACGTTGCCGCGCACCATACCGCCGGCCGCGATGCCGATCCGCGGCGCGCGCAGATCGCCGACGACGCGTGCGCCCGCTTCGAGCACGAGCGCCTCTTCCGCGACGAGGTCGCCCTTCACCGCGCCGCGCACGACGATCCGCCGGGCCGACACGTTCGCCGCGACGAGCCCGCTCGCCTCGACGATCACCTCGCCGCTGACGGTCACGTCGCCTTCGACGCGGCCCGCGATCTCGAGATCGCCGTTGCCGTTGACGCGCCCGCGCACGAACGTCGCGCGGCCGATGACGGTCGGTTCAGCCATGTGCCCTCTAGACTTCCATGTCGACGTTGCCCTTGAACTGGGCACCGTCCGCGATCGTGATGCGCGTCGCCTTCACGTTGCCGACGACCCGCGCCCCGTTCTGGAGATCGACGCGGTCGCTCGAGTTGATGTTGCCCGTCACGGTGCCGCCGACCGAGACCGGGCCGCCGGTGATGTCGGCCTCGACGGTGCCGCCGTGCTCGACCGTGACCGCGTCCTTCGCCGAGAGCTTGCCGCGGAGCGTGCCCTGGACGACGACGTCCTCGTCGCTCGTGATCTCGCCTTCGACCGTGATGCCTGCGCTGATGACCGTGCTCGCCATGCGTTCTTCTCCGTCCGATCAGCGACGACGTCCGCCACCACCGGCGCCGCCCAGCTCGGGCGGCAGCTCGAACTCTGCCTCGATGTTGCCGGAGAGCTCTGCCCCTTCTTCGAGCGCGATCGTCTCTCCGCTGATGTCGCCCCGCACGCGAGCGCCCGCCTCGATGCGGACCGCGCCGCGCGCGCGGATGTCACCCTCGAGCTCGCCGCGCACGGTGACCGCGCCCGCCTCCACGTTCGAGGCCAGCTTTGCGCCGTCGCCGATCGTGAGATCGCCGCGCAGCGTGACGTCGCCCTCGACCGTCCCGTCGACCAGAAGGTCGCCGTCGCCCGAGATGCGCCCGCGCACGCGGGTCGAGCTTCCGATGACCGCTTCGCCTGAGTTGCCGCGTGAGGTCGTTCCGCCCGTTCGCGCCATCGGGGCCGCGTACTAGTACAGGCGGTCCACGCTGTCATCCCTGACCGTCACCCGCGCGATTGCGCTAAGCTGCGCGCGCCTTGAGGCTCCCCGGGTTGGCTATCGTGCTTTCGGCGGTGCCGCTCGTCGGCATCGTGGAGCTCGCGCTCCACATCCATCAGGTGCGCGACGTCGTCCCCGAGTCCGACTGGATCGCGGCGCGGGATGCGGTGACGAAGGACCTCCGGCCGGACGACCTCGTCACCTTCGCTCCCTACTGGACCGACCCCCTCGGGCGCCGGACGTTCGGCGATGCGATCATGACCATGCGCCGGGCCGGGCGCTCCGACGAGGCGCGCTTCGCCCGCGCCTGGGAGGTCTCGATCCGCGGCTTCCACGACGAGACGCTCGCCCGTTGGAAGAAGATCGGAGAGCAGCACTACGGCGACGTCACGGTCACGCTCCTCGAGAACCCGGCGCCCGACAAGGTGATCGACGACCTGCTCGACTTCGTCGACCCCGCGCGCATGACCGTGTCGCGCGTGGAGGGCTCGACCGAGTCCGCGTGCACGTTCCAGCGCGGCGCCACGGCAGGCGGCAGCACCGTCGTCCCGCAGGGGCTGCTCGTCCCCGGCGACAAGTTCGTGTGCAACGGCGGCCACGTCGGCGTCTCGGTGCTGCACGCGCTCGATCATCATCCGCACGTCTGCATCAACGCGACGCCGCTCCAGGGCGCCACCCTCAAGCTCGTCTTCAAGGGCGTCACCTTCGGCGAGTCGCTCACCGGCCACAGCGGCGTGCAGTGGGTCTCCGAGCGCGTGCCGTCGCAGGAGCGCACCTCGGTCGCGTTCTCGGCGTTCGATCGCCCGATCGCGACGCACTTCCACAAGCTCGGCGCGGGATGGGTCGGGTTCGAGCTGCCGACGCAGGACATCGCCGGCAAGAAGGGCGACCTCGCCCTGGAGATCGGCGGCTCGCAGCAGCGCTACTTCTGCTTCGAGGCGACCACCCGCAACCGGAGCGCCCCATGACGGAGCAGGCGACGCGGCCGTTCGTGGAGCGGAACGCCGACCGGCTGATCGGCGGGGGCATCGCGGCGGGGTACGTCGGGTGGCTGCTCGCGACCGCGCGCACGCTCGGCTTCTCCCGCGACGAGGGCTTCTATTTCTCCGCCGCGTCCGACTACGAGCGCTGGTTCAAGCTGCTGCTCGCGCAGCCCATGCGCGCGATGGAGAAGGGCGCGATCGACGCGAGCTGGGGCTCGAACCACGAGCACCCGTCGCTGATGAAGGGGCTCTTCGCCTTCAGCCACATGCTCTTCCACGAGAAGTGGAAGGTCTTCGACGACGCGAGCACCGCGTGGCGCTTCCCCGCGATGCTGATGATGGGGCTTTCGCTCTACGTCACGTACATGTTCGCGACGCGCGCGTACTCCCGGCGCGCCGGGATCATCGCGGCCGCCGCGCTCGCGCTGATGCCGCGCATCTTCTATCACGCGCACCTGGCCTGCTTCGACGTGCCGATCATGGCGATGTGGATCGCCTGCGTCTTCACCTACTGGACCGCGGAGAAGAAGCGGCACCTCGGCTGGGCGATCGCCGCGGGCATCGTCTACGGGCTGACCCTCGAGACGAAGCACAACGCGTGGATGCTGCCGGGCGTGTTCGTCCCGCACGCGCTGCTCGTCCACGGCCGCACGATCGCCAACCAGGCGACGCGTCTCGCGCGCGTGCCCATCCCCGCGTCGCTCGTCGCGATGGCGACGATCGGGCCGCTCGTCTTCGTCCTCCTGTGGCCGTGGATCTGGCCGATGACGTGGAACTCGGCGACGGGGAGCTTCCTCGTCGACACCGACCGCACCCTGGACCGCATCCAGGAGTACGTGAAGTTCCACGTCCACCACGAGTACTACAACATCGAGTTCCTCGGCGTGACGTACTTCGGCCCGCCTTCGCCGAAGGCGTACATGCCGCTGATGATCGCGGCGACGGTGCCGACGACGACGCTCTTGCTGTTCGCGGTCGGCGCGATCGATCGCGCGCGTCCGCTGGCGGTGCGCTTCTCCGGCTGGGTGCGCCGCTCGTCGACGTGGCTCGAGGAGCGGCTGCGCTGGCCGACGAAGACGCCCGAGCGCGATCCCTTCGAGACCGACGCGCTCCTCTTCCTCGCGCTCGCCGTCCCGCTCGCCGTGTTCCTCCTGCCGACCACGCCGATCTTCGGCGGCACGAAGCACTGGATCACGGCGTACCCCGCGCTCGCGATCTTCGCCGGCCGCGGCTTCGATCTCGCCGCGACCACGCTCGAGAGGCTCCTCGCGGAGAAGACGAAGCTCGATGCCACCAAGCGTCTCGCCGGCGTGGCGATCGCCGGCGCGGTCGCGTTCTCGGGCGCGGCGGCGGTCACCGTGCATTCGCACCCGTTCGGCCTCTCGGCGTACGTGCCCTTCGCGGGCGGCACCGCAGGCGGCGCGGACAAGGGGCTGAACCGTCAGTTCTGGGGCTTCACGACCGAGAGCCTCGCGGACTACTTCGCCAAGAACGCGAAGCCGGGCGATCGCGTCTACATCATGGATACGGCCTGGCCGTCGTGGCAGCGGATGATCGCGGAGAAGCGGATCCCGCCGTTCCTCCAGGGCGTCGGCTCACCGGCCGAGGCCGACTTCGCGATCGTGCACCACGAGCAGCACATCAACGAGGTCGACTACAACATCTGGACCGAATACCACTCGGTCGCGCCCGACTACGTGCTCACGCACGACGGCGTGCCGATCATCTCGGTGTACCGGCGGCCGCAGCGCACGGGCCGCGGCCGCCCGTAGTCGGCCGGCTACTTCGCGAGCTCGAGGACGAGCGGCAACGGCGGCTGGTTGCCCTGGCCGTTCGTCTGCGTGTACGAGAGCTTCGTGCCCGCGACGCAGTAGTCGAAGGTGTCGCCGCCGCTCGTCGTGATCGTGTTGCCGCTCTTCGTGTAGGTGGCGGACGAGGCGTTGACGACCGACTGCTCGACGTCGCAGTCGCAGCCGCCGCCCGCGTCGGCGGCGACGCACGTGGCCTTGTCGAAGCCGAGCTGCGTGGCGCCGAGCGCGAGGAGCTGGCAGTTGCCGCCCGCCTGCGCGCACGTGCCGGTGAAGGGGACGAACGCCTTCGCGGTGAGCTTCACCTGCGTCTGGCGGACGACGTTCGTGCCGTCGGCGGTGACGATGCCCTTCGCCTTGATCACCTCGTTGCTCGTGGTGAAGCCGGGGCAAGCGGTCTTCGCGTCCGCGACGATCTCGTCGCTGAGGCAGCCGCCGGTGACCTTCCACGTGCCCTTCTCGTCGCCGCCGCACGGGGTGAACGCGGGGCAGGTGCCGTAGGTGATCGTGACCTCTGGCGCGTCGATGTTGCCGTCGAACTTCACGTCGACCGTGCTGCCGCCGCCGGAGTCGCTCGGCCCGCTGTCCGAGGTCGTCGACGCCTCCGAGCCGCTGTCGGTCGTGCCGCCGCTGCTGCTGCCGCCGTTTGTCGTCGCTTCGCTGCCGCCGCAGCCGAGCCATGCGACGGTGAACAACCCCAACCCGAGTCCGAGACCGGCCCACTTCGAAATCATCGCTCTGCCTCCCAAGAAAGCCCCGCCGCTCTTCTAGCAGCGGCCCGTCACGGGGCGAAGGACTTCGCCATCACCGTGACGTCTCCGTCCTGGAAGGGCGTCGCCTCCGGCGGCCTCGCTGCGGCGACGGCTGTCGCGACGGACGCCCCGCTTCTGTCCTTGGGAAGGTCGTGCGTCCGATCGAACAGCTCGATCGGGATGGGCTCCGGTCCGCCCATCGCCGTCAGCTCGACATCCATGCCCTCCGGGGGCAGGCCGCGCAGGCCGACGACCCCGAAGCGATCGATCGCGCGCGCGCAGTCGCCGCCCGTCTTGCCGCGCGGACAGACGCTGACCTCGACCTTTCGTCCGGCAGGCAACCGGATGCCGAGGGTAGGGGCGCCGCGCTTCGATCGAACGTGGACGCGCACGCGCCGGCGGCCGTCCTCGAGCGAGGTCGTGAGGACCGCGAGATCGGGCGCCGGCATCGGGATGCGCGGTACGTCGACCACCATCGCCGGCCCCGACCACGGGAAGGCCGGCTCGAGCCGGACGGGGCGCCCGCCGTCGGCGAGCACGTTCTTCATCGCCGCCGGCGCCTCGCCCCAGCGCGAAGGCCCCCACGTGGTGTCGACGAACACGCGCGCCATGTCGCGTCCGTCGTCCTGCCGGAAGACGACGTTCACGCGCTGACGCATGGTGGTCGAGAACGGCGCCGTGATGGTCGCCGCGATCACGGCCGCGATCGCACCGACCGCCGCGACGAGGGGCACGCGCATCCCCGCGCGCGGCAGCCCCGACCAGAATGGCGACAGCGTGGTGACGAGCAGCGCGCCCGGCAGCGCGATGAGCACGGGGACCGCGAGACCGAGCGCGTCGTAGATCGCGACCTGCAGGGGGCCGATCACGAGCGCCGCGACGACGACCGGGACGCTCGACGCGAACGCGATCGACGGGGCGACGCCGGCGAGCCCCGCCGCGAGGGCGGGCACGACGAACAGGTAGCTCGTGCCAGGCGCGACCGCCGCCGATGCCACGCCGAGCGCGGACCATGCGAGCCACGTCCCGCTCCACAGAGCACGGGGCGTCGCCTTGCGTGCGAGCGACGCGGACGCGACGACGCCGCCCGCGATCGCCGCGAGCCAGAGCGCCGTGAGCGCGGACGCCGGGTACGCGATCCACGGCGCGGGCAGGGCGCCCATCGCACGCATCGCCCGGCCGATCGCCGCCGGCGCACCGAGCGCGCACGAAAGCGATGCCGGCCCGACGAACACGCCCTGATCCCATGCGCGATGGCGGAACGCGTTCAGGCCGACGAGCAGCAGCGCGAACAGTGCGAGCGGAAGCGCCCAGCTCGACGGCCACCGTACGATCCAGGTCGCGAGGAGGTCGAACCACACAGCATCGCCCTTCGCTGCGGCCTGCGCCGGGTCGCCCTCCCACGACGCGAGCGCGCGCGTCGCGGCGAGGACGTGATCGCCGTGATGCTGCAGCGTCCCCGGATCCGTCGTGAGGAGCGAGTCGTCGGGCGTGTGGTAGTGCTGGATCCCCGCCGTGTTCGCGAAGTTGAGCCCGTGCGCGATGCGCTTCACCGCGGTGAAGTCGGTGTCGTTCGGCATCCGCTTGTAGACCTCGTAGAAGAGCGAGGTCGTCACGGGCCGCTTCACCTCGGACGCCATGAGCGAGACGAGCCAAGCGTTGCCGCTCGACGTCTCGAACATCGTCGACGGACCCGTGCTGCCGCGCGCATCGACGTTGACCGCGAGCTTCACCGTCTTCGCCAGCGGGTGCGAGACGACGAATGCATCGGCCCCGAGGAGGCCGTCCTCCTCTCCGTCGGCCAGGAGGACGATGACCGTCCGCTTCGGCCTCTGCCCTGCCGCGAGCGCGCGCGCCGTCTCCACCACCGCGGCCGCGCCCATGCCGTCATCGCTCGCCCCCGGGCTCACCGGCACCGAGTCGTGGTGCGCCGTCACGAGGACGGCGGGGAGCGAAGGATCCGTGCCCTCCAGGCGGCCGATGACGTTCTCGACGACCGCGCATGCGCCGTGATGGCTGCACGACAGCGAGCGCTGCGTCTCCGTCTTCCATCCTGCTTTGCCGAGCTCGGCGAGGAGCGCCTTGCGCGCCTTCACGTTCCAGTCGCTGCCGAGCGCGCGCGAGCGGCCGTCGGGCGAGACGATCTTCTCGAGCACGTCGCGCGCGCGCTGCGCGGAGAACCGCTCGGGCGGAGCATCGCGCGGCACCGGCGGCGGCGGCGCGTAGCGCACGAGGCACAGGCCGAGGACGGCGAAGACCGCGGCGATCGTCGCGAGGAGCGCGCGTGCCATACGCGCGTCATCCTAGCCCGTGCTCAAGGCCAGCCGTCGTCGCTCTTCGCAGCTCAGCGTTGCGCGGGCGCTCGCGCAACGCAACGCAACGCAACGCGCGCGGCCGCCGTCGGCCCGTCGACCGCCGTCGGCCCGTCCGCGGGCATTTTCATAGGTTAGTAACACGTGAAAATGCCCCATCTCGAGCCGACGCCGGTCCGCGGCGGCGGGCCGCGGGCGCCGCGCGCGTGACGAGCTTCGGCCGCCGCGGCGCCAGGAGCGGCGCCAGGAACTGCCCCGTGTACGACCGCGCGATCCGCGCGACGTCCTCCGGCGTGCCCTGCGCGACGACCTCTCCGCCCTTCGCGCCGCCCTCGGGACCGAGGTCGACGATCCAGTCCGCGCATTTGACGACGTCGAGGTTGTGCTCGATGACGACGACGGTGTTGCCGACGTCCACCAGACGCTGGAGCACCGAGAGGAGGCGCTGGATGTCCTCGAAGTGGAGGCCGGTCGTCGGCTCGTCGAGGACGTAGAGCGTGCGGCCCGTCTGCGTCTTGCCGAGCTCGCGCGAGAGCTTCACGCGCTGCGCCTCGCCGCCGGAGAGGGTGGGGGCGGGCTGGCCGATCTTCATGTAGCCGAGGCCCACCGCCTCGAGCGTCTCGAGGATGCGACGGAGCTGCGGGAACGCGGAGAACAGCTCGCGGCACTCCTCGACCGAGGTGTCGAGGACGTCGGCGATGTTCTTCCCCTTGAAGCGGATCTCGAGCGTCGCGTCGTCGTAGCGCTTGCCGCCGCAGACGTCGCAAGGCACGCGCACGTCCGCGAGGAAGTGCATCTCCACGCGGACCTCGCCGTCGCCGCCGCACGCCTCGCAGCGGCCGCCCTTCACGTTGAACGAGAAGCGCCCGGCGTCGTAGCCGCGCGCGCGCGCGTCGGGGAGCTGCGCGAAGACCTCACGGATGTGATCGAACGCCTTCGTGTACGTGCCGGGGTTCGAGCGCGGGGTGCGGCCGATCGGCTTCTGGTCGATCGCGATCACCTTGTCGAGCTGGTCGATCCCCTTCAGCGCCTTGTGCAAACCGACGGGATCGGCGGAGTCGTGGAGGCGTGCGGCGAGGGCCGGGAGGAGGATGCCGTTGACGAGCGAGCTCTTTCCCGCGCCGCTCACGCCGGTGACGCAGGCGAGGACGCCGAGCGGGAGCTTCACGTCGACGCTCTTCAGGTTGTGCTCGCGCGCGCCGAGCACCTCGATCCAGCCCTTGGGCGCGCGGCGCGACGAGGGCACCTCGATGCGGCGCCGGTTCGACAGGTACGCGCCGGTGAGGCTCTCGGGATTGTCCGCGAGCGAGCCCGGCGGTCCCTCGGCGACGACGCGCCCGCCGAGGTGCCCGGCGCCCGGTCCGAAGTCGACCACGTGATCGGCGGCGCGGATCGTCTCCTCGTCGTGCTCGACGACGAGCACGGTGTTGCCGAGATCGCGCAGGTGCCGCAGGGTGGAGACGAGGCGGGCGTTGTCGCGGGCGTGCAGGCCGATCGACGGCTCGTCGAGGACGTACATGACGCCGGAGAGCTCGCTCCCGAGCTGGCTCGCGAGGCGGATGCGCTGGGCCTCGCCGCCCGAGAGCGACGGGCCGGGCCGATCGAGCGTGAGGTACTCGAGGCCGACGTCGAGGAGGAAGCGGAGGCGGCTGTCGATCTCGACGAGCGCGCCCTCCGCGATGCGCCTCTGCGCGGCGGAGAGCGAGAGCGACCGCACGTGCGCGAGCGCCTGCTCGACGGTCATCGCGCAGAGGTCGGCGAGGTTCGTCTTGCCCACGACGACCGCGAGGCTCTCCGCGCGGAGGCGCCGGCCACGGCAGTCCTTGCACGGGCGATCGCGGAAGAACTTCTTGTAGTGCTCACGCATCGCCTCGCTCGACGTGTCGCGGTAGAGCCGCTCGAGGTTGGGGATGACGCCCTCGAAGCGCACGCCGAACGTGCCGTGGCTGTCCGTCCCCTCCTTGCCCCACCTCACCGAGAGCTTCTCGCCGTGGATGCCGAAGAGCAGCTTCCTTCGCCGGTCCTTCGGGATGTCCTTCCACGGGGTGTCGATGCTCACCTTGCAGCTCTTCGCGGCCGCCTGCGCGATCTTGAAGACCCAGCCGTCGCCGCGCGTCATCGCGGACGCCCAGGGGACGATCGCGCCCTCGCGGATGCTCAGCGTCTCGTCGGCGACGACGAGGTCGGGGTCGATCTCGGCGCGCGTCCCGAGGCCGTGACACGCCGGGCACGAGCCGAGCGGCGAGTTGAACGAGAAGCTCTGCGGCGACAGCTCGGGGTAGCTCTTGCCGCAGCAGGCGCGGTTGGCGCTGAAGGCGATGCGCTCGTCGTCGATCGCCACGACGAGCTCGCCCTTGGCCTCGCGGAGCGCGTTCTCGACCGCCTCGGTGAGGCGCGCGTTCGCCACGTTGCCGATGACGATGCGATCGACGACGAGGTCGATCGTGTGCTTCACGTGCTTGGCGAGCGCGGGCGGATCGTCGAGCGAACGGGCCTCGCCGTCGACCTCGATGCGGAGGAAGCCGCGCGACTTCAGCTCCGCGAAGAGCTCGCGGAACTCCCCCTTGCGATGCGTCACGAGGCGCGCGAGCACGCGGGCCTTGGAGCCGTGCGGAAGCTTCGCGATCTCGCGCGCGATCTCCGCGGCGCTGCGGGCCTTCACCGGCCGGCCGCAGTCGATGCAGCGCTGCTCGCCGGCGCGCGCGTAGAGCACGCGGAGGTAGTCGTAGACCTCGGTGATCGTCCCGACCGTCGATCGCGGGTTCGATGCCGCGCTCTTCTGCTCGATGGCGATCGTGGGCGACAGTCCGCGGATCCGCTCGACGTGCGGCCGCTCGAGCTGCCCGAGGAACTGACGGGCGTAGGCCGAGAGCGTCTCGAGATAGCGGCGCTGGCCCTCGGCGTAGAGCGTATCGAACGCGAGGCTCGACTTGCCCGAGCCGCTCGGCCCCGTGAAGACGACGAGCGCTCGCTTGGGGAGCGAGAGGTGCGGGACGTCGAGGTTGTGCTCGCGGGCGCCGCGGACCTCGATGGTGTCGGGCTCTCTCGCGGACGGCGGAGAGAAGAAGGAGGAGGGCGCGCGGCGCGGCATCGGCTCGCCGATTAGCACGCCAAAACTGACAGCGCCCTGTCAGCTTGGACGCGGTTGTCAGAATGGCAGAGGCCGCGACCCGGCCCGCGCGGCGGCTGCCACCTTGGCGCATTCGGCCGCCTGCGGTCGACGTAGAGCCCTGCAAATCCACACGGATGCGCTGGCACGCGCTATGCTCCGCCCGGCTTTGCTCATGCGTCTGCTCTGCGCGCTGTTCGTCTTCTTCGCTTGCCTCGCGGTGCACGTCACGCCCGCGTTCGCTCAGGCGACCATCACCATCGCCAACGAGAAGTCGCTCCCGCGCCTCGACAAGAACGGCAACCAGATCGCGAAGCGGCGCCTCGAGCTCAATCCGGAGGCGGTGAACTACCAGGACTGCCTCGACGAGCAGCAGATCCAGTTCACGCTCGTCATGTCGGGGTTCGAGGCCAACGCCGTCATCCAGGTCTGGGCGGCGAACAGCGGCGTCGACTGCGGCCAGCAGATCAACCGCGCGAGCGCGAACCAGCTCTGCTGGCAGGTCTCCCCGAACGTGCCGCTGCAGCAGCAGGTCGACGTCAAGATCCCCGTCCGCAAGATCATGTCCGGTGCGCCGCCGTTCAAGGCGAACGCGACCGACGAGACGGCGAACGCGTGCGGGAAGGTCGACCTGACGAACCTGAGCGTCCAGTTCCTCTACTTCAGCCCGGGCAACACCGCCGCGGCCGCCTCGAAGAAGGACATCGCCGTCACCGTCGACACGGTCGGCCCCGCGCCGCCGACCGGCCTCACCGTCCTTCCCGGGAACACGCGCATCCAGGTCGAGTGGGACAACATCAGCGGCGAGGGCGGCGTCAGCGCGCTCACCGGCGTGAGCGTTTACTGCGACCCGGCGCAGGCCACCGGCCCGACCACGATCACCACCGACGCCTCGTGCGAGCTCGTGCCGAACGAGGCAGGCGCGACCGACGCCGAGGCCGACGGCGAAGCGGGGACCGAGGACGCGGGCTTCACCGAGGTCTGCACCGACGGCGGGACGCAGACCGTCGCCGGGTCCGAGTGCTCGAGCCCGAACCTCGTCAACGCCGACGGATCGCCGGTCATCCCGAGCGCCGAGTTCAACGCGAAGTTCCAGTGCGGGAGCATCACCGGGAACAGCGGCACGACGGTCGTTGCCACCGAGGTCGGCGGCTCTCCGCTCGTGAACGGCACGCGCTACGCCGTCGCGGTCGCCGCGACGGACGCGTACGGCAACGTCGGCGCGCTCTCGTCGGTGATCTGCGAGACGCCCGAGGAGACCAACGACTTCTGGGGCGGCTACCGCGCCGCGGGCGGTCAGGCGGGCGGCGGCTTCTGCGCGACGTCCGGACCGGGCGCTCCCACGGGGAGCATCGCCGCGCTGGGTCTGGTGGTCGCCGCGGCGGTGTCGATGTTGCGTCGCAAGCTCGAGGAGCGTCGATGAAGCGTACGTTGATGGCCGGCGCCGTGCTCGCCGGCGTGTTCGCAGCGCACGATGCGGCGGCGATCGAGTTCGGCACGCCCGCGCGGCAGCATCCGTTCCGCTCGCCGCAGAACTTCGCCCTCGAGCTCCGCTTCGGTCCGTACTACCCGCAGATCGACGAGGAGCCGGGCCTGCGCGGCACGCCGTTCAAGGACGCGTTCGGCGACAAGGCGCGCTTCTATCTCGGCCTCGAGTTCGACTGGCAGACGTTCCGCATCCCGTACGTCGGGACGATAGGTCCGGGCCTGAGCGTCGGCACCGTCTCGATGAGCCGTCAGGCGACGACCAAGAGCGGCCGCCCCTCCGGCGACGAGTACACGCTCCACATCTACCCGATGAGCCTCAACGCCGTGCTGCGCGCGGACGCGCTCTGGCACGACCGGGGATTCCCGATCGTCCCGTACGGCAAGATCGGCGTCGGCTACGGCATCTGGCGCGCGTCCACGAGCGTGGGGACGTCGTCAGCGGACAACGTCTCGGGCAAGGGCACGTCGTGGGGCACGAACGTGGCGCTCGGCGCGGCGTTCGCGCTCGACGCGCTCGACATGGGCGCGACGCGCAACATGGACAACGCCATCGGGATCAACAACACGTACGTCTACGCCGAGTACTACTGGCTCTCGCTGAACGGCCTCTTCGGCGAGAAGGCGCTCTACGTCGGCTCGAGCAGCTGGGTCGCCGGCCTCGCGTTCGAGTTCTGATCGCGCGCGCCCTTCGGCGGTCGTCACGAGCTTCGCCGGCCGGCGGCCTCCGGAGCTGGATCACGTCGTCTGGGCATACATCGCTTCGATGACGCTTCCGTAGGTCGTGAGCACCTGGCTGCGCCGGGTCTTGAGGGTGGGCGTCACCTCGCCCGCATCGACCGAGAACTCCTTCGGGAGGAGCGTGAACTTCTTGATCTGCTCGTAGCGGGCGAGCAGGGCGTTGTGCGCATCGATTCGCTCCCGATAGAGACGCAACACCTCGGGCCGCTCGAGGAGCTCCTGGCGTGACGCGAACGAGAGCCCCCGATCGCGCGCCCACCTCTCGAGCGCGGGGAACGACGGGACGAGCAGTGCGCTGACGTAGTTGCGCCGATCGCCGATCACCGCGGCCTGATCGATGAACGGATCGGTGCCGAGGTCCGACTCGATCTGCGCTGGCGCGATGTATTTGCCGCCGGAGGTCTTCATCAGGTCCTTGAGCCGGTCGGTGATCGTGATCGTACCGTCCTCGTCCACGATGCCCGCGTCCCCCGTCCGGAGCCAACCGTCGACGAACGCCGCGGCCGTCTCCGCGGGCTTGCCGTAGTAGCCGCGCATCACGCTCGGACCCTTGACGAGGATCTCTCCGTTCTCGCCGGTCTTGACCTGGATGCCGGGGAGCGGTTTGCCGACGGTTCCCGGCCTGTAGTGCGTCGGCTCGTAGCAGCTGACCGTCGCGCACGTCTCCGTCAGGCCGTAGCCCTGGCAGAGGAACAGGCCCGCGGCAGAGAAGAAGTCCTCGATCTCGCGCGCGAGCGGCGCGCCCGCGCACGGGGAGAACCTGAGCGAGCCGCCGACGATCGCGCGGATCTTGCGGAGCACCAGCGCGTCCGCGATCCGGTGCTTCAGACGAAGTGCGACCGGCATGGGAAGCGCTTCGCGGCGATGACGAGCCTCTTCGGCACCCACGGCGATCGCCCAGCGAAACAGGCGCTGCCGGACGGGCGACGCGGCCTCATGGCGCCTCTTCACCTCGGCGTAGACCTTCTCGTAGAAGCGGGGAACCGTGCACATGATCGTGGGCCGGACCTCCTTGACGGCCTCGATCACATCGGCCGGGTTCTCGAGGTAGTGGTTGGTCATGCCGCGAGCGAGCGCATAGAAGGTCCAGCAGCGCTCGAAGACGTGGCTCAAGGGCAGAAAGCAGAACGACCGATCGTCCTGTCCGAGATCGAGGGGGCGGAGGCGGATGTCGTGCGGCTCGAAGATGCCGACCAAGTTCGCGTGATCGAGCATCACGCCCTTCGGGACACCGGTGGTGCCCGAGGTGTAGATGAGCGTCGCGAGATCGTCGGGCCGAGCGCGCTCGAGGCGCGTGGCGACCTCCGCGTCGCGCGCGGAGTTACGACCCATCTCGAGGAGCTCGTGGAAGAAGAGGGAACCGTCGTTCGCATCCCGAGGGGTCGCGCGATCGAAGATGACCAGCGCGAGCTCGCGGTGGTGGTCGCCGACGAGCGAACGCGCCTTGTCGTATTGCGTGCGGCCGCCCACGAAGAGCACGCGGACTCCCGCGTCGTCGAGGATGTACTCCGCCTGCTTGGCCGTGCTCGTCGGATAGATGGGCACGGGGACGGCGCGGATACGCATCGCCGCGAGGTCGACGATGGTCCACTCGGGCCGATTCGGAGAGTAGATGCCGACCCTCTCCCCTTCTTGCACGCCCAGCTCGAGCAGGCCCTTGGCGATCGCGTGGATGTTCTCGCCGAGCTCCTTCCAGGACATGTCGTGCCATCGGCCGCCCGCCTGGTAGCGCAGCGCCGTCTTGTCGCCGTAGCGCTCGACGCAGTCCTGGAAGAGGAGCGCGAGATGCTCGCGTTCGATCTCGCGGGGTCGTGTCTCAGGCGTCCGTCGGGCGGTCGACGCGGGCTCGGAGTGCAGTGTCATGACCGGGGCCCCCCCCGGTGCGAACGGATGCAACCGGGAGGCCAGGCGTCCGTGGTCGAGCCGTACCTGCGGAGCCCGCGTGAGAGCGCGACCTATGGGGCGGCGGCGTCTCCCTCGGCCAGCCACGATCGGATCTTCGCGTACACCTCGGGCCTGTCGAGCAGGTCGAGGTGTCCGGTCCCGAAGGCGATCCAGCGGTGTGCGTCCGGGAACCCGAGCGTGAGCGCCGCTCGGTCACATCGGCCGAGCGCACTGTCCACCGGGACCATGCCGTCGCTCGCGAGCCGGGCAGCGGGCTCGGCCGTCGTTGTCGCGGCGATCGCGTAGCACGAGACGCCGTCGGGGAGCGCCAGCGGCACCCGGCGATCGGGGCCGGGCTCGAAGCGCCCGCGGCCTTGCCAGTGCTCGTCGAGCACATTGCCGAATCGCATGTCGGTGACGCCGGCGCTGCGGATCTGCCCCAGCCGCGCGAGCGGCGCGCTGTAGCGCGTCATGCCGAGGAGGACGTCGATCCAGTTTCCGCCGCGCTCGAGCGGCGCGCCGTGGTGCGGAGAGCCGAGGCAGATCAGCTTCCCGAGTGACTGCCGCCACGCGTGCCGAGCCAGCTCGCCGTAATGGCAGGCGCTCCGCGCGACGAGCCCGCCCATGCTGTGGCCGAGGATGACGAGCTCGTCGATGCGCGCGGGCCACTGGGTGACGAGGTCCTCGAGCACCTCCGCGAACGCGCGGCCGTTCGTCGAGATGTGGAGACCGCTGTTGTAGTGGAGGTAGACCGGCGCGACGCCGAGATCGCGCGCGAGGGCAGCGCCGTGATCGTGGCCTCGCCGGTTCCACTGCAGGTCGTTCAGGCAGGACCCGTGGACGAGGACGAGCAGCTTGCCTCCGGCGTGTGGGATGGCGGCGCGGAGCTCCTCCCTCGCGAGCACGAGCTCTCGGCCTTCGTGGCGAAACCGCATCTCGATGGCGAGCGGGTTGTTCGTCTCGCGGAGATAGTCTCCGAGGACGCCGTTGAGCACGGCGAGGATCGCTTCGTGCTCGGGCCGGGCGCGGGTCTCTCCGAGGAGCGGAGCGAGCTGAGCGAGCGCGGCGTCGATTCGCCCGCCGACGAGCCGCGTCACCGCGCGAATGCTCCCGTAGACCGGCGCGGTCAGGATGCGGGTCGGCACCTCGAGCGTCCGGCCGAGGACGGCAGGGCCGCCGCCGATGGTGTGGTGCATCGCCTCGACGAGATCGGTGATGCCCTTCGTGGCCTCGACCGCGAGGCGGCTCGCGCCTCGTAGATCGTCGACCTGATTTCGTGTCTTCCCCATGGCAACGCCGGATGCGTATCCCTGGGCATGCGCGCGAGCGAGCGCTACCTCGAGGAAGCCTTTGCCTTCGGGGCCGGTCCCGCGGCGGACAGGCGGGCCCACCTGTTCGCCGCGGACGGCTCACTCGCCGGCTTTCACCTGGCCGACGGAGCTCGGAAGGAGCCCGTGGGCTTCTCGATGCGTGTCGATGACGGCGTCGGCGTTGGGTGCGTTCGACAGGCAGTAGACCCGTCCATTCGCCTCATCCACCCAGTAGCGGAGGAACCGGACGCCATGGCGGTCCTCGACGGCGAGGTCGGCCGCGTGCGCCTTGGCGACCGCCTCGGCCGTGACGTTGCCACGACCGAGCTCGTGAACATCCATGTAGAGCGGCGTCCCCGAGTCCGGCGGCGGTGAGGCATGACACGCCGAGATGAGCCCGGCGGCGATGATCAGCAGTGCGTTTCGACGCATGGTCTCACCTCGATCGATCAGGCGGCCGCCGCCTGTTTGGGGTCATCCCGGACGATCACGGTTTGGACGACCTCCGAGATTTCGTCGGCCGGCATCCCGACGCGGCGAGCGTGCTCGCGAATCGCGTCGGGACTCGTGGCCTCGTAGATACACACGGTGCCGAGCTGGCCGTCGGGCTCGCGCACGACGTAGCTGCGGATCCACCGGACCTTGTCGGCCATCTCCTCGTTGCCGATGCGGGCCGAGATGCTCGCGGCCTTCTCGAGCTCCGCGGGGGTCTTCCAACCGGTCCGTCGGCGAATCGCGTAGAGCTGCATGGTTTCTTCCTTTTCGTTTTCTGGCTTGCGTTTGCGGAGCGACGGATTTCGCCCTCGCAGAAGGCACCCTACGGCCCGCCGCAGCCGAACGCCGTTGTCGTTCGGTTAGCTCTCGGTTAGCTGGCGAGCGTCGCGCGGCGCGCGCGCGTGGGCCGGCGTGTTGTTGTCCGTCGAGCCGTCGGCTAGCATGCGAGAGGTTGTCGGCGGGGGCTTGAATTGCTCTACGAATTCAAGGACTTTCAGCTCGATCCGGGACTGCGTGAGCTTCGTCTCGCGGGGCGTGACATCGCCCTGCAGCCTCGTGTCTTCGACCTGCTCTTGTTCCTGGTCACTCATCGCGACCAGCTGATCTCGAAGGACGA
>WBZO01002050.1_pt2 | contig 26263 bp, 19 predicted proteins | sample 5204261 | NCBI WGS metagenome assembly WBZO01 (sample SAMN12412400, study PRJNA552823) | activated sludge metagenome | isolation source: activated sludge from anammox sidestream of wastewater treatment plant... | place: USA: North Carolina | collected 2017-09
GAACGCCAAGGCCATCGAGGAGCGCCACGGTCTGCTGATCACCTTGGCGCAGGATGTCTGGAAGACGTCGCCCATCGACATCTGATCGGTAATCGCGGTCGATCCATACATGACGACATTGCCCGCCGATGACGCGCTGCCGATGCAGCAACGTGAGGTTCAGCGATTGCTGGGGCGCTGCCTGCTGCGTCTGCAGCAGTACGAGAAGTTGATGAAAGCCATCGTGGCCCACCACGAAATCTCGGCTGCTGGATCACCGCTGGCGTCGAATCAGGAGCAGCGCATCGCGGATGCCGCCAGCAAAACGCTGGGCACCTTGGTCAGCACACTCCTCGGTTCGTATGTCACCACCGACGAGGTGGAGGATGCTTCCGAGCCCGATGCACGCGACGACATCATCTCGTTCAAGGTAAAGATGAGCCTGCGCATGTCGGCCGAGGATTACGACAGGACGCAGAATGACTTGAAGGAACTGGTGCTGCTACGGAACAACCTGGTGCACCATTTCATCGACCAGCACGACCTTTGGAGTCTGGACGGATGCCGTGGCGCGCATGACACCCTGACGGTCGCCTACGGTCGCATCGATCAGCACTTCGAGCAACTGCGGGGCTGGGCCGAGCACATGGATCAGACCCGACGTTTGGCGGCGGAATTCGCCCAGTCCGATGCCTTTCACGATTTGGTGATCCACGGCATCGCGCCGGATGGTTCGGTGGATTGGCATGCCGCAGGGATCGTGCGCGCGCTGCGGGAAGCCACCGCTGAATTGGCCGTCGAGGGCTGGACGCCGGTTGCCTCGGCAGGACGCTGGATCGCAGAGCGGCTCCCCGAACACCTGCCCGCCAAGTACGGCTGCAGCAGTTGGCGGCAGGTCGTGCACGAATCTCGCCTGTTCGAGCTTCGATATCGTGATGTGGGTGGCCAGCGCGCGGCTTGGTATCGGCCCAAACAAGCATAGTGCCAGCCCCGCTCACACCCGCTAAATCACGTTACGCGAAGTGCCCTCGGTTAATAGCATGAGCAGCGTTTTCCATCGAAACGCTTGCCATGTCCGAACTCGAACCCATCTCCATTTTCCCGCCGTCTGACCATCCTCGGCACCCGCAGCAGGAAATCGCCTGCGTATTCCGGCGAACGTGACCGCCGAATCCGGCGAACGTGACCGGGTTGCCCGATCCGGCCCTGCGCAGGACTGGATTGTAGGTTGAGCGGTCACGATCGTGGTCGGATTCTGGGTCAGAGGGCCTGTTTTGGGGGCGTGCGCGCCGCCGGCCGGCGCATCGATTCGCCGGCGAGGTTGATGCGCTGGATGCGCTGCATCAGGCGATCGAGGATGGCGTCGGCGACGGTGGCATCTGCGATCCACGCGTGCCAGTGCTCCAGCGGGAGCTGGGTGGTGATCACCGTGGCCTTGAGGGCGGCGCGATCGTCGATGATCTCGAGCAGGTCGGCCCGCATCGAGGGCTCGAGCACCGAGACGCCCCAGTCGTCGAGCACGAGCACGTCGGTCCTGGCGAGCGTGTGCAGCCAGCGCCCGAAGCCGCCGCTGGCATGCAGCGCCTTGAGTTCTTCGCCAAGGCGTGGTACGCGCAGATACAGGCTGCTGTGGCCCTCGCGGCAGGCGTGGTGCGCGAGCGCGCACGCGAGCCACGTCTTGCCGACCCCGGTGGGGCCGGTGAGCAGGATCGTGTCGCCGCGGCGCACCCATCCACTGGTGGCCAGGCCGATGAGCGCTGGCCGGTCGATGCCGCGCCCGGGGCGCGTGTCCAGATCCTCGATGGCTGCCTGCGCGTACTTCAGCCTGGCGTGCCGCAGCAGTCGCGTGCGCTTGCGGTCCTCGCGCAGGTGCACCTCGCGCTGCACGAGCAGCGCGAGCCGCTCCTCGAAGCTGAGCGCATGGGTGCCGGGCCGCGCGGCCTGCTCTTGGAGTTCGAGTGCGAACCCCGGCAGCTTCAGGGCGCGCAATTGGTCGATCGTTGCGTGGTTCATCATCGCCGTCCCCTCACTGGTAGTAGCCGGGGCCGCGCACGTTCTCGTGGGCGGGGCTGTTCCACTGCGCGGCCGAGGCCTCCAACTCGAGCTGGTCGCGGTTGTTCGCGAGGATCTCCTTGACCGTGCGGTAGCGGTAGGCGCCCACGCGCAGCGCGATGCCACAGGCGGCTTCGAGGCGCTGGGCGCCGTGCTTGCGGGCAAGGCCGAGCAGCCCCAGGCATCGTCGATAGCCGTGCTCGGGGTGCTTGTACTCGGCCAGCATCCGCTCGATCACCTCGGCAGTCGAGACGCCGATGCGCCGCCCCCATTCGATCAGCCGGCTGGGCGACCACTCGCGGTGGGCGCGGTGCGCCGCGGGCAGGTGCTCGGGCAGCGTCGTGTAGCCGCCGACGCGATCGCTGCGCCGGTGCGCGGCTACGCGGCGCCCGCCGTGCAGGCACTCCACGCCGCGGGCGGTGAGGCGGACCTGCAGCGTCTGGCCCACCAGCGCGTGCGGCACGCTGTAGAAGTGCCCGCCGAGCTGGACGTGGTAGTCGATGTGCACCTTCACGGTCTTGAAGGTCGCCAGTTCGTAGCGCGAACCGGGCAACGCCGCCAGCGCCGGGCGGTCGATCTCGGCGAACACGCTCGCGCGCGAGCCCGGCAGCTTCTGGAAGGCTCGGTCGTTCAACGCCGGCAAGAGATCAGCGATGGCATCGTCGACCTCGTGGACCGTCTCGAAGCGGTGGTGGCGCAGCCGCGCCAGGATCCAGCGCTCGACCACCTGCACCGCGCTCTCGACCTTGGCCTTGTCCTGCGGCTTGAGTGGACGCGCCGGCAGCACCGAAGTGCCGTAGTGCCCGGCGAAGTCGAGCACCGTGTCGCTGGCGCGCGGCTCGTAGCGATCGGGCTCGGCGATCAGCGCCCGCGCGTTGTCGGGCACGATCAACTGCGGCACGCCCTCGTAGAACTCGAGCGCGCGCACCAGGCCCTCGATCCAGTCCGCGAGCTTCTGGCTCGGTGTGGCACAGGCGAACGTGTAGCTCGAGGCGTAAGCTCCCCTAGACGGTAGACATTTGCGAGTGGACTTTTCTGGCAGGATTTGCTGTCGGGGGAAGTCCGATGAAGAAGACGAAGTTCAGCGAATCGCAGATCGTGGCGATTCTCAAGGAGGGCGAGGCCGGCGTGCCGGTGGCGCAGATCCTCAGGAAGCACGGGATCAGCCAGGCCACGTACTACAACTGGAAGTCGAAGTACGGAGGCACGTCGGTGGCCGAGCTCAAGCGGCTGAAGGAGCTCGAAGCCGAGAACGCCAAGCTCAAGCGCATGTACGCCGAGTTGGCCCTGGAGAACGCAGCGATCAGGGACGTGCTTGGCCGAAAGCTCTGACGCCGTCCGCCAAGCGCGAAGCGATCCGGATCATGGTCGAGGAGCACGGGATCTCGGTGAAGCGCGCTTGTCAGGCAGCCCGGCTCTCGCGGGCGGCGTACTACAGGCCGGAGGCCGATCGCTCGGCACGCGACCGGGAGATCGTCGAGGCGCTCAACGAGATCGTTTCCAAGGAGCTGCGCTGGGGCTTCTGGAAGTGCTTCGAGCGGCTGCGCCAGATGGGCAAGCCGTGGAACCACAAGCGGGTGCACCGCGTGTACTGCCAGATGCGACTGAACCAGAAGCGCCGAGCCAAGCGACGGCTGCCGACACGCGAGCGCCAGCCACTGATAGCCACCCAGACGATCAACGCCGTATGGGCCCTGGATTTCATGCACGACACGCTCTACAGCGGACGCACGTTCCGCACGCTGAACGTCATCGACGAGGCCGACCGCGGCTGCCTGGGCATCGACCTGGCCACCAGCATCCCGGCGGCGCGGGTGATCCGCTTCGTGGAGCAGCTGATCGAGATCCACGGCAAGCCGGCAGCGATTCGGTGCGACAACGGGCCGGAGCTGACCAGCTACGGCTTCACCGAGTGGTGCAAGGAGAAGGACATCGAGCTGCGCTTCATCCAGCCCGGCAAGCCGGACCAGAACGCGTACATCGAGCGATTCAACCGCACCTACCGGGAAGAGGTGCTCAACGCCTACCTGTTCGACTCGATCGGCGAGGTGCGCGAGATCACCGACGACTGGCTGGATCGCTACAACGAAATCAGACCGCACGATGCGCTGGGAAGCCTGCCGCCAGCGCGTCACCGCGAGCGTCTGCTCGCGGCGGAAACTCCACTTTAGAACTGTCTACTTGACGGGGGAGCTTACGGAAGCCGATGTCTATCTGGCCCGTGACCTGCAGATGGCGCTCGCGGCTGCGCTGCGCTACTGCCCGGTACTGGCCAGCGAGCCCGAGGAGCGGTTGGCGGCCATCGTGGACTTCACTTTCAACCTTGGCGGCGGTCGTTTGCAGACCTCGACCTTGCGGCGACGGGTGAACCAGCGGGATTGGCGCGCCGCGGCGACGGAGCTGCAACGCTGGATCTATGGCGGCGGGAAGGCGCTACCGGGACTGGTGGCCCGCCGCGAGGCAGAAGCCCTTCTGCTGGTGTCCGGCTGACATCAGACCGTCGGCGTCTGGTGGGCCATGCCCGGCGACAGCAGGCCAGCGATTTCCTCAAGTAGAGGTCGCAGTTTCTCGTGATCAGATCGATCGATCGCCATATCGATCCGAGACGACCAGTGTCCCTGCCTGTACAAGCTTTCCGCACGCTCCAAGATTTCTCTTGCCGCGCGTTCTCGGATTTCCTGTGCTGGCGCCGACTCGCGTGACAGATGAGCTGCAAGCGCCGTTCTGAATTCCGAAACCTGCTCATCCCCAGCCATTAGAGCGAATGCAGCGAGCCCGCAAAGACCTTTTTCCAGAATGCCCCATCCTGTTTGATATTTCCCGCCTTTGAACGTCCAGGACAGGAGACTCTTCCCAATTTCCTTCGCAATTTCATCGCACCCGCGGTTGCGCGCGTCTATTGCGGCTTCGAACAACGTCTCCGTCATCTGGAAATTCTCAACGAACGTGACCGATTCCTTGTCATCGGGAATCCAGGTCAATGTCGCGATTAACCAGCGCGCATGCTTCCGTAGTTCCTCTTGGCTGTGATGGTCGCATGCGGGCGCATTTGACACTGCCAACAGGATTTCCGTCACGCCCGTTATCCAGTGAATCATGTCAAAGGCGAAGTGCGACTTTGCCTGTATGGCTGCGAGAAGTAGCTCCTTCTCCGTTTGGTAGAGGCCGTCAGCCCAACGCTCGATGTTCCGTATGACCGATTGGGCGTCCGCATTATCCGGTTGCGCTTCAGAGATCGCGTTTGCCAAGGCCGTAAGTCGCGCCCTTAAGCTATCCATGCTCGTCGACGAGTAGTACGGCCCCAGGAATGTGCTATGGCTGCTCGACAGGGGTGTATCTGGCACGTTAAGAAACAACTTCGCAACCAAGGCAACATCTCGGCGGACTTCCCCGACCGCGAAATGGATGTCGCGGCTCCTGGAGCGAAGGAGGTCGAACGTCAGATTCGCAAGCTGCCTCACGCCTTCCATCGTAACGGGGCGGTAATCCTCTTTCGCACAGCCGGTGCACGCGATCAAAGCAATCTTTTCGCTGAGCACTGCTATGTCGTTCGGATCTCCATGGGCGAGGACATACTGCGCAGACTGTCCCATAAGCCGTTGTCCTTCCAGCAGCACATCGGCCATGTCGTGAGGAACAACGGCCTGCACCGCGCCTGCAAGGTACCCTGTGGCAAGCTGCGCATGGCTCTTCGTGGCATATGGGCTCGAGTAATCGATGCTGAGATATACCTGGACCAGTGCTGCCATAGCTTGCAAAGTCTGTTCGATTTGCTGCTCATCCCGGCGCGTAATCCCACTCTGGGCGTTTTGCCGCAGGTGCTCCAGTGTGTCGTTGAAGAAGCCGTCGCTGGAAAGAGGATTGTCGATAAACGGGTTATTGGCGTAAAAAGTTTTCCCCTTGGACCCTATGTATGCAGCATTGATGCCGACGACGGCGTTCAGCGCCGCGCCGGAAACTTCATAATCCCCTTGCTCTGCATAGCGCCGAGCAAACGACATTGCATGTCGGATCGCTCGTTTCGCGCCATCGGTCCATCCATTGTTAATCTGGAAGAAGGCCGTACGGGCCAAGTCATGCGTTGAGTCCGTGGGTGACGACGTGGCGCTTGCACTTTCTTCGCGCTCAAGGAGTGGCATCGCCCGCTGAGCCCGCCGAGCCCAGGTCCGCAATTCCTTTCGGGTATCGTGAATGAGTATTCCAAGTTGCCTCAATGGATTGATGAGGCCCAGGGCGCGCCGATAGGCGTACATGAACGAGATCAGTATGAATACGACCGCCCAGGACGCTGCGAGCACGACGTGCGCCAGTCGGGCTTGATCGACGAACGTCGACAGCGTGGCGACGCCGATTGCCAGGAGGAATGCCAACGCGAATGCGCCGAGCAACTTCAGATCCCCGCTTAGACGGCGAAATAGCCCGTGAGGCATGCGCTCGATGTTCACCTGCATGGCAAACAGCACGAGCGACGTAACAATCGCAGCAGCGCCTATCAGCGCGCTTCCCGTGTTCAGAATCAGGCCGCGCAGTCCTTCGATTGCCTGCTCCGTTGCATAGTGGGCTTCAAGCGCGGACTGGAAAGTGGGCGACAGATAAGCGCTTGCAAGTACGAGAAGAAGCAGGACTGTAGAAAACGCGATACTGCCGTATCTAACCCCCCATCGCCCAAGCCTATATTGAGCCCTATACGTTTGCTGCCACAGTGCCGCGATTCGTCGCCGAATTGTCTTTCTCGTGCGTGCAACGACGGACTTTATGACAGTTGGCAGAGACATGGGCAATTGTCAGGCGCTCGGATGCAGGCACACGAACTGGTTCCCGGCTCCCTCCGACCTCACTTCCAGGTTCGGACTCTTCGACGCAAGGTAGCCAAGCGGCTGGTCCAACACGAAGGCATAAAGCACCGCCAAGGACGACAGCGTCGGAACCGACACGGCTTTGCCGAAGTAACGCAGCGCCGCTTCGACCAGCCAGGTCACAGCCTGTTCGTTGCTGACCACGATCGGCTTCAGCCGCACGAGGCGCTTGCCTTTCTCGACGCGCTCGATTGCGCCCCAGCTCGCCTGCGACTGCAGCACCATGTTGGTCATCCGGTACGTGCCTTCGCGCTCGCCATAGGTTTCGCTCATTCGGCGATGGACTTCCGCCGAAGCACAATCACCCTGCAACGCCGAGAGGCGCCCCACCAGCTCCGCCACCTTGCCGAAGAACGGATAGGTGGCAATGGCCATGCCCCAGGTCAGGGCGGCGATAGGGACGCTCGGGTCGGCCTTGAAGATCGCGACACCACGCTCGGCGAAGTCGGCGAGTTCGGGGCGTGGCTCCAGCCAGAGACGATTCAATACGGTCCGGGTCTTCTTTCGGGCAGCGACACCGAGCCCCGCCGCGTCGAGCGCAGCATTCATGTCTTCGAGCGTAGCCAAGTCGGCACGCACCCTGAGCGCAACGGCCGCCCATTCAAGCGGGATGAAGCGATCAAAGCCAATTTGTGGTGCTGCCGGTGTCATTCGATTCAATTCACGTAACTCACTTTGACGAAGGGCACGATCAGTTCCTCCACGGAGACGCCGCCGTGAACCACGACCTGGTCATCGTTCGGCACAAACGCCCCGCGCCCTCTTGCAAATAGGGCCATGAAGTTCGATGGCAGTCCAGCGACATCCAGACGGAATGTCCCTGGATTGGCCACCGCCGTTTCCGCAATCAAAGCCTCGCTGCGATAGGTCCTGACGCGCTCCCCGCGCAGTTCCGACGCGACTCCCTGATTCGGGCGGCCAATGCCCACCGCTTCGACGTTGCCGTGGTCAGCGGTCAGGTAGACGTGGAATCCGTTGTCCAGCAACAGCGAGAACAAGCGATCCACGAAGCCCGATTCGCACCAGCTTGCGATCTGGGATGCGATGCCCCGTTTTCCGAGCACCGCGCCATGGATGATCTCGTCGACGGTATCCACGACGAGGCCGGCCACCTTCACAGAGGGCGTGGTCAGTTCTGCCTCAAGCACCGGGAGGTCATCGGTGCGCTTGATTGATTTGCGATACAACACCTCGTTCGCGCGAAGGCCATGGTCCTGCCAGAACCGAGTCCATTGAGCCGGTTCCTGAGAGGTTGATTCGATGCTGTCGGCGAACTCACGCGGGCGCAGGCCAGAGAACAGCGCCTGCCGGGACACCGATGTCAGGGTTGGCAGCCACGCAAAACAGGCGTTCTCGTCAAACATCAGCCGCTGCGACCGATTGATCACGCTCTCTCGGATCTGAATCCACTGGTCTACGGCCAGCCCGTCGAATACCACCAGTGCGACCTTTGCCTCGCCGTTAGCCCGGCGCATCGCCAGATACCGTGGCACATGGTGGACCATGATCGGCCCTTTGGCGGCCGGCAAGGACGGTAGATCCGCGTAATGCTTGCCTACCCATTCACGCAGCTGATCGTCGGCGGAGATGACCAGGTCTCGCATCGCTTCTTTGATGCTCTCCGCTCGGGCAGCATCCAATCCATGGAAACGCGAGATGACTTCGCCGAGCCGACGCGAGAAATGGGTCCAGTCGCGGTGTGGTGACTGGATGGTCGGCACTTCCGCCTTCAGGCTCTTGATGCCTTCGAACACCAGGTTCCGCATCGACGCCGGGTCCTGCACCACGCCCGCCTTGGCCCATTCCGGCAGGGTGGCCGGCACGCCCTGGACCACCAGCGGGTGCAGCGTGCCGTCCAGGAACATCGAGTCGACAATCACCCGGACGTCATGGTGGTCGAAAGGCAGGTCGAGTTTTGCGACGTAATCGGGCGGCGTGGGTTCACCAGTACGGGTTCCATTGACTCCCAGCTTGGTGAGATAGCGAAACCAGGCTTCCTGCACGACTCGCAGGGTGATGCTCTTGTGCGCAAACAACTCGGCGATGGGTATGCCCGTGAAGGCGTCATGCTCACCGACCACTTGCCCCACGTGCTGCGCGAGCACGCCCGGGAGGGCCGCCTCGCGGTAGTGCAGACGAAGGAGCTCACGCCAGAAGTCCTCCGGGCGCGTGATCAGGTGAGGGCTGATCCGGAAGATGTGCGTCAGCACGAACTCCTTGGTCGCGGCTTCGCCCAGCGATTGATGGGCGTGCCGTGCCTGCGCCTCGAATAGGGATGGCAGCATCTCGCTACCCAGCTGCCTCACCACGGCATAACTGAGCTTGGGGAACAACTCGGCGAGACTCAGGCTCAGCTTCCGCGCCTGACGCAGGTAGTCCCAAGGCAAGTCGCTGACGCCCGTGCCGGGCAGATGGAGGATCAAGGCGCGGGATGGGCCCGGTTCGCCTCGATCCCACGCCGCCCGATAGCGCTCCTCGTACTCCGCCCGGAAGGCGATGCTGTCCTCGAAAGGCAGCACTTCAAAGCCACGCTCGCGCAGTCCCGACAGCACCTGCTCATCCAGCAGGACATCATCCGGGTCAGCGACGATCCAGAGCCGGGCCAGATCGACGGGAAACTCCTTCAGGACGCGGTCAACCCAGGCTGTCATGCTTGCGCGCCTCCCGGGTGACCAATGCGAAGCATCAGCACCGCGTTGAGATCCGGCGTGCAGCCTTCCGCATCGGCCAGCGCTGCCATGCGCGCCTCATGCTCAGCTTCGAGCCGTTTGCGCCGGTGCTCCCTGACCGCGGGAAGGCCTATGCGGCCTATCGCCTGGTAACGCGCCTCGAAGGCGTAGCGCGCCCGTTCGCGCTCCTCGGCGAGCCAGGTACGATGCTCCTCCAGCAGCTCGGCAAAAAGCCGCTCCCCCTGCACCTTGGCCGCAGCCAGCGACGTTTCGAAGCAGGCCAAGGCGTTATCCACCTCGACCTTCGGTGCGAGCGTCACGTTCTCGGTCAGCAGCAAATCCCAGATCCGCTTGGCGGTCGGCACGAAGGTGCGACCATCGTCGGTGACAAACACGGGAAGGAACCGCCGCCGGGAGAAGCTCTCGGAGAGGTTGGACGCGCTGATGCTGATCTCCCACAGCGACCACACGCCATGCACCGTATCGGGTAAGCCGGTCACAGTCGAAATCGCCAGCGGCTGGCCCGCCACGTAGCGCGGCAGCTCGCTGATGACTGCGCGGGCGCGCGGATCTTCCAGCGTGATCCACTCCATCTCAGGGTTCTGTTCGGCGGTACGCGCATCGAAGCAGACGCGGGGAGACTCGCTCCCGTCCGCCCACATCACACGCCAGGCGTCGCCAACCCTCTCAGCAGTTCCGCCGCGCGCAGGTAGGCCGGCGGTGATCGCACGCTCCAACCAATACTGCGCCGGATGATCCCGCCACTTGCGTGCATCGTTTGCTTCCAGCGCGTGGTCCTCCGTCAGCAGATCGGTGTCTTTGCGGCTTGCCGCCACCTTCTCCCGCACTTGGTTGATCACCGCATCGCATTCCTTGTCGATCGACGCGGGGTCTTGCAGCCCGTGCACGAACAGTTCGTCGAAGATCGGCTCCACCTCCACCGAATCCATCACGTCCGCCGCTTTGTCGACGCCAAACTCCTGGGCGATGACAGCGAGCTTCTCCTCCAGCACCTCGCGCACCCGGTGCTCCACGGTGTCTTCCAACACGAAGTTGATGGCGCGCACGACATGGGGTTGGCCGATGCGGTCCACGCGGCCGATGCGCTGCTCCAACCGCATCGGGTTCCACGGCATGTCGAAGTTGACGATGACATGGCAGAACTGCAGGTTCAGGCCTTCGCCGCCGGCGTCGGTGGAGACCAGCACTCGCACGTCGCGTGAGAAAACCTGCTGCGCACGGGTGCGCGCATCCAGGTCCATGCCACCGTTGAGCTGCGCCACCGAAAAGCCCCGGCTTTCCAGGAACTCCGCCAGCATGGCCTGCGTCGGCACGAACTCGGTGAAGACCAGCACCTTAAGTTGCGGGTCGTTCTCCTCCTGCTGGAGCTTGTAGATCAACTCCAACAGCGCTTCTGCCTTGGCATCTGTCCCCTGTCGCTCGGTTTCGCGGGCGAGATCCAGCAGCATCTCGACCTCCGTCTTTTCGCGCTCCCAGCCGCTGGCCTGCACGGCAATGTCAAGCTGGGATTGGCCGTCGAGCTCTGCCCACTCATCCGGATCAACCGCCTCGAACAGGTTCGCCTGCGCCTGAGGTGCATCCAGCAGGGCCTGGCGCTTCTCCAGCGTGGCGCGGATGGCGGCCGTACTGGACGTCACCAGGCGCTGCATCAGAATCATCAGGAAGCCGATGTGGCGCTGTTTGGCAGCCATCGCCTGGTTGTACCCATGCCGGACGTAGTCCGTCACCGCCTCATAGAGCCGCTGCTGGGCGGCATGCCTGTCCTGCCACGCCACGGCTTGCAGTCGCGTGGACCGGGGCTTGAACAGCGGTTGGCCTTCCGCGTCGATGGCGGCCCGTTTCTCGGTGCGAATCACGAACGGGCGCACCCGGTCACGGTTGATGCTGCCTTCGTCTGGAAACGCCTCGCGGTCCAGCAACTGCATCAGCCGCATGAACTGGTCGGTCTTGCCCTGGTGCGGCGTCGCGGACAGCAACAGCAGATACGGCGAGGCCTCGGCCAAAGCAGCGCCCAGCTTGTAGCGGGCAACCTGTTCGGTGCTGCCACCGAGGCGGTGCGACTCATCGATGATCACCAGATCCCAACCGGCCGAAATCAGGTCCTCGAAGCGCTCGCGGTTGTAGGTGGCGAGTTGCTCCAAGCTCCAGCCGCGCCGGCCCTCGATGGGTTTCACCGAATCCAGCGAGCAGATCACCTGGTCGTGCATCCGCCAGAGGTTCTCGTCGTTCTGGGTGCCGTTGTCGCGCCATTGACGGAAGGCGGCCAGTTCAGATGGCTCGATGAAGCGGAAGTGCTCGCCGAAGTGCAGCCGCATTTCGGCCTGCCACTGGCGCACCAGACCTTTCGGTGCCACCACCAGCACCCGCCGCACCATGCCGCGTAGCTTGAGTTCGCGCAGCACCAACCCTGCCTCGATGGTCTTGCCCAGTCCCACCTCGTCCGCCAGCAGGTAGCGGATGCGGTCCCGGCTCATGGCCCGGTTCAGCGCGTAGAGCTGGTGCGGCAGCGGCACCACGCTGGACTGGATCGGCGCCAGCAGCAGGTTGTCTTCCAGCGCGTCGAGCAGCTTGGCCGCGGCCGCCGTGTGCAGGACCTGCTCCACGGTCGGGCGCACGCTGGTCAGTTCGCCGAGATCCTGCGCGCGGGCGCGCACCACGGCATCCTTGGCCGGCAGCCAGACGCGGTAGGCGACCTCGCCCCACACGTCCTGGCGGTCGACTATTCGGCAGGGTGACGCCTGCCGGGCATGCCAGCACCAGTCACCGATGGCGAAGCCGGGGGCGCCATTCGTCACTCACCGGCCTCCGTGCGCGTCAGCGCCTGGTCATACCAGAGCAGCAGCTTCTCGTCTTCCTGCAGTGCCTCGTCGGGGATCTTCTGGGCCACTTTGATGATGGTCTGGTAGTCCTTCCTGCCCCAGGCCGCCTTGAATCCGGCGCGCAGCACTTCCAGCCGGAATTCCTTGAGCCGGCGCCCGGTGGCGGCCAGGTAGGTATCGAACTCCTTCAGCAGCGCCTTCTCGCGTTTCTTCTCCAGGTCCTGCGCCTTGTTCGGGTCGGGCACGTACCAGCGATCCTTGGCCTTCGCCGCCAGACGCGGATCGCTCTTGTCCAGGCCGCGCAGATCCTTGTGGTTGGTAGAGAGATAGCTGTGGATCTGGCTGGGCACGTCACCGGTACCGTCGTACCGAATGAAGTTGTCCTCCAGCAGAGCTGCCAACTCGGGCTTGCTCTCGTGCTTTTTCCAACCGGCGCCGAGCTGGGTGATGAACTCGGGATGCAGTTCCTGGTACGTCGAGGGACGTCGCTTGAGGAAGTCAGCCAGCCAATCGATTGCGCTGCGCTCGTCGGAGACGAACAGCTCCATCTGCGGCGCCTGCGCCATCTGTGCGCGCTTCTTGTCGTACTCTGTGACCTGCTCCGGCAGGAACACCATACCGTCGCGCTCGGGAAAGCGGCTCCTCAGCCCACCCAGAAATTCATCGCTGGAGAGCGGCACCGGTGCGTCGTGGCGCACGAACCAAGCGACCATGCGGTCATAGATGCGGCGCGGATCGCGCTCGACGACGAACTCCAGCTCGCCGTTCTTCGCCTTCGTGACGGAGAGCTGCTTGAGGTGCGTCTGCACGAAATCCCAAGCCGATTCTGGCGTCGCACCGCGCTCGGCGAAGCGCTGTTCCAGGCCGCCGTTGGGTTTGTAAACGGAGATCACCAGGTCTTGCTTGACTGTGTTGGGCGATACGACTTGCTGGAAACTGCCCTGCTTCTTGTCAAGCGCCGTGACTTCGGCAACGACAAAACCTGTCTGCTGGAGTGCGACCTGGATTGCATTCCAAACAGCTGCACGGCTATTCGAGAACACGACTGTCATCCAGCGCCCCGGTTTCAACACGCGGAAGTACTCCGCGAAGCATCGATGCATTAGGTGCTGGTATTCAGGAATACCTTTCTGTCGAACGCGATCTACGATTGCCTCGGGATTAGGGTCGGTCTTGACACCATGCCAAGACTCGACGAGGAAATTAAGATCTGCGTAGTAGATGTTTTCGCCAAAAGGCGGATCGGTAAATATGTAGTCAACTGAGGCATCAGGAAGCGAAGATGTTCCTGCGCTCGCCGTCGAAACTGTCGTAGTGCCTGGCTTTGCGCGGTACGAGGAGAAGGTCTTTTTCAGCCGATCAAGTTTTCCGTCGAACTGAGCCCACGGACTGACCTCCGAGATAATCGATGGAACGTAGAAGACACCGGGAAGATCTAGCCCCACTTGTGATCCACCGAGACGTCCATGCTGAATGGGTTTGTACCGATTCAGGACTGACATGCCGCGGATACCTTGTTCAATAAAGAACATAAGCATCTGCCTTATGCGTTGATCTGGATGACGTCTTGCCCGCTCCCAGAGGAACGCCATTGCGTGGGCGGCTCTGGGTAGAAACATGGCGTGAATTGAAGACGTATTGGTGGTGCGCATTCGTCCGACACGCGTCATTTGGCAGTCGGGCAGCGTGTCCTTCGGCAGGTCCTCTGGTAGGGGTAGAAGCTTGATCCTTCGCAGGGTCTCCAAGTCATGAGCATCGGGCTTTTTCCCGTATTTTTGTTTTCCAATTCGGTACTGGATCCAAATTGGATCTCGCTTGGGTTGCTTCTTCGACGACTTTGATACAGGGTCAAGATATGTCTCGAACCTGAGATCCATTTGCTCCTTTGTTCCCTGCGCGCCGCAGTGCGGGCATGTGACAAGATCATCAACTTGCTGAGTCTCATCATCGAGTGCGGCATCAGTAAAAACAAACTCGCCGGAACAAGTCGGACATGTAAGTGACTCGCTCCATACTGTGTATTCGATTAGTGCTTTAGTCTTGCCATCGCTGTGCAGCGTTACATACATCCAGCCGATTTCCTGCTCAACCTCCTTGAGCAGTTGTTTGCCGGCCTTGGCAAATGCCTCCACATCGAGCGGAAGGTTGTAGTTGGCCGCAATGAAGGTGGCCGCCGGCGACAGATCGTTGAGGATGACGCGACGTGCTCCCCACTTCGGCGCCGGCTTGCCCTCCTTCTTCCACTCCATCTCCAACTCGTGCCGGTAAGTGGGCGGCGCAGAACCGCACCATTGCGCTGCAACGCCGGTCATACCAGAACCTGCAAACCCATCGAGCACGATGTCGCCCGGCTCGGTGTAGTGCAGGATGGACGGCACGATGGCCAGGTGTGGCACCTTCGTGTGGTACGCATGCGCCTTGTAGATCGGATCGGTCTTACCGACCGAGACGTCGATGGCCAGCGGCTCTCGGCTGTACTTGACCGACGGGTCGTAGGGCTTGCCGTAGTGCTTCACGAAGTCCGCGAGCCACGGGTTCGGGCAGGCGGTGTAGTACGGCGGATCGGACATGGCGAGGATCGCCTCGTCCGTCCCCTGCGGGAAACCTTCCTGCTTGCGGAACGCCGGGTTTTGCAGCTTTTCAGCCAGCAGCTTCAAGAAATGCTCGCGCCGCGCATTGTCGCTGGCGAAGGTCTGGCCGAGGCATTCGACGGGGCCGGATGTTAACGAGGCTACGCTCGCGGAAAAGATGTCATTCATCGAGTGCTTCCTCTTCTATTTCTTCATCATCTGTTTGTGGCTCGGCGGATTTCTTCGGCTTGATGGCGATGGCTACCGCCTTGCCCGTTTCCAGGGTTGCCCGAATGACGTCCTGAAGCACCTGCGACTGGTTGGGCGTCGTGCCAACCCACGCCTTGGACACCACCGTGGTGAACGACGTGTTGTCGAAATGGCGCTTTGCATTGTCGTAGGTGATCCGCAGGCCACCCTTTGGCCCCTTGATGCCGGGGTCGTTCTCCAATAGCTTCCAGTAGTCCAGCGGCAAGTACATGCCAGGCACGAGGCCCACGTCATCCGGGTTGAATACGAGTCTTGGACAGAGCTTGAGGAAGAACGGGTTCTCGGTCAGCCGGAACCCGCCAATATCCGTGTTGGGCGCACATGCTTTCAGCGCGGTGAGCACGGTATCCATTCGGCCAATCTCTTCGTTCAACTGCGCGTCGGGTAGCCGGTAGAGATAAAGCGGGATGCCGCTTTTCCTATCCGCCCGCTCCATCGCCTTGTACTGAACCATCACAAAGCTCTGGTAGGTTTCGTTGAAGTAGACCAGGTCGGTGCCGGTTTGCTCTTCGAGCGGAAGACGGTTCGCGAGGATGACGGTGAGGCGCTCCGAGGTTGCCTCGGATTCAAACACTGCTGCTCCGTAGGAGTAAGTTTTGATCACTTCAAAACCGGGCAGGTTCTGGAGGTCGTTAACCACCATCGGGTCTTCGCGCAGCCGGACACTGGGCAAGCCATCGAGAAAGGACACCGGCGTGCCATCCGATGGCGTCCACTCTTGAACGGGGTCACGGCTGAGTCCGGCAATCGACAAAGCCGTCAGCAATGCTTCCTTCTGCTGGGCCAGATTGTTTCTGACCTTGGCGGACAACCGTTCGATACGTTCCGTTCTGGCTTGACTGAACCGTTCCAACAAAGTGCTGGCTTGCGTTGAAAGCTGGCGAACAGACTCAATAACCGCGTGAAAGCCCTTGTCGGTCAATAAGCCGCCCGACTGGAATCGCTTGCGCACGGATGCAGCATTGCGCTTTGGCAGGCGATTGAGAAGTTTCCGAACAGATATTGGTTCCGGGAGTTCCTCGGCCTGGTCAATGTTCAACCGACTAAGTCCCGTACCGGCTCTTACGCCCCGCCGCCCCAGGCCGATGTGAGTCAATTTGCCTTCGCTGACGACAAAGCAGACCAGCGGCGCGGTTCGACTATGCTGAAAGTCGGCGACAGGCTCGGCAAACACGCGCTCTTCCGCGACACATTCAAGGAATGTGGACATCCGATCCTTCGACAGGAATACGACGAAGCCGCTTGCCTTGGCCATTTGATTCAACTCACTCGATCACGAAGCGCAGCTTGGTGGCATCCTTGCCCTTGCAGCGCTCGTTCATGAAGGTGTCGAAGCGCTTGCGTAGGTCGTCGGGCGTCGCCGGCGATCCGCCGGTGAGCAATGCCTTCTTGATGTCGTCGCCGGTGACCACGATCTTCTCAAGGCCGGACAGCGCCTCCTGCACGGCCGCGACGAATTTGGGCGTGACCGGATCAGGCAAGGCGTTCGAGGCAAGGAAGCCCTTGATCAGGTCGCGCTGCGCGGCCTTCAGCAGCTCGAAGTTGGCCTGGATGATCGGGTCGTCCAGGTTGTCGAGCAGCGTCTGTTGCCAACCTTGGACCAAGCGGTCGAGCTCGTCGTCCAGTGCCTTGAGGACGTTGGCCGCCGGCAGCAGATCGCCCTGCTCGTTGGCGGGGCGGAAGCTACAGTGCGGGCAAACGGGGCTGGCTGCCAGCTCCGACTCGACCAGGGACGCGCAGCTCTTGAGCTTGTCCAGCTTGTCTTCGAAGGTGGTGAGCTGGCCGGTGGGCATGAGGGAGATGCCGGCCAGGGCGCGCAGGGTCACAATGCGCGGGTCGCGGCGCAATGCGGACTTGGTCTTGTCTTCCGCCACGCCCAGCCGGGCCTTGCTGTGTTGCGCCACGTAGGCGGTGATGTAGTCCTTCTTCAGCGTGGCCAGGCGCTGGCGATACTCGGCGGCATGCTGCGCACTCCGGTCCTCGGCGAGTTTGTCGAGGATGTCCTTGCGGGCAGCCTGTGCCTGCTGCACCCAGGCATGGTCGGTGGCGAGCACCATCTCGGCCTGCGACAGATAGGCTGCCGTGGTGCCCAGCTCGGCCACCAGGTCGCGCAGCTTCTCCACGGAGGACAGCACGTCGAGATTTTTCTTCTGGGTATCAATGTCGTCCTGGGTGATACGCAAATTCTTGAGCTTGCCGACGGTGTTGTAGGGCGACAGTCCTTCCAGGAAGCCCTTGAGCGCTTCCAGCCGCGTGCGCCGGTCGCGCAGCTCCTCTTCGCGTAAAAGGGACTGGCCCCAGAAGCTCAGCCGGTTCTGCAGGTCGGTGCCGACCGTGAGCACGCGCTGCACCTGCTTGGCCACGACATCCAGCAGTTCCTTGACTGGTTCTTCCTTGCCTTGCGTCGCCATCTGGGCAAGTCCAGACGGCAGGCCCAGCAGCTCGAACAGCGAGCGCAGGACGGCGACATTGATCTCCTTCGGTGCCTCGACGTGCTTGAACTGCTTGAGCTCGTCCAACGCCCGTTCGACCAGCAGAGCCATCTTGCCGGAGTCGATTTTGTCGCCGGTAATGGCCAGCACGATGTCGCCCGAGTAGACCAGGCTGCCCAACACCGCCACGAGCAGGTCGGGTTCCAGGCGGAAACGCACGGGCGCGAAGTACTCGACGTCGGTGGCGCCGCTGATGAGCTCGCTGCGGTTGAGCACCTGGCCGTGGCCTTTGGCCTTGAGTCGGTTGAGCACTTCTTGGGCGTACTTGGATCGCGTGGGCTCGATGCGGTCGCCATCCAGCATCTCCAACGCATCCAGGATGGCGATGGCGTCCTTGGTGCGCGTTCCCCCCGCCAGCGCCTTGAGGGCATTGGTGATGAGCTGCTTGCGGTTGGATTCGGTGACCAGCACCGAGAAGGTCGGATATTCCGGCGCCAGATCCGCGAAGTGGGTACCGAGGGCCAGACCTGAGGTGACGTTGACGATGTCACGGAAGTTGGCGCGCTCATCCGGCCCAAGCCGCAGCTTGTCGCGCATCGACACGCCCTTGGCCCATTCCTGCAGGGTCTTGGTCTTGCCCTGGTAGGTGACCTCGAAGGCGGTCATCTGTTTGTCCTGCAGCCACTTGCTCATGTCGCGCAGGGCGTCCTTGGCCTTGTCCAGGTAGACGGCCTTGGCCGCGCCGCTGGCCGTGGAAGCAAGCTCCTGGGCAGCGGCGTAGAACGCGAGATGGCGCTTGATGGCGTCATCCAGCCCCTTCAACCGGAAGAACACCTCGTCCGTTTTGTTGTCGTCGCGGAAACGGGGCGGCTCGAACGGCTGGATGAAGTAGATGTAGAAGTCGCGCTCGGGCTGGGCGGTCGGCCGATCGTTGGGCGCCCCGAGGAAGAGGTAGCCGTTGCGCTCCACGCGGCGCTCCTGCCACTCGACTTGGTGCTGCCAGATCTTGTAGCCGGTGACGTAGGCATGCTCATCGGTGCATTCCATGAGCTGCATGAGCGCGCTGTAGTAAGCGCGATCCAGCGCGTCGTCGGACAGCGCCTCGGCGCGCTTCTCAATCTGGGCGTCATAGTCGACGTCCTTCTTGAGATCGAGGTAGTACTGCTCGGTGTCCGGCGCCTTGGAGATGAACTGGCCGTTGACCGTCTTGACGATCTCACGCAGGGTCGTCTGCACCGCGGTCAGCAGGTCGTCGGAGGGCTCGCCGCCCATGTCCTCGATGCCGGGCTGGTACAGGCAAAGCGTGTCGCGCAGTTCCTCGGCCGTTGGGCCCACCGGCACGTAGATGTCGCCACCGGTGGTCAGGCGGTGCACGGACAGCCCCTTGATCACCCGCATGGCCATCGCCTTGTAGGGCGGCCGGGTGAAGGCCTTTTGCACGCGCTCCCCAAGCACCTCCGCAACCTTCAACACCGGGCCGATATTCGGGTCCGAGCGCAGCACCGAGTTGGAGGTGACCGTCTCCCAGAACTTGTCGAAGCCGATCAGTCCTGGGCGATCGGTTGGCACCTCGTCGTCGAGAAGAGCCTGGATCTGATCGCGCAAGGTGACCAGCGCGCCGCGCTTTTCGGTGAAGATCAACCGCTCGAAGGTGCCGATGTAGTCCGGGTGGACGGGGAACAGGCGGACGTACTCATCCATCCGCTCGTTCATGTTGCTGTAGAACTTGGCGAAGGGCGTGAGGTAGGTGCGGATCTTGTGCTGCTGGTCGGCCGATTTCTTGAGCAGGCGTTCGGCCACCACAAAGCTCACGTCTTGGCGGGCAAGCAGGACTTGGGTGAAGCGTTCGTTCACGCGACGCAGGCTGTCGGCCACGTGCTGGAAGCGGCTGCTGTCGAAGATGGCCTCCTGCACGCCGGCTACGAAGCGGAAGCGCAGATGCTTGGTGACTTCGCCGATCTCGCGCAGGAAGGACAGATCCAGCACCAGATCATGGTCCTTGCGGGAGCGCAGGTATTCGAGGAACTCATCAACGACGAGGAGGACGCCGTGATTGGGGTGCGCCTCGTCGAACGCGGCCATCATCTCCTCGAAGGCGGCCTTGTTGTTGACCACTTTGTCAGCCGGCGGGAACGCGTAGCTGACGCCCTGGTTTTCCAGGAAGATCTCAAGCTCTTGCGTGATGATGTCGCGCAGGGACATCTGGCTGGAGATCTCGATACGGTGCACCTTGAACTTGCCGGCGATCGAACCGGCAGCCTCGGCGACTTTGGGATGGCGGATCATCGGGACGTAGGCGGCGTCCTCGGCGATCAGCGACAGCACGGACATCAAGTGCGACTTACCGGTGCCGTAGTTGCCGACCACGAGCACACCTTTGTGATCGACCGATTCGTCGAACGAGAGCTGCGGGATCATCTGCTTGGTGATCCGCTCGGCCATGTCGTCGGAAATGACGTAGGTGGCGACGAGCTTCTTTGCCTCATCGGGCCGATTGGCGTCGAGCAGCTGAATGACCGACTCGATCGGCTCGAACTGAATGAGATCCCCGTAGCGCATGCGTTTTCCCCTTTACCCCACCATTTCAATTTCGAACGGGACCAGACCATCGAGGCCGTAGTCCTGATATTCCGGATGCCCCATTTCCGCATAGATCAGGCGGCTATCACGTAGCTCTCCTGGCCACACCGCCACGACACGCCGGGCATGGGCGTGGCGCTTGAGCAGATCCAGCGGATCGAGCTTGAGCGACTGATCGAACAGCAGCTCGATGTTGTCGAGCAGAAGCAGATCGCCACTCGCGTGCTCATCGGCCAGCTCCCGCATGGCAACGTTGGCCTGGAGCGCCCGCTGCCGCTGCGGCAGCGCCGCGAGGCGCCTTCCCAGCGCGGCTCCGACATTCATTACCTTCGCACCGCGCCGATTGGCCAGCTCGGCGATGAGTACGGTCTTGCCGCACCCAGGGCGCCCAACAAGCAGGATCAACTTGCTGTGCAGGGCCGCGATTTCGTCTACCAGACGGTCCAGACGTGTGAGCATCCTGCGGCCCTTCAACCATTCTCGCCACGAGATCCGCCGGAACCTTCTTCGCCCTGGGCTTCCGCCGTCTGCCTCTTGATCCACAGGTCGATTTCCTGCCGCCGGAATCGCCACGTGCCACCGACTTTGAATGCGGGGATCTTCTTAGCCGCCGCCAAGCGATAGACCGTGCGCTTGCCCACCTTGAGGTAGGCCGCCACTTCATCCAGGGTGAATATCTCTCCAGTGTCGTCTTTCATCGCTTCCTCACCCGGTATCGGGACAGCGGCCGGTGATGATGGTAATCTTGGCAAGGATACGGCAAAATTGTGCATCTTTGAACAGCCAAGTGGCAGGAGGGGGGATGATCGACCCGGCAAGCCAGGCCCAGCTGAAGGAGGCCATCGCGGACTGCATCGGCACCGACCAAGGGGTGCTGGACGCGCTGCGGGAAGAGATCCGCCTTCTGAAAAGTGCCACGCGCCGCATCCAGCCGCGGGCCACGACATCGATCTCCCTGGTCGGTACCGATGGCGGCAACAACCAGCTTCAGTTCGACCCATTCCTGATCCAGCTGGTCCGGGTGGTGGACAGCAGCAACAACGAATACTGCCTGGAGGCCGTCTCGCCCACGACCCCGGTCCAGAAGCTGAACGAGCGTCAGTTCGCTGCGGACGGATCGGCTCGGACCGCACTGGGCGAGATGATGGCTTTTCTGGGCGTGGAAAGCTTGCAGGCACTCTCCCACATGATTCGACCAACCGATAAGGGGAAGCCGGTTTCCCCCAGCTGGGTACAGGTCTACCGGGAGCTGGTCGAGTGGGCCATTTTGTTCGCCATCCTCAAGAAGGACTTTGGCACCGACACCTTGATCGTCTGCGACGGTCTGTTGCGCAGCAAGGTCTTCGCCAAGGACCTGTTCCAGCGACTGCTCCAGGGCATGAAGGAGCGCATCGATGCGCACTGGAGCAAGAGCCGGCGCCGGGTGTACCTGGCTGGCGTGGCCAAGCACAGCAAGGTGCTTTCACGGTATCGCCTCGCCATGGCCCTGGAAGGCATTCTTCAGACCGACTACCCGGCCTACGTGGAAGTGCCGCGCGAGGTCGAAGAACAGGCCTACGTCTGGTCGGAATTCGCGCGAGGCGATGACCGCGCCGGTGAGGGCGGAGAGATCAACAAGTTCGTCGGCGGCAAGATGTTCCTGGTGAAGTTTGGGTCACACCGACGCGACCCCGTGTGGCCGGTCGACATCTTTGTGCCCCAAGTCGGAGAGTGCCAGATCATCCTCGGCTCGATGCTCGCTGACGCGATCAACGGCTTCCCGGTGCCGCACTATCCGCGTTGCCTGCAAAAGGCACATGAAAACGCGGCCCTGGTCGATTTCGACTTCGACATCTTGCAGGACTTCATCTACGAAGGTGTGCGATCTAGTCTCGGTGGTGACGCGGGGACCTTGGACGCATTTCAGCTGCAGGACGCTGACCCAGCGCAACGCCGGTACGGATAAGGGGTGAACAACATGGCAGAAATTCAACTCTTCCCCAGGGAACAGGTCGTCGGCATCTTCCGGGGCTTCCAGCAAGGAGGCATGGAGTTCCACGCCGACCTGGTGTTGCCGTACCGGAACGAGTTCCAGAACATCCCGATGCACGGGCAGTTCCTCCTTGTCCAATTGGAGACGCCCGATGAAGCGGTTTTGGGGCGCATCGCCTCCTTCTCCTCGGAGGGCAAGCTGTCCTTCGGTTCTGGCGAGGAATTCAATATCCGCGCAGTCCGCGAAGAACGTCCAATTCCCGAAGACCTGCGCGAGCAATACCTTAAGTACCGGGTCAACATTCGCGTGCTGGGAGTGCTGCGAAAAAATGGCAAGGGGCTGACTTTCGTCCCCTCGCATCGCCGGCTTCCTCATGTTGGCAGCAAGGTGGCCTTTCCGAGCGATGAAGTGCTGCGCGAGATCGCCGGGCACAACATCGACGGCGCGCCCATCGGCCATTTGGCCTTCGGCGAGTACATCTACGCCGCGGGCAGCAAGTCATTCCAGTCGCAGGAATGGATGCAGGTGGTCGACCCGGAGGTGCTGGTCCGCTTCCCGATCGAGTCGCTGGTGTCTCGCCGCAGCTTCGTCTTTGCCCGAGCAGGCTTCGGCAAATCCAATCTCAACAAGCTGCTCTTCTCGAAGCTCTACGAGACCACGCCCTTCGTCACCAAGCGCGCCGGGAAGCAAGTCCCCGTGGGCACGGTGATCTTCGACCCGGATGGCGAGTATTTCTGGCCCGACGACAAGGGCCGTCCGGGGCTGTGCGATGTCCCCGCTCTGGAGGACAAGGTTGTCGTCTTCACCGACAGGAAAAATCCGAGTCCTTTCTACCAGTCGTTCGTGGCTGGTGGCATCAAACTGGATATTCGCCGTTTACGTCCAGGCGACGTGATTTCGATCGCACTCGGACCGGAACGTCAGGAGCAGCAGAACGTTCGCAAGCTGCGCGGGCTTCCGCAAGACCGGTGGGAATCGTTGGTCAACCTGATCGACGCCAACGGCAATACCACGCCGCTTGACGACATCTGCGCACTGCTTGACCTTGATCCCCAGCGGCAGGAGGCCGAGGCTCTGGCTGCCCGAGGCAACATGACAGCGATCGTGAAGATGCTGCACGACAAGAGCAGCCAACTCATGGACATGCTGGTTCACGCGCTGTCCGAGGGGAAGTTGTGTGTCATCGACGTTTCCCAGATGCGTGGTGGGCAGTCGTTGGTGCTCTCGGGGCTGATACTGCGCCGGATCTTCGACCGCAACCAGCAGGAATTCACCGCAGCCGATCCAAAGACGATCCCGACGATCGCCGTCGTCGAAGAAGCGCAGTCCGTGCTGAACGAGAATGCCCCTGCGGCTGAACCTTACGTCGCCTGGGTGAAAGAAGGTCGCAAGTACGATCTGGGTGCGCTGTTGATTACCCAGCAGCCGGGCAGCATTCCTGTCGAGATCCTCAGCCAGGGCGACAACTGGTTCATTTTCCACCTACTGTCGGCGACGGATCTCACGTCGCTGAAGCGAGCCAACGCTCATTTCAGTGACGACTTGCTGAGTTCACTGCTCAACGAACCTATCCCGGGCCAGGGTGTGTTCTGGAGTTCGGTGGGAGGTAAGCCTTATCCGGTCAGTCTTCGCGCCCTGTCCTTCGAGAAGATGTTCTCGATGCGCGATCATGACTACAACCAGCCGGCGGGCAACACCTATGCCCAAACCCTGCGCAGCACCTTCTCGGGGATGAGGAAGATCGCAACGACGGTCCGCGCTCCCGAAGCCGAGGGCGCAGGCGCTCTGTTTCCGGCAGAGGCCGAAGTCGAAGACGCCGAGCCGGTAGACGTCATGGCAAACATCGAGCAGCGGGCTATCGACGCCTTGCGGACCGATGCCAAGCTGATGGCAAAGATCGAGTCGTCGGAAGGGGCTGCCTGGGGATCGCTCAAAGCGTTTTTCCTCGATCATTTGCCAGCTCATTTGGACGATAGAGATACCTTGGCCTTTCGGCTTGTGAAAAAGGCGCTTGTCAATTTCTACGGCCCTCAAGACCATGGGTGGGAGCAATACCGCCATCCGACCCGCAACACTGCCTACGTCAGGAAGAGGAGCTAGGCAGTGTCCAGCGCACAAACGGCCCTGAACGGAATTTGCCCCTACTTCACGATGTTCCCGCTCGATTTTCCGCTCAACATACTGCAGCGGAGAGCGCGAGCGGGTGATGTCGTGCTTGATCCTTTCTGCGGCCGGGGAACTACCAATTTCGCTGCACGACTTGTCGGCCTCCGTTCTTTGGGAGTGGATTCCAGTCCGGTTGCTGCAGCCATTACGGCCTCCAAGCTCGCGACGGCTACCGTTGATGACATCCTTGCCGAAGCGCGCAGGATTCTGACCGAAGGCAAGCCGCGCCACATTCCGGCCAGCGAGTTCTGGCAATGGGCGTTTCATCCGAACGTGCTGGACGCACTGTGCCGATTTCGGGAGGCATTTCTGGAGGAATGCACCACGGACGCCCGCATCGCGCTCCGCGGCATTGTTCTGGGTGCGCTGCATGGCCCGAAGCAGAAGACCTTCCCGAGCTACTTCTCCAACCAATGCCCTCGCACCTACGCCCCTAAGCCTGCCTATGCGACACGCTTCTGGCAGGGGCGAGGGCTTGTGCCTGAGCCTATCGACGTCTTGGCCGTGATCGAACGGCGGGCGAAACGCTACTACGGAACATCCTCCGACATCACGGGCGCCGTGCGATTGGCAGACAGCCGAGAGGCCGAGGCGCTCCAGCCGGAAACACCGGACACCCGATTCGACTGGGTGATCACCTCGCCGCCGTACTACGGCATGCGGACCTACATTCCTGATCAGTGGCTGCGCAACTGGTTCGTGGGTGGCCCCGACGCTGTCGACTACAGCAATCGCGCCCAGGTCGTTCATTCAAGCCCTGAGGACTTCGCGGGGGATCTGCGTCAGGTATGGCGCAATGCGGAGGAGGTGTGTGCCGAAGATGCCAAAATGGTCATCCGATTCGGCGGCATCACGGACAGGCGCGCCGACCCGCTGGATCTCATCAAGAGTTCTCTCAGTGACAGCGGCTGGCGCATCACCACCATCAGGGAGGCTGGGTCTGCCACAGAGGGCAAGCGCCAGGCAGATGCCTTCCTGCGCACAAAGTCCAAGCCGTTGGTCGAGTACGACGTTTGGGCGACCAGACAGTAGCCCGGAGGCGTTGGGTAGATTGCGAGCGCCAGGCACTGGAAGCGGGACGCTGAATCAACTGGCGGCCGATGCCCGGGGCTCTCTCGGGCGTTCACGTTCGGTTGAGGCTGGGACAGATCGCTCACACCTGGCTTTCGGGCTGATCAGCAGAGTTTGCAAAGGCACGGGCGAAATTAGCGAAATCAGCGAAATTAGTGCCGGGACAATCACTTGCGGCCGATCCGCTCCGGCGAAATCAGCGAAAGATTCCCCCGTCTTCCGCTACACCGTTGCCAGCCGGTACACCCGCAGCGGCGCGCCCGGCGCACCATCGGCACGCTCGCCCCACTGGACGCTGACCTTGGGCGGCGTGGCCGACAGGAGATGTTCCAGACAGGCGTCGAGCCGAACCTTCGACACCTTGCCACGGAAGCATTCGGCGCTGATCTGGCTGCGCGTGGCCTGGCCACGCTCGCGGAGGAAAGCCAGCACGCGGTTCGACAGTTCCAGCACCTGCGCCAGCTTCGCCTCCTCGGCGGCGCTGACGAACACGAAGCGGACGGAAGCCGTGGCGTGGCGAATCCACGCCATCGCCGCGTCGATGTGCTGGGCATCGATCCGGGTTTGCAGATCAGTCAGCGCCATCAGCATCGCCAGCCGTAGCAGCATCGGGGCGCGGCGCTCCAGCAACGCGCCGACTGCTCCGTCGCCGAAATCGTCGTTCAGTTCGCCCCGGTAGAGCTGGGCGTAGCGCCATTGCGCCTGCAGCGAGAGCTCCATCCGCAGGTAGTCGCGCTGGTCGTGCCGATTGGCACGAACGAAGGCCAACACCTCGAGCGTCCTGCGCGCCAGATGCTCCACCACCG
>WBZO01002205.1_pt1 | contig 26257 bp, 21 predicted proteins | sample 5204261 | NCBI WGS metagenome assembly WBZO01 (sample SAMN12412400, study PRJNA552823) | activated sludge metagenome | isolation source: activated sludge from anammox sidestream of wastewater treatment plant... | place: USA: North Carolina | collected 2017-09
GGGGGGGGGGGACTGCCCCTCCCGCCCACGAGCCCGTGCTATCCTGAATATATGAGCAGCTGTTCAGGTGTTCAGGATCTGTCCGCCGAGCTCTTTGACGGCGTCACCGTTGCCGGTCTCGTCGACACCTTCAAGGTTCTCGGCGACGCGACCCGCGTCCGTATTCTCGATGTCGTCTCGCGGCGGGAACTCTGCGTGGGCGACATCGCAGACCTGCTCGGCCTCAGTGAGTCGGCCGTCTCGCACCAGCTCCGCCTGCTCCGCACCGCTCGCCTCGTGCGGCAGCGCCGAGCCGGCCAGCAGATCTTCTACGCGCTGGCCGACCAGCATGTGATCAAGCTCTTCGCGCAGGCGCGCGAGCACGTCCAGGAGCGGTGACCATGGCGGCCACCTGCACGGTGTGCGTGGTGCACGCCGAATCCACGTTCCGCGGCGAAGGCATGGACTGCCGGGAGGAAGTCGCCCTCCTGGAGCGACGGTTCCGGAACCTCCAGGGGCTCGAGGGATTCCACGCCGACCTCATGGGGCAGCGCATCCACGTCAAGTACGACGCCTCGAAGCTCTCGCCCGGCGCCATCGCTGGGGCCGTGGCCGACACCGGCATGCGCGCCTGGCTCGAGCACGAAGAGCCGGTCTCGACCGCAGACCGCGCCAACCGCGCCCGCATGGCGTGGCTCGCCGCCTCGGCCGCCTGGTACGCGGGCGCGCTCATCTTCGCCTACGCCGGGTCCCCCGGCTGGTACGCCAATGCCGCGTACGCGGCCTCGCTGCTCTGCGCCGTGCCCCTGGTCGGGCGCAAGGCCTGGCTGGCCGTCCGCCAGGTGTCACTCGACATTCACCTCCTCATGCTGCTGGCCGCCGCCGGTGCCATCCTGATCGGGGAATGGGCCGAGGCTGCTGCCGTCGTCTTCCTCTTCGCCGTGGCCCAGATGCTCGAGGCGTACACGGTGCAGCGGGCGCGCACCGCTGTTCGCGCGCTGATCGACCTGGCCCCGCCCGACGTCCTGGTGCGCGAGGGCGCACACGAACGGCGCGTCCCACTCGACCAGGTCACCCCCGGCGCCATTGTCGTGGTCAAGCCGGGCGAGAAGCTCGCCCTCGATGGTGTCGTCGTCGAAGGGCGCAGCGCCCTGAACCAGGCGCCGATCACCGGCGAGTCGCTGCCGGTCGACAAGGCCGCCGGTGACGAGGTGTTCGCGGGCAGCATCAATGGACACGGCGCACTCGAGGTGCGCGTCACGCGGCACCGCCGCGACACGCGGCTCTCGCGGATCATCCACCTCGTCGAGCAGGCGCAGGCACAGCGGGCGCCGTCACAGACCTTCATCGAGCGCTTCTCCCGGGGCTACACCCCGGTGGTGATCGGGCTTGCGGTCTGGCTGTCGGTGATGGGGCCGGCCTTCATGGGGGGTGAGCCCCGCACGTGGTTCTACCGTTCCCTCGTGCTGCTCGTGGTGTCGTGCCCGTGTGCCCTCGTCATCTCCACCCCCGTCTCGATTGTGGCTGCCCTCGCGGCTGCTGCCCGGCGCGGCGTGCTCATCAAGGGGGGCGCACACCTCGAGAAGGCGGCCGAGATCCGGTGTGTCGCCTTCGACAAGACCGGTACCCTGACGCGCGGCACTCCAGACGTGGTGGACGTGGTACCGCTGAACGGCGCCACCCCAGAGACGGTGCTGGCACTGGCCGCTGCCGTGGAGCGTCGATCGGAGCATCCGATCGCCGCGGCGATCCTGGCGTGTGCCCGGGAACGCAGCGTGCACATCGACCCCGCCACCAGCGTGATGGCCGTGGCAGGCCGCGGCGCGGAAGGCACGGTCGGCGCCGATCGCGTCGTCGTCGGAAACCGGCGCTTCTTCGACGACCGGTCGATCCCATACGGTGAGCTCGTCGCGAGAATCGATCAGCTGGCCGCCGCCGGGCAGACCGCGGTGCTCGTCGCGCGCAGCGGTGTCGCCGCCGGCCTGATTGCCGTGGCCGACCAGCCACGGCCGCAGAGCCGCGATGTCGTGCGCATGCTGAAGGAGCAGGGTATCGAGTCGGTGGTGATGCTCACCGGCGACTCGAACGGGACGGCTTCGGCGGTGGCCCACGAACTCGGCGTGGACGCCTACCGGGCCGAGCTGATGCCCGAGGACAAGGTGACCGCGGTGACCGAACTGCGCGAGCGGTACGGTGTGGTGGCCATGGTGGGAGACGGGATCAACGACGCCCCTGCGCTCGCGTCGGCGGACGTGGGCATCGCGATGGGCGCCGCGGGCAGCGAGGCCGCACTCGAGACTGCCGACGTGGCCCTCATGTCCGACGAACTGATGAAGCTGCCCTACACGGTGCGGTTGAGCCGGGCTGCGGTGGGGAACATCCGCCTGAACCTCGCCATCGCCCTGGGGCTCAAGTTCGCCTTCGTGGGAGCGGCCGTGTTCGGCGTCGCCACGCTCTGGATGGCCGTCCTCGCCGACACCGGCGCATCGGTCATCGTCGTGGCCAACGCATTGCGGCTGCTCGACCGCCGCTAGGGGGCGAGCGTCGACACCCAGACCCTGGCGACACGCAGGCCGTCGAGCGCAATGACCTTCATGCGCCGGCCCTCGACCTCGATCGTGTCGCCCAGCCGTGCCCGGCGGCCGATCCGCCCGAGCATGTAGCCGCCCAGCGTCGTGTAGGTGCCCTCGTCGATCTTCAGGCCGAACTGCTCGTTCACGTCGGTGATGAGTGCGAGGCCATCCACGTCGGCCGATCCATCGGCATGCACCTCGGTGCGCCCCGCGCCGGTCGCGCCGACGATGCGCTCCATCAGCCACTCGAAGGTGACCAGCCCCGCCGTGCCTCCATACTCGTCGATGACGATGGCTTCACGGACGCCCTTCTGCAGCAGGGAGGCGAGCAGGTCGTCGGCGGCCATCGTCTCCGGGACATTCAACAGCTCGCGCGCAAGTGCGCCAGCCGTGAGGTCTGCGCGACCGTCGGCCATGGCACGGACCACGTCGATGGCGTGCAGGATGCCGACCACGTTGTCGAGGTCGTCGCGGAAGACCGGCACCGTGGGAAACCCCGCGCGCGACACCTCACGGAGCAGTTCCGGTCCGGACAGCCCGGCCTCCACAGCCACGATCTCCGTGCGCGGCACCATCACCTGCCCGGCGGTGAGGTCGGCGAAGTCGAAGACGCGGTGGAGCATCTGCTCCTCCTGTTCCTCGAGTACGCCAGCCTCCTGGCTCGCGGTGACCAGCATCTTCAGCTCCTCTTCGGAGTGCACCATCGAGTGCCCCTCTGCGCCGCGCAGCCCGATCGAGCGCACCACGGCGCGCCCCATGCCGTTCAGCAGCCGGATGAACGGCCAGAAGCCCCGCATGAACAGTTCGGTCGGCTTCACCACGGCGAGGGCAGTGGCCTCCGAGCGCTCGAGGGCGATCGTCTTCGGGGCCAGTTCCCCGAGGGTGATGTGCAGGGCGGTGACCAGGGCAAACGCGATCGCGACCGAGATGCTGTGCGCGGTGGCGTCGGCGACGCCGGTGGGGAGGAACCGCACGGCCGGCAGTACCAGCTCGGCGAGGGCCGGCTCACCGATCCAGCCGAGGCCGATGCTGGCCATCGTGATGCCGAGCTGCGTCGCGGCGATGTAGCTGTCGGGGTCGCTGATGGCGCGCCGCACGGCCCGGGCTCCCGAGTGGCCTTCGGCGATCAGCTGGTCGATGCGGGTCTTGCGTACCGTGACGATCGCGAACTCCGCGGCGACGAAGAAGCCGTTCGCGAAGACCAGCGCGAGTACGCCGGCCAACCGCCAGAGGACGTCCGAGAGCGAGTGCTCCATGTACACATTCTAGGTCTGGCCTCGGCCAGCCCTGCCGTGCCGTCACGCCGGCCGGGGGCCGACCCTGCCGTCGCGATCCGCGCGGTTCCTGTCCGAGTGACCCATTCCGGGTCAGGCGCCATCGGCCGCAACGCAGGTATCCTAGCTCGGCCGACCGGGACACCGCGTCGCGCTCCGTTTGGTTCTGGAGGCCGATTGCCATGCTGAGCCGCCGCCTGGTGCTGTTTGCCGGCGCCGCATTCTTTCCGCTTGCGGCCGTCCTGGCGCACCAGCTGTATCAGGACAGGCAGGACTCCGTGGTCGCCGCGCGTGACTCCCTGCTTCGCGCCACGCGTCTCGTCTCGGCACGCCACAGGCAGCTCATCGAGCGCACGGAGGCGATTGCCGCGGTGCTGGCAGCCCTCCCGGTGGTGCGGCGCGGTGACGTGCCGCTGGTGAACGGTGTGTTTGCCGAGGTGGTACGTCAATTTCCCGAGTACCCCAACGTCCGGCTGAGCAGCCTCGATGGCCGCATGCTGGCGAGTGCGCTGCCAGGTGAACCCGCCACCAGCAACGCGAAGCGGGACTGGTTCGAAGAGGTGATCCGGACCTCGAGCTACGCCATGAGCGGCTACTTCATGGGCGTGACCACGGGCCGGCCCGTGGTCGTCCTCGGCTATCCGGTCTTCGGCGACGACCACCGACTGGCGTCGGTGCTCTCCGTCACGATCGACCTGCATGGCCTCGCCGAGGCCTCGGAGCACAGCCTGCCACGCGGCGCGCGGGTCACGGTGATCGGCCGGAGCGGCACGGTGCTGGCGTCCAGCGTGGAGGGCGGGCGTGACAGCTCTCCACCCGTGCACCCCGAACTGCTCCGGGCCGTGCGAACCGGTGCTCCCGAAGGAATCCTGGAAACGGGCGACTCGGGCCGCCCGTGGATCACTGGCTTCGTGTCGTTGCCGGTGGGGGCGGGTTCGGAAGGCATGTCCGTCGCCCTTGCGGTCCCCCGCGACGAACTGCTCGCCCCGGTGAGCCGCGGCATCGTATTCAGCAGCGCCGGTGCCACGCTTGCGGTGGCGCTGCTCTTCACGTTCGTTGCCGCTGGTGGCCGCCGCCTGTTCGTGTCGCCCGTCCGCGCGCTCGAGGACGTGATGTCCAGGCTTGCGGGTGGGGACCTGCACGCGCGTCCCGATGAGTCGCTCCTGAGGGACACCAGTGAGTTCGGCCGGCTCGCCCGCTCGCTCCACAGCGTGGGTGCGCAGTTCCAGGCGCGCGAGGTGACGCAGGCGGCCGAGCGCGAGCGCCTGCGCGCCATCTTCGACGCGTTCTTTGGCTTCGCGACCCTGCTCTCACCCGACGGGCTGATACAGGAAATCAATGCGGCCCCGCCCGGCTCGGCGACCCTCGCGCGTGACCAGCTCCTGGGCGGGCCCTTCACGGAGGCCGGTGCCTTGCCGCCTGAGATGTCGGCAGCCGTCAACGGCATGATCGGGCGCGCGGCCGCTGGCGAGGCGGTCCGCGCGGAGATTGGCCCGGTTCACGGCAGCGGGCGGCACCGATGGCTGTCGGTGCAGTTCTCGCCGATCCGGGATGGCAGCGGGCGGACCGTCAACGTCGTGGGCTTCGGCATCGACATCACGGAGCGCCGGGAGGCCGAGGACGCCCTCCGCCTGCGTGAGCGCGAACTGGCGGCGATCTACGAGAACAGCCCGCACACCCTCTTCTACCTCGAGGTCGTGCAGGGCGAGCGGTTCCGTGTGCTGTCGGTCAATGCCGCGTTCCTGCGCGCGACCGGGCTGACGTCAGAACAGGTCATCGGCCGCTTCCTCGAAGACGTGGTCCCGGCCCATTCCGTGGACGAAGCGCTCGAACGCTATCGCTCCGCCATCCGGCTGCGGCGGATCGAGCAGTGGGAAGAGGTGTCGGACCATCCCACGGGTCGAAAAGTCGGCCTCGTATCGATAGCCCCCGTGTTCGACCGGGTCGGCGTGTGCACCCACCTGATTGGCAGCGTCTACGACAACACGGCGTTCCGGGCGTCCCAGGATGCGCTGCGCGCCAGCGAGGAACGCCTGCGTCTCGCGCTAAGAGCGGCGCGCCAGGGCTTCTACGACCTGGATCTTCGAACTGGTGACGCCCAGGTCAACGATGACTACGCACTGATGCTCGGGCATGACCCCGCCAGCTTCTCCGAAACCAACGCACGCTGGATGGAGCGCCTGCATCCCGACGACCACGGGCGTGTGATCGCCCAACTGCAGGCCTACCTCACGGGACGGTCATCGTCCTACGAAGTCGAGTTCCGGCAGCGCACGGCGTCCGGGGGGTGGAAGTGGATCCTGTCCGTCGGGGCCATCGCTGCGAGAGGAGCCGACGGAACGCCGACCCGCCTCATCGGTACGCACCTGGACATCACCGCGAGGGTCGATGCCGAACAGGCACTGCGGCAGAGCGAGTCGCGCCTGCGTGAGGCACAGCGCCTGGCGCAGGTGGGCAACTGGGAACTGGACCTCATGACCGGCCAACTGCACTGGTCCGATGAGCTGTTCCGGATCTTCGAAGTGGACCGGTCGTCGTTCAAGGCCTCCTACGAGGCTTTCCTCGACGCCGTGCATCCGGCCGATCGCGCGCGCGTGGACGAGAGCTACATGGCGTCGGTCCGCGACGGCAGGCCCTACCGGCTGACGCACAGGCTGCTGATGCCGGGCGGCCGCGTGAAGTACATCGAAGAGCAGGGTGAGACGGAGTTCAGTCCCACCGGCCGGCCGATCCGGTCGCGCGGGACGGCGCAGGACGTCACGGATCGCATGCGGGTCGAAGAGGCCCTGCGCCTCAGTGAAGCCAACCTGCGGCGGGCGGAGAGCCTCGCCCGCCTCGGGCACTTCGAGTTCGACTTCACGGGCGACAGACCGGTGTGGTCCGAAGGCCTGAGGAGGCTGTGCGGCCATGCGGACGGGGAGGTGCCAGGCGGCGGGTTCTTCGAGCTGGCGCACCCGGACGATCGTGACCGCGTCGTCACTGCCATGCGCCAGGCGCTTGCGCTCGGCCACTCGTGCGAGTGCGACTTCCGCCTGGTCCGGCGGGACGGCGTCACCCTGCACGTGCGGGCGCGGGGCGAGCCCGTCGCCGAGGCGTCGACCGGACGGCTGCGGTTCTTCGGCGCGATGCTGGACATCTCCGGCATGAAGCGCGCCGAGCAGCGCCTGACCGAGTTGAATGCGACCCTCGAGCAGCGCGTCGTCGAGCGGACGCTGGAACTGGAGGCCACCAACCGGGAGCTGGAATCGTTCAGCTATTCGGTCTCGCACGACCTGCGTGCTCCGCTGCGGTCGATCGACGGATTCAGCCTCGCGCTCCTCCAGGACGAGTCGGCCCGGCTGTCGGAGCGTGGGCGCAGCGACCTGCAGCGCATCCGCGGAGCCGCGCAGCGCATGGGCGAACTGGTCGATGCGCTGCTGCGCCTCTCCAGGCTGCTGCGCGAGCCGATGGATCTCGAGGCGGTGGATGTCTCCGCACTGGTGCGCGACGTGGTGGTGGCCCTGGACGAGTCGGCACCCGGTCTGGGCGGCCGCATCAGCGTGGCCGAGGGCCTCGTCGTTCGTGGAGATCGGCGGCTCCTCAGGGCCGTCTTCAGCAACCTGATCGAGAACGCCGTGAAGTTCAGCGCGCACGTACCCGATCCACGCGTGGAGGTCCGCGCCGAGGGCTCCGACGGTCAGCCCGTGATCGTCGTCCGGGACAACGGTGCCGGGTTCGACATGGCCTACGCCGACAAACTCTTCGCGCCATTCGAACGCCTTCACCCGCCTGGGCAGTTCCCAGGCAGCGGCATCGGGCTCACGACGGTGCATCGCATCGTGTCACGCCACGGCGGCCGTGTCTGGGCCCGCAGCCAGCCCGGGCATGGGGCCTCGTTCTTCCTGCAGCTGGCACGCCCATGAGACGGCACATGTCCCACCGTTCGATCCTGATCATCGACGACAACGCAGACGACACGGAGCTGACCCGCCGTGCGCTGCACCTCAGCTTTGCGGCGGCCGAGATCATGGTGATGGACGATGCCGTGCAGGCGCTGGCATGGCTGACCGGAGCCGAACCGCCCGAACCGCTTCCTGCGCTCGTGCTGCTGGACATCAAGATGCCGCGCATGGACGGTGTCGAGGTCGTTCGCCGTCTCCGCGCCCACCCGCAGACCTGCCTGCTTCCGGTGGTGCTCCTGACGTCCTCAGTGGAGGAGCGCGACATCATGGCGGGCTACGCAGCAGGCGCCAACGCCTACGTTCGGAAGCCGATCACGTCGGAGCGGTTCACTGATGCGATACGGGCCGTCGCCACGTTCTGGCTCGGGCACAACGAACTGCCCACGGGCGCTCCCCCGAGGGACCGGTGAGCGTACCCCTGCGGCTCCTGCTGGTCGAGGACAACGCGGATGACGCCGAACTCGTCACCCGTGGCCTCCGCAAAGCCGGGCTCGACGTCCTGATCCACAGGGTCGACACCGCGGCCGAGTTCGCCGGCTGCCTCGACCAGGGGACCTGGGACATCGTCATCTGCGATCACGTCGTGCCCGGATTCGGCTCTGCGCGGGCGCTCGGCATGCTTCGCGCACGGGATGCCGATCTCCCGTTCATCGTCGTGTCTGGCCGGATGGGCGAAGAGGCGGCGGTCGAGGCGCTCACCGCCGGCGCTGACGACTACGTGATGAAGGATCGCCTCGGGCGCCTCCCGGCGGCCGTGACCCGTGCGATCGCGCACCGTGCCCTGCTGCAGCAGCAGCGTCAGCACGCGGAGGCCGTCCAGCGCTCCCGGACGATGGAGGCGCTCGGCACGCTGGCAGCAGGCATTGCGCATGACGTCAACAACATCCTCACTGCGGTCCTCGTGAACGCTCGGCTCGCAGGGGAACAGGACGACGTGAGCCTGGCTCGTGCCCACCTCGAGCAGGTCTGCCTGGCCGCGGAGCGCGGACGGGAACTGGTCACGCGCACGCTGGCGTTCGGCCGGCCTCAGGGCGGCGATCGTGCGCCCGTCCGGCTGGCCGACGTGGTCGGGGAGGTTGCCGCACTGCTGCGGCCCGGCCTGCCCCCGACCGTCGTGCTGCGGACGGAAACGCCGTCCGACGGATCCTGTGTGGTGGCTGATCGCGCGCAGATGTTCCAGGTGGTGATGAACCTCGCGAGCAACGCGGTTCAGGCGATCGAGTCCGGAACCGGAAGCGTGACCCTGGCGCTGAGCGAGGTGACGTTGACCGGGGCACACGCCGCGGCGGGATTACCGCCGGGACGTTATGTACGGCTGACGGTCGCGGACACGGGCACGGGCATGACTGCGGCCACGGCCGCGCGTGTCTTCGAACCGTTCTTCACGACCCGGGCCATGGGGCAGGGCACCGGCCTTGGTCTGTCCACCGTCCATCAGCTCGTCTGCCAGCACGGGGGCACGGTGACGGTCGAGAGCGAGCCGGGTCGCGGTGCGACGTTCCGCGTGTTCCTGCCGGCGGGCCCGCTGGTGCTCCGGCCCGACGTGGTGACCGAACCGGCGGCGGCAGGCGACATCCCCGGTGGTTCCGGACACATCCTGTACGTCGAGGACGAGGTGCTCGTCGCGCTGGCGACCACCCGTTATCTGCGGAGCCTTGGGTACCAGGTGACCGACGTGCCCTCGGGCGGCGCCGCGATCGACCGAGTCCTGACCGGGCAGGAACCCTACGACATGCTGCTCACGGACCAGCACCTGCCGGAGATGAGCGGCCTCGAACTCGCGCGGAGGATGGCCAGCCTTCGGCCCGGCCTGCCGGTCCTCGTCGCGTCGGGGCTGCACCCGGGTGAGCAGCAGCTTGCCGAGGCCAACGTGCGGCACTGGCTGGCAAAGCCCTACACCGACAGGGCGCTCGCCCGCGCCGTCGCGCGCACGCTCGCCACCCGTGACGATCCCGCCGCAGGGGCGTGATCGTTCAGCCCTTGCGATTCGAAAAGAAGTGCGCGTCGACGAAGGTGTCGATCTGCGTCTGGGCCTGCACGTCGACCACCTCGAACTGGATGCCCATCCCCACGCGGCGGTGGCTCCACGCGACCCGGCCGTCGGCCTCGGTGTCGGTGGCGGCGCCTGGCAACCTGAACCGGACCTTCACGCGGGTCCCGGCATCGAGCGGGCTCGTCGTGCGGATCGCCAGGCCGCCGTGGCTCACGTTCAGCGTGAGGGCCGCGGCAATCGTGTTCCCGAAACGGTACTGCACCGGGATGCCGATGGCCATGCGCGGGCTGGTGCGCCGGTTGAAGTTGTCCGGAAACAGGTGCGGGGAGATCGACGGGACGATGTGCTGCGGTGCGCTGTACTCGTTGATGTACCCGGCGATGCGCATGCCCGCGAGTTCGCGGACCTCCTCGGCGCTGCCGATCGTGCCGCTGAACACCAGGATGGGCAGCTGCCCGTCCATGTCGAGCTTGCGCACGGCGCCGACGAGTCCGGTGCCGCTCGAGTCCGACAGGCGCAGGTCGAGCAGCAACAGGTCGACCCCGTCCAGTCCGGACCTCAGGTGGGCCAGCAGTTCCTGCGCGGTGCGGATCGTCACCACGCGATGGCCGGCCTGCTCGATGGCCGCCTTGAACCGGTCGCGCACGAACGCCGTATCGTCTGCGACGAGGACGGTCTTGGTCGTGCCGGCAAGGCTGGGCATCGGGTGAAAACGCGCGGGGCGTTCGGCTATACTTTTCTTCTTATCGCAAGCGCGTCCGGCGGATTCTGGCACGTTGCACCATGAATTGCCAACGACCGCTGCTCCTGACGAGGATTGTATGGCGACCTGCCCTGAGTGCGATGCGGAAGTCGAAGTTGATGAGACCGATGCCGATCTCGGCGATGAAGTGAGCTGTTCCGAGTGCGGCCAGACTCTCGTCGTGAGCAACACCGATCCGCTGGAACTCGACTTCGCACCCGAGGATGACGACGAGGAAGACGAAGACGACGAGGACCTCGAGGACGAGGACCTCGAGGACGAGGACGACGAGCTCGACGACGAGGACGAGGACGAGGACGACGGGGCGGACTGGGAAGAGGAATGATCGAGAAGGAGCGGGCCCTTCGGGAGACGCTCTCCTCCCTCGGGTCCGTCATCGTCGCCTACAGCGGCGGCGTGGACAGCGCGTACCTGGCCTGGGTGGCCAACGACATCCTCGGCGCACGCGCGGTCGCCATCACGGCCGACAGCCCCAGCTATCCTGAGCGCCATCGACGGATGGCGGTGCAGGTTGCGGGGCAGTTCGGCCTGCGTCACGAGATCATCCACACCAACGAGCTCGAGCGTCCCGAGTACCGCGCGAACCCAGCCAACCGCTGCTATTACTGCAAGCACGAGCTCTACACGCACCTGACGCGCATCGCCGCCGAGCGCGGCGCGGTCGTGGTCGACGGCAACAATGCCGACGATCGCGGGGACTACCGGCCCGGTCGACAGGCCGCGCGCGAGTTCGGCGTCCGCAGCCCGCTGGACGAATCGGGCCTGGGCAAGCAGGAGATTCGCGAGCTGGCGCGTCGGGCGGGGCTGCCCGTGTGGGACGAGCCGGCGTCCGCCTGCCTGTCGTCCCGCATTCCGTATCACTCGGAAGTGACCGACGGGAAGCTGCGGACCATCGAGCAGGCGGAGAACATCCTCCGTGCGCACGGCTTCCAGGTGTGTCGGGTGCGGCACCACGACGACCTGGCTCGCATCGAGCTGGGACGCCAGGAGCTGGCCCGTGCGCTGGAGCCGGCCACGAGCGCGCTGCTCGTGCGCGAACTGAAGGCCCTCGGCTACCGTTACGTCACGATCGACCTCCAGGGTTATCGCACAGGCAGCCTCAACGAAGGCCTGCTCCTCCGACCCGCGTGACCCGATCGCAGCGACTGACGGCTGGTGTGCTCGGCGCGCTGTTCATCGCGCTGCACCTCCCATTCCTCCCGCCGACGCTCGAGGATCTCGACTCGATCAACTTCGCGCTCGGCATCCGCGACTACGACATCTCCCAGCACCAGCCGCATCCCCCCGGGTATCCGCTGTACATCGGCGTGGCCAGGCTGCTGCACGCCGTCGGGCTGTCGGAGGTGCAGGCGCTCAGCCTGCCCGGCGTGATCGCGGGCGGACTGGCCCTGCTGGCCCTGATGCGGCTGTTCGCGGCGCTCGACCGTGACCGGGGCGAGAGCCCGTTCACGTGGCTCGCGGTGATCGTGGTGGCCGCCAGCCCGCTCTACTGGTTCACCGCGGCCCGGCCGCTGAGCGACGTCAGCGGCCTGGCGGCATCGGTTGGCGTGCAGGCGCTGGTCGTCACCGCGTCGGGTGTACCCGGGGTGGTCGTTGCCGCGTTCCTGGCCGCCTTCGCGGCCGGCATCCGTTCGCAGGTGGTGTGGCTCACGCTGCCGCTGCTGGTCCTCGCGGTGCTCCGGCTGCCAGCGGCCGAGCGTGCGCGCGGCACGGTGCGGGCGTTTGCGGCCTACGCTGCGGGCGGACTCGCGTGGTTCGTGCCGCTCGTCATCGTGTCGGGCGGGCCCGCGGCGTACCTGCGGGTCTTCTACAGCCAGGGGGCGGAAGACCTGAGCGGCGTGGCGATGCTCGCCACCACGCCGACCGTGCGGCAGGCGCTCCTCGCGATCGAGTACCACCTGCTCGGACCCTGGGGTGAGATAGCCGTGGCCGTGCCGGTGCTGCTGCTCGCGGCAGCCGGGCTCGTGGTGATGGGCCTCCGCGCGCGCGCCGCGCTCGTGACCCTGGTGGTGGCCTACGGCCCCTATCTCGCCTTCGACCTGCTCTTCCAGGAGACGATCACCACCCGTTACGCCCTGCCGCTCGTGGTCCCGATGGGCTACCTTGCGGTGCGCGGAGCTGCGTTGTTGCCGCGATCCGTGGCGGTGGTGGCCTCGCTCGGACTGATTGCGGGCAGCGCCTACGTCAGCGACCGGGCGATGTTCGGCTTCGCGTCGATGGATGCGCCCGCGTTCCGCATGCTGGCCGACATGGCCGCTGCCGCGCAGCCCGAGGGGGCTGTCGTGCCGACCACCCCTGTCCTCGCGATGCACCGCCGCGGCTACTTCGACCTGCGCCGGCCGTTCCAGTGGGTGGGCGACCGGCTGCCGCAGTTCTCCCAGCGCCTGGCGACGCCGCCCAAGCACGAATGGCTGGAAGTGGTGAAGTACTGGAATGCGGGCGGACGCGAGCCGGTCTGGTTCATCGCCGATCCGCCGCGCAGCGACCTGGCGCTCTTCAAGTACGCCGATCGCCCCGTCTTCTATCGGTGGCCCTTTGCGCCGACCGTCCTGCTCGGTGGCGCACGCCCGAACGAGATGGACTGGCACGTCATCCAGTCGCCAGACTGGTACCTCGGCGAGGGGTGGGCCATCACGCCCGAGACGGCCGGCACCGCACGCGAGGACCGGAAGGGGCCGGGTTACGGCCCCATCTCCGGGTGGGTGCGACGGCATGCGCAGCCTGTGACGTTGATGATCGGGGGCCGGAACCTTGCCGACGGCGGGCCGAACGCGACCCTGCACGTCGAGGTCGACGGACAGGCCGTGCTCGACGAGTCGGTCCCCCCGGGTTTCTTCCTGCGGATGATTCCGCTCCGCGACACCGCCGGCTCGGGCGACTACGCCACCGTCACCATTGCCTCCGACAACCCGCAGCTCGCCATCGAGCAGTTCGATGCCCAGCCCGCAGGTCGGGTCATCTACGGGTACGGCGAGGGATGGAACGAGCAGGAGTACAACCCGCGGACCGGTGCCCTGTGGCGCTGGGCGTCGGACCGCTCGGTGATCCGCGTGAGGGCGGAGGGGCACGGCCTGGCGCTGTCCCTCCGTGGTGAGATCGAGGAGGCGTCGGCGTCGACGGTGACCATCAGGGCCGGGGAGACGGTGGTGGCCACCGTCCCCGTGGAGCAGGCGTTCTCCACGACCGTGATGATCCCCGGCACGCAACTCACCGCCCCGGAGACCGTGCTCACCATCGAGAGCAGCCACTTCTACGTGCCGGCCGAGACCCAGTGGCGATCGCACGACCGGCGCAGGCTCGGGCTCAAGTTGTACGAGCTGACGCTGGCGCCGATCTCGTGAGGCTCGGATCAGAGATCCTCGGGCTGCAATCTGCGATCTCAGATCTGGATGCGGAGAGCTCAGGCCGGTTTGCGCGCGAGGCAGAGGAGCGAACTGCCGAACGGATTGTCGAGGCCCGCGCGGACCCAGCGGCTTTCCATCAGCAGAGCCGCTGTCAATAGGGTATTGACCGGAGCTGGAGGGACCGCGATCTCCTGATCGGCCTCCTGCTCGGCGGAAAGCCCGCGAAATCGCTGCACCGCCCTCGCGAGTGCCATGGGTGGGAAGAGCACGGCGTTCGTATACGTGATACGTTCAACGCGGAATCCTGCGCCCGACAGGAGGCTGGACAGGCTCCTTCGGCTGTACCGCCGGAGTTCGTGGCTGAGCACGGAGTGGTCGCCCCGCAGCATCTCCATGGCGGCGACGTTGACGATCAGCCACGCGCCCGGGCGGGCGACGCGGAACATCTCGCGTGCGGCCGCGGCCTCGACGGCGTCCGGCAGGGAATACAGAACATCGAAGGAAGTGACGATATCGAAGGAGGCGTCCCGGAAGGGGATGGCACCAATCGACGCGCGGGCGAGCCGCGTGCGACCGGACTGGCGGCCGAACGCGAGGCCGCTGGCTGTCAGGTCGAACCCGAAGGCTCGACCGTGGCGTCCGAGGAGATCGAGATTGTTGCCGGTGCCGCACCCGCAATCGAGCAGGCGCAATCCCTGACGGCCTGCGGCGGCACGTTCCAGCAGCGGACCCACGAACGCACGAAAGCCCCGAAACCAGAAATGGCGTTGTTCTGCGAGGGCCGTCGCACGCAGCAGATGGTCCATCGCAGGCATTGTAGTCTCAGGAACAATTGACACCCGCGCGTACGCTTTGTAAGCTGCGACTCTCCACCAGGAGTGTGACGATGACCCGGAAGCACGTTTGGATGACAGCACTGGCGCTGACCACGGTGATGACCGTGGGTGCGTGCGCCAAGAAGGTTCCGCCCCCGGCGCCAGCCCCGCCGCCACCACCGGCTGCTCCGGCACCGCCGCCACCGCCGCCACCACCGCCGCCACCGCCGCCGCCACCACCGCCGCGGCAGCTGACCGAGGACGAGATCTTCGCGCAGAAGTCGCTCGATCAGCTCAATGCCGAGCGTCCGCTCGGTGATGTGTTCTTCGATCTCGACGAATCGACGATTCGCGACGACGCGAGGGGCTCGCTCCAGCGCAACGCAGACTGGATGAAGCGCTGGACCAGCACCTCGATCACGGTCGAGGGGCACTGCGACTCGCGTGGCAGCTCCGAGTACAACCTGGCGCTGGGCACGCGGCGCGCCAACGCTGTCAAGGACTACCTGGTGAGCCTCGGCGTCTCGGCCAACCGCGTCACCGTGATCAGCAAGGGCAAGGAACAGCCCTTCTGCACCACGGAGGACGAGTCCTGCTGGTCGCAGAACCGTCGCGGTCACTTCATCATCACGGCGAAGTAGGCCAGGACGGCCGGGAGCCTGCAAAGGCACCGGTCGCTCCCATCACACAACAAAAGGCCGGTCGGGGAACTCCCCCGACCGGCCTTTTCATTTCCCGGCGGTCCTGGCGCTCCTGGCCGTCCCGGCCTAGCCCTTCCCGCACGCCTCCGCGATCGCCTGCGCGGCCGCGCGTGGATCCGGTGCGGCGATGATCGGGCGTCCCACCACGATGTAGCTCGCGCCAGCCGTGAGGGCGCCCGCCGCCGATGCCGTGCGGTTCTGGTCTCCCTTCGCATCCGAGGCACCGCGGATACCCGGTGTGACCACGGCAAAGCGCGGGTCGCATGCTTCCCGGATGAGGCCGATCTCCTGCGGGGAGGCGACCACACCGTCGAGTCCCGCTTCCTGCGCGAGCAGTGCCAGCCTCCGCACCTGATCCGGGATCGGCGTGGTGACGCCGGTCGCGGCGAGCCCTTCCTGGCTGAAGCTGGTGAGGACGGTGACGGCGATGACAAGGGGAGGGCCGGCCGACGCCTTCGTCGCTTCCTCGTCTGCAGCCTGCCTGGCGGCGCGCATCATCTCGAGGCCGCCACCGGCGTGCACGTTCACCATCCAGACCCCCAGCCGCGTCGCAGCGGCCACGGCGCCGGCCACCGTGTTCGGGATGTCATGGAACTTGAGGTCGAGGAAGACGCGGTCGCCCTTGCCGACCAGTTCCTGCACGAACGAGGGACCGTTGGCGGTGAACAGGCGGCTGCCGATCTTGAAGCCTCCCACCCAGCCGCGGAGCCGATCGGCCAGGTGCCTGGCCTCTTCGATGGTGTCGACGTCGAGCGCTACGAGAAGTTGATCCATCAGTGCCTGTCCATGTCGACCGAGCCGATCAGCTCGGCGACCGATGCGATGCCGTGCCGCTGCAGGTAGTCGGTGATGCCGTCGATCACCTTGTTCCACACCAGCGGGTCCACGAAGTTGGCGGTGCCCACCTGCACCGCGGTGGCGCCCGCGATGATGAACTCCAGCGCGTCACGCGCGTCCATGATGCCGCCCATGCCGACGACCGGGATGCGCACGGCCTGACGGCACTCGTACACCATGCGCACGGCGATCGGCCTGATGGCCGGCCCGCTGAGGCCGCCCATGCCGTTCGAGATCTTCGGGCGCCGGCTCTCCACGTCGATCGCCAGCGCCAGGAAGGTGTTCACCAGCGACACGGCATCGGCGCCGGCCTCTTCCGCCGACCGCGCGAAGGAGGCGGGATCCGTCACGTTGGGGGTGAGCTTGGGAATGATTGGCAGCGACGTCACCTTGCGGACGGCGCTCACCACGTCGTGCGTGCCGCCCAGGCTGCACCCGAACTGGATGCCCCCCTCCTTGATGTTCGGGCACGAGATGTTCAGCTCCAGCGCGTGCACCCCCTCGGCGTCCGACAGGATGCGCGACACCTCGGCGTATTCCTCGACGCTCGTGCCGCAGACGTTGACCACGACGACGGCGCGGCGCTCGCGCAGTTCGGGCAGCTTCTCGGCCACGAACCGGTGCACCCCGATGCCCTGCAGGCCGATGGCGTTGATCATCCCGGCCGGCGTCTCGACGATGCGGGGCGCGGGGTGTCCCTGGCGTTCCTTCAGGAACAGGCCCTTCACGACCACGGCCCCAAGGGAGGCGAGGTCGATCATCCCGGCATACTCGACGCCGTAGCCGAAGCAGCCGCTGGCCGACATGACCGGATTGGCCAGGGTCAGCGATCCGATCCGGACCGAGAGGTCCACCGGCGTGTCCGAGCCCTGCGTGCTATTCCCTGCGTGCTGGTTCATGTGGCGATCAATCCCAGGCAATCTGCGCGGCATCGAGGACCGGGCCCGCGATGCAGGACCGCACGTGGTGGATACCGCCCGACCCGTCCTTCATCGGGACGATGCAGGAGTAACAGCCGCCCATGCCGCAACCCATGATCCGCTCCACCGACACCTCGCAGCGCCGGCCGTACCGCGCCGCTGTGTGTGCCGTGGCTTCCAGCATGCCCTCCGGGCCGCACGCATAGATCGTCAGGTCCTGCGCCTCACGTCGGGCAGCCAGCGCCCGGTCGAGCGGTGCGATCACGCGCCCCTGCTCGCCGAGGCTTCCGTCTTCCGTGGTCAGCACCAGTTCGACCCCGAGCTCCCTGAAGTAGTCCAGGTAGAACAGTTCGATGCCTCGCCGTGCTCCATAGAACAGCGTGGTCTTCACCTGCCGGCGGACGAGGGCCTGGGCGAGTGTCCAGAACGGAGCCAGCCCGACACCGCCGGCCACCATCCATCCCTCGGCCGGGGCGTCCACGAGCGTGAACGGACGTCCGAGCGGGCCGAGGCAGGCGACCACGTCGCCGACGCGCGCGTCGTACAACAGGCGGGTGGAGGGACCGATGCGCTTGACGAGGATCGAGATGCCGGTCGGACGTCCGTCCGCATCGCGCAGGATCTCGAAGACCGAGAACGGGCGACGGAGCAGCGGGTCGTGACCGTGGGCCAGCTTCACCATCACGAACTGGCCTGGTACCGCGGCTTCCGCAATGGCCGGCGCGTCGAGGGCCAGCACGTTGTAGTCGTCTGAAAGCCGGGTGTTCGCGATCACCGCGGCAGCTGCATCGACGGGCATCACGGCAGTATACCAACCACCGGAATTGCTGATTTCGGATTGCTGATTGCTGATCTGGACTTGCTGATCTGGACTTGCTGGTTGGGAGTGCTGATTGCCGATCCCGGATTGCCGGGTGCCGAGTCCGGACGGATCCAGATCGCAGCCGCGCTCCGAACGCGATGTCCGTTCTGCCTTCAGCAATCAGCAATCTGCAATCCCCAATTCAGCTATACTCATCCCCGTCTTCTTTAACGCGGCCCTGTGAGGCGGCGAAGAGGTGCTCATGTCCTGGTCCGAACGCCTTCCCTGGCGGGCTTCTCCGCCGCTCATCCTCGACAGTCCTGGTCGGACGCCGGGTTCCGCCCGGGTATCGCCGCGTCCATCGGCGGAAAGGCCGGCTTCCGCATGCCCGTAGTGCTCGACGGCAACCGCATCAGCCGCACCCTCACCCGCATCGCCCACGAGATCGTGGAGCGCAGCCGCGGCGTCGAGGAGCTGGCGTTCGTCGGCATCCAGCGCCGCGGCGTGCCGCTCGCCCGCCGGCTGGCCGGGATGGTGGGCGAGATCGCCGGGCACGACGTGCCGGTGGGCGCACTCGACATCACGCTGTATCGCGACGACCTCATGCGTCACTCGATCGGCGCCCAGCCGGTCGTGGGGCAGACCAACATCAAGTTCTCCATCGACGACCGGCGGATCCTGCTGGTCGACGATGTGCTGTATACGGGGCGCACGATCCGCGCGGCGCTGGACGCGCTGCTCGAGTTCGGGCGCCCGAAGTCCATCCAGCTGGTCGTGCTGGTCGACCGCGGCCACCGCGAGCTGCCCATCAAGGCGGACTACGTGGGCAAGAACCTCCCGACCTCGCTCTCCCAGAGCGTGCAGGTGAGGCTCACGGAAGTCGACGGCCGTGACGAAGTGGAGATCCAGGAATGAAGAAGGATCTGCTGGGCATCGACGACCTCTCGGCCGACGAGATCTACCGCGTGCTCGACACGGCGGTGGCGATGCGGGAGATTGGCGAGCGCCCCATCAAGAAGGTCCCCACGCTCCGCGGGAAGACGGTGGTGAACCTCTTCTACGAGCCGAGCACCCGCACGCGCACCTCCTTCGAGATCGCCGAGAAGCGCCTGAGTGCCGACACCCTGAACATCGCGGTGCAGGCCTCGAGCGTGCTGAAGGGGGAGACGCTGGCCGACACGGCGATGAACATCGAGGCGATGTCACCCGACATGATCGTGCTGCGGCACGCCTCGTCGGGAGCGTGCCACCTCCTGTCGCGGATCTGCCGCTCGCGGATCATCAACGCGGGTGACGGCCTGCACGAGCACCCGACGCAGGCGCTGCTCGATGCGTTCACCATCCAGCAGCACAAGCAGCGGATTGCCGGCCTCAAGGTGGCGATCGTCGGAGACCTGCTGCATTCGCGGGTGCTCCGCTCCAACGTGCTGCTGCTCACCAAGCTGGGCGCACACGTGTTCGTGAGCGGCCCCCCCACCCTGGTGCCCAGGGGGATCGAGCAACTCGGCGTCACCGTCGCCCGGACGGTGGACGAGGCGGTGCGGGATGCCGACGTGGTGATGATGCTCCGCATCCAGCAGGAGCGCATGCAGGGCGCCTACTTCCCGTCCGTGCGCGAGTACTTCAACCTGTTCGGGATGACCGAGGCGCGCGTGCGCCTGGCTCAGCCCGACGTCATCATCATGCACCCCGGCCCGATGAACCGGGGCGTCGAGATCGCATCAGAGGTGGCCGACGGCCCCTATTCCGTGATCCTCGAGCAGGTCGCCAACGGCGTGGCCGTCCGGATGGCAGTCCTCTATCTTCTGGCCGGCGGAGTGGAACATGAAGCGGCTGCTTAAGGGGGGACGGGTCGTCGACCCGGCCAATGGGCGCGACGGCATCTACGACATCCTCGTCGACGGGGACCGCATTGCGGCGGTCGGTCCCAACCTGCCCGCGGGTGACGGCACCATCGTCGTCTCGATCCCGTCGAACCTTGTGATCACTCCTGGCCTCATCGACATGCACGTGCACCTGCGGGAGCCTGGCCAGGAACACAAGGAGACGGTGGCCACCGGCACGCTGTCGGCCGTCACCGGCGGCTTCACCGCCGTGGCCTGCATGCCGAACACGTCGCCGGTGAACGACAACGCCGGCGTCACGCACTTCATCCTGAAGAAGGCGGCGGATGCCAACCTCGCGCGGGTCTATCCCATCGGCGCGGTGTCGGTGGGGCAGAAGGGCGAGCAGATGGCCGAGCTGGGCGAGCTGAAGGAGGCCGGCTGCGTGGCGGTCACCGACGACGGCCACCCGATCCGGACCGCCCTGCTGGCCCGCCGCGCCCTCGAGTACACGCGCATGTTCGACATGCTCGTGATCGAGCACTGCGAAGACCCGTCGCTGAAGGGCGACGGTGTGGCACACGAGGGGCTCGTGGCCTCACGCCTGGGCCTGCGCGGCATTCCTGGTGAAGCCGAGTCGATCATGGCGCAGCGCGATATCGCCCTCGCCGAGCTGACCGGCGGCCGCATCCATATCGCCCACATGAGCGCGCGCCAGACGCTCGACGCCGTCCGCTACGGTAAGGCGCGCGGTGCGAACGTCACCTGCGAGGTGGCACCGCACCATTTCATCCTGACGGACGAGTCCGTGGCCGCCCCCGTGCCGTACGACACCAACACCAAGATGAACCCGCCGCTGCGCGAGGCGGCCGACCGCGATGCCATGCTCCAGGGCATCATCGACGGCAGCGTCGACGTGATTGCCACCGACCATGCCCCGCATCACTACGACGAGAAGCAGGTCGAGTTCGACAGGGCGCCGTTCGGCATCACGGGGCTCGAGACCTGCGTCTCGCTCTGCTTCGACCGGCTGGTCCACCCTGGCCTGATCACGTTCGCCCGGCTGGTCGAGCTGCTCTCGGTGAACCCGGCGCGCATCCTCCGGGTGCCGGGCGGATCCATCCACGAGGGGGCTCCGGCCGACCTGACCATCCTCGCCCCGGATCTGCTCGTCAAGGTGGACAAGGCGTCGATGAAATCGAAGTCGAAGAACACGCCGTTCGACGGGTGGGAACTGCGCGGCGGGGTCGCCGCCACCATCGTCGGCGGCAGGGCGGTCTACAGCAACCCGGTGGTGCACCTCACCATCTGATACCAGCGACCGTGACCGGGCCTCGCGGCCATGCAGCAGACAGAAGGCGTGATGGACAAGAAGGCAGCGACTCGAGAGAAGGCCCTCCGCGACCTGCGGGGCGCCGAAGTGCTGATGGAGAACGGGCACTTCGACTTCGGCAACGGCTATCACGGCCCGGTCTACGTGAACCCGCACGGGCTCTTCCGGCAGCCCTCCACGATCTGGCGATTCGCGCAGGATCTGCTGGACCTGCTGCCCGGCGAACTCCTCCAGTCGATCGAGGTGGTGGCCGGCCCGGCAACCGGCGGCGCCCTCCTGGCGCACACCATCGCCGGGCTGCTCGACAGCCGGCGCAGCCTGACCCACGCGCCCTGCCTGTTCGCCCCGTTTCACGCCGACCAGTCCGGTCCGTCGCTTCGCGAGTTCTACCGGAGGGAAGTGCGCGGCAAGCGGGTGCTGCTCGCCGACGACGTGAGGAACACGGGGTCGACGTTCGCCCGCTGCGCGGCACTCGTGCGCGAGGCTGGTGGCGCGGTGGTCGCCACCGTCGAGATCTGCGACCGGATGGAGGCGATCGTCGACATCGGCGTCCCGAACATCGCCCTGGTCGAGTTCAAGGCGCCGGAGAACTACACCGCCGAGGCCTGCCCGCTCTGCAAGGCCGGCACCCCCATCACGCGCTTCTGAGCGGGCACGCTCACCGTGCGGGACGCAGCCGCAGCCGGCCCAGCGCGCCGGTCTCGATGTCGAGCCGATCGGTCCGCGCCTTCCGGTAGCGGACCTCGCTCCAGTCCTTCAGGAAGTCGTCGTAGTGCGGCGAGAGGAAGTGGCCGGAGGCGCCCACGGGCTCGATGATGCGGCTGTCGCCGGCGGGCGACAGGTCGAAGATGCCGCGATAGCTGGGAATCGATCGCTGGTCGAAGGGGGCGGCCGTCGCCACCGGTCCCACGTTGACGGTGCTCCAGTCGCCGCCGTGTGGGACCGCACGGCTGAGCAGCGGCCTGAGCCCGCCCACCGAGTCGAGCCCCTGGTGCGGGAAGATGGCCGAGTGCACGCTGTCCCACCGCCACCGCTCCGGCTCGGGACCCATCCGCTCGGACAATTGCTCCACCGCCGCATGCAGCGCCGTCGTCACCGCGTCGTCGCACGTTTCGCGCACCGATGTGGTGACGTTGTCGCACCACGCCGGGTTGGCGTCGAGGTTGGCCTCGAGGAAGCGGGTGATGCCCGAGAAGCGCCCCTCGTAGGTGCGCGTGAGCGGGCCGAGCTCGTCACCGACGATGGACGGCGCCAGGCGCAGGAACCAGGCCTCGAAGATGGCTGCCGCCGGCGAGTCGCCGCGGGCATCGTCGTTCCAGCTGCGAAGCATCTGCACGGCCGTGCGATCGAGCGCGGTCGCCGGCTGCACGTGCGCCAGGAGCCGCGGGAGGAGATCCCTCGCATGCAGCGACACCGTGTCGCCCTGGATGCGGCCGAAGTCGTCCGGTGTGAGCTTGCGCGTGGCCGTCGTCTCGTGGAGGAGGTCGGTGATGCGCTGCGCGCGATAGGGTGTCGGGTACTCGAGTGAGAGCAGCGGCGCGTCCGCCGCGCCGGAGGGGCGGTGGTTGGCCGTGACGATCATGTGCGACGGCGGATCGAACGCGTGCGGCAGCTGCTCGAAGGGAACGTAGCCGGTCCACTCCGACAGGCCCGTCCAGCCCTCCACCGGCTGGAGTCCGTTGCCCGACGCACGCACCGGGATGTGACCGGGCGCGTAGTAGCCGATGTGGCCGTCGGTCGTGGCGAAGACGAAGTTCTGCGCAGGTGTGGCGTAGTCCCGGAGTGCCGTGGTCACCTCGTCCCAGGTGCGCGCCTCGTTCATGCGCATGTACGCGGTGATGGTCAGGTCTTCATCGTCGAGCGCCGTCCAGCGGAAGGCGAGCGGTTCCAGCGGCGGCACATCCGGCGGGTTCGGTGCGGCCGCGTTGTTCGCGTTGAGGGCATCGGAGATGAGCGGGCCGTGGCGGGTGATGCGCACGTCGACCACGATCGGGTCGCGCCCCCTTACGACGATCGTCTCGGGCACGACCGTGATCGGTTCCTGTCGACCCATGTACTCCGCGAACCGCCCCGACGGATCGAGCCGCTCCAGATAGAGGTCCTGCACGTCCGCCCCGACGTTCGTTGCGCCCCAGGCCATGTGCCGGTTGCGCCCGAGCGCCACGGCCGGCGTGCCGGGGAGCGTGGCGCCGATGATGTCGAAGTCTCCGGCCGAGACATGCGCGAGGTACCAGATGGACGGCATCTGGGCGGTCAGGTGCGGATCGTTGGCCAGCATCGGCGCGCCGGTGGCCGTGAGCGTGCCGTCGACCACCCAGTTGTTCGAGCCGATCGACTCGTGCTGCGCACCGGCGAGGAGCAGGCGGGCGACCCTCGGGTTGCCGCTGCTGACCATGCGCTCGAACAGCGGCCAGGCCGAGGAGGAGGTTCCCGGCAGCGGAGGCACCGGCGCCGGTGCAGGCTGGGGGCTGGCGGCCGGCTGGTCACCGAGAATGCTGAGGCCGTCGGCCGGGTAGGGCGGGATCAGCTGCTCGACACGCTCGGGTCCCACCTTCGCGAGGAGGTCGCGGCGGAACAGTTCGGACGAGTAGTTGCCGCTGAGATCCCAGGCCATCATCTTGACCCACACCAGTACGTCGAGCCCGGAGAAGGGTTCGGGCTCGAACCGCAGCAGCGTGAACTCCGGCGGCAGGTGGCGTCCGTGGTGCGCCGACAGGAACGCGTTGATGCCGGCGACGTACGCATCGACGTCGGCGCGCGTCTCGGCTGGCAGCCGGTCCCACGCGCTGCGGGCCGCCCGGCCGAATCCCACCGTCCGCAGGAATCGGTCCTGCGGAATGGTCGCGGCGCCGAAGATCTCCGAGAGCCGTCCGTGTCCGACCCTCCTCTGGAATTCCATCTGCCAGAGCCGATCCTGCGCGTGTACGTACCCGAGCCCGAAGAGGCCGTCGCGTTTCGTGGTCGCGAACACGTGCGGAATGGCATCGGCGTCGCGCACAATGTCGACGTCGCCCGACAGGCCCCGCACGGTGGCATCCTCGTCGAAGTCCGGGAGGGACTGCCTCAGGTACAGGTACCCGCCGCCGGCCACGGTCACGAGCAGCAGCAGGGCGATCAGGAGGAGCCGGCCGGCGATGCGACGCATGCGAAAATCATAGCGGCCGGCGCGCCGTTTTGGCGCGTGGGTCGGCGGTTTTCACGGCGGGGGCTCCGGGTGGCAGGACGACGACAGGTGAATGGGACGCTGAAGCCGACGCTGGACCGCCTGTACGACAGCTTCAACATGGCGGACTCCGCCGTGGACCCGATCCAGATCGTCCGGCGATACAGTACGGCGGCCGATCAGGAGATCGTGGCGTTCTGTGCGGCCGGCCTCGCGTTCGGCCGCGTGTCGAGCGTCATGCACTCGATCGAGCGTGTGGCCCTGGCCATGGGACCCTCGCCCGCCGCCTTCGTCCGACAGTTCGAACCGGCCCTGCACGGCGCACCGCTCCGCGACTTCGTGCACCGCTGGATCCGCGGCCGGGACATCATTGCCCTGCTGTGGGCGCTGCGGCAGATGCTGGAGCGCTCCGGCACGATCGAGGGATTCTTCCTCGAGGGGGATCCCGGGGGAGAGGACGTGCGGGAGGCGCTGGAGAGCTTCTCGTCGCGGGCCATGGCATTGAACCTGCGGGCCGCCTACGGTCGGGTACCGGTCCGGCCTGGCGTGGGCTACTTCTTCCCGCGGCCGTCCGGGGGCAGCGGCTGCAAGCGCCTGAACCTGTTCATGCGCTGGATGGTTCGCAGGGACGCGCTGGACCTCGGCACCTGGAGCCGTGTGTCGCCATCCCGCCTCATCGTGCCGCTCGACACGCACATCATCCGCGTGGGCCGCTGCCTGAAGCTCACCCGTTACACCAGTCCGGGCTGGCCCATGGCGCTCGACATCACGCGCGCGCTGCGTGTCCTCGACGCTGCGGACCCGGTGAAGTACGACTTCTCCGTCTGCCACCTGGGCATGATGAACGCCTGCGGCTTCGACACGCCGCGTGGTGACGCACAGTGTCCGCTGAAGGGCGCCTGTGCACCACGCCGCCCCGGTCGGAAAGCCACAGGCTGAGCCGGTTTCGACGATGTTGAGCTATCGTGAGCCCTGGGAGGCACGTGATGACCGCAGACGCCGCAGCTATCCCGGGCACGCGAATTCCCGTCCTCCTTGCCGAGGATCACGAGACGGTACGTGAAGGCCTCACGCTGCTGCTCGACAGTCAGCCCGACATGCGGGTCGTTGGCACCGCCTCCACCGGGCGCGCACTCTTCGACCACGTCTGCGCGCTCAACCCGAAGGTCGTGATCATGGACATCTCCATGCCCGACGTGAACGGGCTGGTTGCCACGCGAGAGCTGAAGCGGGCGAGTCCGGAAACCGCCGTCGTCGTGCTCACGCGGCATGACGATGATGCGTACGTGAAGGAGCTGCTCGGGGCCGGCGCGTCGGCCTATGTACTGAAGCGCAGTCCGTCTGCGGAGCTGCTCGCCGCGGTGCGGGCGGCCGCACTCGGAAAGGGCTACCTCGACGGATGGCTGGGTGCGCGGATGGCGGCCAGCCTCAGGCGCACCACGATGGACGGCCTGCCGGCGAGCCCGCAGGTGAGCGAACGCGAGAACCAGGTGCTGCGCCTCGTCGCCCAGGGTCACAGCAACAAGGAGATCGCTGCCGAGCTCGGCATCAGCGTGAAGACCGTCGAGGTGCACAAGGGGAACGCGATGAAGAAGCTCGGGTTCCGCGGTCGGATCGAGGTGGTGCAGTACGCGCTGCTGAAGGGCTGGCTCCGCGACGACTAGGTGTGTTTTCCAGCCGCACTACGGGTGTTGTCCAATACCCGGTGCGGGTTCACTCTGGCATGCTGCGAGGTCAGTCATGCCGCCTCCCTCATGCCCAGATCCCACCGCCTCTTGTCCGTCACCCCGCGTGCTCGTCGTCGAGGAAGACTCCAGCACGCGTGAGCGGTACCGGACGGCGCTCGCGGACAGCGGGTGCATGGTGTTCGAAGCCGCCGACGGGCGTGACGCGCTGGTGCAGGTCTACAGCACGCGACCTGACGTGGTGATGCTCGATGCGCGACTCCCGTACATCGATGGACTGGAACTCGTGGCGCTGCTCCGATCGGAGTCGA
>WBZO01002210.1_pt1 | contig 26221 bp, 24 predicted proteins | sample 5204261 | NCBI WGS metagenome assembly WBZO01 (sample SAMN12412400, study PRJNA552823) | activated sludge metagenome | isolation source: activated sludge from anammox sidestream of wastewater treatment plant... | place: USA: North Carolina | collected 2017-09
CGGTACTTGCCCGCGACGACGAGCCCCGGGACGAGGTCCACCTCGACGACTTCGAGCATCCCGCCCATTTCATCCCATCGTATCCCACGGCGAGCCGTCCTCAGAAGCTCACTGGCACGCGCCGCTACGCAGCTCCTGGCCCGCGATGTCCTCGAACGTGACGCCGAGCGCCGCGTAGTCGGTCTTGCAGGAGCCGCCCGAGTCGCTGGCGTCGCTCACGATGCCGTCCGACCTCGAGTGCGCGATCTTCGTGTTCGTGATGATCGGGCCGTCGTACTGCGCGTAGGGATTGCCCGTGATCATCACCGCGCCGACGAAGTTCGTACCGCAGCGACCCACGTGTCGGTTCCACTGCTGCGGGTTCGAGGGATCGATGCCGGCGTAGAGGATCTGCGCGTGGTCGATCTTCGTCTTCGCCTGGCTGTAGTGGTCGGTCACGAAGTAGAGGCCCTCCCAGTCGCCGCTCGCCGGCGTGTCCGCCGTCGAGGTGAAGACGACCGGCCTGCCTGCCGTGCCGAGGACGGCGAGGTTGCCGCTCGCCGTGCCGCTGGTCCCGCCGACGACGAGCGCGCCGTCCATCTTCAGCGTGACGCCTTCGTGGATGGTGAGCGTAGGGCCGACCGGATCGTCCTGTGCGCCGGCGACCTGCATGACGAGCTGGTCCTTCCAGAGATACGGGAGACCGAAGTCGACGAGGTCGGTGTCGACCTGGATCTTGCCCTCGCTCTGCCGGTTCCTCAGGCTCACGTGCTTCGCGCCGTCGGGGATCGTCGCGCCCGTCATGTCCCAGGCCTTCGCGACCGACCTCGCCGCGCCGATGTCCAGCTCGAGGGCGGCGTCGAGCGCGGGGCTGCCGCCGTCGCGCGGGGCGAAGCCGGTGAACCGGATCGCCGAGCCGTCGGCCACGCCGAGGTCGGTGCCGATGCGGACGCCCCTCGACTGCACCTCGCCGACCACGAGGTGATCGACGAGCAGCGGCTTCTTCGGATCCGGCGTGCCGTGCGCCTCGTTCGTGAGCTCGAACGCCCACGACGAGCTGCCCCCGCCGGGTCCGCCGTACCAGACGTGCACGTGCGAGAGCGTCGAGCCCTGATAGGTGTCGAGCTGGATGCCGCGATGGAACACGTCGGGCTTCGTCGGATCGCTCGCCGACGGCGGCGCGGTGATGACGATCGGCTTGTCGGCCGTGCCGTTCAGGTGGATCTCCCCCGGGTACATGCCCTGGCCGACGAGGATCCTCCCGCGCTGGTAGAGGCAGATCGTCGTGCCCGCCTCGACCGTGAGCACGTGATCCTCGATCTTCAGGTCGTCGCCGATCAGGTAGACCTTGTCCGCCGTCCACGTCGCGTCGGCCTTCAGGACGGTGTCATCGACGCGCACTGAATTCGCGTTCTTCGGCGAGAACGGATTCGCCTCGGGACAGAGCACCGGCTTCGGCAGCTCCGCCGTGCCTCCGTCCGCCGCGGGCGACGCATCGCCTCCGCCTCCGCCTGCGTCCTCCGCCGCCGGACGGCTGTCGTTCGTCTCGCCCTTCGAAGAAGAGCAGGCGGCCTGGGCGAAGCCGAAGAGAAGGGCCAGGACGCCCGCACCCCACGCGATCGACGTTCTCATTCTCGTTCCTCCCCTCTTCACTTCGCCTTGCAGGTGATCACCTCGTAGCCGAGCCGGCGGAACGCCTTCGCGGCCTCGTCGGGGTTCGCGACGCCGCGGACGTAGCCGCCCGCGTTCGTCTCGCTCACCCACCGGAGCTCGATCGTCCCGCTCGTGCCCTGCATCGCGAAGCCGGACGAGGGCATCACCCCGTCGTCGGTGCCCTTGTCGATCGTGAAGTAGATGGACGTGTCGCCCTCGCGCGCGGTCGACGTCACGTTCGCGAGCCTCGTGCCCTTGCGGGTGCACGTGCGCTGCGGCGTCGTCACGCGCGTGGTGAGCGACGTCCGGAAGCGCATCACGTCGATCGTCGGGAAGGGGGTCACCGTCCACGCGACGCGGCCGCCGACGCGCTTCACCTCGAAATCGCTGCCCGGCACCTTCTGGCCGTCCTTCGTGAAGTAGCCCTTGTCGCCCGGGAGGATGCCCTGGTCGGCGCCGCTGAGGAGCGCAGCGTTGACCTTGCCCTGCTCGATCGAGACGCCGCCGACGCGGACGTCGATCGTCTTCGAGGCGCGAGACGCAGCGAACCCGTCGCTCGCGGCAAGGATGCTGAAGGTGATCGCGGTGAGACCGAGGAGCATGCGAGTGGTGATCATGACGGCCACTCGATCAAGGCGCGTGCCGCGGCCGGGGCCCACGGAAACGAGGGAAATCGTGGCGAAGCGGCGCGGGCGGCGGTCGCGAACGAGGGGCGCGCCCGGGCGCGCCCGTTCGGCTCGTCGCGCCGGTCGCGGGATCCGCGCGAGTGGGCGCTACCCGCGACGCTGGCTCGCCTCGTGCTCGAGAGGAGCGAAGGAGGTCTCGATCCCATGCTCTCTCTCGGTCGCCGCGTGTTCGTCTCGTCCGCGCTCGTCGCGTCTCTCTTCGCCGGTTCGAGCCGGGAAGCGGCGGCGCAGCGCTCTTCGTCCTCGTTCGCCGGCCAGCGGCTCGGCAAGAACCGCTACGGAGAGGAGGTGAAGGTCGTGCGCGAGGTCGGCTCGTCCGGCTACGACGATCGCCTTCAGGCGACGGCGGCCGCCCGCATGACGGGCTCCGAGGCCGTCCTCGTGCGGACGCGCGACGGCAAGTGGCACGCGCTCGCGACGACGGCCAACGCGTACGGCGGCCTGGCCTCCGCCGCGGACGACAGCGAGGTGCGCGAGCTCGTGCCGCTCCCGTCGACCAAGGGCATCGCCGCCGCGAGGAAGAACGGCGTCGATGTCGCCTATATCGCGCTCGTCCTCGGCGTCGACACGAAGGAGATCAACCTCACGTTCATGAAGAACCAGCGCGAAGCGCGCTTCATCAACGTCAATGCCAAGCTCGATCCGCAAGGTGACATCCTCGGCGCGCACGGCCCCGAGAAGGCGCCCTACCAGGAGCTCAAGCCCGGCATCCGCACGGCCATCGAGCTCAATCGCTTGCTCTTCGAGAGGGGCGACCCGCGCGCGGCGAGCGCGGTGCTCTTCCACGAGGCGTCGCATCGCGCCGACTACGAGCTCGCGCAGCGCTGGGCGAAGGCGTACGAGCGGCAGGAGGGGTCATTCAAGCCGGGGCGACACTTCGCCGAGTGGCTCTCCAAGCGCACGCCCCATCTCCTCGCTCGTGACGAAGCGCAGACCGTGATCGAGATCACCAACGGCGCGGACGGCGCGACGGAGGCGCGCGCGTACATCGGCACGTTCATCGCCGCGATGCAGGCCGGCGCACCGGACCTCGCGCGCGAGCAGCTCCTCACCTATGCGCGCCGCATTGCCGGGCGCATCCCGCCCACAGGCGAATACGTGCCGGCCGCGCTCCGTTCCGACCTCGAGACCGCCTATCGATCGCTCGACGACAGCGGCAAGAGGCAGTTCGACGCCGCGTTCGCTGCGGTGAAGACCGCGGCGTCGAGCACGTGGATCGCGAAGTTCGAGCACGGAGCGGCGAAGCGCTCGTGAAGCGCGGGGGGCGCGCCCGGGCGCGCCCTCGCGGGCGGAGCGGGCGCAGCGAGAAAAGCCGCGGATTTTCGCGTTCTCGGTGATGGCCCGCCGGTTGCTCTACCCGCCATCACGCAACCCCAACGAAAGGTGCAAGAAGCCATGTTCAAGAAGATCGTCGTCCTCGCCTCCATCGGTACCGCTGCTCTCGTCGTCGGAATGGCCTCGCCTGCCGGCGCGGACGAGCCCGCCGACTGGGTCCTCGAGAACTGCGTCGACGCGAAGGGGAACCCGACGACGAAGATCGAGAACGGCGCGAAGTGCGACCTGAAGAACCGCAAGAGCGGCAAGTGCCTCGTCCGCCAGAGCCACATGGGTCAGGTCGACTGGGACTTCACGTCGTGCTCGTCGCGACCGCGCAACTTCCAGATCACCGCGAAGGACTCGGGCGCGGTGTCGTGCGGCGAGACCTTCGCGCTGAAGCTCGGCAACGAGTACTTCCGCAAGTGCGTCAACCCGCAGACCGTCGGGATCAACATCTGCTCCGAGTCCGCGAGCGCCCCCGAGCCGAAGCACTACGACTGGCAGTTCCAGTGCTCCGGCCAGGTCGAGGCGAACAAGCCGCTCTCGCTCTACAACGTCTCGCGCAAGGACTCCGTCGTCTACGCGAAGCGCCCGAGCAAGATGGTCGACACGTGCTGGTCGGACAAGATGAAGTTCGGCCAGTGCACGACGGCGCGCGACAAGTGAGCCTACGGCTCGCGTAGGCCGAACTTCTTCACGAGCCGCTTCAGCACATGCCGGTTGGCGAGCCCCAGATCGCGCCACGCCTTGTCGGGGACGCCGCCGGCGCGCTCGAGCGCCGCGCGGACGTCCTCGGCGGTGAGCGCGCGGACGTCGACGCGGGGCTTCTGGCTGAGCGGTCCCTGCTCGTCGTCCGGCGCCGCTCGGAGCTCGCTCTCCACCTCGGGGGTCAGCTCCGCGACACCTCCGGGGCTCGAGCCGAGGGAGGCCCAGAGGAGGACGTCGAGCTCGCGGATGTTCGTGGCGTACTCGTGCGTGACGAGCGCCTTCATGAGCTCGATGGAGATGCGCGGCTTCCCGGTCCTGCCGTCCCAGCCCTCGAGGAAGCGCTCTCCGATGGCGGGATCCTGCAGCGCGACGCGGCGCAGGAGATGGCGCGCGAGCAGCGGGATGTCCTCGCGCCGCTCCACGAGCCGCGGCACGGAGATGCGCAGGCGGAACCGCGCGGCGACGTCGGCCTTCAGCGCGGTCACCGGCCGGTTCGTCGCGCCGACGAGGCGGAACTTCGAGCTGCGGCTGCGGCTGTCGCCGAGGCGCTGGTACTCGCCGCCTTCGTCGAGCACGCGGAGGAGCTTCGTCGAGAGGTCGTGCGGCAGCTCGCCGATCTCGTCGAGGAACAGCGTCGAGCCGTCGGCGTCGCCGATGAGCCCCGGCCGCTCCGGCATCCCGACGTTCGGATAGTTCGCGACGTGACCGAAGAGCTCCGCGTCGATGAGCCCCGAGGGCAGCGTCGCGGCGTTTCGACTGACGAGGCGCTTGCCCGCGCGCGGCGAGCGCTCGTGGATGGTGCGGGCGACGATCTCCTTGCCCGTGCCGCTCTCGCCGAGCAAGAGCACGTGCGCCGTCCGCGAAGCGACGAAGGCCGCGCTGTCGCGCAGCTTCCACGCGGGCTCGCTCTCGCCGACGAGCCCGTGCGCGTCGGCCTCGCCGAACGGATGGTGCTTCTTGGACACGTTCGTGAACGACGGCAGGACGGGCGGGCGATGGACGGCGAGCAAGAGCAAGTGCCCGCGCACCTCGATCACCTCGCCGAGCTCGACGAGGACGTCCTTCACGACGCGCCCGCGCGCATCGAGGAGCTCGCGCCTTCCGACGTTCTCGACCAGGAGCGAGTCTCCACGACGCGAGATGCGCAGCTGCTCGCGCGAGAGCGCCCGGTCCTCGAGCGGGGGCGCGGGCTCGTTCGCGCCGGGGCGCTGCCGCACGGGGACGAGCCGCGCGTGCTCCGCGCTCGGCGCGGCTTCGCCGACGCGCCCGAGGATCGACGGATCCTCGGTCACCGGGACGAACGCGCCGACGAGCGAAGGATCCTCCGCCCACACGATCACGAAGCCCGCGTGCGGCTCGGCCGGCTTCGCGGCGCCCCCGCGCGGCTCCCGGGTCTCGAGCGTTTCGTCCCGCGCTCCCACGTCTCCTCGCTATCACAACCAACAACCCTTCACGAAAGCAACAGTCTCGCAATGAACGCACCGGTGAAGCCAGGCCAGTATCTCGTGCCCCTTCCCTGCAAGAAGCTCGTATGGGTCCACGTGCTCCCGCCGCCGTGGGAAGAGCTGGATCCGTCCGACCTCGTCCCGGTCGACGAGCCACCGCCGCTTCCTTCGTCCTGCGCGCGGACTTAGCATCGCGGCCGATGAGCGACGCGCGCCTCGAGCCGGCCGACATGGACGGGGTGTTCCCCGAGGGCTTCTACGCGACGACGAACTTCCTCACGGAGGTTTGCGTCGGCGGCGCGTGGATCCCGGTGGCTCGTCCGGAGATGGACGTCGGCGTGCGCGTGAAGGACGGCGTCGCGGAGTCGTGCCCGATGCACCGGGTGAAGATGGGCGACCTCTTCGTCGTCGGCGACCGAGGCGTGCGCGTGAAGATCCCGAAGCGGACGGCCGCCGAGGGAGACGCCTTCCGCTTCATGTCCTCGGGCGTGTCGACCGAGCGGCCGAAGGCCAGGCTCGTCGCCGACGCGGCGTCCGCGATCCGCGACGCCAAGAAGGCCAAGAAGAAGGTGCTCTTCGTCGGCGGTCCGGCGATCGTGCACAGCGGCAGCGGCCCGATGCTCGAGGCGTTGATCCGCGCCGGCTTCGTCGACGTGCTCTTCGCCGGCAACGCGCTCGCCGCGCACGACGTGGAGTCGGCGATCTTCGGTACGTCCCTGGGCATCGCGCTCGCCACCGGCGCGCCCGCGCCGCACGGCCACCAGAACCACCTCCGCGCGATCAACCAGGTCCGCCGCGCCGGATCGATCGCCGAGGCGGTGCGCCAGGGGATCGTCTCCAGGGGCATCCTCCACGCGTGCCACGAGATCGGCGTCCCCTACGTGCTCGCCGGATCGATCCGCGACGACGGTCCGCTGCCCGGCGTGATCACCGACGTCGTGGCCGCGACCGACGCCATGCGCGCGCACGTCGAGGGCGTCTCTGTCGCGATCATCGTCGCGACCACCCTCCACGGCGTCGCCACCGGCAACATCCTCTCGGCCGACGTGTTCACGTTCTGCGTCGACACCGACGCCGACACGGTGATCAAGCTCGTCGACCGCGGCACCCACCAGGCGGTCGGCATCGTCACCGACTGCGAGTACTTCTTGGGCGAGCTCCGGCGCGCTCTGGTGTAGCGTTCGGCGCCGAGAGCAATGCCCAGCCGCGCCTGGATCTACGTCGTCTTCTTCCTGTCGGGGTTCGCCGCGCTCCTCTACCAGATCGTCTGGCAGCGCGCGCTCTACGCGATCTACGGGATCAACGTGGAGAGCGTCACGATGGTGGTGACCGCCTTCATGCTCGGGCTCGGCCTCGGGAGCCTCGCGGGCGGCGTCGTGTCGAAGGACCCCAAGCGCCCCGTCCTCCTCATGTTCTCGCTCGTCGAGCTCGGCATCGGCCTCTTCGGCGCGGTGTCGCTCGGCGTGTTCCACGCGGTGGGCAAGGTGACGCTCGGCATGAGCGCGCTCGCGACGTTCTTCGTCACGTTCCTCCTCGTGCTCGTCCCCACGCTGCTCATGGGCAGCACGCTCCCGCTGCTCGTCGCGCACCTCGTCCGCGCGAACAAGAACGTCGGCAAGAGCGTCGGCACGCTCTACTTCGTCAACACGCTCGGCTCGGCCTTCGCCTCCGCCGCGGCCGTCCTCGTCATCATGGGCCGCGCGGGGCAGGCGGGCTCGGTACGCATCGCCGCGCTCCTCAACGTCACCGTCAGCCTCCTCGCGTACGTCGCGCATCGCCGCGCGCAGCGCCCGCAGGAGATCGCCGCCACGCTCGCCGCCGCCGCCGGGGCTGCCGCGAACACCCCCGAGGAAGAGAACGCGGCATGAGCTTCGCCGTCGCGCTCGCGGTGGCCGCCGCCAGCGGCTTCATCGCGCTCTCTTACGAGATCCTCTGGTACCGCGTGATCGCCTTCGCGAGCTGGGGGCTGCCCGGCGCGTTCGGGCTGCTCCTCGCGGCGTACCTCTTCGGCCTCGCGTTCGGCTCGCGCCTCGCAGGCGCGTTCTGCAAGGACGACGCGAAGGCTGGCGATACGCGCCAGCTCCGCATCGTCGCCGGCTTCGTGCTCGTGGCGAACCTCGTCGCGTGGCTCGTGGTGCCGGTGTTCGGATGGTCGGCGAAGCGATGGGACTGGCCGCCCGCGCTCGCCATGGTCGCCCTCGCCGCCGCGTTGCTCGGCGCGATCCTCCCGCTCGTGAGCCACTTCGGCATCAAGGCAGACGACCGCGCGGGGGTGAACCTCAGCTACGTGTACCTTGCAAACATCGTGGGGTCGGCCGCCGGCAGCCTCCTCACCGGGTTCGTGTTCCTCGACGTGTGGCCGCTGGCGAAGGTGGGCTCGGTCATCGGCGTCGTCGGGATGGCGCTCTTCGCGGTGCTCCTCTGGATCAGCGACCTGCGCGGCCGCACGCGCCTCGCGGTGCCGGTGCTGGCCGGCCTCGCCGCCGCGATGGTCGTCGTCGGCACCCCGAGGCTCTACGACCGGATCTGGGAGCGCCTCCTCTACAAGGCGAAGTTCGGAGACGACACCAAGTTCGCCGACGTCATCGAGACGAAGAGCGGCGTCATCACGGTCACGCAGGACGACACGGTCTACGGCGGCGGCGCGTACGACGGACGCTTCAACACCTCGCTCGAGTGGGACAAGAACGGCATCCTCCGCGCCTACGGGGTCGGCGCGATGCACCCGGCGCCGAAGCGCATGCTGATGGTCGGCCTCGCTTCCGGCTCGTGGGCGAAGGTGCTGTCGAACCTGCCCGGGCTCGAGAAGATCACCATCGTCGAGATCAACCCCGGCTACATCTCCCTGATCCAGAAGCACGAGGAGGTGGCCGGGATCCTGAAGGACCCGAAGGTCGAGATCGTGATCGACGACGGGCGCCGGTGGCTCAACCGCCACTCGGAGCGCTTCGACGTGATCGTGCAGAACACGACCTGGCACTGGCGCGCCCACATCACGAACCTGCTCTCGACCGAGTACCTCGAGATCATCCGCGCGCACCTCGCGCCGGGCGGCTTCTTCTACTTCAACACCACGTCTTCGGACGACGTGCAGAAGACGGCGGCGACGACGTTCCCGCACGCGATGCGCGTCTACAACTTCATGGCGGTGAGCGACTCGCCGCTGTCCTTCGACAAGGAGCGCTGGCGCCGCACGCTCGAGGACACCCGGCTCGACGGCCAGCCGATCATCGATCGCTCGACGGAGAGAGGCCGCGAGCTCTGGGACGAGACGCTCGCCTACGCCGACACGATCCACGAGCCGCCGATCGACCGTGGGCTCGAGTCGCGCGAGAGCGTGCTCGCGCGGACGCAGGCGGCGCTCGTCATCACCGACGACAACATGGTGCCGGAGTGGCGCCAGGTGCTTCGCTTCCAGGAGGCCCCGTGACCGAGGAGGCGTCCTTCTACGTGCGCGAGGGCGATCTCTATCGCGCCACCGAGCTCACGCGCGGCCCCTGGAGCCCGCACCACCAGCACGGCGGACCTCCCGCGGCGCTGCTCGCCGGCCTGCTCGAGAAGCACGCGGCCGGTGAGGACGCGCGCATCGCGCGCTTCACCATGGTGTTCCACAAGCCGATCGGCATCGATCGCTTCCGCGTCGCGCTCGAGACGGTGCGCGAGGGCAAGAAGGTCCGCCTCGCGCGCGCGTACCTCCTCGCGGCGAAGGACGGCAAGGAGGTGGCCACCGCCGAGGCCCTGTTCGTGCGGCGCGACACGTCGATCGTGGCGGCCTCGCCCATCGAGCCTCCGCGCGCTCCGGACGCGTGCCCGCCGTATCAGTTCCCGTTCTTCGCCGAGCCCGTCGGCTACCACACGGCGATGGAGGGCCGATTGATCGAGGGCGTGTTCGGTCAGGGGAAGATGGCGATCTGGATGCGCATGCGCGCGAGCGTGCTGCCCGGGGAGACGCCGTCGCCGGCCCAGCGCGTCGTCGTCGCCGCCGACTCGGGCAACGGCATCAGCGTCGCCCTCGATCTGGCGCAGTACACCTTCGTGAACCCGGACCTCACGGTGGTGCTGGGGCGCGAGCTCGAAGGAGAGTGGGTCGCGCTCGACGCGCGGACGACGATCGGCCCCGACGGCATCGGGATTGCCGACACGCTCCTCGCCGACGAGCGCGGGAGCATCGGTCGGGGCGTCCAGAGCCTGATCGTCGAGCGGCGCTGAGAGACCGTCTCCGTTCGGACGACTTGTTTCGCGGCCTGGAGAGAGCGATGCTCCTCCACCATGCGCCGCTTTGTCGTCTTTGCCGGTCCTCTCGTCGCCGCTGCCTTTGCCTTCGCGTGCGAGGACGATCCCTCGTCGAGCCCCGGGACCCAGTTCCCGGAGGCCGGCACGTTCGACTCCAGCCGTCCGGAGTTCGACTCGAGCGTGCCCGACGCCGGTCCCGGGCCGGATGCCGCCACGCCGCAGCCGGTCACCGTCGTCGTCTCGGACTTCGTCGGCGGCCCGGTGCAGGACGTCACGGTCGTGTTCCACGATGCCAGCGGCGCGGTGCTCGAGACGAAGAAGACCGACACCTTCGGCAAGGCGACGAGCGCGGTGAACCCGGCCGTCGCGATGGCCACGGTGGCGCTCCGTCCGACCGGCCCCCAGCGCGAGCTGCTCACGTGGACGGGCGTGCAGGGCGGAGACGTCCTCCCGGTAGTGCTCCCGCCGAACGACACGATCGCGCAGTTCGAGATCAACCTCCCGGGCCAGTTCACCGGCGACGGCGGGCCGACGTTCAACTACACCGCGCAGATCGGTGGCTGCCAGGCGTACAGCATGATCCCGAACGAGCCGATCACCGTCTATGTCGATCCGTACTGCTATCGCGGCATGGGGGCGGTGCTCGTCTCCGGCAGCAACGCGAACGACGTCATCGTCGCGCACGCGCTCAAGAAGCCGGTCGCCTCGGTCACCGATGCCGGGCTCGTCACGGTCACCACGGACGCGTGGAAGGCGCCGCCGAGCGACGTCACCGTCTCGATCGCGAACACCACCGACACGACGGGCCGGACGTGGTTCCAGCAGATCGCGAACCAGACCGCGTTCCCGGAGTCGAAGGACCTCGGTGACGTCTACCAGGCGCAGTTCAAGGCGGCGTCCGGCACGTTCGTCGAGGGGTACAACGCGTCCGTCTTCTTCACGACCGGCTTCCAGGCCACGCGCGTGCTCGGCAAGCGCGTCGCGCCCACGGCGACGGTCGCCTTCGACGCCACGCAGCTCCCCCCGGCGCTCACCGCGGCGGCGGTCGATCCCAACGCGAGGAAGCGTCCGGTCGCCACGTGGACGGGCAACATGGGCGCGATGAAGGGCGGCCTCGTCCGCATGTCGTGGATGGACATGCAGCAGGAGAGCTACACGAAGTGGTCGATCGTCGTCCCCGCGAACAACGCCGCGACCGGCACGATCACCGCCCCCGCGCTCCCCGCGACGTTCGACGACATCCTTCCGCTCGGGGACGGCGGCGGCAACGCGTGGGAGGCCACGCCCGAGGTCACGTTCGTCGACAGCGATCTGCTCCCCGACTACGCGGCGTGGAGGAAGCTCCAGGGTGTCGTGCTGCCGTTCTCGATCGTGCAGGGCGGCAACGTCGAGCAGGCCGTGCTCCCGCAGAACGGCTCCTTCCGCATCACCAACTGGCACCCGTACTTCGACTGAGCCGGAGAAGGACGTACCTCTTGCGCCGTCTCTTCGTCCTTGCCGGTCCGCTCGCCGCCGCCGCGCTTACCTTTGCCTGCGAGGACGATCCGTCGTCGAGCCCGGGGACCCAGTTCCCGGAGGCGGGGACGTTCGACGCGAGCCGTCCCGAGGGCGACGCGGGCGTGCCCGACGCGAACGCGCCGGACACGTCCACCGGGCCCAAGGCCGTCACCGTGGTCGTGACGACGCGCAAGGGCCCCAAGGCGAACGTCACGGTCGTTTTCCAGGACGCGAGCGGCGCGGTGATCGAGTCGAAGAAGACGGGCGCCGACGGAAAGGCGATCTCCGGCACGTCGCCGATGCCGTCGATGGCGACGGCGGTGGTGACCGACCGCGAGCTCCTCACGTGGACCGGCGTGCAGGAAGGCGACGAGCTGCCCGTCGTCGCGGAGGACAACGATCCGATCGCGACCTACGACGTCTCGCTGCCCGGGCTCTCCGACGCGGGCGCGACCGACTACGTCGCGCACGTGGGCCGGTGCTCCGGCTTCGGCAACGGATCGACGCCCATCTCCGTCTTCGTCGACGAGTACTGCCGCGGCGCCGGCGCGGTCCTCGTGCAGGCGAACGATCCGAGCGGGTCGCCGGTCGCCTTCTCGTCGAAGAAGAGCGTCACCGGCGCGACCGACGGCGGCACGACCGCGATCACGACCGGCGCATGGGTCTCGCCCGCGAACGTCGCGACGACGGTGACCGGCGCGGGCGGGGGTGCGGCCGGGCGCCTCAAGCTCACCCAGATCGCATCGAGCACGCTCTTCCCCGAGACGCGCTTCTTCGAGGGCTCCGGCGCCACGTTCCAGGTGCCGGCCGGCTTCGCCGACGCGCTCAACGTCGTCGTCTCGATCCCGGGCTCGGCGATCGGCGTCCAGCGCTCGGTCGGCAAGCGCGTCGCGCCTGCCGCGAGCGTCGCCCTCGACTTCACGCAGGCGCTACCCGAGCTGACGGAGGCCGCGATCGCCAACGCGGCCGGCTCGCCGAGGCGCCCCACGGTCACGTGGAAGGGCACGACCGCTGCGGCCAAGGGCGGCCTCGCGCGCTTCTCGTACTTCCCGCCGCTGAGCGAGACCCCCACGCGCTGGACGATCGTCGTCGCGCCGGGCACGACCTCGGTGCAGGCGCCGGCGCTCCCCGCGGGCACGCTCGAGGGCGCGCTCCCCGCCGACGACGCGGGCGCGAACACCTGGCAGGACGATCCCGAGGTCGTCTTCGCCGACAGCGATCTGCTGCCCGACTACGCGACGTTCCGGAAGCTGCAGGGGGCGATCATCGGCGCCGCGAGCCAGGCGCTCGAGTTCGACGACGTCGTGCTGCCGCAGAACGGCAGCGTGAAGATCACGCGCTACCGCTACGAGCCGTCGCTCTGACGGCCGTGCTACCTTTCTCCGCGATGGCGTCGCATGCGGAGGCCGAGCAGCGGAGCATCGCTTTGCATCGTGCGGTCGCCGAACGGCTGCGTGCCGATCCGTCTCTGCTCGATCGCGCACGCGATCGAGTGAGCCGGTGGCGCGCCGATGGGAGCGTGCATCTTCACTACGTCGACGAATGGGAGGAGGTCCTGTCGCGGCCCTTCGATGACGTCCTGGCGTTCATCGTCGAGGACAGCGAGCGCGCGCGCGAGCTCCGGCAGGTGAGCCCGTTCGCAGGTGTGCTCGCCCCGCGGGAGCGATGGCGGATCCTGCGCGAGGTCTCGGCGCGATGACGCGGACGCAGCTCGAGCACGTCATACGCGCGGCCGCGACCATCGCAGACGACGACGAGATCGTCGTCATTGGAAGCCAGGCCGTGCTCGGCCAGTTTCCGCGGGCACCGGCGGATCTGACGGTCTCGATCGAGGCGGACGTCTATCCCAAGAACCACCCGGAGCGTGCCGACCTCGTCGACGGCAGCATCGGCGAGCTTTCGGCCTTCCATGACACGTTCGGTTACTACGCCCAGGGGGTGGGGCCCGATACGGCGGTCCTTCCGCCCGGCTGGCAGGACCGTCTCGTTCCTGTCGAAGGGCCGTCGCTCCGTGGAGCGCGTGGGCTGTGTCTCGAGATCCACGACCTCGTCCTCTCGAAATACGTCGCGGGTCGTGACAAGGACCTGCGCTTCACGCGCGCGGCGGCGAAGCACGGTCTCGTCGTGCGGGCCACGCTCGAGGACCGTCTCGCAGCCATGAAGCTCGAGGACGCGGTGCGCGACGCCGTTCGCCGTCGGATCTCCGTCGACTTCCCTCCGTGACTACTTGCAGCCCTGGGTGCGCGTCTCGGTCTTCGCGGTGTCCTGCACGCAGCTCAGTCCGCTAACCTTGCAGAATACATACGTCTTGCTCTCGCCGCACGCCGGGTCGCCGGTGAAGCCTTCGACCTTCGCGCACGACGACAGGAGCCCACTGTAGTCTGCGCAGTTGATGTTCACGCCGAGCTCGCGGTTCACCTTCGAATCGCAGTTCCAGTCGCCGAGCGTGTCGTCCGTCGGTCGAGCCTTGACGAACCCGGCGTCTGGGTTGGCGCGCGGGTCCTGGTCGTCGCAGTCGGTGCGCGGCTTGCTCCCCGCATCGGCGCACGCCGCGGCGTCCTTCGTCGCGTAGCCGTCGTCGTCGCAATCGCACGGATCACAGTTCGCATCGAGCGCCGGCTTCTCGCTCGTCGCGTCGATCGGCGGCGGTGAGTCCGGCTCGACGATGGCGTCCGGACGCGCACCGGCGTCGGCGTCGGTCGCATGGCCGTCGGCGGTGCCGTCGGCGCCGGCCTCGGTCGTCTCGTCCGGGACGAGCTCGGGATCGGGGAAGCTGCACGCGACCGCGACGGCCATGCCGAGCGTCGATCCTGCCGCGAGCAGGTACACCCGCCTTCGCTTCGTCACGAGCACCACGTTACCTCACCGACATCCTTGAGTGACCGTCTCCGTGCTCTTCACGGCGCACGCTATGCCGAGGACGAGGCTCGGCTTGCACGTCACGAACGTGCCCGACTCTCCGCAGCCCGGATCGCCGGTGAAGCCCGCCGCGTTGCAGTTCGAGAGCAGCCCGCAGCTCACGTTCACCGGGAACTGCTTGGTCACCTTGCCGTCGCAGTCCCAGTCGCCGGTCGCGCCGGGGGCGGGCTTGCTCGCGACGAAGCCCTGGTGCGGGATGAAGTCGTCGAGGTCGTTGCAGTCCGTGCCGGGCGGATCGCACACCGGGTTGTTGCTGCGCACGCCGTCCTCGTCGCAGTCGCACTGGTCGATGCAGCCGGCGGCGTCCTTCGGTCCGCTGCCGTCGGGGCGCGTGCTCGCCTCCTCCGCGGCGCCGTCGGGATCGACGTCCTGGTTGCCGTCGATGGCGAAGACGCTGTCCACGACCGAGGCGTCCGAGGCCACACCGGCGTCGGTCTCGGACCCTCGAGCGCTCGGCTCGTCGGCGACGATCTCGGGCTCGGGGAACGCGCACGCCGATGCGATGGCCATCGCCGCTGCGAGGATGCCCGCCCCGAGAGAGAACGATCGTCGAGACACTTCGGAGTTGTAGCTAACCGTAAAGGGATAGTCGAGGAAGCGACGTCAGAAACGATACGTCGCGTCGATCCGCCCGAGGCCGGGATGCACCGTGAGCCCGCGCGCGGTCTGGCTCGACGACCGCGGCGCGGTGACGACGAGCGCGACGCCCGCGCCCACGCCCACGAGGCCGACGCCGAGGAGGACCGGCGAGAGCGTCCCCATCAGCTTGCCCTGATCGACGGCGTCGTCGCGCTCCGCCTTCTTCGACGCGGGGCAGGTGTTCTCGAAGTCGGGTCCGCATGCGGCCTCGAGATCGCTCCTCGCGCCCTCGCGGAGGAGGAAGGTGACGCCCGATCCGATGAGCGCGGCGCCGCCCACGCCGACGGCGATCCAGCCGAGCGTCCTCCGCCCGGAGCCCTGGTCCTCCTCGATCGGGTAAGGCCTGTCCGTCGCGAAGCCCGCGGGATTCTCCTTGGGCGTGCGCACGATGCGGAGGCTCATGCGCTTGTCGTCGCCCGCGGCGAGCGAGACGCTCTGCTCGACGGGCTGCGCGTCGGGCGCCTGCACGCGGATCGTGTAGACGCCGGGATCGCGCTCGAGCGGGGTGCCGATCAGGCTCGCGCCGACGGACTCGCCGTTGACGAGCAGCTCGACGCCGGACTTCTCGTTCGCCGGGCCCTCGGTCTCGGGCGTGCGCACGGTGACGTCGACGGTGACGACGGCGACCTTCGGCTTCAGGCGATTCGCGGAGTCCTCCGCGTCCTTGTCCCAGCCCTCGTACTTCGCATCGTTCGGCGCGGTGAGGAGGGCGCGCTTCAGATCGAGCCATGCGCGTCGCGCCGACGCGAAGTGCCCGAGCTGCTCCTCGCATTCGGCGTGGTTGCGCAGGCTGCCGAGGCCTCGAGGATACGTCCGCCACGCCTTGAGGAAGACGGGCGAGGCCGCCGTGCAGTCGCCTCTTCCGCGGAGCTCGCGCCCTCGCGCGAACAGGTCCTTCGCGTCGGACTCGGCGTCGGCCGACGCGGGCGTCGAGACCGAGAGCGTCGCGCACGTCGTCGCGATCGCGAGGGTGAGGCCGACGAGGCGCGGGCGCTCGATCACGGATGGAATGTACCGAACGGGATAGGTTTGTCGAGGCGCCTCAGAAGACCTCGCCCTTGTCGATGGGGCCCTTGTCGATGGGGCCCTTCTTCGCGGGGGGCGGGGCCGGCGTCGGCGGCGGAGCGGGCGACGGAGAGGGCGCGGGAGACGGCGCGGGCGCGGCCGCGGTCACCGCACGTCCCGCGGGGGGCGCCGCACGGTGGACGTCCTTCTTCGCGACCGCCGGCGGCTGCGCCGGCGCGGTCGTCGCCGCCGTTGTCGCCGCGTTCTCGGGCGCCGCCGCGACGACCGGCGGCAGATCGGCCGCCGGCAGCGCCGGAGGCGCGACGCTCGTCACGCCCGTTGCGAGGGCCGTGCTCGCCGGCGAGGCGCTCGCCGGCGTCGTCATCGCGGCGCGGAGCGCGAAGAGCCCGAGCGCGAGGACGGCGGCGGCTGCGAGCGCGCTGCCGCCGATCACGACGCCGCTCTTCCGCTTCGGCAGGCCCGCGCCGGCGAGCGTGTCCACCGCCGCGGGCATCGGGTCGTCGTTCCATGGAGTCGCCGACGGACCGACGAGCGACTCGAACGCGGCCGCCAGCTCCTGCGCGCTCGCGAAGCGCGCGTCGAGCTTCGGAGCGAAGGCCTTCTCGAAGAACGCGGCGACCTCGGGTCCGAGATCCGGACGCAGCGAGGCGATCGGGACGAGCTTGAACGTACAGATGGAGAGGAAGATGTCCTCGACCGTCGTGCCCTCGAACGGAATGCGCGTCGTCAGCGCCTCGTACGCGCACGTGGCGAGCGCCCAGAGGTCGCAGCGGTGATCGAGCGAGTCGAGGCCGCGCGCCTGCTCCGGGCTCATGTAGCTCGGCGTCCCGAGCACCATGTCCTTGCCCGTCGCGAACGGCGAGCGCGTCTTGAACGGCTTCACGGCGCGCGCGATGCCGAAGTCGAGGAGCTTGACGAGCAGTCGGCCGTCCTCGTCCTTCGTGAGGAAGATGTTCGCCGGCTTGAGATCGCGGTGGAAGATGCCCTCCTCGTGCGCGAGGGCGAGGGCCCGTGCGACCTGAAGCACGATGGCCGCCGTCGCGGCCAGATCGAGCGGTCCGCTTCGCTCGAGCCGCGCCTCGAGCGACTCGCCGTCGAGCAGCTCCATGACGAGGTACGCCATGCCGTTCTCCTCGCCGTGGTCGCTGACGCTGACGATGTGCCTCGTGCGGCGCGAGAGCTTCGCGGCGATCTGCGCCTCGAGCTGGAAGCGGCCGGAGGCGCTCTCCGTGTCGACGTCGCCGGCGGTCTCGACGAGCTTCACCGCGAAATCGCCACCGAGCGTCTCGTGCCGGGCGAGCCACACCTCGCCCATGGCGCCCTTGCCGACGAGCCGTACGAGCTCGTACTTGCCGGCCACGACGGTCCCGACGTCGATCTCCACTCGTCGATTCTAGCTCAGTACGGATGGTGAGGACGCACGGATTGCACGAACGGCGTCGCGCAATTCGTGGAAAAAGTGCAACCAAGACGGCAGCTTGTCCCATCCCGAACGGGACACTTTTTGTGCTCGCTCGAAAGTCCGGACGCGCTACGGTTTGTCCGTGGGTACCGACCAGAGCGGACGCCGGCCGAAGTTCGATCCCGAGCAGCAGCGCGACGCGAAGCCGACGACGGAAGCTCAGGACGAGCACCGCGCGTTCAACACGATCGTCGGTGAGGCAATTCGTCGCGCTCGCCAGGAGCACGGCTGGACGCAGGCCTTCCTCGCCGAGCAGGCCGGTCTCTCCCCGAACTACGTCGCGCGTCTCGAGCGCGGCGAGCTGGGTCCCTCGCTCTTCGTCGCGAGCCGCCTGTGCGACGCGCTCGGGATCGAGATCGACACGCTCGTCGTCCCCGCGGGCCAGTCCCGGAAGACGACCGGCACGAAGCGCCGCGCGCTCGTCGGCTGAGCGCTCAGCGCAGACAGCAGAGCTTCACGTCGTTCGCGGGCGTCGCGGTCCCCGTGGGCGAGGCCGCCGGGATGCAGGTGGGGGGCGTCCCCGACGGCGTTCCCGGCGTGGCCTTCATGCTGTCGATGGTGGACATCGGACGGCACGCTCCGATCGTGACGGTCTGCGGGAACGTCGTGCAGTCGCTGTCCAGGTAGCTGGTCGCGCTGCCTCCGTCGCACGCCGCGGTGGCGTCGATCGCGCACGTGCAGGCGCAGCCGCGCTGATCGATCACCGCGCCGTCCTTCGAGAGGGTCCGCTCGCGCGCGTACGGCTCGGGGCAGGACGATCCGCTCCGGAGGATCACGCATGCGCTCGCGGTCGCGGTCGCCGGGAGCGAGACCTCGTCGCTGCTGCACGACCCACGGGGGAACGACGGATCGGCCTCGCACACCCAGGACTCGGACGAGAACGTCACGGCAGGCTTCGACGTCGGCGTGGCCTGTCCCTTCGCCGCGCAGGTCATCCCGGTCACGACGCTCTCGACGCGGAAGTGGCTCTCGCTCTTCAACTCGCGGCACGAGGCCGAGAGGCTGTCCGGCGAGCCCTTCTCGTCGTTGCACTGGAAGTCGTCGAAGTAGCGAATGCGCAGGCCGCACGAGGGCGTGCCCGAGGGCGGATCGCACGAGCAGCCGCTCGCGTCGTCGCACTTCGCGGACTTCACCTGCGCCCCGCTGCTGCCCTTGACGACCGGGCTCGTCCGATAGCCCGGCGGGCACGCCAGGAACGACACGAAGCCGGTCGAGACGAGCGCGTACGGACCCTCGGTGCCGGACGGCGCCTTGGGCACGCAGCCGGAGACGCCCGTGGGAACGTCGGCGTCGAGGCCCGCGTCCGATCGCGTGCCCCCTCCGGCGTCGATGCCGGTCGTCGCGGCGCCGCCGTCGGTCCCGTTGTCGGCGATCAGCTGATCCGGATCGATCACCAGCCCGCACGCCGCCGCGGTCACGGCGCACGAGACGATCGACACGAAGACGATGCGCTTCACCGACTCGCCTCCGCCGCCGTCTTCGGCTGGACGAGGTAGAGCACCGTGCCCACGCCGGCGGCGACCAGGCCCACGACGAGCGACACGTCCGCGATGGTCACCGACGTCGCGACGTCGTTGCGCTCGTCCGTCGTGCAGCGCGAACCGCAGCGCGCCTGGTAGTCGTCGAAGTCGCTCCTCGCCTTGAGCCCGAATCCGGCGAACGTCAGGAGCGCGGCGCCTCCGATCCCCCAGGCGATCCAGCTCGCCGTCGGCACCCGGCTCTTCGTCCCCGCGGCTTCGTCCTTCGTCGGCGCGCTCACGAGGACGGGCGCGGCCGCGACGAGCTTGGCCACGACGATGCGGTCCTTCTCGCCCTGCGCGACGACGATCGCCTCTTCGAACGGCTTGCTCCCGCCGCGCGTGATGCGGAGCGTGTGCTTGCCGGGATCGATCTCGACGGGCCGCCCGTCGACGGCCGCCGAGCGCCCGTCGTCGATCTGCGCGGTCGCGTCGGTGATGTCCCGCCCGCTCTCGTCGACGGCGCGGAACACGACCGACGGCATCTTCTTGTTCACGTCCGCGAGCCACTCCGAGCAGTACCCGGGGATCGGCGCGGGGCACGAGCTCTCGGCGCACCGCTGGAAGAGGGGCTTCGCTTCGGTGAGCTTCCCCTCGTCGCGGAGCTCCTGCCCCTTCGACGCGGCGGCCATGCACTCCTTGTCGTCCGCGCGCGCGAACGTCGTCGCGCAGGACAGGGCCACGACGAGCGCGATGGCGGCCGGCCTCTTGCGGATCATGGAGCGCAGACCTCCTCGAACTTCATGCGACCGGACTTGTCCGGTGTCGCGACGATACGGCACTTCTTCGCGCCGGGGCCAGGCTTCGCCGTCGTCGTCGTCGTCGGTCGCGGCTTCGGCGGAGGCGGGGTCGAAGCTTCGGCCGCCGCGGTCGAAGACGGCTCCGCGGCCGTCGCGCTCGGAGCCGGTGCTTCGTCCGGGGCCGATGCCGTCGCGCTCGGCGCGGGCGGAGGCGGCTCGGGCAGCGCCGAGGGAGCGGGGCTCGCCTGCGCGGCGGGGACGTTCGTGCGGCCGACCGACACCAGCACGAGGACCACGCCGACGGCCCCGAGCGCGGGCAGCGCGATCAGCGCGGCGAGCACCGAGCGCGGCATCCGCTGGGGAACGGCGCTCTTCTCCGATCGCGTGAGATAGTCGTTGATCGAGACGTTCGCGCTGGTGTCGCCTTGCGCGCCCACGACGGCGGGGCTCGACGGCGCGGGCATCCGGAGCGGCGGCTGGAACGCGCCGGTCGCCGTCGGCGTCCATGGCGCGACCATGCGCTGGAGCTGCGTCAGCGCCCGATCGCGCTCGGCGACGATCTCGGGCAGCGCCTTGCGCGTCCAGTCGGCGATCTCGCCGGGGCGTGCGAGGTCGAGCGCACGCTGGAGCGCCGACTCCATCTCCTTCGCGCTCTCGAAGCGGTTCGCGGGGTCCTTCTCGAGCGCGCGCAGCACGATCGCGTCGAGCTCCGGCGTCACCTCCGGCGCGTGCACGCTCGGCGCGACGACCTGGAGCTCGAGGAGCGCGCGCAGGCGCTCGGCCGCGGATCCGCCCTCGACCAGGCGCTTGCGGGTGAGGCACTCCCAGAGGACGATCCCCGCCGCGAACACGTCGGTGCGCGGCGTGACCGGCTGGCTCAGCACCTGCTCGGGCGCCATGTACGAGAGCTTGCCCTTCGCCGAGCCGTCGCCCGTCGAGTGCATGCGTCCGGCCGCCTTCGCGATCCCGAAGTCGGCGATCTTCGGTACGCCCGCGAAGCTCACGAGGACGTTCTGCGGGGACACGTCACGATGCACGATCCCGAGCGGCTGGCCCGCGTCGTCCGTCGCATCGTGAGCGGCCTGCAGGCCTTCCAGGAACGCCGCGACGATCGCGCACGCGATCCGGATGGGGATCTTTTCGCTCTTCGGCAGCGAGCGATCGATCTGGGCGAGCGACACGCCGTGCACGTATTCCATGACGAGGTAGAGGCCGTCCGGCTCGTCGAGCACGTCGAGCGTCATCACCGCGTTCGGGTGGCTCAGCCCCGACGTGACGCGCGCCTCGTCGAGGAACATCTTCGCGAACTCGGCGTCCTTCGCGAACTGCGCGTGGAGCCGCTTGATCGCCACGGTCTTGCCGAATCCCCCGGGGCCCTGCATGCGCCCGAGATGGACCGTCGCCATCCCGCCCGAGGCGAGCTCTGGTCCAACGACGTATCGTCCGACCCTCCGGCCCTCCACCGACCGGAATGGTACCAGTGTCGTGCGCGGTTTCGACTACTGGACGAGCGTCCCCGGCACGTCACCGGGGCCGTACCGCGCGACGGTGCCGTTCCTCGTGGCGCCGGGCCGGGCCGCGGCGGCGAACTTGCCGCCAACCCCCCAGAATGCGCCGGTCTGGTCGACCCACGCCCCGTGCAGGTCCTCGAACGGCTTCGACCCGAAGTCGTCGACCCAGGCGCCGCTCTCCAGGCGTAGCTTGAGGCTGCCGCCTCCGACGATCACCGCCTTGCCGCCCGCGCATGCGACGCCGTTCACGTCGTTGACGAGCAGCTGGTCGCTGCGCGTCCAGCCGCCCTTGCCGTCGCCGGTGAGGAGATCGCGTCCGCCGACGGCGAAGAGCTGCGTCGCGCTGCACCCCGCCACGGTCGTGAGGCGGCCCTTCGCCACGCCTTCGCCCTCGCGCTTCCATGCGCCGCCGGTGCGGTGCCAGATGACGCCGTTCTCGCCGACGACGTAGACGTCGTCCCTGGTCGGCCCCCATACCTTGAACAGCGCGGCGTTGGTCGGCGAGGGCAGCGGCTCCGGCTTCCAGCCCGCGCCGTCGAAGTGGAGGACCACGTCGTTCGGGCCGCCGCCCTGATCGGGCGTGCCGCCGACGGCCCACACGTCGTCGGGCGCGAAGGCGAAGGCGCCGAAGAGCGTCGCCGTCGTGCCCGAGGCGTCCTCGCGGAACGCCGATCCGTCCCAGTGCGTGATGCGTCCCTTCTCGCCGACGAGCCACACGTCGCTCGCGCTCGTGCCGTGCACCCACCAGTACGTCTCGTCGCGTCCGGGCGAGAGGCGCTTCCACGTCGTCCCGTCGAAGCGGAGCACGAGGGACGAGAAGCCGTTGCCGAGCGACCCTCCGACCGTCCAAACGTCCGACGGCGACGCCCCCCAGATGGAGAGGAGCGAGCCGTCGAGGCCCTCGAGCACCGTCTTCCACTCGGGCGCGCCCGCCTCCGCGTCGGTCACCGTCCCGCCGTCCACGTTCGGCGTGGCTTCGTCGTCACCGGGGCATCCGGTGATCGCGACGGCGGCGAGGCTCGCGATCAGGAGCCCGAGTCGACGCCCGCGTCCTCGCCGCACGTCTCCCCGAGCACGTAGCCTTTCCTGCACAGGCATCGACACGACGTCTCCTTCTCGCCGGGCTCCGCGCATCGCGGCGTCACCGTGATCTTCTTCGTCGCCGTCTTGCCGCGGCGATCCTTGATCTGCACCTCGAGCTCGAACGGCTGGTCGAACACGTCCTGGTCGGCCCACTGGTTGGGGCACAGGGGCATGTTCGAGTAGTCGCCGATCGCGTCCGAGCTCGCGAGGTCGGTCTCCGCGCCGCGGCCGGTCGTCCCCCAGCCGTCCGGCTCCCTGCGCAGGTTCACCGTGCGGCCGTCGAGACGGACCTGCTTCGAGATCGGATCGCGCAGCGCGCCGACCAGTTGCATTCCGCATCCATCGACGTTGAGCGCGCGCACGCCGACGAAGGCCACGCGACCGCCCTGCGGAGGGAAGATCACGGCGAGGTCGTCGCCGTCGCCGATGGGCACGTCGGCGCCGTCCGCGCGGAGCGTGCGGAGCTCGATCACCGGGTCCTTCGCCGGATCGCCGAGGAAGCCCGCGGGGCAGTCCGAGACGATCGGCCCCGCGTCCGCCGCCGGCGGCTCGTCCTCGTTCGGACAGGCGGCGAGAGGCACGCTCAAGAGGATCAGGATGAAGCGGCGCAACGACATCGAGTGTACGGACAGGTCTCGTCCAAGCGAAGCGGGCTGTCGCGCGCGGAGCGCGCGTTCGCCAAAGGCGAAGCCCGCGGGCAGGTGGAAACACAGCTGGGGGAGGCTCGCGAGCGCAGCGAGCGAGGGGGAGCGCAGCTCCCCACTAGTTGCAAGCGATGTCGGTCGCGGCTTGCTTCGGCCAGTAATACACGAAGATGTTGCAGTGCTCGTTCCGCTCGACGATCGGGCCGAACGTGTAGCAGCAGTCCTTGTTCGGGCTCTTGTCCGCCGCGTCGAGACCGGCGCAGGCGCCGATCTCGGAGGCCGGCGGCCGCCACTGGTACTCGCACGTGAAGAACACGCCGCCCTTCGGCTGGACGGTGAGGTTCAGATCCGGTGAGCGGAGCATCGGCGGATCGTCCCACGACTTCGACTCGTAGAACCGCGCGGAGTCGGGCGGCTGCCCGATCGACGTGCCGTCCCACGTGTACATGCTGAAGGCCTTGCCCCGGCTGTGGAAGTGGCCGTTCGCGCCGATGATGTTCACGGGCTGGTCGCCGTTGAACTGGCAGGTGCCGCTGAACGACGGTGACGGGTTGCTCTTGCAGACGCGGATCGACTGCTTCGTCGCGAAGAGCGTCCCCATCTCGTGCTTCACGTCCTCCTTCTTGATCGTGTGGAAGTTCACCGCGACCTCCGCTCGGTCCGGCGTCTTCTGCGAGCTCGCGTTGACGTAGTGGGTCTGGAGCATGAGCCACTCGTCGGGCTGGAACACGTTCGCGACGCCCTCGGGGAACGTCCAGTCGACGTTGCCGTCCTGCTGCGTGTTCGCGACGAGCGGCCAGTCGGACCAGTTCGAGCTCTTGAAGCACTCGCCCTGCCCGTTCTTCGCGCGCGAGACGGGGCCCGCGTTCGGATCGAGCCCGGCGATGGTGCGCACGCGGAAGATGTTCATGTGGTGCGACCCGTCGGTCTGGACGAGCTGCACGCGGTGGAGGTTCACCGGCTCGTTCTCGGGGAGGCCGCCGGACTTCGCGAGCTCGGAGACCTTGAAGAAGTAGCAGTCCTGGACCTCCTCGCCCGGGGCGACGCTGAACAGGTCGGTGCGGAACTGGAAGCCCGTTCCCGGCGCCGGCGCCTTCAGCTGCGCGGGATCGGTCACCACCGGCTCTGCGTCGTCCTGCGGGGCCGGGCACCCAGCGAGGACGGCCAGCATGGGAACGGCGACGACGACGGCGACGAGGAAGCGGTTCATCGATGACCTCGAGAGGGTAACCTGTCTCGGTGGACGAGACGCCGTGCGGCGCGGACCCTGAGAGCACTCGGCGTGCCACCGAGCCCGAGCGCGGAAATGGCCGGAATCCCAGCCCTGCACGGGCTCGTGCGCCCTCGCGGCCCGGACATCGACGTCATGTGTGCCAGGCCCTCCGTCCGTGGCACGCCCTGGCCCTCGTGCTGGCCCTCGCCGTGCTCCCCGGCTGCCGGCGCATCCGCGCGCCGCGGACGCCCCCGATGCGCGAGGCGCCCGGCACGTCGACCCTCGCCTTCACCTCCGAGCCGCGGACGTTCGCGCTCGGCGCCGGCTCCTTCACCGTCGATCGTGCGACGCGGATCGCGGTCCCCGATCGCCGCGGCCGCCCGGTCGCCGAGCTCTTCGCGCGATGGCTGGGGCTCGGGCCCTCCTCGATCGTCGACACGGCGGAGGGCGAGATCGTCCTCGAGCTGTCCGGCGCGCCGGCCCCGGAGGGCGACCTCGCCGCGTCCTCCTACCGGCTCGAGGTGACGCCGGCGCGTGCGCGCGTCCTCGCCACGGACCCGGCCGGTCTCTTCTACGGGGCGCAGCAGCTCGCGCAGCTCGCCGGCTCGCGCCCGATCGGCGACGCGCCGCCGCGCGTGCTCCCGCGCACCGTGCCTGCGCTCGTGGCCGCTGACGCGCCGCGCTTCGCGTTCCGGGGAATGCACCTCGACGTCGCGCGCCACTTCTTCCCCAAGGAGGTCGTGCTCCGCTACGTGGATTTGCTTGCATTCTACAAGTTCAACGTCTTCCACTGGCACCTCACCGACGACCAGGGCTTCCGCTTCGAGGTGAAGAGCCATCCCGAGCTCGTGGCCGCGGGCGGCAGGACCGGCTTCTTCACCCAAGACGACGCGCGCGAGGTGGTGGCCTACGCGGCCGCGCGCGGGATCACCGTGGTGCCGGAGATCGAGATGCCCGGCCACGCGCGCGCGATCCTCGCGGCGCATCCGGAGCTGTCCTGCACCGGCAAGCCGCTCGAGCTGCCGGCCACGTGGGGCGTCTTCGAGGACGTGCTCTGCGCCGGCAACGACGCCACGTTCGCGCTGATCGAGGACGTCCTCCGCGAGGTCGCCGCCGTGTTCCCCTCGAAGCTGGTGCACGTCGGCGGCGACGAGGTCCCGCACGAACGGTGGGACGCGTGCCCGAGATGCGCCGCGCGGAGGAAGGCGCTGAAGACGGACACCGCGGGCCTCCAGTCGTTCTTTCATTCGCGCGTCGCCGAGATCCTGAAGCGCCTCGGGCGCACGCCGATGCTCTGGGACGAGGCCGCCGATCTCGGCGCGCCCCCGGAGGCCGTGATCGTCGCGTGGCGCGGCGTCCCCGAGGGCGTGCGCGCGGCGCGCGCGGGCCATGCGGTGGTCATGGCTCCGCACCAGTTCGCGTACTTCAACGTCAAGCCCACCGCCGATCGCAGCGGGCCGGGCCACGAGGGCTTCCTCCCGTGGGCGAAGGTGCTCGCGTTCGATCCGGCGGCCCAGGGGGCGCCGTCGATCCTCGGCGGCGAGGGTGCGCTCTGGACCGAGCACGTCACGACCGTGGACGACCTCGACCACCTGCTCATGCCTCGTCTGCAGGCGCTCGCCGAGGCGCTGTGGGCGCCCGAGGGTACGCGCCCCGGCTTCCATTCCGCCGCGGGCCGCTTCATCGCGCAGCGCCCGATGCTCGACGCCTCCGGCATCGCCTACTTCGTCGAGCCGCCCGAGGGCGTGCGCCCGAAGGCGGTGTTCCTCGATCGCGCCACGATCGCGCTGCGCGCACCGGGCCTGTTCCGCGACGGCGTCGTGCGCTACACGCTCGACGGCTCGGAGCCGACCTTCGACTCGCCCGCATTCGCCGAGCCGATCACCGTCGAGGCGACGACGAAGGTGAGCGCGCGTCTCTTCGTCCCCGGCGGGCGCGAGAGCGCCACG
>WBZO01002211.1_pt1 | contig 26201 bp, 26 predicted proteins | sample 5204261 | NCBI WGS metagenome assembly WBZO01 (sample SAMN12412400, study PRJNA552823) | activated sludge metagenome | isolation source: activated sludge from anammox sidestream of wastewater treatment plant... | place: USA: North Carolina | collected 2017-09
CGCCTTGCGGCCGCAATGGCAGATGGTCTTCAGCTCGACGAGATTGTCGGCCCAGGCGAGCAGCTGCGCGCTGCCGGGAAAGAGCTCGCCGCGAAAGTCCGTGCGCAGCCCGTAGCAGAGGACCGGCACATCGAGGTCGTCGACCACCGCGCACAGTGCGCGCACCTGCGCAGGCTCGAGAAACTGCGCCTCGTCGACCAGCACGCACGCGAGGGGCGCCTGCGCGTGCTCGCGGGAAATTTCGGCGAACAGGTCGTCACCGGGGCCGAAGTGCCGCGCGTCCGCCGCGATGCCGATGCGCGAGTGGACCCTGCCGGCGGCGCGATCGTCGATGCGCGCCGTGTACACGAGTGTGCGCATGCCGCGTTCGCGGTAGTTGTGGCTCGCCTGCAGCAGGGCGGTCGACTTGCCCGCATTCATCGTCGAGTAATGGAAATACAGCTTCGCCACGGGCAGGCTCAGAAGGCGACGATGCCGACGATCGCGCCCGTCATCGTCGAGGCGAGCGTCGCCGCGACGAGCGCACGGAAACCGAGGTCTGCCAGGTCGCGCTTCCTCTCGGGCGCCATCGCGCCGATGCCGCTGATCTGGATGCCGATGCTCGAGATGTTTGCAAAGCCGCAGACCGCGTAGATCGTGATCAGGCGGCTGCGGTCGGACAGGGCCCCGTGCGGCAGGTCCGCGAGGCGCAGGTAGGCGATGAACTCGTTGAGCACGGTCTTCACGCCGATCAGCGAGCCCGACGTCAGCGCTTCGGACCACGGCACGCCCATCAGCCACGCGATCGGCGCGAACACCCAGCCCGCCATGCGTTCGAGCGTGAGCGGTGCGCCGCCCGGATGCGGCAGCAGGCCGAGCGCGCCGTTCAGCAGGGCGACGAACGCGATCAGCACGAGCAGGATCGCGAGGATGTTGAGGTAGATGTTGAGGCCGTCCGAGGTGCCGCGCGAGACGGCATCCATGGCGCCCTCGTAGATGCGTGGTGGTTCGGTCATCTTCGCGTGCGCCGCCTCGGCCGCTTCGGGCAGCATGACGTGCGCAAAGAGGATCGCCGCGGGCACCGACATGATCGACTTCGTGATCAGGTGGCCGAGGATGCCGGCAAACTGCGGTCCGAGCATCGCCGCGTAGATCACCATCACCGAGCCGGCGATCGTCGCCATGCCCGCGGTCATCAGCAGCAGCAGCTCGTAGCGCGTCATCGTCGCGATGTACGGGCGCACGAGGAGTGGCGCCTCGATCTGGCCGAGGAACACGTTGGCGGTGGCCGCGAGCCCCGCGGGCCCGCGCGTGTCGAGGGCGCGTTCGAATACCCAGGCGATCGCGCGCACGACGAGCGGCAGGATGCGCCAGAACCACAGCAGCGCGGACAGCGCCGACATCACGATCACGAGTGGCAGCACCTGGAAGGCGAAAGTCACGAGGGTGCCGGGGTTCGTGACGGCAAACGGCGGCGTGCCGCCCCCGAGGTAGCCGTAGATGAACGACGTGCCCTCGCGTGTCGCCGCGCCGAGCGCGCCGACGGCGCGATTGACGGCGGCGAGGCCGTCGCTGATCAGCGGCACCCTGAGCAGCAGGATGCAGATCGCAAACTGCAATGCCACCGCGACGACGACGAGCTTCCAGTTGATGCGGCGCACGTTCGAGCTGAACGGCAGCGCGAGCACGACGAACACGGCGAGGCCGAGCACGGCCTGCAGGTAGAGGGCGAAACTCATAGCAGCCTGATTTCCTTCAGACGCTGCAGCAGGTACGCGTCGGCGGTGATGGGTTCGGGAAAGCGGTCTGGCGTATCGGCCGAAATGCAGGAGGGCAACGTGCGGATCTCGAAGTCGGGATTGAAGTGCAGGAAAAATGGCAGGGACCAGCGTGAACGCCCGGCGCGCTCGGGCGCGGGATTCACGACGCGGTGCGTCGTCGAGCGCAGCACGCCGTTGGTGAGCCGCTGCAGCATGTCGCCGACATTGCAGACGATCGAGCCGGCGAGCGGATTGACGGGCAGCCACGCGCCCTCGCGCGTCCTGATCTCGAGCCCGGGCTCCTCGGCGCCGAGCAGCAGCGTGATCACGTTGATGTCCTCGTGTTCGCCCGCGCGTACGCTCGCGCTTTCGCCGGCGACCGGCGGGTAGTGCAGCACGCGCAGCACACTGTTGCCGAGGTTGACCTTGTCCTCGAAATAGTCGCGCGGCAATGCGAGCGCCCGTGCGATGGCGCCGAGGAGACGCCGGCCGAGTGAGTCGAACGCCTGCCACAGGGCGAGCGTTCGATCGCGAAACAGCGGCACTTCGGCAACCCACAGGTTCGGCGGCATGGCCGCGGTATACGGGTGGCCGGCCGGCAGCTCGCGGCCGACGTGCCAGAACTCCTTGAGGTCATGGTGGGTCGCGCCTTTCGCGGTCTCGATGCCGAACGGAGTGTAGCCGCGTGCCCCGCCGCCGCCGGGGACGTGATAGCGGCGCTTGACCTCGTCCGGCAGCGCAAAGAATGCCTGGTATACCGCGAGACATTCGTCGATCAGGCGCTGTTCGATGCCGTGATCGGCGATCACGACGAACCCGTAGCGCTCATAGGCGGTCGCAATCGCGCGCGCAAACGCATCGGTCTCGACCGCCATCGCGGAGAGGGTGGGCACGTGCTCGCTCATGGACCGTGGCATTGTGCGCCGCCCGCACGCAAAAAAGCCCGCGACTTGCGTCGCGGGCCTTTTCGCGGCGCGACCACACGGCGCGCTCGACCCCCCGTGCACGAATGCAGCAATGCCTGTGCCACACGTGATAAGCCCATGAAAATGCTATATCTTGGGCTGCGTTTGCCGCAGCCGTGCCCCGAGACTGTAAATCCCGTCGACACTCCCGATGACCCAGCAGTGCACCGATGCGGTGTTCCTAGTGCGCCCCGCCGCCTTTGGCTTCAATACCGAGACGGCAGCCACGAACCGCCTTCAGCGCGCCGGCACGTTGCCCGACGCGCAGGCGCGACAGCAGGCACTCGCGGAGTTCGACGGCATGGTCACGGCGCTGCGCAGCGAAGGCGTGCAGGTGTGCGTCGTCGAGGACACGCCCGCGCCGCCGAAGCCCGACGCGGTTTTTCCGAACAACTGGGTCAGCTGGCACGCGGATGGCACGGTGGTGCTCTATCCGATGCAGGCCGCGAACCGGCGGGCGGAGCGCCGCGACGGGATCATCGATGCGGTTGCACAGGCGACGGGGTTCCAGGTCGACCGCGTGCTCGACCTGACGGCTCACGAGCGCGACGGCCGCTATCTCGAGGGCACGGGCAGCCTCGTGCTCGACCGCATCGCGCGCGTGGCCTATGCGTGCCGCTCACCGCGCACGGACGAGCGGGTGCTGGCCGAATGGTGCGAGGCGATGGGGTACGAGGCCGAGGTATTCGACGCGTTCGATCGCGACGGCGTGCCGCTCTATCACACCAATGTGCTGATGGGCATCGGGCGCCGGTTCGCCGCCATCGGTGCCGACTGCATTGCCGGGGCCGACCGCGAGCGCGTGCTCGCGCGCCTCGCGGCGAGCGGGCGTGCGGTGATCAGACTCGATCGCAGCGAGGTCGAATCGTTCGCGGGCAACCTGCTCGAGCTCGCGAGCTGGGACGAGGCGCTCGGCGACTCGAGCGTGCTCGCGCTGTCGGCCACTGCGCGTGCGGCGCTCGCGCCGGAGCGATATGCGCAGCTCGCGGCGTGCGTCGATGTCGTGCTGCCTGTCCCCGTACCGACGATCGAGCGGCTGGGCGGCGGCAGCGTGCGCTGCATGCTCGCGGAGGTGTTCCGGTGAGCGCGGACGGCGCGATTTTCGCGGCCACCGGCCTCGTGGCCTACCTGCTCGGCTCCGTGAGCGGCGCGCTCGTGATCGGGCGATTGCGCGGTGGTGTCGATATCCGCACGCTCGGCAGCGGCAACGCCGGCGGCACGAACGCACTGCGCACGCAGGGACCTGCGTTTGCGCTCGGCGTGATCGTCATCGATCTCGGCAAGGGGTGGCTGGCTGCGGCCGCATTGCCCGTCGTCGCGCGAAGCGCCGGCGCCTCCTCGGTGTGGCTGCCCGCCGCGTGCGCGTTTGCGGCAATGCTCGGCCACGTGTGGCCGGCGTGGCACGGGTTTCGCGGCGGCAAGGGTGCTGCGACGCTGGTCGGGGCGCTGCTGGCGCTGTCGCCGACCGCACTTGGTGTGGTCCTCGGTGTGTGGCTCTCGATGGCCGTGCTGTTCGGCTTCGTCGGGCTCGCGTCGATCGTCGCGACTGCCGCGCTGCCGATCGCCGTGTGGTTCAGCCGCATCGCGCCGCTCGTGCCGATGCTCGCCTTCGGCATCGCCGCCGCCGTGCTCGTGCTGTACACGCATCGCGCGAACCTCGCGCGCATGCGTGCAGGTACGGAGCCGCGCGCGCGACGGCTGTGGCTCTTCGGGCGGGGACGATGACGACGCTCGCGCAGCAGATCTTTCGTCGGCTCGGCGATGGCGAGTTCGCGTCGGGGCAGGCGCTCGCCGCGGAGTTCGGCGTGACGAGGAGCGCCATCTGGAAGGCTGTCCATGTGCTCGCGGATGCCGGCGTACCCGTCGACGCCGTGTCGAATCGAGGCTACCGCGTCAGCGGTGTCGCGCCGCTCGACGGCGCGGGCATCCTGGCTCGCCTGCCCGCGGATGCGCGCGAGCGGATCACGCGGTGCGAGGTCGCATGGTCGCTGCCGTCGACCAATGCGGCACTGCTCGCGGCAAGGGAGCCGCCGGCGGGTGAAGCGCACGTACTGCTCGCGGAACAGCAGACGGCGGGTCGCGGGCGGCGCGGGCGGCAGTGGGTCGCACCCCTCGGTGGCGCCGTGTGCCTGTCGATTGCATGGACATTCCCCGAGCTGCCACGCGACCTGGCCGCGCTGTCGCTGGTCGTCGGCGTGTGTGCGCTGCGCGCGTTCCCGGCGTGCGGCGTCACCGGGCTCGCGCTCAAGTGGCCGAACGATCTCGTCGCCGGGGGGCGCAAGCTCGGTGGCATCCTGATCGAAATGCGTGCGGAATCCGCCGGCCCGGTGGCCGTCGTGATCGGCATCGGTGTCAACGTGGCGCTCGGGGCACAGGCGCGCGCACAGGTGGCCGCTGCCGGCAACGCGGCGATCGATGTCGCGGAACTCGGCGGCACTGTCGATCGCAATGGGCTGGCCGCAGGCCTCATCGGCGAGATCGTCACGGCTCTGCCCGGATTCGCGGCACAGGGCCTCGCACCGTTTGCCGCCGAATGGCGCAACGCCGACGCGCTGCGAGGCCTGCCGGTGTCGGTCACGCGCGATGCCGCCGTGGAAATCGGTATCGCGCGCGGCATCGACGCCGCGGGCGCGCTGCTCGTCGAGACGCCGGCGGGCCTGAGACGGTTCGTCGCCGGCGAAGTCAGCGTGCGGGCGCAGCGATGAGCGCGACGTCCGCAGGTCGCGCGGCGCGGCGCCGGATCCTGCTGCTCGATGTGGGCAACAGTCGCATCAAGTGGGCCCTGATGCACGGGGATCGAATCGGGCGCCTGCATGCGGCGACGCCGGGGACAAGGCCCGGCACGCCGCCCGCCGCGCTGTTGCGCGCCCTGCCGGTGCATCTCGACGCGATCCATCTCGTATCTGTTGCGCGCAAGGCCCGGACGCGCGCATTGGTGCGGGCGTTGCGGCGGGCCACGGGTGCGAGGGTCGTCATTCTCGCCACCACCGCGCGCGCCGCGGGCGTGCGCTGCGGCTATCGGGAGCCCTGGCGACTCGGCGCCGACCGCTGGGCCGGTGTGATTGGCGCATATCACCTGCATACGCCGCGCCGCGCCGCGGTGGTCGTCGATGTCGGCACCGCGCTCACGATCGATTTCGTGTCGCGCTCCGGGCAGCACGGCGGCGGCGTCATCGTGCCGGGGCCGGAACTCATGGTGGCGAGCCTGTTGCAAGGCACCCACGGCATCCGCGTGCGCGCTGCGCGTGATCGCCACGGCGCGCCCACGCTGTTTGCGCGCAGCACCTACGAGGCACTCGTCGAGGGCTCGCGGCAGGCGATCGCCGCGCTGATCACGCGCGCCCGCGCGGAGGCCGGGCGGCGTTACGGGCCCGACGTCGCGCTCGTGCTGACCGGCGGTGGCGCGCAGGCGCTGCGGCCGTGGCTGCGCAGGCCGTATCGCGTGGTGCCCGACCTCGTGCTGCGCGGCCTCGCGGCGCTCGCATGAATCGCCGTACTCTCGGTTAGACTCGCGCCGTGCGCACGCTGTTTTTCATCCTGCTCGCCGCCAATCTCGCGGTCTTCGGCTGGACCCTGGTGACGCCCGAGGTCGCGCCGTTGCCGGATTCGCCCCGGCCCGATGTGCCGCGCCTCGAACTCGCCGGTGAGGCGAGGACCGTCGTCAAGGCCGCCGCACCGTCCGGGGCGGAGATCGCATGCCGCTCGATCGGGCCGTTCGCGAGCGAAGATGAATCGGCGCGTGCCGCCGCGGCCTTTCGAGACGGCGGCTATGGCGTGCACGAGCGCACCGAGGAATCCCGCAGCGCCGAGGGCTACTGGGTATCGCTGCCGCCGCAGCGCAATGTCGCGGCGGAGACGCGGCTGCTCGCGCGGCTCGCGCGCGCGGGCATCACCGATGCGAGCGTGCTCGCCGATACCGACGCCCGGCGCGTATCGGTCGGGATATTCTCCGAGCGCGGCCGCGCCGACCGGCGCGCCGCCGAGCTGCGCCGGCTCGGTCTCGTGCCGGATGTGACCGAGCGGCTGCGCATCGGGACGAGCTGGTGGATCGATCTCGAGCTGCGCTCGGCGCAGGAGCTCGCGGAGGCCGAGGCCTTCAACCGCGACGGGACGAGTGAGTTGGAACTGAAGCCTTGCCCATCCACGACGCAGCAGGCGCCGCCCCCGCCGGCGGCGACACCCGCAGCTGCCGTGCCTGCCAGTCCGGGCACGGGGACGGGCGGGACCGCGGTACAATCCGCGCCCTGACGTCGCCGGCTTAGCTCAGTTGGTAGAGCACCTGATTTGTAATCAGGGGGTCGCGGGTTCGATCCCTGCAGCCGGCACCACATTGGCGTTCAGGTGGAAGAGGTTCCGCGGATCGTACTGCGTCTTCACCTTGACGAGCCGCGGGTGGTTGCCACCGTAATTGCTGTCGACATTGGCCTGTGACTGCTCGGCGAGATTGGCGTCGTTGACGTAGAAGCCTTTCACCCAGGGCTCCATGGTCTTGTAAGCACGACGCCCGGCGGCGATGTTGCCCTCGTCATCCGCGCGGTTGTCCCAGACCGTGGCTGCGACGACATTCCAGCGCGCGGGGCGATGCCAGAACGCGGTTGCGGTGGGGGACACGCGGCTGATGGCCCCCCCGGCGCTCGCGAAGATCGCGATGACCGTCGGCGGCAGGCTCGCGAATTCCTCGACGACGCCGTCGCCCATGTCACGGGGAATTTCCCGGACGAATCCGGCCTTCAGGTAATAGCGTCGGCCCGGTGCGAGCGCCTGGTCGGAGAGCGTCTGCAGCACGACATAAGGGGTCGGCGCGATCGCATCCTGCATCGGCTTGCCGAAGCGGCGCAGTGTGCCGAGCGCCTTCTCGCCGTCCTCGATCGGGCCGCCGTAGCAGGTGTCGAGCATGAGGGCGCGCTGCCCGTCGGGCAACGTCATGATCATGGCATCCGCGTAGACGTCGTCGCCGGCGGTCATGGAGTAATCGGCGTAGGCGCGCAGGACACTCTTCGCCTGCGCGAACGGAAAGACCAGCGGCCCGCCGAGCAGGACCGGCGGCGAGGCGTGCAAGCGGAACTCGAACGAGGTGACGACACCGAAATTGCCGCCGCCGCCCCGCAGTGCCCAGTAAAGATCGGGGTGTTCGGTGGCGCTCGCACGCACGAGCCGGCCGTCGGCGGTCACCAGATCGGCGGACAGCAGGTTGTCGCAGGCGAGGCCGAACTTGCGGGCGAGGCGCCCGAATCCGCCGCCGAGCGTGAGGCCCGCGACACCGGTATGCGATACGGTGCCCGCCGGCGTCACGAGCCCGAAGGCCTGTGCCTCGCGGTCGAACTCGCCGAGCAGCACGCCGGGCTCGACACGCGCGATCCGCGATTCCGGATCGACACGGATGCCGCGCATGCCCGCAAGGCTGATCATCAGTCCGCCCTCGCAGACCGACTGGCCCGAAATGCTGTGGCCGCCGCCGCGCACGGAGACGAGGAGGTCGTGGCTCGCGGCGAACTCGATGGCGTGCCTGACGTCTGCCGCGCCGGCGCAATGGGCGATCAGCGCAGGCCGGCGATCGAAGTAGCCGTTCCAGATGCGCCGCGCGGCGTCGAATCCCGCATCGCTCGCGAGCAGCAGCCCGCCGCGCAGCCGCGCACGCAGGTCGGCGATGTCTGATGCGGGCAACGTGATCGCGGCACCGGTGCGCGATACGGCGGGCACGTCCTGCGCCGCGTAGAGGCGGCGCCACGGGACGGCGGATACGGCGAGTACGGCAACGCCGCTACCGAGAAAGGTCCTTCTTCTCATGGCATACCCCCTGTGGCAGGGGCGCCATGGTACGCCTACCAGGCGACGAACAGAACGAGCAGGCCGAAGACGATCCGGTACCAGCCGAACACGGTGAAACTGTGGGTGCTGATGAAGCGGATGAAGCCGCGCACCGCGAGCAGCGCGGTCACGAAGGCGACGACCGCGCCGATCGCGAACGGCAGGGCGTCCTCGGCGACGAACAGGTGGCGCTCCTCGTACAACTTGTAGACCGTGGCCCCGATCAGGGTCGGGATCGCGAGGAAAAACGAATACTCGGTCGCGAGCCGCCGCGACATGCCGAGCGCGACACCGCCGATGATCGTCGCTCCTGCGCGCGAAGTCCCCGGGATCAGCGCCAGGGACTGCCAGAGGCCGAGCAGCACCGCCGTACGCACCGGCACGGCCTCGACCGCATCGAGCGTCGGGTGCGAGGCCCGCCGATCGACGATCAGGATCGCGATGCCGCCGATCACGAGCGCGAGCGCCACCGGCACCGGGCGGAAGAGCCGCTCCTCGATCACGTCCTGGAAGGCGAGGCCGAGGAGTGCGAGCGGCAGGAAGCCGAGGAACACGTTCAACGCGAAGCGCCGGGCGCCCGCGTCGCGGCCGAGCGCGAGACTCGTGCGCCACAGAAGCGCACGGTATTCCCAGCAGACGGCGAGAATCGCCGCGCCCTGGATGATGATCTCGAACGCGAGCACCTTCGCGCCCTCGAGCCCGAGCGCGCTCGACGCGAGGATCAGGTGGCCGGTGCTCGACACCGGCAGGAATTCCGTCAAACCCTCGACGATGCCGAGCACGAGCGCGGCGAGTGCGCTGATGTCCATGGAGCAGGCAGAGGCCGGCGGCGCTCAGCGCGCGGCGTAGGCGTCCATCATGAGGCCGGTGCCGCCGCGCGAGACGTGCGCGACGGTCGCGGTGCGCCGGTGCAGCTTCGTGATCGGGCCGAGGTTGATCGCGAACGCGAGACCGACCTGCTGGCCCTTGCGCAGTCCGAGATTGGTGGTCTCGATGAACACGCCGGTCGCCGACAGGTTGATCGCCTTGCACAGCCGCTTGCGCCCCCCGGGAACGGTGATGTACACGGTCGTGCGTGCCCGGTGTCTCGTGTGCAGGCGGCGTTCCAACTCGATGCGCTCTTCTTCGATTGTCTTCATGGCCCCTGTGCCGATTATGCCTGCCCCGGCCCGTTTGCCAAATACGAGTGAACTTAATTGCCCGGCGATTTGTCGGCAGGCAGCCGCAGGCGCACCGACACCGGGCAGTGGTCGGAGAGCTTGCGGCGGACGGCGTCCGCGGTCCGGTAGGTGACGCGGTCGAACGAGCCCGGAATGAGGTGCCGCGCGAGCGAACGCGACAGCACGATGTAGTCGATATAGCCCGAAAACGTCTGGTTCATCGCGCAATTGACGAAGCGGGCGCCGTCGGCGGTGTTCGTGAGGTCCGCTTCCGGCGGGTCGCCGTCATCGATGTCGGGCCACAGACGCAATCTCGCACCCGTCTCCGAGCGGGCGGGCCCGATATCGCGCACGAGGTTGCGATTGAAGTCGCCGAGGACGGCAAACGGACGGCCGGCCGCCGCCTCCGAGTCGATCCAGCTCTCGAGGATCCCCGTCTGCCGGCCGACCGCGGCGCATTCCTTGCGCCGATCGCTCAGCAGGCGGCTGCCACAGCCGGATTTCAGGTGCACGGACAGGAGCCGCAGCTCGCGCGGCTCCCCCGGATACACGATGAGCTCCGCACCGCGCCGCACGCTGTCGCCGAGCGACAGGGCCGTGAAGTCGCGGCCGCAGCGGTACGGAATGCCTGGCCGGATCGCAAAGCCCGTGTTCTGCACATGCCGGCGCGCGGTGAAGCAGAAGCGGTAGCCGGGGAACACGAGGCGCGCGGCGCTCGCGCCGTCCACTTCCTGCAGCGCGATGACGTCCGCGTCGAGCTCGCGCGCGTAGCGGGCGAGTGCCCCGAAATCGGCGCGGCTGCGATCGAGCCGTGCGGCGACGTCGCACGGGATGGCGCGCATGTTGCCCGGCGGGCGCACGCCGTCGGGCGTGCAGCTGCCGCGCAGCGCGGCGAAGGCCTCGGGCGCGATGAGCCACTCGAGATTCCAGGTCGCGAGTTTCAGGTCGTCGACGGCGAGCGCAACGGAGGGCAACGCGCACAGCAGGAGCAGGAACGAACGCACCGCCGCATTGTAGCGGCGGCGCGTGTGTGTGCGATGGAGGTTGGCTGGCGGGCAGCTCAGCGCCAGCAGAAATCGCGACCCCCGGGGCCCGTCGAATCGCGATACCCGGTGTCCGAAATCGAAAACCCGGTGCATCGCGTATCGTCGGCCTGACCGGCACCGGCGACCGGAGTTGCGGTGGCGGTGTACGACTGGTTGTCGGGACCCAGCGCCACGGCAATGTCGTAGAAGCCTCGCTCGGTCGTCGCCATGAGCCCGAGGCCCGCCGGCGGCGCTGCGGCGACCTGGTCGGTGTACTCATTGTTCTGCAGGTAGAACTTCTCCTGCGCCGCCTGCAACTGCAGCAGCGCGGTCGTCGCCTCCGTGCGCTGCGCGCGGATCAGGTAGTTGCGATAGCTCGGCACCGCAATCGACGCGAGGATCCCGAGCACGACGATCACCGTCAGCAGCTCGATCAGCGTGACACCGCGTTGTCTGGGTCGCATGGTACAGGGCTCCTCGTGATCACTGCGCATCGTCGCGCTGCCAGAACGTGCGGACGGTGCCGCCTGCGCCGACGCACTTGCTCAGCACCTCGACGCCCGCGAGGCAGGCGGTCGGTGGAGAGGAGGGCGGCGAGAGCGGGTCCTGGTTCGCCTGACGGATCAGCGCGACGGTGATGTCGCCGACGATGCCGCTCTGGCGCAGGTCGACCGAGACATCCGCGTTGTCCGTCACGCCGTCGTCGTTGAAGTCGAGCGCCGGCTTGCCGGTATCCGCCCGCATTGCGTAGGCGCGGTTGATGTTCGCGGGATAGCACGGGTCGGTGCCCGACGGGGGCAGCGGCTGGAACGTCGTGAAGAGAAGGACGTTGTTCACCGTGGTGGCCTCCGCGAGCACCTTCTCGCCGGTGCGCCCGGCCTGGGCGGGCAGCACGAACTTCCAGCCCGCGTGGATCGGCAGCACGGTCGATCCGGCCGGATCGGCTGTGATGTCGACGAGATCGCTGTCGAGCAGCGGCGTCACGGCATTGTACTGGGCCTGCGTCAGCCGCGCATACGGCATTTTGTCGCGGATCGCATAGAAACGATCCTGCGTCACCGTGTCGAGCGGGTGGCCGCGATAGCCCGAGCCGATCGCGATGTTGTAGTACGGGTCTTCCGCGCGGCGCTGGATCAGTGCCACGTCCGGCGCGTTGTAGAAGCGACGATTGTCGGCATTCCCGGGCGGGGGCGAATTGCTGCCGACGCCGAGCTGCGCGATGACGCCGCCCGCGACAAGCGAAGCCGCCGGCTGGCCGTTCGTGATGTCGAAACGCCACACGCGCCCGCCCATGTCGGCCGCGTACATGCGGTCGGCGAACAGGTCGCCGTCCGTGTCGATCACGCGGATCCGGGCCGGGATCGCGTTCGTCATCTTGGCGAACGTGACATCCGGCGTGCCGATGCCGGCTCCGCCGCCGAACCACAGCCGGTTGCCCGACTCGGCGTCGACCATGAAGATGCGGTTGCCGACGGCATCGTTCGAATACGGCTGCGTCTCCTGGCCCGTGTCGTAGCCGCCGCCGAAGATCAGCACGAACTTCTCGGCACTCGTGTTCGCGGAGCCGCCGGTGCCGACACTCACGCGGGCGATGGTCGGCGGCGACCAGCTCTGGCCGGCGCCGGGCAGTTCCGTCGCTCCGATGCTCCACAGGAGCCGCGGATCGTTGCGGTCGGTCACGTCGAGCGCGAAGTAGCGGTTGCCGCCCGCGCGCATGCCGAAGAACAGCCACACCTTGTCGCCTGCGCTCGCGTCGACGATACCGTCCTGGTTCTTGTCGAACTTGAGCATCTGCACGTCGCCGTCGAGGCCGTAGCTGCGCACCGGCGTCGGGCTGTTCTGGTAGAGGTCGTAGAGGCGCGGCAGCAGCTGCGGCGGCATGAACGCCCACAGTTCCGTGCCGCCGCCCGTGCCGGTGCGACCGCTGATCGCATGCAGCAGGCCGTCGTTGGTCGGGAAGTAGACCACCGTGTCGTCGGCGTCCGGTGTCGCGATGCTGCCGCCGTAGCCCACGACGGCGGGCCGGCCGTGCAGCGGGTCACCCATGAACCGGACCGCGTCCGTGGTGCTGCCGTCGCCATTGTTGTCGCCGACGTCGAAGCCGCGGATCCAGTTGATCGCGTTCTGGCACTCGGTGCCGCAACTCGTCGTCGACGAGCCGGCCCCGACCAGGGCGTCGGTGAGCGTGCTGTTGGCCGTGCTCAGCGCATTCGCGCTGTCGGACAGCTGGTTCGTCGCGGCGACATGCGTGTAGAGCTTGCGCGCCGCCGGTGCCGGCAACTGGCTCGTGGCGCCGCCCTTGGTGACGTCGCTGCCGTCCGCGACCGGGGACCACAGGCTCGTCGTGCCGTCGGCGAAGAAACCGGTCGGGGCGACGGCCGGGTCGTCGTTGGCATCGAGGATGCTCGTGCCGTCGAGCTTGTACTTCTTCAGGTTGCCGGGCCAGTGTTCACCCTGTGCGACCTTGAACAGCGAGAAGAAGAGGTCGGTGCTCGTCTGCGCGCGGTTGAAGGTATTGACCGAGATCGACGGCGTGATGAACGTCGCGCTCTTGTCCTGGATGCCGCTGAAGATCGTCTGCAACGCCGCGGTGAGCGTCGGCACGTCGCCCGCGCTGTACGCGTGCTCCGTGCCGCCAGCCTTGGCGATCTCGTTCAGGTACCCCGGCGTGTCGCCCGGCGTCTGGTTCGTCAGGCTGTCACCGAAGCCGACCATGTAGGTCGATGCTGTCTGCGTGCCGGCGAGCGAACTCGACAGGTCGCTCGTGTTGAGCCACGCGGCGAGATCGTCCATGCAGATGCCGCTGCCGGCGACCCAGCCGCCGTCGTGGAACGGCTCGATCGGGTCCGCCTTGCAGGCGCCGCCGATCATGGTCCCGATGTCGTCGATGGCGTCGTCGTCCACCGTCGGCGCACCGTCGGTGAGGTAGACGATATAGTTCTTCTGGCACTGGTAGTTCAGGGGCGACTTGTATTCGCCGCCGCCCGGCACCGTGCGTGCCGCGTCGACGCTGACACCCGGCTGGGCCTGGTCGCCATAGACGACACTGCCGCCGGTGAGATAGTGGGCCGCCTCGTACAAAGTCTCGGACAGCGGTGTGCCACCGTTGCCGTCTTTCGGGTCGAGCGCCTGCAGCGCGCTGATGATGCCGGCACGGCTGGTGTCGATGTCTTCGATCGCGTGCAGCACATATCCGCCCTGGGCGTTCTCGTTGTAGCGCATCAGGCCGAGATTGACGTTCTGCAGGGAACTGGCGAGATTGATCGCGACGTCGCGCACGATCTGCAGTCGCGTCATCGTCATCGGTACCGCCAGCCCGTTGCGATAATTCATGTAGTTCGCGGTGTAGAAGCGATAGCTGCCGCCGATGCTGCCCCAGCTGAGCGTCGACGAGCTGCTCCACGGCGGCGTCGTGCCGTTTCGCGGGTAGCGTTTCGTCGTCGTGCCGTTCTGGCCGTGTACGCCGTTGTCCGGACGGCATTCCATGTAGCCCGTGTTCATGCCCTGTATTCCGCGCCACTGGCCGCTGCGGTACTGCGCCGCGCGCTCGCGCGAGTTGCCGAACGACGGCCAGGTGCCGCTGCCACCGATGTTGGTGAGCGCCGCAAACGACGCGGCGCAGTTGTTCGACGTCTGCGGTATCCAGTTCGAGGTGCCGCAATCGGGCGGTGTGTCGTTGGTGCTGAAATAGATGCGGCTCGCGTCGCAGCTGCCGGCATAGACCGTGTTGGGGTCGTAGAGCGGCGCCGTGACGACATCGCCGTCCATGCTGCCCGACGTGTCGATGATGAACAGCACATTCGGCTTGGCGCCGGCAGAGGCGCTGCTCTGGTAGATCTCGATGTCGTCAGCCGCGGCCGGCAAGGCGATGCCGACGGTCAGCAGCGCGAACGCGAGGGTCTTGCCGCAGGGATGGTTGAAGATCGACATGGCGTGATCCTTCGTTGGTACGGCGAGTTACGGCGCGGTCGTGACTTCGGTCACGACGCCCGAGCCGGTGATGTAGTTCACAGTGACGATGCCTGCCGGGTTCTTCAGCATCGCCGCGTGCAACTGCGCGAGGCTGACCGCCTCACCCTTGACGACGAAGCGCGTGGCGGCCGTTGCCTGGAGGCTTTTCGGCGCGCAGCCGGCGCAGGTCGCGATCGTGAGCGTGCCCGGTGTCGACGCCGGCAGCGCCACATTGCCGGCGACGGCTTCGACGGCGACCGAAACGACCGCAAACTGTCCGCGCCGGGGCGGCGAGGCGTCCTGCGCGACGGCAACGTTTGCTGCGAGCAATACGGCCAGGGCCGGGGCTGCGAGTCGTGCGAGGGTCGTGGGAAGTTTCATGGGACGTTCCTTGGACTCAAGGGTTGATCGAACCGTAGGAGCCGCCGCCACCGGCGCTCTGGATGACGAATGCGCCTTGCGCGTGCTGCGAATTCGCATTGCGCGCGGACGTGCCGGTGCTCGTGATCTCGTAGTGGAAGCCGACGAACTTGCCCGCGCTGAAGCCCGGCACGTTGAGGTCGTCGCCGAGATAGCGGCTCGAGGTCGTGAACTCGTCACCGCTCGTCGAGCCGGGGACCGGCTGGTCCGCGACCACGACCGGCACGCCGGACTGCGGCACCGTCGGCAGCGCGCTGAGCGCCTGCTCGATGCCGGCCTCGGCCGCCTGGAACGCGTTCTGCCGGAACTGTTCGTTGCCGGCCATGATCAGTTCGGACGAAGCCGTGTTCATGCCCGTGATCGCGAGCAGCGTCAGGATGAGCAGCAGGATGAGCCCGATGACGAGCGCCGCGCCGCGCTGCCTGTCCGCACTGTGGGAGTGTGTTCGCATGGTGTGCTCAGAGCTGGCGCGAGTTGCGCAGCTGGATGGTTCGGGAGACGAGCAGGCGGCGATTGCCGTCGTTCGGCGTGACGCTCTTGCCCGCATAATTGTAGGTGCGGCCGTCGACGAAGCCCGGCTGGAAATCGGAGCTGCGCATCATGACCCAGATGCGCACCGCCACGACCTGAAAGCCGACCGGGACGGCGTCAGCGTTGACGTAGCGGGTCGCGATGCCGCGGGGGGCATCGGGGATACCATTGCCGTCCTCGTCGAGCCCGGCGTCGATTGCGCCGTCGTTGTCGTAGTCGCCGGTGTCGATGCCGAACTGCACCTGCAGGTCCTCGACGCCGGGCATCACCTGCGTGTCGGCCAGCGGGCCGGCGAAGCCGCCGTTGACGAGCGTTTTCATGCGCAGTGCCGGGAGCCCCACGCGCGTCGGCGCGACCGAGTTGCGGGAGATGTAGAAACTGCGCACTACGAGGTCGCGCACCTGAACGGTATTCGGTTCGAGCGCCGGCGAGGTTGGCAGGTTGCCGTCCGAGAGTACGTACTGGTTGGTCGGGCTCAGGCGGCTCACGAGCAGCTGCAGCCGTCCGCCTGTCGCGACCGTGAGCGGCGTGCGCGCCGCGTGGCGAACCGTCAGGCGATCCGTGCCGGCCAGCGCGCCGCCGCCGGCCGCCGCGCAGGCGAGGCCGTAACTGTCATTGCTGCCCTCGACCGTCGCGATCAGGTTCACGGCGAAATTGTTGCCGCAGGCCTGGAAGCCCGACGTCAGACCGGCGACTGCGGCATCGGCCGCCTGCATGCGGGAGGCCGTCGTGTAGGTCGAAGTCGAGCCGCCACTGATGTACTTGAAGTCGTCCGGCATGTTCGAGAAGCCGTAGTAGCCCGCGAGCTGCACGTCGGGCTCGATGACCGACAGCACATAGCGTGCGTCTTCCTGCAGGCGCGAAATCGTGTCGTTCACCCGATACGTGCTGCGGCTCTGCGAGTACACGTACACCGCGCCGACGATCAGCACCGAGCCGATCGCGAGCGCGACGAGCAGTTCGATCAGGCTGAGGCCCTTCTGACGCATGTTCATGGCGCCGCCGCGATGAGGAAAGTGCTGGAGCCGTACGAGAATTCCTCGCTGGCTTCCCGCCACAAAAGATCGATGCGGTACTGGTCCGGCAGGCCGACCGCCGCGGCCCGCGTGACTACCACCTGTGCATCCACGCCGGTCGGCAACGCGTCGTCGACGTTCTGCAGCCAGCGCGCGAGGTCGTCTTCCGCAAGTTCGGCTGCCGTGCAGTTGGCGGTGACCACGCAGTCGTGTTCCGCCGGTGCACCACCGTAGGTCGCGAGGTCGTAGGCCTCGCGGGCGCGTCCGTTGGCGCGGATGCGATCGCCGAGATCGCTGACGAGGTTGACCGCCTGCGTGCGCAGCATCGCGGTGCGGCCGGTCTGCAGGCTCATCACGTACATGCCGGCGATGCCGAGGAGGCCGATCGACAACACGACCAGCGCGACGAGCGACTCCACCATCGTGATGCCGCGCTGTGCCTGGGGAGGGACTCTGATCATGGCGCGCACCTCAGGGACAGGCCAGCCAGGTATTGAGCTCGGCCGGTTCGCGCGTGACGCGCGAGCGCCCGGTATTGCTGACGTCGACGCCGCGCGCGGCCGAGAGATTCGTGCCGGCCTGCAGCGCCTTGCCGCGGTCGTCGCAGAAGATCGTGTTGCGGGCCGTGGTGGCCGCGGTCGGGATCGGCTGCAGGAAGCCGTTGCCGCCGAACGAGGCACACACTCCGTTCGACCGCACGTTCAGCGCCGGATCGATCGTCGCGCCGACGCGCAGCACGGGCTCCACGGTCGGATTGCCTGCATCGCGCACGCAGTTGTTGTCCGGGTCGACGAACACGATCCAGCCCGTGAAAGCACCGGCGGAGCAGGTGGCGCCCGCATCCCCGGGATTGTTCGACGGGCAGACCGCGACAGGCACCTGGCGCTTGATCGCCTCGGTGCGCGCGGTCTGCATCGCGCCGAGCAGCTCGTTGCCGACGCCGGTGAGCCGGTTGTTGCGCCGGAACTCGGTGAAGCTCGGAGCGCCGATCGAGAGGATCACCGCCGCGACCGCGAGCGTGATCATCAGTTCCATCAGCGTGAAGCCAGCCATGCGCTTGTTCATGGCTGCGCAGTGTGGCGGGAAGGCAAGCGGGCCGCCGTGCGCTCCGACCAATGGCGCGCGAAGCGCGACGAATGGCGCCGGCGTGTGAACTGCGTCACGCGCCGGCGTGACATAAGCTACGGAGCCGCGCCCTCCCGGAGGAATGCGCCGATGGCCGCAGAGAAACGCGGGATGTCGACGAGGAAGGCGTCGTGGCCCTCGATCGACGGCAGTGCGACGAGCCGCGTCGCCGCGCCGGCGTCCTGAAGCGCCATCTCGATCGCACGCTGGCCGTCGAGCGGGAAAAGGATGTCGGCCTCGACGCCGATCACGAGTGCGCGTTCGACGCAGCGGGAGGGCAGCGGCGCGAGGTCGAACCGGTCCATCGCGCGCGACAGGTAGAGATAGCAATTCGCGTCGAAGGCATCGACGAACTTCGCGGCCTGGGCTTCCAGGTAACCCTCGATCTGGAACTCGGGCGCGAAACTGTTGGGCGTGCGTGCCGTGTCCTGGATGCGGTCGCGGCCGAAACGCTGCTGCCACTCGGCCGCGGAACGGTACGTGATCGTACCGAGCTTGCGCGCCAGCGCGAGACCCGTGCGTGGCGGTGCGTCGGGATCGTATTGCCCGCCGCGCCATGCCGGATCGCGCAGGATCGCCTCGCGCTGCACGCTGCGAAGGGCCACGGCAAACGGCGCTGCGCCGAGGCTGCCGCTCACGCTCACGAGCCGACGTGCCACGCCGGGATGGCGCTGCGCGAACGCGAGCACGACCATGCCGCCGAGCGAGGGCCCGAGGATCGTGTCGGCCCGCTCGATGCCGAGCGAGCGCAGTACGGCATGGCCGCCCTCGGCAATGTCCTCGATCGCGAGCTCCGGGAAGTCGAGCCGGTAGCGTTCACCCGTGGCCGGGTCGATCGACGCTGGCCCCGTCGAACCGAAGCAGCTGCCGAGCGAATTGACGACGACGACGAACCAGCGGTCGGTGTCGAGCGCGAGCCCTGGCCCGATCATCGCGTCCCACCAGCCCGGTGTCGGGTCCGCGGTGGACCGGGCCGCGTGCGCGGACGGCGACAGCCCCGTGAAGACGAGAATCGCGTTGTCCTTGGCGGGCGCGAGCGTGCCCCAGGTTTCGAATGCGACGCGCGCGCCCCGCAGCGTGCCGCCGAGGTGCATCGCGTAGGGATCGGGCAGCGCCGCGTACTGGCGCGCGCTCATGGCTCCGGATCGCTGCCCTCGGCTATGCCCTCGAAGAGCGGTGTCGACAGATAGCGCTCCGCCGTGTCGGGCAGCATCGCGAGCAACGTGCTGCCACGCGGGGCTTCCTTCGCGACCTTGACGGCCGCCGCGAACGTGGCACCGCTCGAAATGCCGCAGAAAATGCCTTCGCTGCGTGCCAGTGCGCGCGATGTCTCGATCGCCTCCTGGTCGGTCACGGTCACGATGCGGTCGGGTACCTTGCGATTCAGCACCCCGGGCACGAAATCCGGCGTCCAGCCCTGGATCTTGTGCGACGCGAATTCCTTCCCGGACAGCAGCGCGGCCACGGCAGGCTCCGCCGCGATCACCTTCGTGTCGGGCATCACGAGCTTGATGACTTCGCCGGCGCCCGTGAGCGTGCCGCCGGTGCCCCAGCCGGTGACGAAGAAATCGAGCCGCCGGCCGGTGAAATCGCTGACGATCTCGGCGCCCGTCGTCTGGCGATGATAGGCGGGGTTTGCGGGATTCTCGAACTGGTTTGCGAGAAACCAGCCGTGCTTCTTCGCGAGCTCCGCCGCTTTCTTCACCATGCCGACGCCACGCTCCGCCGCCGGCGTCAGGATCACCCGCGCGCCGAGCTGGCGCATGATCTTGCGTCGCTCGACGGAAAAGGACTCCGCCATCGTCGCGACGAACGGGTATCCCTTCGCCGCGCACACCATGGCGAGCGCGATGCCGGTATTGCCCGAGGTCGCCTCGACGACGGTCTGGCCCGGCTTCAGGGCACCGCGCCGCTCGGCGTCCTCGATGATCGCGATCGCGAGACGGTCCTTGACCGACGATGCGGGATTGAAGAACTCGCACTTCACGTACATCGTGACGTGGTCCGGCGCGAGACGGTTGACGCGCACGATCGGCGTGCGCCCGATGGTTCCGAGTATGCTGTCGTAGATCATGGCGACACTCTAGCTCCTGCGTGTCAGTGGGACCCATGCCGGGTGGGCCTCGGCCCATCGCCAGCGATTATGATGCGTCCGTGTCCTCGCCCGAACGTCTGCAAAAACTGCTGGCCGCCGCGGGGTTCGGCTCGCGGCGGACCATCGAGGGCTGGATCCGCGACGGCCGGGTCGCCGTGAACGGCGCCGTCGCCGCGCTCGGCATGCGTGCGACGCCCGACGACACGATCACCCTCGACGGGCGTCCGCTCGCGCTGGCGCCAGGGCCCGCCGCGCGCGAGGTGCTCATTTATCACAAACCGCTCGGCGAGGTCACGACCCGCAGCGATCCGCAGGGCCGGCCGACGGTGTTCGAGCGCTTGCCGAGGCCCCGCGCCGGCCGCTGGATCGTGGTCGGCCGGCTCGACGTGAACACCACGGGGCTGCTGCTTTTCACGACCGACGGGGCGCTGGCGCACCGCCTGATGCATCCGTCGAGCGAAATCGAGCGCGAGTACCTCGTGCGGTTGAGGGGGGTGCCCGACCCGGCGGCGCTCGAGCGCCTCTTGCGCGGCGTCGCGCTCGACGACGGTGTCGCGCGTTTCGATCGCATCGAGCGCCACGCGGGCGGGAGCAGTCACGCCTGGTTCCGCGTCGTGCTGCGCGAAGGACGCAATCGCGAAGTGCGGCGCCTGTGGGAGGCGGTCGGCTGCGAGGTGAGCCGGCTGATGCGTCTGCGGTACGGTCCTGTAAGCTTGCCGCAGGACCAGCGACCGGGCACGGCGCGTATGCTCGCGCCAGAGGCCGTGGAGGCCCTGGTGGCCGCGACTGTCGGGAGGGTGGCCGAATGACGAGAAACCTGTTGGCCGCTTTGCTGCTGGCGGCAGTGACCGTGCCCTGGGCCGGCAGCGCGAACGCCACCGTCGCGGCGTCCGGCGCCGGGGGATTCACGATCGTCATCGAGGTCGACGTTGCGGCACCGCCCGATGCAGCTTATCGCGCGTTCACCGTGGGCCCGGCGCTCTGGTGGGATCCGGAGCACACCTACAGCGGCAAGGCCGAGCGGCTGTCACTCGATGCGCACGCGGGCGGCTGCTTCTGCGAAGTGATGGATGGCGGCGGGTCCGTGAGCCACGGCACCGTGCTGTACGCCGATCCGGGGCAGATGCTGCGCCTGTCGGCGGCGCTCGGCCCGCTGCAGGACATGGCGGTGGTCGGTGTCCTGTCGTTCGCGTTTGCGCCGCGGCCGACTGGATCGCACGTGACGCTGATCTATCGCGTGGCGGGCGAATTCACCTCCGACGCCGTGGCGCTCGCGAAGCTCGTCGACTCCGTGCTCACGCAGCAGATGAAGCGCTTCGCCGCACACGTCGACGACCACAAGGATTGACGACATGGGCGTGAGTCGCAGGTCCCTGTCCGGATGGCTCGTCGCAGCGGCGGCGGCTGCCTGTGCACCGGTCCGGCTGTCGGCGCAGGCGGCGCCCGGCAGCGAGCGCGTGACTGTGGACATCGAACTCGAATCCTGCGGCAAGGTGCTGCGGCGCATCGCGCGGCTCTTTACGGCAGGCTTCACGCGTGCGGAGGCCGATCAGCTCGCGCGCGCGATCGACGCACAGGCGACCGACGTTACCGGGCAATGGACCTACCAGGTCACCTCGGGCGAGGGCACCGCGACGCTCACCGTGCACGCGCTCGTCGACGAGCTGTCGATGGTCGATCTCGATTTCGTGACGACCCCTTCGCTGGCGCGCCGCATTCGCAAGGCGCTCGGCGACCTCGAACACTGAACTGACGGACTGGAGCATGATGTCCCACCCCCGCGAGATTCGTGCCGCGCGCGGCAAGACACTCACCGCCCGCAGCTGGTTGACGGAGGCGCCGCTGCGGATGCTGATGAACAACCTCGACCCGGAGGTCGCGGAACGGCCGGAGGATCTCGTCGTGTACGGCGGTATCGGGCGCGCGGCGCGCAACTGGGAATGCTATGAGCGCATCGTCGCGGCGCTGACGCGCCTCGGAGAAGAGGAGTCGCTGCTGATCCAGTCGGGCAAGCCGGTGGGCATCTTTCGCACGCATGCGGATGCGCCGCGTGTGCTCATCGCCAACTCGAACCTCGTGGCGCGCTGGGCGGACTGGGAGCACTTTGCGGAGCTCGATCGCAAGGGTCTCATGATGTTCGGGCAGATGACCGCGGGGTCGTGGATCTACATCGGCAGCCAGGGCATCGTGCAGGGCACGTACGAGACGTTTGCCGAGATGGGGCGGCAACATTTCGGCGGCTCACTCGCCGGGCGCTGGATCCTGACCGCGGGCCTCGGCGGCATGGGCGGCGCGCAACCGCTGGCGGCCACCATGGCGGGCGCCTCGATGCTCGCGATCGAATGTCGCCCCGAGCGCCTCGCCAAGCGGCTCGCGACGCGCTATCTCGACGAGGAGGCGCCCACGCTCGAGGCGGCGCTCGCGCGGCTCGAAGCGGCGCGCCGCAGCGGCAAGGCCGTGTCGATCGGCCTGCTCGGCAATGCCGCGGAGATCCTGCCGCAGCTGCTCGAACGGGGCGTGCGCCCCGATGCGGTCACGGACCAGACGTCGGCGCACGATCCCGTGAACGGGTATCTGCCGCGCGGCTGGACATTGGCGCAATGGGACGAGCGGCGCACGTCGGACCCCAAGCGCGTGGCGGCGGCCGCGCGCGAGTCGATGGCGCGCCACGTCGAGGCGATGCTCGGCTTCGCGAGGCTCGGCATCCCGGTATTCGACTACGGCAACAACATCCGCCAGGTCGCGTTCGATGAGGGCGTGAAAGACGCGTTCTCGTTCCCGGGCTTCGTGCCGGCCTATGTGCGGCCGCTTTTCTGCCGCGGCATCGGGCCGTTCAGGTGGGTGGCGCTCTCGGGCGACCCTGAGGACATCTACCGCACCGACGCGAAGGTGAAGGAGCTGCTGCCGCACGACACGGGGCTGCATCGCTGGCTCGACATGGCGCGCGAACGGATCCAGTTCCAGGGACTGCCGGCGCGCATCTGCTGGGTAGGGCTCGGTGACCGCCACCGGCTCGGCCTCGCGTTCAACGAAATGGTCAGGCGCGGCGAGCTGTCGGCGCCGATTGTGATCGGTCGCGATCACCTCGACTCGGGATCGGTCGCGAGCCCGAACCGCGAAACCGAGGCGATGCGCGACGGCTCGGACGCGGTGGCCGACTGGCCGCTGCTCAACGCATTGCTCAACACGGCGAGCGGCGCGACCTGGGTTTCGATTCACCACGGCGGCGGCGTCGGCATGGGCTACTCGCAGCACGCCGGCGTCGTGATCGTCTGTGACGGCACCGCGGCGGCCGCGCGGCGCATCGAGCGCGTGCTGTGGAACGACCCCGCGAGCGGTGTCATGCGCCACGCCGACGCCGGCTACGACATCGCGATCGACTGCGCGCGCGAACACCGGCTCGATCTTCCGTTCCTCGCCGGAACCTGACGATGACGGCGGCCGCGACGCTCTGGCGCAACGGCCGCATCGCGACCTGCACGTCCGTGGCCGCCGCGGCGGACGCGGGCGCCGATGCATTCGTCACGAGCGGCGGGCGCATCGAGTGGATCGGGTTCGAGCGCGCTCTCGACGCTCCACTGCGTGCCCGCTGTGGCGCGACGCACGACCTCGGCGGCCGGCTCGTGACTCCGGGGCTCGTCGACTGCCACACGCACCTCGTGTTCGCAGGCGATCGCGCCCACGAATTCGCCGAGCGCCAGCGTGGCGTTTCCTACGAGGACATCGCGAAACGCGGGGGCGGCATCCTTGCCACGGTGCGCGCGACGCGCGCGGCGGGCACCGAGGCCCTGCTCGCCGCGAGCGCGCCCCGGCTCGAGGCGCTGCTGGCCGAGGGTGTGACGGCGATCGAGATCAAGTCCGGCTACGGCCTCACGCTCGAGGACGAGGCGCGCATGCTCGAGGTGGCGCGCGCGCTCGGCCGGCGCTACGACATCGACGTGCGCACGACCTATCTCGCCGCGCACGCCGTGCCGCCGGAGTTCGCCGGGCGGGCCGACGAGTATGTGCGTACGCTGTCGCGCGAATGGCTGCCCACGCTCGTTGCACGCCGGCTCGTCGATTCCGTGGACATCTATTGCGACCGTGGTGCGTTCACCGCCGCGCAGGCGCGCGTGCTGTTCGAGGCGGCGCGCGCGCTCGGCCTCGCCGTGCGCATGCACGCCGGACAGTTCGCGGACGTCGGCGGCGTCGCGGTGGCGACGGAGTTCGCGGCGTTGTCGTGCGATCACCTCGAGGAGCTGTCGGCGGCGGACATCGCGCGGCTCGCTGCGGCAGGCACCGTCGCGGTATTGTTGCCCGTCGCGTACTACACGCTCGGGCAGACGCGGACGCCACCCGTGGCCGCACTGCGCGATGCCGGCGTGCCGATCGCCGTTGCGACCGATTGCAATCCCGGCACCTCGCCGTGCGTGTCGCTGCTGCTCGCGATGAACATGGCCTGTCGGCTCTTCGGGCTCACACCCGAGGAAGCTCTCGCCGGCATCACCCGCCAGGCCGCGCGAGCGCTCGCGCTCGACGGCCATGGGACACTCGCCGGCGGCGGTCCTGCGGATTTCGTGGTGTGGGATGTCGCGGCGCCGTGGGAACTCAGCTACTGGAGCGGGCTCGACGCGAGCCGTGCCGTCGCGCGACGTGGCGCCATCGTGCGTGGCGCGCTGTGAGGAGTGCAGCGTGAGCGAGGTGTGGCAGGGCCGTATCGATGCGGAAGACGGCGCGCTCGGGCGACGCTGGCACCAGCTCGTGCGGCCGCTCGCCGCCGGTGCGCCGGCCGGTGTGGCACTCCTCGGATTCGCGAGCGACGAAGGCGTGCGTCGCAATCAGGGTCGCGTGGGCGCGCGCGAGGGGCCGCGTTCGCTCCGGCGCGCGCTCGCGCCGCTCGCGTACCACGGCGTGCGCGATACACCGCTGTACGATGCCGGCGACGTCGCCTGCGACGGCGAGGATCTCGAAGGCGCGCAGCGCGCGCTCGGCGCGCGGGTCGAGGCGCTCCTCGCACAGGGCCACTTCCCGATGTTGCTCGGCGGCGGCCACGAAATGGCCTGGGGCTCGTTCCAGGGGGCGAGCGCGGCACTGGCGAATGGCGGCCGGCTTCAGCGCTACGGCATCGTGAATTTCGATGCGCATTTCGACCTGCGCCGCGGGCGCGCGAGCTCCGGCACGCCCTTCCTGCAGATCCGCGATGCGCTCGCCGCGCGCGGCCTGCCGTTCCGGTACCTGTGCATCGGCATCTCCCGTGCGGCGAATACACCGGCGCTGTTTGCCACCGCACGCGAGTGCGGTGTCACCTGGCTCACCGACGAGGAGATCGTGTGGCCGAAGTGGGAAGCTGCGCGCCGTGCGATCGATGCATTCGTGGAGTCGATCGACGCGCTGCAGATCTCGGTCTGCCTCGATGCGTTTCCCGCGGCCGCGACCCCCGGGGTCAGTGCGCCGGCGGCTCGCGGGATCGCGCCCGACCTCGCGTTGTCGTTGCTCGGGCACCTGCTGGGGCGGGCCGGTCACGGTAAACGCGATTCCAGGGTGGTGCTGGCGGAGGTCGCGGAACTCGCTCCCCCCTTCGATCCCGATGGGCGCACGGCACGGCTGGGCGCCCGGCTCGTCTACGACGTGGTTTCGCCCCTGCTCTAGCCCCTTTGCGGGCGTTCCGGATATATAAGGTGTGCGGTGCGGCAGTGCGACACAGCAAGAGGCGCGCCAACTGCATTGACACGCTGCGACGCGGACACGAGAATACGCGGCTCGTTTTTCGCGGAGGGGTACCCAAGCGGCCAACGGGAGCAGACTGTAAATCTGCCGGCTTACGCCTTCGTAGGTTCGAATCCTACCCCCTCCACCAGTCGAGCGGGACCGGCGGCAAGCGGGCAGTCGGGGACATCAGCGCGGGTGTAGTTCAATGGTAGAACCTCAGCCTTCCAAGCTGATGACGTGGGTTCGATTCCCACTACCCGCTCCACGCCAGTCGTAAAGCTCACGTAGCTCAGTTGGTAGAGCACGTCCTTGGTAAGGACGAGGTCACCGGTTCAATCCCGGTCGTGAGCTCCAGAAAAGAAGCGGACAGCGAGTAGCGGACAGCAGGCAGCCAGAAAGCTATAGAGAGGAAATGCGTCGTGTCGAAAGAGAAGTTTGAGCGAACGAAGCCGCACGTGAACGTGGGGACGATTGGTCACGTGGACCATGGCAAGACGACGCTGACGGCGGCGCTGACGAAGGTGATGGCGGAGACGAACGGCGGGTCGTTCATGGCGTACGACCAGATTGACAAGGCGCCGGAGGAGAAGGCGCGCGGGATCACGATTTCGACGGCGCACGTGGAGTACCAGTCGAAGGAGCGTCACTACGCGCACGTGGACTGCCCGGGTCACGCCG
>WBZO01002212.1_pt1 | contig 26187 bp, 23 predicted proteins | sample 5204261 | NCBI WGS metagenome assembly WBZO01 (sample SAMN12412400, study PRJNA552823) | activated sludge metagenome | isolation source: activated sludge from anammox sidestream of wastewater treatment plant... | place: USA: North Carolina | collected 2017-09
CCCCCGCTCCCGCTCACTCCCCCGCTCCCGCTCACTCCCCCGCTCCCGCTCGCTCCCCCGCTCCCGCTCGCTCCCCCGCTCCCGCTCGCTCCCCCACTCCCGCTCACGCCCGCGCTCCCGCTCACGCCCGCGCCCCCGTCCACCGCGCTCAGTTCCTCGAGCTCCTCGATCCCCAGCAAGGCGTTGCACCCCGCCCCCAGCGCCACGCTCACCGCCATCACGCCCACCAGGCTCCGCTTCGTCATCGCGGCGCCAGCCTAGCAGACCTTTCCCCTGGAGATCACGCGCGCGCAGCGCCGCGCGGGCGCGCCGCTGGGGGACGGCGCCCTGGCCTCGCTAGCGCTCCACGGAGACGTCGTCGATGGTCCAGCCCGGCGCCGTGGCGCTGCGCGAGGCCTCCGCGTTCGCCGTGGAGGAGCTGACCCCCGACGACCACGCGAAGCGCACCCGGAACTGCGAGGTGCGCAGCGCCGGCGGGATGTCCACGCTCACGCGCTCCCAGCCCCCGCTGGTGCCCACGTAGCCCTGCTTGCCGTTGACGTAGAACCTGCCGGGGCGCTCACACTCATAAAAAAGGCCACGGTTGGGGTTGATGACGATCTTCCCCGAGCCGCTCGGCGGCGCCATGGGGGTCCAGCTCAGCCCGCCGTCCCCGGACAGCTCCACGGTGCCGCCGTCCGCGTAGCTCTTGCCACCGTAGCTGCCCTGCCAGAAGGCGTAGTAGTGCCAGAACACCAGCCTCACCGCGTCGCTGGCGCAGCTCGACAGATCGAGGACGGGCGAGAGCAGCTCCGCGCGCGCGCACTGCGCATAATTCTGAGTGAGGTTCGTGCCCCAGCACGCCACTCCGCTGTGGCAGCCCCCCGGGGCGAGGGCGTCCGAGCCGAGGGCCCACTCGTCCAGGGGCCAGTTGGCGGTGACGCCGTCGAGGATGCCGTGGCTGAAGCCCATCGCCCCAGCCTCGAAGTCCGCGCTGAGGCCGCGCAGCGCCTCATCGCAGAGCGGCGAGGCGCCGGCAGCGCCCGCCGTACCACCGCTCCCCGCCACACCACCGCTGCCGCTCGAGCCTGCGCTCCCCGCCACGCCACCGCTCCCCGCCACACCACCGCCGCCGCTCGAGCCCGCGCTCCCGCTCGAGCCCGCGCTCCCGCTCACGCCCCCACTCCCGCTCACACCCCCACTCCCGCTCACACCCCCACTCCCGCTCACGCCCCCACTCCCGCTCACGCCCCCACTCCCACTCGAGCCCCCGCTCCCGCTCGAGCCCGCGCTCCCGCTCGAGCCCGCGCTCCCCGCCGCGCCGCCCCCTCCGCCGCTCGCCCCCCAGCCCCCCGCGCCCGCGCCGCCGTCCTCGAGCGTGGGCGGCTCCTCCAGCTCCTGCGCCACCGCACACCCCCCCCCGCTGGCGAGCGCCAGCAGGGCGAGCGCGCCGCGGGGCGCCCAACCTCCCTGGCGACGGGCGAGGCGGTGGATACGGCGCGGTGAGTCGAGCATGGCTTCGGCGCAGCTTATCGCAAGTCGCGGCGAGGGGCACCGTGTCACCCCGGCCCCCACCCGGCGGCGGGCCGCTGGTCGCGCGTCCTGCGCCGAGCGCGCGCGCGCGCGCTCGGCTATCGTCAGCCCCAGCGTGCCCCCCCTCGCGTCCCCCACGCCCCCGCTCACCAGCAGCCGCCACACGCTCCCTGCGAGCGCCCCGCCGCAGCCGCTCGACCGCGCGCTGCGCGCGCTGCTCCCTGGGCAGAGCTGGAGCAAGCTCCGTCAGCTCATCGAGACGGGTAAGCTCTCCCTCGACGGGCGGGTGGTGACGGACTGCCGCCACCCGGTGACGGGGGGCAGCACGCTGGAGCTCCGGCTGAGCGCTCCCCGTCCCTCCACGCCGGGTGGCGCGCGCGCGCCGCTCCCGAGGGACGCGCTCGTCTACTTGGACGCGCAGCTGCTCGTGGTCCATAAGCCGAGCGGCCTGTCCAGCGTCCCCTTCGACGACCACGAGCGGGGCGCGCTCTCGCAGCTCTTGCCCGCGCTGCTGCGGCGCCGCGGCGCCACAGGGCGGAGCGTGGACGTCGGCGTCGTGCACCGGCTCGACAAAGAGACGAGCGGGCTGCTGGTCTTCACGCGGACGGCGCTGGCCAAGCGCGCGCTCGAGCAGCAATTTCGCCTGCACAGCGTGCACCGGCGCTACCTGGCGCTCGTCGAGGGCGTCGCCCGCGACGCCACTTATCGCTCACGCCTCGTGCGCGACCGCGGCGACGGACGGCGCGGCTCCACCGCAGCGCCGCACCTGGGGCAAGAGGCCGTCACGCACGTGCGCCTCCGCGAGCCGCTGGGCGAGGTGAGCCTCGTCGAGTGTCGGCTGGAGACGGGGCGCACCCACCAGATCCGCATCCACCTGAGCGAGGCCGGTCACCCGCTGCTCGGCGAGCGCGTCTACCGGCCCGCCACGGCGCCGCCCCGAAGCGCGCCCCGGCTGCTGCTGCACGCGGCCGAGCTGGGCTTCGAGCACCCCGTCACCGGCGAGCAGCTCCGCTTCGAGGCGCCGCCACCGCTCGACTTCGCGGCGGAGCTCGAGCGCTACCGGGCGCTGGCCGCGCGCCCGCCCCGCTGAGTCAGCCCGCGGGGTCGAGCCGGGGCGCTGCGGGCGCCGCCTCGTACACGAGCGCGCTGGCGTGGAAGCTCCGCAGCGTGTTGCGCCCACAGCAGGGGCAGGCCCACCCGAGCTGGAAGTTGCCGCCGCCCCCCTTCATGTGGGTGACGGGCGCTGCCTTCGCGTGCTGCTCGTGGCGGCAGCGCGCCCAGCCGCGCAGCGCGAGCTGCTGCTCGTCCAGCTCCGCCCCGAGACGGGCCTGACACTCACACACCGTTTGCACCGACGCTGTCTTCACGCTGACCTGCCCTCCGCCCTTTAGGCGAGCCAAGGCGTCCGGGTCAAGCCGGACGGGGGTGGTGCCCCTGGGTGTCGATGGCGCTTGCGCTCCGGGGGGCGGCCCCACTAGTGTCGGGCCCGTCACTGGTCGCGGGAATAGCTCAGCTGGTAGAGCACAAGCTTCCCAAGCTTGGGGTCGCGGGTTCGAATCCCGTTTCCCGCTCCACTCAATCGTTGTGTGGGGGCGTCCGGCCCAGGTGGCTCCTCAAGGTGGCCGTCAGCTCTTCCATGGTGAAGGGCTTGGGGAGGTAGCCCACCACGATGGAGAAGCCGAAGTAGCGCGGGGGCACGTCCTCGAGGGCGTGCCCGCTCAACAAGACCACCCGGGGGCGGTCCGGCTGCGCGCTCAAGAGCCGCAGCACCTCCTCCGTCTCCCCCTCTTGCCGCAGGTTCACGTCCAGCAGCACCAGGCTGAGGCGCGCCCCCTCCGCCAGCAGCGCGCCGAGCTCCTGCTGGCTGGTCACGGCCGTGGCTACGAAGCCCAGCTCCACGACGAGGCTCGCCGTGAGCTGGGCAAGCTTCGCGTCGTCGTCGCAGATGACCACCTGACGTGGCGGTAGCTCATTCATGGTTCTCCCTCCGGTCTGCGCGTCGCGCCGACCCCCCAGTACCGACAAAACCCCGGGAGCCTAGCAGAGCTTCCCCGCTCCTTCTAGCCTCGCCCCCTCGCCGCGCGCTGCCAGCGCCTCAGGCCCCAGCCGAGCCCAGCGGCGAGCAGCAGCCCGGCGATCCACGAGGGGCGCACGGCGTCGCCCAGCAGGGGGCGCGCCGAGTGGCGACTGTGGACTTGATCGATGAGGAGGACCACGAAGCACCCGAGGAGACAGAGCACGGGTCCCCCCCACCAGCGCTGCGCCGCGCCGCCCCCACCCCGCGCCGCCGCGCCCCCGCCGCGCCAGCGGGGCGCCTCGGGCGACGCTCGCGTGCCCGGGTGCGGCTCCAGGGCCGGCAGTGCCGAGGGCGATGGCCCCATGAGCTCCAGCGCCACGGGCTCCACCGCGGGCGGCTCGGACTCCAGCACCTCGCGCGCCGAGGGGCCCTCGCCGCTGGGCGCGGACCGCGGCGGCTCCAGCCCGAGCGTGCGCGTCAGCTCGCCCCAGAAGTCCGCGACCCGATGGTAGCGCAGCCGGGGGTCGACGCTCAGCGCCTTGGCAAAGACCGCCTCCGCCGCGTCGCTCACCTCGAGCCCGAGCGCGCGCGGCGTCGGGCGCGGCGCGCTGGCCGTCGCCTGCGCCCGCATCGCCTCGTGCTCCCCGTCGATGATCGGGCGCCCCACGCTGAGCTCCACCAAGGTCAGGGCGAGCCCCCAGACGTCCGTCCATGGCCCCGTCTGGCCGTACACGTCCGGGCACCACTGCTCCGGCGCAGCGAACCCCGGGGTGAAGCCGAGCACCGCGCTCGCGTCGCCGCGGACCGTGGCGCCGGCGATCTGCTCGGTCAGGTCCCTCACCGTGCTGATGCCGTAGTCCAAGATCTTCACGCCGCCGTCGTCGAGCAGAAACAGGTTGTCCGGCTTCAGGTCGCGGTGCACCACCGACAGCAGCCCCGTCGGCCCCGGCAGCGCGTGCGCCCGCTCCAGCGCCGCGGCCACCCCGCCGAGCCGCTGCACCAGCTCCATGAGTGGATAGCCGCCCAGGCCTCGAGCCAGCCGCTCAGCGAGCGCTCGCTCGAGGCCACGCCCCTCCAGCCACTCGAGCGCCAAGAACGGCACGTACCGGCCCTCCACCGTGGCAAAGTCTCCCACCTGGAGCGGCCGCACGACCTCCCGCAGGCTCGCGCTCAAGCGGAAGAGCAGCTCGGCCTCCTGCTGAAACTGCGCCGCGAAGCGCGCGCGCTGGGCCGCGTCGAGCTGGGTGGGCAGCTTCAGGCACTTGAGCGCCACCGGCACCCGAAAGCGCGTATGAAAGCCGCGGTAGACCGCGGAGAACCCGCCCTCGGCGACCAGCCGCTCCACCTTGAAGTCGGCACCGATCACGCTCCCGACGATCTTGAACGGATCCAGCCCCGTCACCGGCGTCGCTCCAGCGTCGCGGTCGGCTCGCGCGCCGTGGGGGCGTCGTGCGCTAGACTGCGCCCCGTGACGGCTCGCCCCACGGTCGCGCGCTCGGGCTTCTGGACGGGTGTCCAAGCGCTGCCGCGCGCGGCGCTGTTCTTGCTGCGCCACCCGGGCGCGTGGCCAGCGGCCGCGGTCCCCATCGTGGTGTTCTTGCTGCTCTTCACGGGCTCCGCCGCGGCGCTCGTCACCCGGGCCCAGCCCTGGCTCGAGCAGCGGCTCCAGCCGGAGACCCCCTGGCTGCAGTGGGGTGCGGGCGCGGCGGCTTGGCTGCTGGTCGCGGCCTTGCTGCTGGCGGCGCTGCTCGGCGCCGTGGTGCTCACCCCGCCGCTGAGCGCCCCCGCCCTCGAGCACCTGGTCGACCGGACCGAGCGCCAGCTCCAGATCCCCCAGCGTCCGCCGCTCGGCGTGCTGCGGGAGATCTGGTGTGGGCTGAGAGCCCAGGCGCTGGCCCTCGCCGTCGGCACGGCGCTGTGGCTCCTGGGCGCGCTGCTCACGCTCGCGCTCCCCGTCCTCTCCCCGCTCACGAGCGCGCTCAACCTGCTCATCGCCTCTCTGATGGTGGCCTGGAACCTACTGGACTACCCGCTGACGCTGTGGGGGGTGGGCCTCCGGGAGCGCCTGGCGTTCTTCCGTGCCCACTGGGCCTCGGTGGTGGGCTTCGGGGCCATGTTCGCGGCGCTCTTCTGGATCCCCGGCTGTGGGCTGCTCAGCCTCCCCATCGGGGTGATCGCCGCGACGGATCTGTGCTGGCGCCTGCTGCTGGCCTCACCGTCCTCCTTGCCCAGCCTCCCGCGCCCCGAGGCGCCGCTCCGCTGAGCCTCCCGGGCAGCCCAGCGCGTCATCCGGTGAGCTGGATCCCGAGCTGGCGTCGGAGCTTGCCGTAGCTCTCGCTCACGGCGTACGCGCGGAGATCCTGCGAGACGTCCGCGTGCGCCCCCTCCGCCTCCAGCATCCCCAGCGCCGCGCCGAGGTCATTGGACAGCACGAAGCCCGCGCGCGCCGCGGTCTTGTCCACCCCGGCGCTCCAGCGCTGCAGGTTGGTGCGCCCGCCCTCCTCGACGAAGCGCAAGAAGTAGCCGCGCAGCGCGTCGATTTGCTGCGGCTGGAGCACGGGCTCGATGGCCTCCGCCACCGGCCCCACGCGCCGGCGCACCTCCTCCGTCATGGGCAGGCCGCGGTTGCCGATGGTGAGCGCGGCCAGGAACAAGCCCTCCAGATCCTCCACCCCGGAGAACAAGGTCCGCACATAGTGCTCTTGCCGATAGGCGGCCAGGTGCCGCCCCGCCAGGAACGCCAGCTCCTGCTGGCTGCGCCCGCTCAAGACCTGCCGTCCCACCAGCGTCACCGGCGGCACGGCGGCGGCGTGCTCGAAGCCGCCCGGGCGCTCCTTCTCGAGGTAGATCTTCGGGGTGGCCAAGCCCAAGAGCGCCGAGGCCCAGGCCAAGGCGCGCACCGCCGTGACGGTCGCTTGGCTGGGGTCCTGGAGCTTGGAGGGCTCCGGCACGTAGAGCTGCCGATCACGCCTGAGCGCCGCCACGCGGCCGAGGAGCACCGCTGGCGCGATCACCGCGAAGATCTGCCCGGTGAGCACCTCGTCGTCGGGATGAAACAGCAGGTCGTACCACGCCGTGGGGGACACCCCGGCGCGCGGCGCGATCAGCCCTTGGACGCGGTGCCGCTGGTAGAGCTGCTCTTGCTCGGGCGTCGCGGCGCCGAGCGTCACCAGGAGCTGCGCCACGCACCACTGCCGATCCACGTCGGAGGTGGCGGCGACGGCGCGGTAGAGCGCGCGCGCGGCCTCGACGTTGCGGGCGTCCCGCCGGACCCGGCGCCAGGCGGCCTCCGCGCCCTCGTCGGGCTCCTCACCCTCGCCGAGCCCCGAGAGATCCACCTCGACGTTGACCTGCGTCTGGGCTCGCTCGAGCTCCGCCTCCAGCTCCGCGATGCGCGCCTCGAGCTGGGACACTCGCTCGAGCAAGCGCGCCGTGCTCGGCTCGGCGCCGGCCGCCACGCCGAAGGGCGCGAGCGACGCGACGGGCGCTTGCTCGTGCTCCACCACGTCACGGCGGTGGTGGAGCTTGTAGGCCGCCACCATGGCGCGCTCGAGGCGCAAGAGCCGCTGCCGGTCGAGCCCGAGGTCATCGGCGGCGCGGTCGAGCTGGGCGCGCTCCTCCGCGGTGATGACGCCGTCGGCGAGCGCCTCGGCGAACAAGCCCTCGTACTGTAGCTCCAGCGGGCCGAGCCCGAAGCCGCCGCTGACCTCACCCGGCGCGAAGTTGGCGCCATGCTCAAAGCCTCGTCCTACGTCTGCCATGTCCCTCGACCTCCTCGCTAGCCGCGCTGACTTTCGCCCTGGTCGCGGGGGCAAGCAACCTCATCGTGCTCACGGGGTGCCAGCGCTCGGGGCGCAGGGCCACGCGCCGGGCCACGCGCCGCCGGAAGAAGGGGGAGCCCCACCGGAACTTTCATGATAAGCTGAGCCGCACTTATGGTTCGTTCGATGACGCTGCCGTCGGAGGTGCTTCCGTGAAATTCTTCAGGACCAGCTTGTCCCTGCTCGCTGCCGGTTCGGTCGCCCTCGTCGCGTGGGCCTGCGGAGATCCTGGAGAGTCCGCCGGCGCCGGCGCCGGGCAGGCCTTCGGCGGGAGCGCCGGCACGGGCACGGGCGGCACGGGCACGGGCGGCACGGGCACGGGCGGCACGGGTACGGGCGGCACGGGCACGGGCGGCACGGGCGGCTCCGCCGCGGCCGTGCAGTGGGACGGGGGCGGCAGCGGTACCGGCGGCAACCTCGGCGACGGGGACGTGTGCGCCGGGCAGGTCAGCCAAGGGTCGCTCGTCCCCGCGCAGATGCTCTTCGTCGTGGACCGCAGCGGCAGCATGAATTGTCTCCCTGGGCAGCCGGAGGGGTCTTGCAGCCCGACGCCCGTCCCCGGCTCGAAGTGGACGCTCACCAATTCGGCCATCAAGCTCGCGCTCCAAGAGCTGTCACAGGCGCCCAACATCAACGTGGGGCTCAGCTTGTTCCCCGTCGCCGGGTCCAACTGCGTCGTGTCCAACACGCCCAACGTCTTCGTCAAGCCGCTGAATGGCGCTCAGGTCTCCGGCCTCAACGCCGTCCTCGACGCGGTGGATCCAGCGGGGAGCACGCCGCTCGCCGGCGCCACCATCCTCGGCTTCCGCTACCTCGACACCCGCCTCGCCGCGGACGGCAACAAGTTCGTGGTGCTCATCACGGACGGCTCGGAGACGTGCCGCACCCAGGAGATCCCCAAGCTCCTCTCGCAGGACATCCCCGGGGCCCTGTCGGTGGGCATCCGCACCTTCGTCATCGGCGTCAAGGGCGCCGAAGAGGGGCGCTCATTGCTCTCGCAGATGGCCTACCTCGGCGGCACCGCGCGCTCCACCACGTGCAATCATGATCCCAGCAACCCCCCCACCCAAGGGGACTGCCACTTCGATCTCACCACCAGCTCGGATCAAGACTTCGCCAAAGATCTCACGGACGCCCTGCGCGCCATCAGCGGCACCGTCCTCACCTGTGAGTTCGACGTCCCGCAGGCCACGGGCGGCGTGGACGCCGATCCGGACAAGGTGAACGTGTCGCTCAACGGCACGGGCGTCCCGAAGGACACGGACCAGACCTGCGACAACGGCTGGCAGTACACGGACGCCACCAAGACGAAGATCACGCTCTGCGGCAGCTTCTGCACGGACGCCAAGAAGCCCAACGCGCAGGTCAGCATCCAGCTCGGCTGCCCCTACCAGCCTCCCTCCTGATGGCTCGAGGCCAGCGCGGCGCAGGTGACGCGCGGTGAGGGACGGAGCAGCTCGCTCACGCTGCCCGTGGCGGTGGCTCCGCCGTTCGGGCCTGACGGCAGCGCTCGCGCTCACGGCGCTCACGGCGTCGGCCGAGCCACCACACGCCGCGGAGCCACCGCTGGCAGCGCCGCAGGAGCCGCCCCCGGAGCTCCACGTCACGCTCGAGCCGCTCCACAAGCTGTATGAGCGCAAGCGCGACCGCGGCCCCGTGTACGCCGCCGGACAAGACGAGGAGCTGGGGCGCTGGAACGTCGGCGGCAATGGAGATCCATCGCACCTCAGCAACCGCGCCACGTACCACCCTGGGACGCGCGTCGTCGTCGAGGTGTCGGCGCCGCTCAGCGCGCTGCCACGGCGCGCACCCTTGAATCGACGCACGGGGCGTCAGCAGGCCGTGCTCAGCCACACCGCGCTGCTGGCGCAGGCGCGCCGCCAGCTCTACTGGCCACTGCGGCTCTGCTATGAAGACGCCAAGCGCCACCACCCCCAGCTCGGGGGCGGAAAAATCGAGGGGCGCGCGCGGCTGCTCGTCAGCGGCCGGCTCAGCGGCGTCACGCTGTCATCGTCCAAGCTGGCCTACCCGCCGCTGCTCGACTGCGCGCAGGCTCGCCTCGCGGAGCTCAGGATCTCCAGCCCTCCACCCCGGCCGCTCGAGCTGAGCGTCCAGCTCCAGCTCTGGCCCGGCGACGTCCCCCTCCCGGAGCTGGCGCCCCCTGAAGGCAGCCAGTTCTCCAATCCGGGGCAGCTCGCCCAGCGCCCGCTCACGGAGGCGCTGACGCGCGCGGCGCCGGAGCTCGAGGCCTGCTTCGCGGCTGGCCGCGCGCGGGATCCCCAGCTCTGGGGCCGGCTCGCGCTGCGGCTGGAGCAGACGGAGACGGGCCAGCTCTTGCCCATCCAGGAGCAGGAGAGCCGCTTTCCCGACCGAGGCGTGACCCGCTGCCTCATCGCGCGGCTCCAGCAGCTCACCTTTCCAGCTCCAGCAGAAGGGAAGCTCATTTGGGTCGCGGCTTGGCGCCTGCACCCCGCGCCCCGCGCTTCGGAGCCGCCCGCGGCCGAGCCCTGAGCCGGCGCCCGTGGATTCCACCCCGCTTGGCGACGCTGCCCGCTTGTGAGATCCTCTGCCGCGCAATGCCGAGACCACCCCCCAGTTCAAGGGGCAGGGTGCGCTCTCGGCGCCCAAGAGGAGAGCAAGGTATGCGACTCGAGCGAACACTGAAATGGACGACTGCCCTAGCGTTGCTAGCCATGAGCGGGGCGCTGCTCCCTGGCTGCACCGCCGAGGGCGCACTGAATGCCTCGATTGGGACGCCAACGCCTCCTCCGCCCCCGCCCCCGCCGGCGGACACGGACGGCGATGGCATCCCGGACGCGGATGACAAGTGCCCGAACGAGAAGGAAGACGGCAAGGCGCCGGATCCGAAGGACGGCTGTCCCAACCTCGACGAGGATGGCGACGGCATCCCCACGCCGCAAGACAAGTGCCCCACGGAGCCTGAGACGATGAACGGCTTCGAGGACGAGGACGGCTGCCCCGACGAGAAGCCGCTCGTCCAGGTGGTCGGCACGCGCGTGCAGATCAACCAGAAGATCCAGTTCAAGAAGGGCTCATCGGCCGTCGAGGCGGAGAGCAAGCCGGTGCTCGACGCCATCGCCAAGGTGCTCACGGACAACCCCGGCATCCAGCTCGTCGCCGTGGAGGGTCACGCCTCCAAGGAGGGCAACGACGCCCTCAACCGCACCCTCACGCAGCAGCGCGTGGACGCGGTCGTCAAGGAGCTCATCACGCGCGGCGTCGCCAAGGAGCGCCTGCTCGCGCAGGGCTTCGGCGCCTACTGCCCGCTCGACGAGGGCACCGGTGAGGAGGCGCTGGAGAAGAACCGCCGCGTGGAGTTCAAGATCCTCTACCGCGACGGCAAGGCGACGGACGAGGTGGGCAAGCGCGGCTGCGACGCCGCGAGCGCGAAGGGCGTCGAGCCCAAGGCGCTGCCCGCGCTGAAGGCGCCGCCCGAGACGCCCAAGCCCTGAGGAGCCCTCCCCATCAGGCACCCGAGACGCCCACCAGGCCCAGCCTGGTGGGCGTCTCGCTGTGTGGGCCTCCGCCTCCCGTCCTGCCCACGAGCCAGCGCGTCATCGCTGCACGTGGCGCCCCCCGGAGACGCCACGGCCCGCACCCTCGCGGGAGCGGGCCGTGGACGATGAGCCAGCGCTGGGGGTCCCGCTCAGGGGGTGCCGCCCGCGCCCGCGGAAGCGCCGCCGGCGCCCGCGGAAGCACCGCCAGCACCACCGGCGGGCATGCCGCCCGCACCCGCCGCGGGAGCCCCGCCAGCGCCACCTGCCGGCGCGCCCGCGGCGCCGCCGCCCGTGCCGCCGCTGCCGGCTGCGCCGGCGCTGCCCGCCGCGCCGCCGCTGCCCCCCGCGCCGCCTGCGCCGCCGCCTCCCCCACAGGTGGGGATGCTCGCCGCGCCCTGTGAGGGCGGGAGGTAGCAGATGCCGGCCTTCCCCGTGGAGCTCGCCGCGCCGAAGTCGTAGCAGGCCCAGCGCCGCCCGTCGGCGAGCGCCGGCAGAGAGGCGCACTCCGCGTCACAGTCACAGGTGGAGGCGCAGAGCCCGCGCTGCGCTCCTTGTGAGCCGAGGCAGACCGCCTTCGTGAAGTCACCCCCACACACCGTGGAGGGGTCCGTCGCCTGGAAGTCACAGCCGTTGGTGCAGATGCCCTTTGGATCCCCGGAGTTGAGCGGGACGCAGGTGCCGTCCTTGCACTCGTCCACCGCGGCGCCCCGGTCGCACTCCGCCCCGATGGGCTTGGTGCCGTTGTTGGGCAGCGGCGGATCCACGCAGCGGCTAGTGTCAGGGTCACACAGCTTCCCGGTGACGCACTGCGAGTCGAAGGCGCAGAAGGGCATGCACACGTTGGAGGTGGTGCAGGCCACGAAGACGTCCGTCCGGCCACCGCAGGAGTCCGGATCAGTGCCGTCACAGCCCTCGAAGCACAGCCCGTCGTCCCCGTCCTCGCTCCCCGCGACGCACACGGCGCCTGCCTTGGCGGCCGTGCAGGAGCTGGTGTCGCTCACCTTGCAGGTCTTGCTGCAGAAGCCGCCCTTGGTGTTGGGCAGGCCCTCGGTGATGCAGGTCCACCCTTGCGCCGTGTCGCCGCACTGCGCGTCCGCGGTGCACTTCGCGCCTAGCTTCGACGCGCCACCGCCGCTGCCTCCCGTGCCCGCCGCGCCGGCGACGGAGCCGCCCGAGCCGCCCTTACCACCGTCGTCCGACGAATTGCAGCCGGCCGCGCTGAGCCCCGCGACCAAGCCCAGCGAGCCAAGAACCAGCCAAGGAAACACTTGCTTCATGATGATGAGAGCCTCCGTAACGCGAGCCGAACCGGCGCTCCGGCTCAGCCAAGCCATGGGTGAGACGACCCTGGTGTAGCGCTGAGGCGCACACCCTGGCCGGCCCCGCATCTTGACGCACTTTGCCCTCCGAGGCCAGCGTCAGGGCGCCGGAGGCTACGCTGCGCACGGCAGCGGCTGGGTGGGTCGACAGGGACTCGAACCCTGGACCTACGGATTAAAAATCCGCAGCTCTAACCTACTGAGCTATCGACCCGTCACTGGACCTGGCTCTTACCGCAACGGCGCGGAGCCGTCACCCCCCTTGGCTGGCGCGTAGGGAGGGACGGCTCCACAGGTTGGGTGACCGACGCGCTCGCCGCGCGAGCGCGTCGGTAGCCCTGCCGACGTCACGGCGCGGCGCAGGTGGGGATGTCCGTGGCGCCCTGCTGCTTGACGAAGCAGACGCCCGGCTTGCCCGTCACCTGATCCGCACCCTGCATCGCGATGCAGGCCCACGGCATGCCGTTCACGGCCGGCAGGTTGGCGCAGTCCGAGTTGCAGTTACACGGCGCGACGCAGTAGCCGGCGGCCATGCCCTGTCCACCGATGCAGATGGCCTGGGTCGGGTCACCACCGCACGCCGCGGCGGGGTCTTGCATGTCGCAGAGCCCGAGGCAGACGCCCTGCGTCTGGCCCTGCGCCAGCGGCTCGCAGCGGCTGCCCTTGCACTCGTCCGGCTGAGCGCCGACGGCGCACGCGTCGCCGATCTTCTTCGTGCCGGTGTCGTTCACCGTGGCGGCGCAGGCGTTCGTGTCCGGGTCGCACTTCAAGCCCTCCGGGCAGTGGCTGTCCCAGGCGCAGAACGGGACGCAGCCCCCGACGCCGCTGCACTCGTAGAAGACGTCCGAGCGACCCGTGCAAGAGCCGGGCGTCTGGGCGTCGCAGCCCTCGAGGCAGATCCCCGGGCCACCGGACGTGGTCTGCGCGCAGACCGCCCCCGCCTTCACGCTGGTGCAGGAGCCGGAGTCCGCAGGATCACACTCCTTGGAGCAGAACCCGCCCTTGGTGTTGGGCAGCCCCTCCGTGATGCACCTCCAGCCCTCGTCCACCGAGCCACACTGCGCGTCAGCGGTGCACTTGGTGCCGATCTTACCGCCACCCTGGGCGCCTCCGGAGCCACCCGAGCCGGAGCCACCTCCGCTCCCTGCGACGATGGCGCCCCCCGAGCCGCCGTCGCCACCCTTGCTGTCGCTCGAGCTGCACGCGGTCGTCGCAAGCACGGCGCCTGCTCCAAAGATGATTGCTCCGATCCAAATCTGTTTGCTCATGATCACCTAAACTCCTGACGGCCTGGCGGCGCACAGTACCAGAAAGCCTTCGCCGCGCTACGAAGGACCACGAGGTCCACGCTGAATTTATTGAGTCAGTCCACTGAGGTCGCAAGTTTCTAGCGCTGACACACCCGGCGCGAGGGTCTCGGGCGTGGAGGCGCGGAGCGCGCCGAGCGTCCCCAGCGCAGACCGCGCGAGCGCCAGCACGCTCGGCCGGCCTTGCCCCGGGCGGCGCCCCACGCTCAGGGCTTGGACGTGGTGGGACCGAGGGTGCTGAGGGACTCTCCGATGTCCTTGCTCAGCTCCACCTCTCGCTCCGCGCCGAGCGCGGAGCCGGCGGCGAAGAGCGCGAAGCCCACGTACTCATGGAGGAGCTGGCGGAGCAGCACCTGCGGCTCGACCCCCCCCGCGACGAGCGCCGCGTTGCTGACCATGGCCTCCGCCTCGAAGCACCCGTGGGCGTCCGGGCCGCTGCCGCGGAACAGCAGCTCGTACACCCCGGCTCCGGCCGCGAAGGAGGCCAGGTTCTGCCGCACCTGCGTCCCTTGGCCGGCGGCGTCCACGGCTTGAAACAGCAGCCGCAGCGCGTGGTTGGCCGCCACCACGAGCGTGGCCCCGCCGCCGTCCAGCCGCGGCGGCTGGACCGCGACGTGCCGCGACTGGATGAGCGCGTAGACGGCCTTGGTGGTCTCGAACTCGCCGCGGTTCGTCCGGCGCCCCAGCTCCTCCACGCTGGCCTCGCCGTCGATGGCCTCGTACACCTTGGCGAACTCCGCCGGCGGCTGGTCCCGGCCCTCCACCTTCACCGGCACGTAGTCGCTGCTCGGGACGCGCTGCCGGAAGTAGCGCAGCTCATCCATGCGCGTCACGCCGTCCATCAGCAGCGCGCTGACGCTGATGCTCACGTGCCGGCCGAGGCGCGTGTCGTCGAAGCCCTCCAGGAAGAAGAAGGTGCCGTCGGACACCGTCAGCGTGGAAAAGACGATCTCCTCCACCTGCTTGCTCATGTACGTGTAGACCTGCTCGGTGCTGAGGAACCCGAGCTCCACCGCGCACTCGCCGAAGCGCCGCCCCGTCGTGCCTAGCCGCTGCACGACCTGCTCGTGCTGCTCCGGCGTCAGCCGGCCGAAGCGATAGAGGATCATCCCGAGCCGCTCGGCCTCCACGCTGGTCTGCGCCCCGACGACGCTGCCCTTGTCGAAGAAGATGGAGCGGCTGGTGTCCCCGTCGAGCACCATCAGCTCGCCGCGCCAGCCGGTCTGGCTCAGCATGGCCAGGACGTCACACATGGCTGCGGGCTGGGTGATCTCCCCGGCCAGCTTCATCACCGCGCCGTCTTCGGCGTCCCGCCGCCCATCCTCCCCCGTGTAGCGCATGAGCACGAGGTGCGGCGGCGCCGGGAGCAGCCGAAAGGCCCCCTCGCGGGCTCGCAGGCGCTGGCTGGCGATGGTCCCGATGGGGTGCACGACGCCTGCCTTGTCGATCCTCACCAGCTCCGCGCGGGCTTCCTTCATTCGAGCTCCACGAGCCGCGAGAGCGCCGCGACCCTCTGCGAGCATACACGAAACGTGCGCGCGTCACTCAGCGGAGATCGAGCGTCATGTCCGGCCACTGCCGCTCGAGCTGGCTGAGCAGCTCGGCGTTCGGCGAGACGCGCAGCTCGTCGAGCGCGAGCACCGCCCGCGCCCCCGCGGGGAGCTGGAGCTGCAGCTCGACCAGGCACGTCCCCGGTGAGGCCTCCAAGGTGGCGCGCAGCCGGCGCCACGCCGCCTCATCCATCCGCTCGGACTCGACCCTCAGCCCGAGCCCCTTGGTGGCCTCGAAGACCACCTGCTCCAAGAGCTCGACGTGGTCCACGGTGAGCCGCACCTCGCCCTCGCCCCCCTCTTCCGCGCCCGCCTCCTCGCTGCGCTGGGCGGTCATGATCTTCCCGCTGACGAGCACGGGGCGCCCCGACTGCAGCAGCGGGGAGTACTGCTCGATGCGGTCTCCCTTCAGCTTGCAGGCCACGCGCCCCTGCTCGTCGCCCAGCTCGAAGCTCGCAGACTTGCCGCCGCCCGCCCCCTTGAACACCCTCTCCGCGTAGCCGTCGACCATGCCCGCGACGCTCACGGCCGTCCACGCCTTCGAGCCCGCCAGGGAGTCGGTGGAGCGGGCCCCGAGCCGCGCCAGCTTGCGCCCATAGCGCGCCAGCGGGTGCCCGCTGACGTAGAGCCCGAGCGCCCCCCGCTCCCGCCGCAGCAGCTCCAGGCGATCCCAGGCCTCGGCCTCCGGGTAGACCTCCTCCCCGCCGCGCTCCCCCTCACGCGCGGCAGGGGCCGCCGCCTCGAACATGGAAAACAGCGTGCTCTGCCCGCGCTCCCGATCACGGCTGGCGCTGCGCGCGCGCTCGAGCGCCCGGTCGATCGCCGCAAAGGCGCGCCAGCGGCTGACGCCGCGCGGCTCGAGCACGCTGTCGAAGGCGCCCGCGTGCACGAGGCTCTCGAGCACCCCTTTGTTGAGGCGCTTGCCGTCCACGCGCGCCGCGAAATCGAACAGGTCTTTGAAGTCTCCGCCGGCGCCTCGCGCCTCGAAGACGCTCTCGAGGGCCGCCAAGCCCACGCCGCGGAGCGCGCCGAGCCCGAAGCGGATCTGCGCTCCGTAGCGGTCTCGCACCTTCCCGGGGCCGCGCGCGGGCCCGTCGCCGCGTGGATGGGCGTAGGTGACGGTGAAGTCCACCTCGCTGGCGTTGATGTCCGGCGGCAGCACGCTCACGCCCCACGCGCGTGCCTCCACGATGGTGCGCACCACCTTGTCGATCTTGTCCTTGTCCGCCGTGAGCGTGGCCGCAAAAAACTCCGCGGGATAGTGCGCCTTGAGGTAGGCCGTCTGGTAGGTGATGAGCGCGTAGGCCGCGGAGTGGCTCTTGTTGAAGCCATAGCCGGCGAAGCCCTCGATGGTCTTGAAGATGGAGAGCGCTTGCTCCTCCGAGACGCCGCGCTCCACCGCGCCGCGCACGAACTGGGAGAGCTGCTTGTCCATCTCCTCCTTCTTCTTCTTGCCCATCGCGCGCCGCAGCAGATCCGCCCCTCCCAGGGAGTAGCCGGAGAGCTGCTGGGCGATCTGCATCACCTGCTCTTGGTAGACGGGCACGCCATAGGTGGGGGCGAGCACGCCATCCACCAAGGGGTGCAGCGTGTCGATGGGCTTGCGCTGATGCTTGGTGTCGATGAAGTTGTCGATCATCCCCGTGCTCAGCGGCCCGGGGCGATAGAGCGCCACCGCCGCGATGATGTCCTCGAAGCAGTCCGGCTTCAGCGGGCGTAGGATCTTCTCCTGGATGCCGCTCGACTCGAGCTGGAACACGCCCTTGGTGTCGCCGCTGGAGATGAGCTGATAGGTGTCCTTGTCGTCCAAGGGCAGGCGCGCCAGCTCGAGCGGCCGCCCCTGCCGCTCAGGGCGCGCGTTGACCAGCCGCTGCGCGATGTCGAGCACCGTGAGCGTCTTGAGCCCCAGAAAATCGAACTTTACGAGGCCGGCCGCCTCGACGTCGTCCTTGTCGTACTGGGTGACGATGGCCGCGTCGCTGCGAAACACCGGGACCCAGTCCTCGAGCGGCCCTTCGCTGATGACCACCCCCGCGGCGTGCATCCCAGCGTGGCGCGTCAGGCCCTCGAGCTGGCGCGCGATGTGGACGAGCTCGGCCACCCTCGGCTCGGCCTCCATCCGCTTGCGCAGCTCCGGCTCTTGCTCGAGGGTCTCGTCGATGGTGGCGGTCTTGCCCTGCCCCAGATCCGGGACCAAGCTGGCGATCCGCTGCGCCTCCGGCGCCGGGAAGCCCATGGTGCGCGCCACATCCTTGAGCACGCTGCGCGCCTTGAGGTTCTGGTACGTGGCGATCTGCCCGACGCTCTCCGCGCCGTACTTGCTGGCGACGTAGGCGATGACCTCGTCCCGCCGCGCCTTGCAGAAGTCCACGTCGAAATCCGGCATGCTGACGCGCTCGGGGTTGAGGAAGCGCTCGAACAGCAGATGATACGGGATGGGGTCGAGGTCCGTGATGCCCAGGCTGTAGGCGACGAGCGAGCCCGCGCCGGAGCCGCGCCCTGGCCCTACCGGGATGCCCTGGCGCCGGGCCGCGTGGATGAAATCCCACACGATGAGGAAATAGCCCGCGTAGCGCATCTGCGTGATGACGCCGAGCTCGAACTCCAGCCGCTGCCGATACGCCGCCTCGTCGACCCGCTTGGCCGCCGCGCGGAACTCCTGAAACCGCTGCTCCAGCCCCGCGTGCGCCCGCTCCCGAAAGTAAGCGTCGGTGTCGTAGCCCTCCGGCACCGGGAAGGTCGGCAGCATCGGCGTGCCCAGGCGCAGCTCCAGCCCGGAGCAGAGCTCCGCGACGCGCAGGGTGTTGCTCAGGGCCTCCGGCAGCTCCGCGAACGCCTGGGCCATCTCCGCGGGCGACTTGAGGAACATCTCCGCGCTGCCGTGGTGCCCCTCCTTGACCTCGCCGTAGCCCCGCCCGAGGCGCACCGCGTCCAGGTAGAGCAGCGCCTCGGCGTCCTCTCGCTTCATGCAGTGCACGTCGTTGGTCGCCACCAGCGGCAGGCCGAGCCGCCCCGCCGCCCGCTGCGCCACCTCGCGGAAGATCTTCTGCTCCGGGAAGCCGTGGTCTTGGAGCTCGACGAACAGGTGCCCCGGCTCGAAGAGGTCGCGCAGCTCCGCGAGGCTGGGCTCGGCCACCTCCGGGCCCTGCTCCAGCACGCGCTGCGCGAGCACCCCGCCGAGGCAGCCGGTCAGGGCCACGAGCCCCTTCGCGCGCTGGGCGACGTCTTGCAGGGTCACGCTCGGGCGCTCCGTCTGGGGGTGGAGGTGACCGCGGGACACGAGGTGGACGAGGTTCTGGTAGCCCTCCTGGCTGGCGGCGAGCAGCACCAAGTGGTCGCTCAGCCCGCGCCCATCGGCGCGCGCCACGTTGAGCTCACAGCCGATGATGGGCTGGACACCGGCCGCCTTGCAGGTCTTCCAGTGCTTGATGGCGCCGTACATGTTGGCGGCGTCCGTGATGGCCACCGCCGGCATCCCCAGCTCCGCCGCGCGGCGACCGAGCTCGGCCACCTGCACGCTGCTCGTGAGAAAGGAGAACTGCGTGTGGACGTGGAGGTGGACGAAGGCGGAGACGGCAGGCCCTGAGCGCACGAGGACACCTTTGCACGGCGCCGCCCGAGCCGTCACGCCTCGTCGCCTCACCCCGAAGGGCGGCGCTCCGCGCCGTCCCGGCGCCTGACCCTCACCCCGCGTCGAAGTCCCGCTTGCGAAAACCGGCCAGCAAGCTAGCCTATGGCGCGCCGTCATCCCGGCGGCCTCCCCTCTCTCCAACTGCCCTACGCCGGGAAGCCGGCGCGTGACCTCACGAAGGAGCCCCCATGCTTCGAATGAACTCAAGTATTTTTGCGCTTACGGCGAGCCTCACCCTCGCCCTGTTCGGCGCCGTCGCCTGCGGTAGCGACGACGGCGGTGGCGGCAACTCAGGCGGAGCCGGCGGCTCCGGCGGCTCCGGCGGCTCCGGCGGCGGCTCCACCACGGACCAGAGCTGCTCCACCCCCACCGGGGACTGCCGCGTGGCGCCCGCAGAGCCCACGGACGCGCCCACGGGCGACGGCACCACGCCCACCGTCGTGGCGCTCAACAGCCTGCTGCTCGGCGACAAGACGCGCGACGGCACCTTGGACTCCAAGGCCTGGAAGGACTACGGCTTCAACCTGGACGGCCTCGTCAGCACCCGCGGCGGCAAGAACCACTGCAAGCCCGCGGGCTCGGGCACCGTCGCTTCCATCCAGCCGGACGGCAACGGCGGCATCGACAACTCCTTCGGCGCGAACCTCCTCGGCCTCATCACCACGCTCGCCGCGGACGCCTCGGACTCGGTGAATGAGTCCATCACGGACGGTGACTTCACGGTCATCCTTCGGATGAGCACCCTCGGCAGCGGCGCGGAGCAGAAGGGCATCGCGGCGGATCTCTTCGGCGGCGCCAAGCTCGGCTCCACCCCGGCCTTCGACGGCTCGGACGTCTGGCCCGTCATGTCGGAGCTCCTGAATGACCCGGCGGACATCAATTCCTCCAAGGTCAAGTTCGGCAGCAGCTTCGTCACCGGCGGCACCTGGTACTCCGGGACCCCGGGCACCCTCTCGCTCGCGCTCAGCGTCTCGGGCTTCACGCTCACGCTCAACATCCGTCAGGCGATCATCTCCACGAAGATCACGGGCGCAGGGACGGCCGCGGCGGCGGGCTCCGATGGCATCATCGGCGGCGTGCTGGACACGGAGGAGCTGGTCAGCGAGCTGAAGAAGGTGGCCGGCACCTTCGATGAGTCGCTGTGTGACGGTAGCACCTTCGAGTCCATCGCCTCCAGCATCCGCGCCGCCAGCGACATCATGGCGGACGGCACGAACGGAGACTCCTCCAAGACCTGCGACGGCATCAGCATCGGGCTCGGCTTCAGCGCCAAGGCCGTGCAGCTCGGCACCGCCGCGCCCCCGGCTACGCCCGGGGCGGACCCCTGCAACCCCTGAGCCGGAGGCGCCCACGCTAGCCTCCTCACGGAGCTAGACCGCCCCTCCCCGCACCGGGAGCCTCGCCCGCCGAGCGCTCCCGGTGTTTTTTTTGAACAAAGCTTGACGTCCCTTCGTCGTAGGGACGCTCGATGATCCGGCGAGGAGCTCCTCGCCGGCCCTTGTATCTCCACGTCGTTCAGGATAACCGCTGGCAACGCCCCGCACGCCGGAGAGGCTGTGCGGCTGGCCCCTAGGAGGAATTCAGCATGGCTCGCATTAGTCTTGGTACCTTGGCGCTCATCGCCGTCGCCCAGCTCTCCGTCTCTGCTTGCACCGTCCGGGTGAACGGCGCGGGGGAGCCGAAGACCCCCGCTGCGGAGCCCGCCCCTGCCCCCGCACCCACCACGACGGCCAGCGCGGCGCCCACCCAGACGCCACCCGCCCAGACCTCGGGCGCGAAGGCCGAGGGGGACAGCATCAAGCTGCCTGGCAACATCGTCTTCGACACCGCCAAGGCCACCCTCAAGGAGGGCAGCGGCAGTGAGGTCGTGCTCGAGCAGCTCCGGCTGTTCTTGCTCCAAAACCCGCGCATCACGAAGATCCGGATCGAAGGGCACACGGACAACGTGGGTCAGCCGGCGGACAACCTCGAATTGTCGGGGCAGCGCGCGCTCACCATCAAGCGCTGGCTCATCGCGCATGAAATCCCCAAGGAGCGGCTCATCGCCGTCGGCTTCGGGCAGGAGCGCCCCATCGCCAGCAACGCCACGGAGGAGGGCAAGGCCCAGAACCGCCGCACGGAGTTCAAGATCGCCGAGGTCAGCGGGAAGCGCTACCTCAACCTCGATCCTACGGCGGGCGGGAAGGTCTTCGAGTGAGCAGCGCTCGGGAGGCCCGCGCCTCCCGACCAGCTCCAGCGCGGCGCGCCGGCTCCCCTCCCTCGGGGACCGGCGCGTCTCCTTTTTGTGCCGAGCATCGCCGGCGCGGCGAAGCGTTGCTATGGCTCCGCCATGCAGCGTTGCGCTCTGCTGGCGCTCGGGATCGTGCTCACGGCCTGCAGCCGCAGCCCCACGGATCTCCGAGAGTGGACCCCGTCCGACCACGATCACACGGTGGAGCCCGGCGCGCCGCCGAGCACCCCCAGCGCTGCCGCCGGAGCACCCAGCGGGCACCCGGACACGGGGCTGCCCGGCGTGAGTGAGCTGACGCTCGTCACCTGGCGCAACGGCTGCATGCGCTGCCACGGCGTCCTAGGGCGCGGCGATGGCCCCGAAGGGCCGCTCACCCACCCCCCGGACCTCACCTCGGTCGCGTGGCAGGACAGCGTCTCGGACGCCCAGATCCAGGCGACCATCACCCAGGGCAGGGGGCTCATGCCCAGCTTCACGCTCCCGGCGGACACGCTGGAGGGGCTCGTTCGGCTCCTCCGGCTGGTTCGGGGAGCGGGGGCCCCTTCCCCCAGCGCGTCCTCCAGCGGCGCCCCGGCGCTGCCCCCTCCGCCCGCTGGCTCCGCGCCCTCACCCGCCCCCAGCGCGCCTTGAGCGGTCCCCGGAGCACCGAGGCACCGGCTCAGCTCGAGCCGGAGCGGCACTCGGGCGCCGCTCGGGCGCTGCGCCGCCGCTGGGCGCTGCGCCGCCGCTGGGCGCTGCCGCTGCTGATCGGCGGCCTGCTCGCCGCGCTGCTCTCCTTCGGCGCCCAGGCGCCGCGCTCGCAGCCCCTCGTCGTTCGCTGGCCTGCGTCCGTGAGCTGCGCGCGGCTCAACGTGCAGTGGCGGGCCTTGGAGGGCGCCGAGGGGGCGTCCGGAGGCGTTCAGCTCCAAGTCCCGCCGCGGGTCTCCTCGCTGCGCCACGTCTTGGAGGTCCCCAGCGGACGCTACCAGCTCGAGGTGTTGGCGCAGGCTGAGACCCTAGAGACCGTGGCCCACTGGGAGGGCTCCCTGGAGCTCCACGCCGAGACCACCAGCATCGACCTTCGTCCCTGAAGCCGGCGGCGCCTCTGTCCGAACAATTATCCGCTGGGTCTGCAGCCTTTGCCTACATCACACGCCAAAGGCGCACATAAATAAGTGCTTAGTGTGCGCTTCAGGGTTGCTGCCGAGACCGAGCTTGAGGTAGTTCTTGCCCCGCGTCAGGGTTTTGTACCACACTGTCGCACATTGTCTTACTCTGGCTTAGTCGCTGCTGGTCTTGCCTCCGGGCAAGCGCTAGCGCCCCGCCCGACTCCCGGCGAGGCGCTCCCTCACCAACTCCCTCAGTCTTCGGAGAAGCCGATGAAGCTCAACGCTTGGTACCTCGCCGCCCTCGCTCCCGCTGGCCTGCTCGCTGCCGGAAGCGGCTTCAGCGCGCAGGTCATCGTCCTGGGCGCCACCTTCGGCATCTTCTTCGGCACGCTGGCGCTGGGTCGCCCCGCCACAGGCAGCGCGACCTCCACTAGCCCAGGCCACTGAGCCCTGGCCGACTCAACGCCGCCCCCCTCCGCCTCCCCTCTCCTGACGGTGCCGGTCGGGGCTGACGCCTTCGAGCCCGCGCGCCCGGGGCTCAAGACGCCCGAGCAGCTCACCCTCCCGGACGTGGAGGCCCTGAGGCTCATCTTGCGAGGGGACTCGGTCGTCGACTGGCACCGGCTCAACTTCACCTCGCCCGAGCAGGCGCGCTCCCACCTGGAGGCCCACGGCTTCGAGCCCAATAACCCCGCGGATCTTGCGTACATGCAAGGGGCTCGGGACGAGGCCGTGCGCTACCTCAAGCGCAATTTCGGGTTCGCCATCCCCCGCAGCATCGCCGAGGCGAGCGTCGAGCAGCTGCTGCTCACCGCCAGCGGCAAGGGCCACAAGCAGCTCTGCGCCTGCACCGTGCTCAAGGCCCTGCACATCATCAACCACATGTCCGGCCGGGAGCTGCTCTTCCGGCTCCCCGTGAGCGATCATGATCTCTACCACCTGGTGGAGGAGAAGGTGTACCGCACGGTGGGCGCCATGCTCGCGGAGGGCTTTCCCATCGCAGAATTCGTGGGGGGCCGTAAGAACGTCGACTCCACGTACACCAAGCTCCTGAGCAAGGCGGAGAGCACGGCCGCGGCGCTCTACGACAAACTACGCTTTCGCATCGTCACCAAGGCGGTGGAAGACCTGATGCCGGTGCTCAACCACCTCAGCGCGCGGCTGTTCGCGTTCAACATGGTGATCCCGAAGGAGAGCAGCAACACCGTGCTCAACTTCCGGAGCTGGTGCGCCACGCACCCTCACCTCGAGGGGATGGTCCCGCACTTCCAAGGCGCCGTCGACGACATCTTGAGCACGGGCGACAACCGCTTCAGCGCCCCCACCTACCGCGTCATCCACTTCGTGGTGGACATGCCGGTGCGCGTGCCGGCCCACATCCTGGAGCTCGCCCCGCCCGGCTCGAGCCACCTGGGTCCCGTGGTGTACGTGCAGTGTGAATTTCAGCTCCTCGATCAAGCCAGCGAGCAGCACAACGAGGCCGGAGACGCCAACCACCAGGCCTACAAGCGTCGGCAACGGCAGGCGGTCATCTCCCGCCTCAGGTTGTCGGCCACCTCCAAGAAGCGCGGCTGAGTCGCGCGCGGGCCGCGGCGCCTCCCGAGCGGCCGCGGGCGCAGCGGCCCCGCACCGGCGCCCCTCCCTCGGGTCCCACGGTGGGCGGGGGCGACGGCCCGCGGCTCGCCGGTTTGGCAGCCACCGACGCTGATTGTCGATGCTGGCAAGCCCCAAACCGAGTACATGTCGGCATCAAGATGCGCATCAGCGAAAAACAGGCTGCCACCACGGCCGCCGAGATCATCAAGGCCCTCGTGGCCAGCGACTTCATCGAGGCGGAGCAGCCCAAGGAGGCCGAGCGCGACATCGAGGCGGTCCTCCTTCAGTACGCCCGGGACGAACAGCAGGTCACCCAGCGCGCCCGCGACGTCCTCGCCCAGCGCAACCTGCCGCCCTCCGAGCTCGGCCGCATCAAGAAGCTCGTGGCGGACGAGCGCAAGCTCCGCGTCGGCGAGGAGGCCATCGACTACCTGCTGGATCAGCTCCTGGAGATGCTCATGCACTCCACCCACGTGGACGAGATCTTCGGGGAAGATCACCAGCTCCGGCTCGCCATGCGCGGCCCGCTCCGCAAGCTGGACGGCGCGGATCAAGAGCTGGAGGGCGAGGTGCGCGCCCAGCTCAAGCACGTCAAGGAGGGCTCGAGCACCTGGGAGGTGGAGTACCAGCGCATCAAGGAAGAGCTGAAGCGGCGCAAGGGCCTCTGAGGGCCGCGCTCGTCCCGCCATGAAGAGCATGACCGGCTTCGCGCTCGTCACGCAGCCCCTCCGGGAGGGGCGCATCGTCATGGAGCTGCGGACGCTGAACCACCGCTACCTCGACGCGCGCGTCCGCCTCCCGGCGGAGCTGACGGACCACGCCTTCTTCCTGGAGCAGCTCCTGCGCGCTCACGGCGGGCGCGGCCGCTATGATCTCAGCCTCCGGCTGGAGGGGCAGGCCTTGGCCCCGCCCGCGCTCGACGAGGAGCGGCTGCGCGGCCTCTACGCGGCGCTCGCGCGGCTCGGGCGAGAGCTCGGGCTCCGCTCGGAGCTCCCGCTCACGGCCGTCACCGCGCTGCCCGGCGCGTTCAACGGAGAGGCCGCGCCAGCGGCGCGGGAGCAGCTCCGCGGCGCGCTCGAGCTCGCGCTCGAGGCCGCCCTCACGGAGCTGGACCGCTCACGGGAGCGGGAGGGAGCCCAGCTCCAGCAGGAGCTGCGGCAGCGCGCGGCGCGCGCGAAGGAGATCGTCCAGCGCTTGGAGCAAGGCAGCGCGGGAGCCGCGGCGCGGCAGCGGGAGCGCCTGCGGGAGCGCCTCTCGCGGCTGCTCGGCGACGTGGAGCTCCGGCTGGACGAGGGGCGCCTCGAGCAAGAACTCGCCGTCCTGGCGGACAAGACGGACATCACCGAGGAGCTGGTGCGCCTGAAGCTGCACCTCACGGAGTTCGAGCGCTGCGTCGCGCTGAGCGGCCCCGTGGGACGCCAGCTCGACTTCGTCTTGCAGGAGCTCGGGCGTGAGGCCAACACCGTGGGCTCCAAGCTCCAAGACGCCGAGCAGATCTTCGCGGTCGTCGAGCTCAAGACGGAGCTCGAGCGCCTGAGGGAGCAGGTACAGAATGTCGAATGATCCGCTGCTGTTCATCGTCTCTTCACCCTCCGGCGCCGGGAAGACCACGCTGACGGGCCGGCTCATGGCGCACTTCCAAGACCTGCGCTTCAGCGTGAGCCACACCACGCGCCAGCCACGCGCGGGAGAGCTCGACGGCCGCGAGTACCACTTCACCGACCGCCAGCGCTTTCAGCGCATGATCGCGGAGGGCGTGTTTCTGGAGTGGGCGGAGGTGCACGGTAACCTCTACGGCACCTCCCTGGCAGAGCTGCGGCGCGAGCCCGTACCGCGCGCCATCCTGTTCGACATCGACCACCAAGGCGCACGTCAAATCAAGAGCCAGCGCCCGGACGCGGTGGCCGTCTTCATCTTGCCGCCCAGCCTCCCGGTGCTCGAGCGACGCCTGCGCGGCCGGGGCAGCGACGACGAGGGCACCGTCCGGCGACGCTTCGACGCGGCCCGCCACGAGATCGCCCACTACGGGCAGTTCGACTACGTCATCGTCAACGACCAGCTCGAGGTCGCCACCGAGCAGCTCGTCGCCATCCTGCGGGCGGAGGAGTGTCGGCGCAGCCGCACCGCGCGCGCCGCGGAGCTGCTGCTCCGGAGCGCCGCAGAGCCCGCCGACACGCCGAGCTGACCCGCCTCGCGCTCGGGCTGCCCTCAATCCGGCGGCACGAGATCGGCGGTTCCCGCTCCCGCTCCCGCTCCCGCTCCCGGCACGACATCCCCTTCACCCACGACGTTCGACCCGCACTCGGAGGCTGTCGCGCAGGGGCGAACGAATGAGCGGATGGCATCACGGCCGCCGTGCGGCGGCCGTGATATGGCGGCGCTCAGCGGGCGCGGATGAGGCCCGTGAGCAGCCCGTAGAGCCGATCGGTGAGGAGCAGACAGCGCTCGACATCGGCGGGCTCCGCCTCGCCGGTGATGGCAGCGACCTCGAGGGCGGCAAACGCCTCGAGCGCTTCGCCGCGGGCGATAGTGAACGCGCGCGCCTTGTCGGCCTTCGACACGCGCCCGGCGCCCTCCGCGACGTTGCAGCAGACGCTC
>WBZO01002214.1_pt1 | contig 26168 bp, 17 predicted proteins | sample 5204261 | NCBI WGS metagenome assembly WBZO01 (sample SAMN12412400, study PRJNA552823) | activated sludge metagenome | isolation source: activated sludge from anammox sidestream of wastewater treatment plant... | place: USA: North Carolina | collected 2017-09
CCGCCTCTATCGCTACCGGAACCTGAATGCCGGCGTCGGCGGGCCGATCGTGAAGGACCGGCTCTGGTTCCACTTCGCGTATTCGAACCAGCGGAACGAGACGCTGCAGCCGGCCGGCGGCGTGATCCTCGACGGCACGCCGTTCCCGACGGAGCTCGAGAACGAGACCATCAAGACCACCTACAGCCTGTCGACGAGCCAGAAGCTGATCGGATATCTGCAGTACGGCACCAAGAAGCAGCCTTATCGCACGGACTCGGTCGTTGGCAACCCGCGACACCTGACGAAGGACTCGACCCTCAACCAGAGCTCTCCGAGCTGGGTCTACAAGGGCGAGTACAACCGGACGATGGGCAATACCGGCTTCCTGGAGGTGCGGGCGGGCCAGTTCGGCTATGACTGGGGCATGGCCACCAACACCAACGAGCCGCGGCGCGAAGACCTGGCGACGCTCGAGGTCACCGGTGGCGGCCGCGACTGGCTGCTCAATCGCCGTCGCAACCAGTTCACGACCGCCTACTCGTTCTTCAAGGACAGGTTCCTCGGCGGCAACCACAACCTCAAGGCCGGCTACCAGTGGATGGACGAGACCGGCCGGACGCGGTGGAACTCGGGGTACGCGGACCAGGTCGTCCAGTTGTTCAGCAACGGCGTGGCGGCCGCCGTCCGTCTCTACGCCACGCCGTCGGACGCGCAGAACGGGCTTCGCACCAATTCGTTCTTCCTCACCGACACGTGGGCGATCAATCGCCTGACGTTCAACCTGGGGATGCGATACGACCGCTATCGCGTCTACCTGCCGGCGCAGGAGCATCCGGCCGGCCGTTTCTTCCCGACGGCCCTCACCTTCGCGGCCGTCGACAGCGTGGTGACCTTCAACAACGTCGTGCCGCGCGTCGGACTGATCTTCGACGTCACCGGCGACAGCAAGACGCTCGTCAAGGCGAACTTCGGCCGCTTCTACTTCAATCCCGGCGTCAACCTCGCCGACAGCGTCAATCCCAACACCGCGGACCAGTTCAGTCAGTACGCGTGGACCGATCGCAACGGCGATCGTCTCTATCAGCCCGGTGAGGAAGGCGCCCTCACGCAGCGCTTCGGCGGCGTTGCCAACGCCGCGGTGGATCCCGACCTGAAGAACTCGCGCACCAACGAGTTCTCGGCGTGGCTCGAGCGCGAGATCATCCCGAACCTCGGCACGCGCGTCGGTTTCGTCTGGAAGAAGGACTACGACGGGTACCAGCAGATGAACAGGAACCGCCCGATCGGCGCCTACAACGTGCCGGTCACCGTCGCCGACATCGGGCCGGATGGGGTGGCGGGCACCTCCGACGACAGCACCATCAGTGCGTTCAACCTGAACCCGGCCGCGCTCGCGCTGCCCTCCTCGAACGTCACGGCCAACATCGACGACTACCAGGGCACCTACAAGACGATCGAGCTCGGCGCGAACAAGCGCTGGAGTAACCGGTGGTCGATGGTCGCCTCGTTCTCCTACACCTGGACCGAGGAGTACGCCCGCACCTACTACGGCAACGCGTTTGCCTCGGCCGTCGCGAACTCGAGCCTGTTCGGAGCGTTCCCCAACAACCCGAACGATCGCTCTCACAACGAGTACACGAACTGGAACCTGAAGCTCCACGGCACCTACGAGGGGCCGTGGGCCGTGCGCTTCACGCCGGTATTCAAGTATCAGAGCGGCGCACCCTACGGCCGCTACGTGAACGCGGCGCTCAACTACGGGACGCAGCCGATCCTGGTCGAGCCCATCGGAACGCGCCGCCAGGAGAACCTCAGCGTGATCGACCTGCGCGTCGAGCGGTTCTTCAGGTTCGCGCGGCAGGCGCGGGTTGGCCTGTTCCTCGACGTGTTCAACATGACGAACGCCAACCCCGCGGTCAACATCAACTGGGCGACCGGCCCGCGCTTCCAGTTCCCGACCACGGTGCTGCCGCCGCGAATCGCGAAGCTCGGCGTGAAGTTCGACTGGTAATCGGCGACCACCGTCAGCCGCCGCCCGCACGTGATCCCGCGCCAGCCCGGCCCCGGCGGTCGGGCTGGCGCGGGGCCCCCGCCGCCTGTCCGCGGCGGGCGGGTCCCACCCACGCCGCCGCGCGCATGGCCCCCGGCCGCGAGTTGGCGGCCGGCCGCGCACCCGCGCTCCGGGTTCGCTCAGCGCTTGCGGAACGTCCCCTCGTAGATCACCGGCCCGGTGGCCATCTGCGCGGGGCCGGCGGGCCGGTTGTACTCGGTGAGAGGGCCGCCGGGGTCGCGCACGAACCCGCCGGCCGCCAGCTCCGCAAGCACCTCGGCCTCGGTGAGGAAGCACTGCGGCTCGCCGCTGAACTGGGTGAAGACGAACGTTTCGCCCGGGACGGGCGTCGCGGCCGGCGACAGCGTGTGGCGCGAGAAGGTGAAGAGGAACAGCCCCGCGTCCGGGCGCGCCACCCGCGCGGCTTCGCGCACCGCCCGGCGAAACTGCTCGCCGGAGCCAGCCAGGTTCCAGACGCCATGCGCGATGACCGCGTCGACGCTGCGGTCGGGCAGCGGCAGCGCATCCATGTTCGCGCGCGCCAGTCGCAGCGGCGTGGCGGCACCCTCGGCGATGCCGCGCGCCCGCGCCGCGGTGAGCATCGGCATGGCGGTGTCGACGCCGACCACCTCGATGCCCGCCCGGGCCAGCGGGACCGCGTTGCGCGCCGCGCCGCAGCCGATGTCCAGCACGCGCCGCACGGCGCGCCGCGACCGCTCGCGATCCATCCACTGCAGCAGCACGCCGTTGGCCGTGCCGCGTGCAAAGCCTTCCACCGTCTCCGCGCGACTCCACGCCGCCTGGCGCGGACCTCGCGGTTCAGCCGTGTTCGACACCCGATGGCTCCAGTCCTCGAGGGGAATTCAAACCCAAGACGGTAGTGTGCCATCGACGGGCACGGCCGCGCCGGTGGTTCGATGGCCGAACCGGTTGGGCCGTCGGCGCCGGCGGTCGCGGGCGCGCCCGCGGTTCGCCAGCCGGCACGGCCTGGTGTAAGGTGGAACACGTGTTTCCGGGTCGACCCGCCGGGGCGGTGCTCCCGGCAGGTCCGGTGATGGCCTGCCGCCGACCATGACGCCCACGAGAACCCTGTCGCTTGCGCTCGCCGCCCTCGTCCTGCTGACCGGACCGGCCGGCGCCCAGTTGCGGAGGCCGCGCGCCGAGCTGGCCCCGCTGGCCGCCAGCGACGGCGTCCAGGCCGGCGCGACCGCCGCCCTGGCGCTGCACGTGGCGCTGCCGGCCGGCCTGCACGTGCAGTCGGATGCGCCGCGCGATCCATCGCTCATCCCCACCGCACTCACGCTCGAGCCGCCCCCCGGCGTCACCGTCGAGGAAATCCTCTACCCGCCGGCGGAGGATCTCGTCCAGGAGGGTCTGCCGGAGCCGCTGGCCGTCTTCGACCGGGAGTTCACGATCGGCGTGCGGGTCGCGGTGGCGGCGCAGGTGCCGGCCGGCCAGCTCGTCGTGCCGGCCCGGCTGCGCTACCAGGCGTGCGACAACCAGATGTGCTACGCGCCGGCGATCGGCGAGGTGTCGTGGACGCTGCGCATCGTGCCGCCGGGCACGCCCGTCGCGGCGCAGCATGCCGACGTGTTTGCCGCGCTGCGCTTCGGGGGCGGCAGCGCGGGCCCGGTCGCACCGCCCGCATCCACCGTGTCACCCGCCGCGGCGCCTCCCGCCGCTCCGGCCACCACCACCACCACCACCACCGGCGCGCGCGACGATCTGGCGGCGCTCGGCGGCTTCGAGGTGGTGGCGACCACGGGCGGCTATCTGGACCAGACCGCATTCCTGCAGTTCGTGCGCGACGCCGAACAGGGCGTGGCGCCGAAGGGGTTGTTCGAAGGACGTGGCCCGCTGGCCATCCTGCTGCTCGTCTTCCTCGGGGGGCTGGCGCTGAACCTCACGCCCTGCGTGCTGCCGATGATCCCGATCAACCTCGCGATCATCGGCGCCGGGGTGCAGGCCGGCTCGCGCCGGCGCGGCCTGGTGCTGGGCAGCGCCTACGGCACGGCGATGGCCCTCGTCTACGGCGTGCTGGGCGTCGTGGTGATCCTCACGGCCGGCACCTTCGGCACGCTCAACGCCTCCCCGTGGTTCAACCTCGGCATCGCGGCGCTGTTCGTGGCGCTCGCGCTGGCGATGTTCGACGTGTTCCAGATCGACTTCTCGCGCTTCGCGCCGGCATCCGCGGGTGGTCATCAGGGACGCGGCCGCCTGGCCGTCGCCTTCACGATGGGCGGCGTGGCCGCGCTGCTGGCTGGCGCGTGCGTGGCGCCGGTGGTGATCCAGGTGGTGGTGTTCGCCACGGGCCTCTACGCCGCGGGGCACACCATCGCGCTCGCGCTGCCGTTCGTGCTCGGGCTCGGCATGGCGCTGCCGTGGCCGATTGCGGGCGCGGGCATCGCGGCACTGCCCCGGCCCGGCGCCTGGATGGTGCGCGTCAAGCAGGTGTTCGGCGTGCTCATCCTGGTCGCCGCGGTCTACTACGGCCACCTCGCCTGGTCGCTGTTCGCCAACCGGTTCGTCGACCCGGCGGCGGTGGCCTCCAGCGTGGAAGAGAAGCTGAAGGCGGGCTGGCACTCGTCGCTCGCAAGCGGCCTGGCCGAGGCCGAGCGCGAGGACCGCCCCGTCCTGGTCGACCTGTGGGCCACCTGGTGCAAGAACTGCCTGACGATGGACACCACGACCTTCGCCGATCCGGCGGTGATCGACGGGTTGAAGCCCTACGTCAAGGTGAAGTTCCAGGCCGAGGATCCCGACGATCCGGTGACCAGGGCGGTGATGTCGCGCGTGGGCGCCGTGGGGCTCCCGACCTACGCGATCCTGAGGCGCGCCGGCACCACGCCGGCGACACCCTGATTGCGGCGCGGAAACCCGTGATCCCGCCACGCGGCGCATCGGTCGTCACGGGCGGCGCCGCGCCGGCGCCCGCCTCGCCTGTCCATCTCGTTGTCAGGGCCGTCATGTCACACGCCGTCACCTCCGCGCTCATCGCGCTGCTGCTCCTGCTGCCCTCGGCTGCTTCCGCCCAGAAGCGTGCGTTCACCATCGAGGACCTCTATCGCGTCACGTCGGTGGCGGGCTTCGCCCTCTCGCCCGACGAGCGAACGCTCGTCTACGTCGCAGCCACGACGGATCTTCCGCGCGCGCGGCGGAGCGCGAAGCTGTGGATGGCCGGCGCCGACGGTACCGGCGCGCGCCAGATCACCTTCGGCGCGGGCAACGAGAGCGATCCGTCGTTCTCGCCCGACGGCCGCTGGATCGCCTTCGTGAGCACGCGCGACGGCAGCGCGCAGATCTACCTGCTGCCCGTCGTCGGCGGCGAGGCGCGCGCGCTCACCTCGCTGTCCACCGGCGTGGGCGCGCCTGTGTGGTCGCCCGACTCGAAGGGGCTCGTCTTTGCCAGCGACGTCTATCCCGAGTGCGGCGCAGACGACGGGTGCAACAGGAGGATCGGCGACCGCTGGAGCAAGGGGCCGTTGAAGGCGCACATGGCCGACGCGCTGCTCTACCGGCACTGGACCGAGTGGAAGGACGGGCGGCGCACGCACCTGCTGCACGTGGAGGTCGCCAGCGGCGCGGTGCGCGACCTGACGCCGGGTGACGCCGACACGCCCGCGTTCTCGCTGGGCGGACCGCCGCAGGTGGCGTTCTCGCCCGACGGCCGCGAGCTGGTGGTCGAGTCCCGGCGCGTGAAGGACGAGGCGCTCTCGACCAACAGCGACCTGTACCTCATCGCGCTCGATGCGCCGGCGACGGCGCCGAAGAACCTCACGGCGGGCAATCCCGCCTTCGACGGCAGCCCGCAGTACTCGCCCGATGGCCGCTACATCGCCTACCGGGTGCAGACGCAGCCGGGCTACGAATCCGATCTCTTCTGCCTGGCGCTGTACGACCGCCAGCGCGGCACGAACCGCATCGTCACGGAGGAGTTCCGCAACTGGATCGACGCGTTCCAGTGGACGCCCGACTCGAAAGCGGTCGTGTTCCTGGCCGAGGTGGAGGGCGTGACGCCGCTCTACCGGCTCGACGTGGCGTCGGGTGCGATCACGAAGGTGCTCGAGCACGCCTGGATCGATCAGTTCGCGCTGGTGGGTGGCGGCCGCGAGGTGGTGTTCACGAGCCGGTCCACCGGGCGGCCCGTCGAGATCTACCGCGCGCCGATCGGCGCCGCGGGATCGGCGCGGGCGCTCACCGCGCTCAACGACGCGCTGGCGGCCGAGGTCGACATCCGGCCGGCCGAGGCGATGTGGGTGACGGCGCGCGACGGGGCGCGCATCCACGTCTTCATCGTGAAGCCGCACGGCTTCGACCCGTCGAAGAAGTACCCGCTCGTGCTCAACGTGCACGGTGGGCCGCAGCAGATGTGGGGCGACGCGTTCCGCGGCGACTGGCAGGTCTATCCCGGCGCCGGCTACGTGGTGGCGTTCCCCAACCCCCGCGGGTCGGTGGGCTACGGCCAGGACTTCACGGCCGCCATCTCGGGCGACTACGGCGGCAAGGTGTTCGACGACCTGATGGCGGTGACCGACGCGCTCGAGGCGCTGCCCTACGTGGACAAGGCCCGGATGGGGGCGATGGGCTGGTCCTTCGGCGGCTACATGATGAACTGGTTTGCCGGCCACACGACCCGGTTCAGGACGCTGGCGTCGATGATGGGGATGTTCGACAACCGGTCGTTCTACGGCGCCACCGAGGAGCTGTGGTTCCCCGAATGGGATCTGAAGGGCACGCCGTGGAGTTCGCCGCTCTACGAGAAGTTCTCGCCCTCGGCCTTCGTGACGTCGTTCAGGACGCCGATGCTGGTGATCACCGGCGAGCGCGACTACCGCGTGCCCTACACGCAGGGGCTGCAGTTGTTCACGGCGCTGCAGCGGCAGGGCATCCCCTCGCGCCTGATCGTGTTCCCCGACGCGGGGCACTGGCCGGGGTGGTACGAGATGGCCCTGTACTACACGGCGCACCTCGAGTGGTTCCAGAAGTACCTTGGCGGCGGCGCGCCGCCCTGGACGACCGAGCAGTTCCTGCGCAACGCGGTGTTCGATCGCGAGACCGGCGCACGCCTGCCTCCGCGCGACTGACGGCCGGCCGCCGGGCGCGACACCGCCGCCCGAGGCCGGCATGGCTCAGGTTGGACTCATGCACGTCACGCATCGCACGTATGACACATCGGCGTTTTGCACGCGCCGGGGTTTTCCATTAAGATTCCCCATCGACATCCGGAGTGGTCCGCCCCCGTGAGCTGGCGGGGCGAATCCGGCAACCTGGGACGGACAACCCAAGGTGCCTAGCAGCCGTTGCGTCACGTGGGCGGCTGCGATGGGGTCCTGGCCGAGCGGCCTGGACAACGAAGTGTCCGACGGTCAGCACCGTCCTCCGGGTGTCTTCTTCAAGGGGAGAAGACACCATGCACCTGCCCGCACGAGCTGGTTCCCACCCGTCACCATCGCCGCTCATCCAGCTGGCGCTGGATCCCGACAGTCCTCGAGGTCAACGACTCGGCCAGAACCACCACCTGTGGCGAAACGGCCGCCTGTGGTGGATTGCGTACACGCTGATCCACGACGGCTGGCGCCAGGAACGGGTGCGGCACTCGCTGGGCACCGACGACCTCGCCGAGGCCCGGCTGCGGCGCGACCGCATCCTGGAGCACTGGCGGTTCGCGAGCCGTGCGCCCGCGCCCGCGGCGGTGCGACAGTTCGGCACCGCCCTCGGCTCCTGCGAGGCCGGGCTGATTCCCAGACAAGCCGCCTGCGATCGCTGAACGTCAGGGTTCGCACGCGGAGCGCCGCCGGCACCCCACGGCCTGCAACCAGCACGCACGTCCGCCTGCGGGCGGATCGTGCGTGCCTTCGGGCATCGCGTCGGGGATCCGCCCCCGGGCGGGTCGCATCGCGTGGCCCGTGCGCCAGCGCCAGGGTGCCGGGGAAGCGGGACGCGAGGAAGTAGAAAACGGGAGAGGGTCGCGACAGAATAGGTGGAAGCCGCGCATCGGCGGCCAGCGTCGAATCCCCGAACCCATGGACCATCGATTTCCGTTCGAACGAGCCGATGAGGAGTGGCGGCGCGACCTCACGCCGGAGCAGTATCAAGTGCTGCGGCGCCACGGCACCGAACGCGCCGGCTCGAGCGCGCTCAACGGCGAGCACCGTGCGGGCACGTTCCGGTGCGCTGGCTGTGGCGCGCCGCTCTTCGAGTCGGCGGCGAAGTACGACAGTGGCAGCGGGTGGCCCAGTTTCTGGCAGCCCGTGGCCGGCAGCGTGTCCACATCGGTCGACACCACGCTTGCCATGGCACGCACGGAGGTGCACTGCGCGCGCTGCGGTGGCCACCTCGGGCACGTCTTCGAGGACGGGCCGCCGCCCACGGGCCAGCGCTATTGCACCAACGGCGTCGCGCTGCGCTTCGTGCCCGCGGGCGCGCCCGATGGGCGATAGCCGCATCGCTGGCGTCGCGCGGCCGGAGCGGCCATGAACGGCGCCGCGCGGCGCCCGCCCGCCGTCGAGGTGCACGGGCCCGATGTCGACGCCTCGATCGGGTTCGTGATGCGGCTCGGCCTCGCGCTGCACACGGCCGGCACGCCCGCGCCGCGGCTCGAGGAGGTGCTGCTCGACGCCAGCCATCGCCTCGGGCTCGAGGGACAGTTCTTCACCACGCCCACCTCGATCTTCGCGGCCTTCGGGCCCGTCGAGCGCCAGCGGACGCACCTGCTGCGCGTGGAGCCCGGCTCGGTGGACCTCGGCAAGCTCGCCGCCATCGATCGCGTCGCGCGCGACGTGCAGGCCGGGCGCCTGCGCGTCGCCGAGGGCTCGGCGCGCGTGGACGCGGTGGCGGCCGCCGCGCACCCGTATCACTGGGGCGTGCGCCTGCTGGCCCATGCGCTGGCCTCGGCGGTAGGGTGCCGCTTCCTCGGCGGAGGGCTCGCCGAGGTGCAGGCCGCGGGGCTCGTGGGCCTGGGCATCGGCCTGCTCTCGCTCGTCTTCAGCCGCTTCACCCTGCCCAGTTACCTGTTCGAGTTCGCAGCCGCGTTCCTCGGATCACTGATCGTCTCGCTGCTGGTGTCCGGCGGTTACGCGCTGGCGATCTCCACGGCCACGCTGGCCGGCATCATCATCGTGCTGCCAGGGCTGACGCTCACGCAGGCGATGACGGAACTCACCAGTCGACACCTGGCGTCGGGCACCGCGCGGCTGGGCGGCGCGGTCGTCGTCCTCCTCGCGCTGGTGGTCGGCGTGGCGCTGGCCGCGACGCTGGTGACCGCCGCGCATGGCCCGTTGCGATCGGCGGCCGTGCAGAAGCTGCCGTCGTCAACGCTGTACGTGGCCCTGGCGCTGGCGCCGTTGGTGTTCTCGCTGCTGCTCGGCGCGCGCCGGCGCGACCTGCCCTGGATCTACGTCGCGTCGCTCGTCGGCTACTTCGGCATGCAGGCGGGCCAGCGGACGCTCGGGCCGGAACTGGGCGCCGCAGTGGGAAGCCTGGGCGTCGGCCTGGTCGCCAACGTCTACGACCGGCTGCGCTTCGGGCCCCAGGCGGTGGTCTTCACGCCGGGCGTGCTGCTGCTGGTGCCTGGCAGCCTCGGGTTCCGGTCGATGACCGCGCTGCTCGACGCTCAGACGGTGGCTGGCATCGATGCCGCGTTCACCATGACGCTGACGGCCGTGGCCCTGGCCGCCGGTTTCCTCCTGGCCAACGTCATCGTGCCGCTGCGGCGCGCGAAACCGTCCTGATCGCGGCCTATTCCCCTTCCTCGGCGGCGAAGGGCACGCCGACGTGCACCCAGCAGCTCACGGGGCGTGACCGCCTCTGCGCCGGGCTGAAGCTCCAGCGCCTGACCGCCTCGACGGCGGCCGCGTCGTAGGCCGGCAGCCCCTTCGCGCCGCGCACGACGCGCACGTCGGCCGCGCGTCCGGCCGGTGAGACCAGCACGCGCACCACGACCACGTCGGCCGTCGTGCGATTGTCGGGACGCCTCGGGGCGACCTGCCGCGTGACCTGCGGCCGCACGTCCACCTGCGTCACCTCGAACGCCTGGCCCAGCGGTTCCTCGACGCGGGTCGGCGCCGGCTCCGGTGCGATGGCCACCGGCGGGGCCACGCTGGGGACGGTCGTGGGCAGTTCGGCCGGCGCCTCGGCCGCCGGAGCCGCGCCAGCCGGGCCCGGTTTCGCCTGGGCAGCCTTCGACGGTTGAATTCGCGCCGCTGGCTTCGGCGTGCCCGGACCCGTCGCCCGGGTGGCGGGGCGCTCGGCGGTCGACTTCTGCGCGCCCGACGCGGGCGTGTCGACCGATGCCGGCGGCGCAGCCGGAGCCTCGGGAACGACCGATGGCGCCGACGGGTCGATGGGCGGAACCAGCGACGACGTGTCGGGCAGTGGCGTCACGGTATCCCAGTCGGGCGCGCCCGATCCCGCCGGTGCACGCCACGTGAGATCGAGCAGGTGCGGGACGCCGATCAGCCCGACGGTGCACACGGCCGCCGTGGCCACGGCGATCCCGGCAAGCCGGGCGGCCGACTGGCGGGTGCGGCCGGGACGGCGGACCGGTGGCGGCACCTTGGGCCGACAGGGCCTCACATGGCGATCCGGCGGGGTTGGAGGATCCACGGGTCTCGTGGTGACCGAATCGGCGACACGCGGAACCGGCGGCGCCGCCGTCGGCGACGGCGGCGGGGCTGGCATCGTGTCAGCCGGCGTCGGCTCGCTGGCGGGCGAGGCCGCCGCTGCTGCGTCTTCGGCAGTCGCCGCGACCGGCGGCTTCACCGCCGAGGCAGCCGGTTCCGACATCTCCCACCAGGGTCTTGGTTCCGGCAGGGGCGTGTGGTCGGCTGACTCGGCCGCCCCGATGGGATCCGCCATCGCTTCGGGCGACGGGACGGAGTACACGCCGAAGGGCAGTTCGGGGAGATCGCCGGCGGCAGGCGTCCGGGGTTCGTTCACCAGGGAGACGGTGGTTTCGGCCGCTTCCACCGCGGGGCCGATGTCCAGCGGTCCGTTGTCGGCGCCTGGCGCCGCCGGATCGGGCGCCGCTTCGGCCTGTGCCGGCGTCAGCACCCGCTGGAACGCCGCCTCGCACGGCCCACACAGTTCCCGATCGATGGACGTCTCCACGCTGCAACTGGCGCAGGCGTGAGAGCCGGGCGTACCGGCGGCCGTTGCCGCGATGGCCGTTCGCGAGCCCGTCGCCGCCAGGGGCCGCCCGCAGCAGGAGCAGAAGCACGGTTCCACGAGGCCGGCAGCCTCGCATTCGCCGCAACGCACGTCGCCTCCTCCGCCGCCTCCGGGCGGCATTGCGAGGCGATGCGGCAAGTCGCGGGCCAGCCCCGGTCGCGGCGATGGCCGGGCTGGCGGGGTTCAGGGCGATTGGCCGATTACCGAACTGCACGCGCGATCACGAAATCCGGAGGTGGGATCCCGCCGCCTCGTGGCGTGACCTCGCTTTGGCGCGAGCCCACACCAGCTGAGCAGACTCACCGCCATCGGCGCCCCGGCGTGCTGGTGCGACGGCTCTGTGTAGAATCCCGAATCCGCTTCCAAGGCGCCGCACGGCTGGCGTGGCGGTCGTTCCCGAACGATGCTCCGGAGTTCCCCCATGCGCTTCAGGTTCGTCCTCGTCTTCGCGCTCGCGAGCACCGGATGCTCGACGCCGCCACCGACCGCCCCGTGGACGCTCTCGTCCGAGTCGCCAGTCCGCATCGACGATCCCGCCCTGCTGGCCCGCATGGGCCGCGCGCTGGATGCCGCGGCGCTGGCCGGCACCGATCCCGTGATCTCCGGTCACCACGTGCGGGCGGCCACGAGCTTCACGCACGAGGGCCGCGAGGTGGTGGCCGTCGGCGGCAACACCGAGTACGGCGTGCCGCAGGCCGTGCACGGCGAGGTGTCGGTGATGAACCACGCGACGGCGCTCGTGGGCGCCGAGGCGGCGCGGCGCGAGGTGCGGTTCATCGCGTTTCACTCGCAGACGTGCGAGGGCGACTCGCGCGGCTGTGGCGACTGCCGCGACTACATGCGCGCCACCACCGAGTACCGATCGCTGCTCTGGGTGTGCGGGCGGGCCGTCGACCGCACGATCGTCGTGCGGCGCTTCGCCGACGGGCTGTTCGAGGAGGAGTCGGCGCCAGACGTCGAGCCCGCGTCGCTCGGGCTGCCGGCGGGGGAGATCGACCGGCTGGTGGCGGCGGCGCGCGAGGCCCGGCGCGGCGGGATCACGCTGTTCACGGCCGCCGATCGCCACACGGGCGCGGCGGGGCTCTCGGCCTCCGGCCGGATCTACCGTTCGGCAGGCGCCGACGATGCGGCGTTTCACTATCGGTTCGCGGTTGGGGGCGTCATCCAGCAGGCGGCGACGGAGCGCGACTACGCGTTACGCGCGATCGTCGTGGAGGGGGAGCCAGGCGCGTGGCCGCGCGTCGCGTATCGCGAGCGGCAGTACGCCTTCGACTACAGCAGCTTCGGCACGTCCAGGGGAGAGCCCGCCACGCTGCTCATCCTGTCGGATGGGCAGGGTCGGCTGAAGGCCGCGACCGTGGAGACCTTCCTGCCGAAGCCCTTCAGCGTCGCCAGGTTCAACCCCACGGCGGTTGAGCGGTTTCTCGAACGACAGACGGGCATCGCCGCGCCGGCCCGATAGCCGCCGCGGCCGGCCGGAGGCCGCTGGTGACGCGCGTCCTGCTGGAACTCGGGATATCCTCGGCACCGCGCCGATGCCGCGCCGGCGGCATCGCCTTTCGCGAACGGAGTCCGTCCATGTCCGTCAGGGTCTCGTTGACGCTCGGCGGCGCGCTTGCCGCCGCCGTGGTTCTCTCGACCGTCGTCTCGCCGCGGGCCGCGGCGCGCCAGGCCGCTCCGGCCGCGGCCGACCTGATCGTCACCAACGGCTACGTCGTGACCATGAACGATCGCCGCGAGATCTTCGATCGCGGCGCCGTCGTCGTCCGTGACGCGCGCATCGTCGCCGTCGGTCCGATGGAGATCGCCAGCGGCTACACGGCGTCCCGCGTCGTGGACGCGCGGGGCGCCATCGTCATGCCCGGCACGATCAACACGCACACCCACGCGTCGATGAGCGTGTTCCGCGGCCTCGGCGACGATGTGCCCGATCGGCTCAGGAAGCTGCTCTTCCCCCTCGAGAAGGCGCTGATGACGCGCGAGCTCGCGTACTGGGGCGCGCTGCACGCGATGGTGGAGATGGCGCAGGGCGGCGTGACGACCTTCGCCGACATGTACTACTTCGAGGACGAGATCGCGCGCGCCGTGAAGGAGATCGGCCTGCGCGCCGTCCTCGGCGAGACCATCATCAACTTCCCGTCGCCGGATGCCCCGGAGCCCTACGGCGGGTTCGCCTACGCGCGGAAGTTCATCGGCCAGTTCCGTGGCGATCCCCTCGTGACGCCCGCGCTGGCGCCGCACGCGCCCTACTCGCTCGATGCCGAGCACCTGAAGCGGGTGGCCCGTGAAGCCGAGGAGCTCGACGTGCCGGTGCTCATGCACGTCGCCGAGATGACCGACGAGGTGGAGACGCTGCGGAAGGAGCGCAACCAGTCGCCCGTGGAGTACCTCGATGCGCTGGGGCTGCTGAACCGGCGGATGGTGGCGGCGCACTGCATCTTCGTCTCGCCGTCGGACATCGACCTGATCGCGGCGCGCGATGCGGGGGTCGCCCACGCGATGGTGGCCAACATCAAGTCGGCCAAGGGCGTGGCGCCCGCGCTCGACATGTTCCGCAAGGGTGTCCGGGTGGGCCTGGCCACCGACGGCCCGATGAGTGGGAACACGCTGGACATCATCGGGCAGCTCGGCTACGTGGCGAAGGTGCACAAGCTGAACAAGCTTGATCGCAACGTGATGCCGGCGGTCGACGTGGTGGAGATGGCGACGCGCGGCGGCGCGCGCGCGCTGCACATGGAGGATCGGATCGGGTCGCTTGAGGCGGGCAAGCTGGCCGACGTCATCGTGATCGACCGCGACTCGCCGCGCATGGTGCCGTTCTTCGACGTCTATTCCGCGCTGGTCTACGCCGCGACGCCGCTCGACGTGCGCACGACGATCGTGCACGGCCGCGTGGTGATGGAGGATCGCGTGATGCGGACCGTGGACGTGGCGGGGATCATGGCGAAGATGCGCGCGATCGGCGATCAGATCACGGAACGGGTGGCGAAGGGACTTCCGTGATCGGGCTGGCCGGAGAGAACGGCCGAGGTGGAGGGGCGCGCGCCGCGTGTCCGCGGCCTCGCCCCGGCATCGGCCGCCGCGGTGCTGTGGTAATGTTGCGGTCGCGACCATGATCACGCGACGTGCCACGACGCTCATCGTCCTGCTGTGCGCATGTGCGTGCGCGGCCGGCTGCGATCGCTTCGGGCGGAAGCCGGCGGGGGAGACGGCCGAGCGGCTGGTCGTCATCTCCCAGCAGTACAACGAACTGATCTATGCGCTGGGCGCGCAGGACCGGCTGGTCGGTGTCGACCTGTCGAGCACCTACCCGCCTGAGATCAAGTCGCTGCCGACCGTCGGTTACCATCGCGCCCTGAGCGCCGAAGGGATCCTCTCGCTGAAGCCGACGCTCGTCCTCCACGACAACAACATCGGGCCCGAGCAGGTGGTGCGGCAGTTGGCCGAGATGAGGGTGCCGATGAAGGCGTTCGAGGCGAAGGACGACTCCATCGAGGGCCTCGAGGCGCTGCTGCGCGAGATGGGTGCGTTCTTCGATCGGCAGGCGCGGGCCGAGGAACTGATCGAGAAGCTGGACCGTGAGCTGGCCGAGGCGAAGCGGCGTGCGGCGGCGTATCCCGACCGGCCGCGCGTGGCGGTGATTCATTACGGCCGCGCGTCCAACGTCTACCTGCTCGTCACCGGCAAGGGCGGCAGCGGCGACGGCGCAGCGGCGGCGCAGATGATCGAATGGGCGGGCGGCCAGCAGGCGATCGAGGGCAAGGGGATGCAGCGGCTCACCTCGCCGGAGATCATCGCGCAGGCCAACCCCGACATCATCCTGATGACCGAGTTCGGCTTCGATCGCCTGGGTTCGCTCGAGCAGGCGAAGACGCTGCCGGGCGTGGCGCAGACCGAGGCCGCGCGCACGGGCCGCATCTTTCGCCTCAGCGAGCACGACCTGACCTATTTCAACCCCGACACGGGCGCCTGTGTCGAGAGGCTGGCGGCCCTGATCCACGGGCCGCTGCCGTGATCGCGTCGCGCGATCCCGCCGGCCGGGCCATCCTCGTCGCGCTGGCCCTGGTGATGCTGGCGGTGAGCCTCGTGTCGATTCGTTACGGCGCCATCGACTTCACCCTGGAACAGATGCTGTCGGCCATGCTGGATCTGGCCGGCGAGCGCGAGCCGGCAACGCTCGACGGCCGCATCTTCGCGCAGATCCGGCTGCCGCGCGCCGTGATGTGCCTGGCCGTCGGCGCCTGTCTGGGCGTGGGGGGCACGCTGATGCAGGCGCTGTTCCGCAATCCGATCGTCGAGCCCGGGCTCGTGGGCACGTCCAGCGGCGCGGCGCTCGGCTCGGCGCTCTACTTCGTGATCGGGTCGACGCTGGGCCTGAACCCGGGGCCGTGGGCGCTGCCGGCGGCCGCCTGCCTCGGCGGGATCCTGGCGACCTACCTCGTGTTCGCGCTCGCCAAGACACGCGTCGAGGGGCGCAGTTCGATCGTCCTGCTGCTGCTGACGGGCCTGGCGGTCAACGCACTCTGCCTGAGCGGGATCGGCTTCCTCTCCTACATCGCGCGCGATCCCCAGGCGCGTTCGATCATCTTCTGGAACCTCGGGACGATGTCGGGCGCCGACTGGACGTCGGTGCTGCTCGTGGGCACCGTCACGGTGGGTGGCGTGGCGCTCGCGCTGAGGTTCGCCCGGCCGCTCAACGCGCTGATGCTCGGCGAGCAGGAGGCGCTGGCGCTCGGCGTCGACGTGGCGCGGCTCAAACGCGCGGTGCTCGCCGTCAACGTGGCGATGGTGGCCGTGGCGACGGCCTTCACCGGCGTCATCGGCTTCGTCGGCCTGATCGTGCCGCACATGCTGCGCATCGCGCACGGCGCCGACAACCGGTATCTGATTGCCGGCAGCGCGCTGCTCGGCGCGAGCCTGCTCACCGTGGCCGACCTGGTGGCGCGCCTCTCGCTGAGGCCGGCCGAACTGCCCATCGGCATCGTGACGTCGGTGGTCGGCGTGCCCGTGTTCCTCTCGCTGCTGCGCACCCGCCAGTACGTCTTCTGAGATGCTGGCCGCAACCGACCTCGAGTTCCGGGCTGGTGCGCGGGTGCTGGCCGCCTGCCGCTCGGTGGCGTTCGAGCCGGGGCGCCTTCACCTGATCGCGGGACCGAACGGCGCCGGCAAGTCGACGCTGATCAAGCTGCTCGCGCGGATCCAGGCGCCATCGGCCGGCCGCGTGTTCTACGGTGGCGTCGACGCCCGCACGCTCGACGTCCGCGAGCTGGCGCGCCGGCGCGCCGTGCTCTCGCAGGCCGTCGACGTGGTGTTTCCCGTATCGTCGCGCGAGCTGGTGATGATGGGTCGCTATCCCCACTTCACCGGCAGGCCCTCGGCGGCCGACGAGACGGTCTGCGACGAGGTGATGGCCTTCTCGGAAGCCGACGCGCTGGGGCGCCAGAGCTACGGCACGCTCAGCGGTGGTGAGAAGCAGCGCGTGAACTTCGCGCGCGCCCTCGCGCAGGTGTGGCGGCCGCTGCCCGGCGGCGGGTGTCGCTACCTGCTGCTCGACGAGCCGCTCACCTTCCTCGACATCCGCCACCAGATCGAGTTCATGCGGAAGGTCCGGTCCTTCGCCATCCAGCCCGACGTGGTCGCCGTAGGCGTCGTGCACGATCTCAGCCTGGCCGCACGATTCGCCGATCGCGTGCTGCTGATGAATCGCGGCGGCGTCGTGGCCGAAGGGGCCGCGGCCGACGTGCTCACGCCGGCGCAACTGGAGGAGGTGTTCGGGATCCGGCCTCGGATCGCGCGCGACGAGCTGGGGGAGACGCACCTCGTGTTCGCGTGATGACGGCGCGGCGTGTGGGGTGAGCGTGAACGCGCCGCGCCCGTCTCGGTGCGACGCGGCATTTCCACCACGGACTGCTAGCGAGGTCGCTCGCCCAGCTCGACCAGCGGTTCACCGCGTTCCAGCATCTCTCGGACCGTTGGCCACGCCGCCTGGATGAGTTCTCGAAGGCGTTCGTTCGTCGTGTTCCCGCACGTCACGAGCACGACCTGGGGCGGGGCGCCGTAGGTGGTGACGAGCGCCGCGAAGTCCGCGTCCTTCGTGAACACGGTCGCGCCGGCCGCGCGGGCCACATGGAAGATGTCCACATCCGACGCCCGTTGCAGGTTCAGGGACCGGATCGGTGTGCAGCCGAGACCGAGTGTCGCCCTCAGCCACGGCGCGAGTGCGGGGGGCAACTGGTTGTCGAGCCAGATGGTCACGCCGCGACGATGGGATGGTTGAGACGACGGCTCGCGAAACGCAGGCACGCGGTGATGTCGTCGGTCTCCAAGTCCGGGAGTTCGTCCAGCACCTGGGCGGGCGTGAGGCCACAGGCCAACAGGTCGAGCACGTCGGTGACCCGGATACGCAGGCCACGCACGCACGGGCGCCCCCCGCACTGGGCGGGATCCACGGTGATGCGGTCGGTCAGCGTCGCCATGGGGTCCATTCTACTGCGTGCCGGGCATGCGTTCAGGTACTCGGGCGAGAGGGGGGACTCGTGTTCGAGCTGGACCCCCGCGACTTCGATGGCGAACAGCCTGTGTCGCACCGTTCCGGCAGCGAACACAGCCGCGGCGGTGGAGACACACGCCCGACCCTCGGCCGCGGTTCCAGCGGTGTCGACCATGAGACGGAACGCCCTTCGCGCGACCAGGTCGTCGACCTGCGTGAGCGCGGTCACGAGAGCCGCGAGCATCATCGTGACGGCCCGGCGCGTGACGTGTGGGGTTCTCGTGTTACGCGATCGGCCGGTCCGGCGCACCGTACGCGACGGCGACGTCAACCATCCCGTGTCGGTGGCCGACGTCGACGCTGACGAGCACGACGTCGCGGGGGCGACGGTGACGACCAGCGTCTACGTCCCCTCGCACCGTCGGGCGACGGTGTGGCCAGGGTGATTCCCGACCGGCTGGCCGCTGACGACGGGCCGCTGGCGACAGCACGCGCAGGTTGTTCAAGCTGATCCGCGCAACCTGCGTGAACGACGGGGAATTGAAGTGGTACGCCCGACAGGATTCGAACCTGTGACCTTCGGCTCCGGAGGCCGACGCTCTATCCAGCTGAGCTACGGGCGCCCTCGATGGGCTCTGGCGCGGCTCCCCCTGAAGGGCGAGCGGCACTGACCGCGACACGCAAGCTTACCGCAAGCCCCGGTGCACCGCAATCGGCGGCGCGGCTGCCGCCCGACACACCGTACCCCCGTCAGGCGACACCATCTTGCGGCTGACTGCCGCGTCCCGATGCTAGAGTACCCGCCCATGGCCCCGTTCGCCCTGCCCACGCTCGCCGAACTCGACGCAACCTCCGAACTCGTTCACCAGCACGTCGCGCCCACACCGCAGCTGCGCTGGCCGCAGCTGTGCCGGGCGCTGGGCACCGACGTCTGGCTCAAGCACGAGAACCACACGCCGATCGGCGCCTTCAAGGTGCGCGGCGGGCTGGCCTATGCCGACGACCTGATGCGCCGCGACCCGGGCTGCCGCGGGCTGGTCAGCGCCACGCGCGGCAACCACGGCCAGTCGATCGGCTTCGCGGCCCGCCTCCACGGCCTGCGCGCGGTGATCTACGTCCCGCACGGCAACAGCCGCGAGAAGAACGAGGCGATGCGGGCGCTGGGCGTCGAGCTCATCGAGTGGGGCGACGACTTCCAGGCCGCCCGCGAGCGCGCCGAGGCCGCCGCGGCTGACGAAGGGCTGCACTTCGTCCCGACGTTCCACCCGGCACTGGTGCGCGGCGTCGCCACCTACTGGCTCGAGTTCTTCCGCGCCGTGGGGGATCTCGACGTGGTGTTCGTTCCGATCGGCCAGGGGTCGGGCATCACCGGCTGCATCGCCGCCCGCGCCGCGCTCTCCCGCACCCACCCGCGCATCGTCGGCGTGGTGTCGGCCCAGGCGCCGTGCTACGCGCGCTCGCTGCGCGAAGGCCGGCCCGTGGAAGCCCCGGTCACCACCACCCTGGCCGACGGCCTCGCGTGCCGCGTGCCCGATCCCGCCGCGCTGGAGCTCATCAGCGCCCACGTGGACGAGGTGGTGGAGGTGACCGACGAGGAAGTGGCCGCGGCGATGCGCCTGCTGTTCCAGACGACGCACAACGCGGCAGAGGGCGCGGGCGCGGCGGCAACGGCGGCCGCGTGGCGCGCCCGCGCGTCACTGAACGGCCGCCGGGTGGGCCTGGCGCTGTCAGGCGGCAACGTCGACTCCGACGTGTTCGCCCGCGTGCTGGCCGGCGCCCCGGCCTGACGGCCTGACCTGCCGCGCTTGGACGGCGGCCGGCGGCGCCACGCGGGATGTATTCCTGAAACGCATGCACGTGCCTTCATGAATGCATTCGACGCAGAATCCGGGATCGGCCCGCCGGCGCGCGGTGCTACGATGCCCGCCCATGTCGCACAGCGGCCTGCCTCCCCGACAGGGTCTCTACGACCCCGCCGCCGAGCACGATGCCTGCGGCTTCGGCTTCGTCGTCGACCTCCACGCACGGCGTTCGCACGACATCGTCCGCAAGGCGCTCCACGTGCTCTCGAACCTCGAGCACCGCGGCGCCACCGGCTTCGAGAAGAACACCGGTGACGGCGCGGGCCTGCTGCTGCAGGTGCCGCACGGGCTGCTGGCCGCGCGTTGCCGGGCGCTCGGCTTCGACCTGCCGGCGCCGGGCGACTACGCCGTCGGCGCGATCTTCCTCCCGCAGGATCCCGCCAGCAGGCAGGCCTGCGTGCGCGCGCTCGAGACGGTGGTGCGCGCCGAGGGACAGACGCTGCTCGGCTGGCGCGAGGTGCCGGTCGACAACGCCACGCTGGGCGCCACGGCCCGCGCCGCCCAGCCCGCCATCCGCCAGGTCTTCGTGGGCCGCGCGCCGGAGATCCCGGCTGGCGATGCCTTCGAGCGCAAGCTCTACGTGATTCGCCGGCTGGTGGAGAAGACGGTGGCGCGCACCGCGCTGCCGGGCCGCGACCAGTTCTACGTGGCGAGCCTCTCGGCGCGGACGCTCGTCTACAAGGGCATGCTCAACGCCGACCAGCTGCGCGAGTTCTATCCCGACCTGCGCGACGAGGCGCTGACCTCCGCGCTCGCCATGGTGCACTCGCGGTTCTCCACGAACACGTTCCCCTCCTGGTCGCGCGCCCACCCCTACCGCTACATCTCGCACAACGGCGAGATCAACACGCTGCGCGGCAACGTGAACTGGGTGAAGGCCCGGCAGCGGATGTTCGCCTCGCGCCTGTTCGGCGACGACCTGCGCAAGGTGCTGCCCGTCATCGACCTCGAGGGCTCCGACTCCGCCATGTTCGACAACATGCTGGAGCTGCTCACGCTCGCGGGCCGGTCGCTGCCCCACGCCGTCATGATGATGGTGCCCGAACCCTGGAGCCGCCACGAGTCGATGAGCGCGGCGCGCAGGGCGTTCTACGAGTTCCACGGCTGCCTCATGGAGCCGTGGGACGGCCCGGCCTCGATAGCCTTCACCGACGGCACGCGCATCGGCGCCATCCTCGACCGCAACGGCCTGCGCCCCTCGCGCTACCTCGTCACGCGCGACGGCCTCGTGGTCATGGCGTCGGAAACCGGCGTGCTCGACATCCCGGCCGACCGCATCGTCGAGAAGGGACGCCTCAGGCCCGGACGCATCTTCCTCGTCGACACGGCCGAGGGGCGCATCGTTTCCGACGATGAGATCAAGGACACGCTGGCGGCCAGCGAGCCATGGGGGCGGTACCTCGGCGCGCACCTCATCCAGTTGCGCGACCTGCCGGAGCCGCCCGCCGTCATCGGCCCCGATCACGAGACCGTCCTCCGCCGGCAGGAGACCTTCGGCTACACGCTCGAGGACGTGCGGATGATCGTCGGCCCGATGGCCGCCACCGGCGCCGAGCCGATCGGCTCGATGGGCGCCGACATCCCGCTCGCGGTGCTCTCGGAGCGGCCCCAGGCGCTCTACGACTACTTCAAGCAGCTCTTCGCGCAGGTGACGAACCCGCCGATCGACGCCGACCGCGAGGCGATCGTGATGGCCATCGACCGGACGATCGGCCCCGAGGGCAACCTGCTCGAGCCCTCGCCCGAGAGCGCCCGCCAGGTGAAGCTGCCGACGCCGGTCCTGCTCAACGTCGAGATCGAGAAGGTGCGCGCGCTGGATGGCGGCCCGGCCGCGCGCGGCTTCCGCGCGATCACGCTGCCGATGCTCTTCCGGGTGCAGGAGGGCGGCGCGGGCCTGCGCCGGGCCCTCGAGGGGCTGCGGCGGCAGACCAGCGAGGCCATCGCCGAAGGCCACAACATCGTCATCCTGTCGGACCGCGGGCACAACGCGCAGGAGGCGCCGATTCCGGCCCTGCTCGCCGTGTCGGCCGTGCAGCACCACCTGCTCGAAGAGGGCTCGCGCACGAAGGTGAGCGTCATCGTCGAGTCGGGCGAACCGCGCGAGGTCCACCACTTCTGCCTGCTGATCGGCTACGGCGCGAGCGCCATCAACCCCTACCTCGCGTTCGAGACCATCCACGACCAGATCCGGCAGGGCCTGCTCGCGGGCGACGCCGCCGAGGCCGAGAAGCGCTACGTGAAGGCGGTGAACAAGGGCATCGTCAAGGTGATCGCCAAGATGGGCATCTCGACGATCCAGAGCTACCACGGCGCGCAGGTGTTCGAGGCCATCGGCCTCTCGCAGGACTTCGTCGACGAGTACTTCACGGGCACGCCGACGCGCATCGGCGGCGTGGGCATCGACGCGATCGCCCGCGAGGTGCGCATGCGGCACTTCTGGGCGTACCCGTCGCGGCCGGTGGTGCACACCACGCTGGGCACCGGCGGGCACTACCGCTACCGCGCCGACGGCGAGCCGCACCTCTTCAACCCGGAGACGATCCACTACCTCCAGGCCGCCTGCCGTACGGGCGACTACCGGCTCTTCAGGCGCTATTCGGACCTGGTGAACCACCAGGGCCGGCACCCGGTCACGCTGCGCGGCCTGATGGACTTCCGCCCGCAGGCCCGCTCGATTCCCCTCGATGAGGTGGAGCCGGTCGAGAGCCTCCTCGCCCGCTTCAAGACCGGCGCGATGTCCTACGGATCGATCAGCCAGGAGGCACACGAGGCGCTGGCCATCGCGATGAACCGGATCGGCGGCAAGAGCAACACCGGCGAGGGTGGCGAGGACCCGGCGCGCTACCGGCGCGAGGCCTCGGGCGACTCGCGCAGCAGCGCCATCAAGCAGGTGGCCTCGGGCCGCTTCGGCGTCACCAGCGAGTACCTCGTCAACGCGCGCGAGATCCAGATCAAGATGGCGCAGGGCGCCAAGCCGGGCGAGGGCGGGCAGCTGCCGGGGCCCAAGGTCTACCCCTGGATTGCGAGGGTGCGGCACGCCACGCCCGGCGTCGGGCTGATCTCGCCGCCGCCGCACCACGACATCTACTCGATCGAGGATCTCGCGCAGCTGATCCACGACCTGAAGAACGCCAACCCCGGCGCACGCATCAGCGTGAAGCTGGTGAGCGAGGTGGGCGTGGGCACGGTGGCGGCGGGCGTCGCCAAGGCGCATGCCGACGTGATCCTGATCAGCGGCTACGACGGCGGCACCGGCGCGTCGCCGCTCACCAGCATCCGGCACGCGGGCGCTCCCTGGGAACTGGGGCTGGCCGAGGCGCACCAGGTGCTGGTGCTCAACAACCTGCGCAGCCGCGTCGTGCTCGAGACCGACGGCCAGCTCAAGACGGGCCGCGACGTGGTGATCGCGGCGCTGCTCGGCGCGGAGGAATTCGGCTTCGCCACCGCGCCGCTCGTCGCGCTGGGGTGCGTCATGATGCGCGTGTGCCACTCCAACACCTGCCCCGTGGGCGTGGCGACGCAGGATCCGCGCCTGCGCCGCAACTTCACGGGCGACCCGGACCACGTGGTGAACTTCATGCGCTTCGTGGCGCAGGACGTCCGCGAGCTGATGGCGCACCTCGGCTACCGCACGCTGCCGAAGATGGTGGGGCGCAGCGAGCACCTCGAACTGCGGCGCGGGCTGGATCACTGGAAGGCGCGCACGCTCGACTTCTCGCGCATCTTCTTCAAGCCGAGCGTGCCGCGCGACGTGAAGCGCACCTTCCGCCACCCCCAGGAGCACGGCCTGGAGGACGCCCTGGACGCCACCACGCTGATCCCGCTGTGCCGGCCCGCGCTGGAGAACCGCACGCCGGTCACCGCCACGCTGCCCATCAACAACGGCAACCGCGCCGTGGCGACCATGCTGGGCAGCGAGGTGACGCGCCGCCACGGGGGCGACGGACTGCCCGATGACACCATCCGGTTGCGATTCCGGGGGTCGGCGGGCCAGAGCTTCGGCGCGTTCGTTCCGCGGGGCATCACCCTGCGGCTCGAGGGCGACGCCAACGACTACATCGGCAAGGGCCTGTCGGGCGGCCGCATCGTCGTGGTGTCCCCAATCGACGCCAGCTTCGTCGCCGAGGAGAACGTCATCATCGGCAACGTCGCGTTCTACGGCGCGACGGCCGGCGAGGCGTTCATCCGCGGCGTGGCCGGCGAGCGCTTCTGCGTGCGCAACAGCGGTGTCGTTGCCGTGGTGGAGGCCGTCGGCGATCACGCCTGCGAATACATGACCGGCGGCATCGTCGTGGTGCTCGGGCCGACGGGACGCAACTTCGCCGCGGGGATGTCGGGCGGCGTGGCGTACGTGCACGACGAAACGGGCGGCCTCCCGGCGCGCTGCAACCAGGAACTGGTCGGCCTCGGCGCGGTGGTCGAGCCCCGCGAGGCGGAGCGTCTGCGGACGCTGGTCGAACGCCACGCGACGCTCACCGGCAGCCAGCGGGCCTACGCGCTGGCCGCCGACTGGGACGCCGCGCTGCGCCGCTTCGTGCGCGTGATGCCGCACGACTACCAGCGGGTGCTCCAGGCGCAGCAGCGGATGCGGGAACAGGGGCTGCAGGAGGAGGAGGCCGTGATGGCGGCCTTCGAGGACAACGCGCGCAGCCTGGCGCGCGCGGGGGGCAACTGAACGACGCCCGTGGCGCGAGGCCCGGGGCCAGACCCCGAACCCGGACACGTGGCAAGCCGGACCGTCGCGCAGGGCAGGGAGTGGGATCAGCGTGGGCAAGCTCACCGGATTTCTCGAGTTCGAGCGTGAACTGCCGCCCGACCGCGCCCCCGGGGCCCGCGTGGGCGACTGGCAGGAGGCCGGCGGCCAGGCCACCGACGCGCAACTCGCACGGCAGGGCGCCCGCTGCATGGACTGCGGCACGCCGTTCTGCCAGGCCGGCAAGGTGGTCAACGGGATGGCGATGGGCTGTCCCCTCAACAACCTCATCCCCGACTGGAACGATCTGGTCTACCGCGGCCTGTGGCACGAGGCCAGCGTCCGCCTCCACCAGACCAACAACTTCCCGGAGTTCACCGGTCGCGTGTGCCCCGCGCCATGCGAAGGCTCGTGCACGCTCGGACTGATCGACCGGCCGGTGACGATCAAGGCGATCGAGCGCGCCATCGCCGACCGCGCCTCCGACGAGGGATGGCTCACCCCCGACGTCCCGGCCGCGCGCACCGGCAAGAGGGTCGCCATCGTCGGATCGGGGCCGGCCGGACTCGCCGCGGCGGCGCAGCTCAACAAGGCCGGCCACACGGTGACCGTCTTCGAGCGCGCCGACCGGATCGGCGGCCTGCTGATGTACGGCATCCCGAACATGAAGCTCGACAAGCGGCTCGTGAACCGGCGCGTGCGGCAACTGGCCGACTCCGGCGTGCGGTTCGTGACCGGCGTCGAAGTGGGACGAGACGTCCCCGCCGGGCGGCTGGTGGCCGACCACGACGCCGTCGTCCTGTGCTGCGGGGCCACCGAAGCACGCGACCTGCAGGTGGAGGGGCGTGGCCTCGCGGGCATCCATCTCGCGATGGAGTTCCTCGGCCGGAACACGAAGAGCCTGCTCGACTCGGACCATGCCGATGGCCAGTTCATCTCGGCGAAGGACCGGCGCGTGGTCGTGATCGGCGGCGGCGACACGGGCACCGACTGCATCGCGACGGCGTTGCGCCACGGCGCGGCCCGCGTCACGCAACTCGAGATCCTGCCCGCGCCACCCGACGGGAGACCGGTTGACAACCCCTGGCCACAGTGGCCCAGGGTGCTGCGCACCGACTACGGCCACGAAGAGGCGATTGCGCTGCAGGGCGCCGACCCGCGCGCGTTTGCGGCGCAGACCACCCGCTTCGCTGGCGATGCCGACGGGCGCGTGCGTGAGGTGCACACCGTGCAGGCGGAATGGCGCCGTGGACACGACGGCCGCCTGTCGGTGCACGCGGTGCCCGGCAGCGAGCGCATGGTGCCGGCCGATCTGGTGCTGCTGGCGCTCGGTTTCGTCGGGCCTGAGAAGCGCGGCCTCGTCACCGATCTCGGCCTCCGGCTCGACGAGCGCGGCGCCGTCGTCACCGACGGCGAGAAGATGACCAGCGTGCCGGGCGTGTTCGCCGCCGGCGACATGGTGCGCGGGCAGTCGCTGGTCGTGTGGGCGATCAGCGAAGGGCGCAAGGCCGCTCGCGGCGTGGATCGGTACCTGATGTACGGCGAGACGCACCTGCCCTAGACACGTTCTAAGCGTTTGTTCGTGAGAAGTGAAGCAAGTTTTTCAGGCGGCGGCAAGGGCGGCCTCCTCGTGGAGTCTGCGGATTTCGGTGTCGAGTTGATCGAGGGCGTGCCGGAGCGGCCCCGGAAGGGCGTCGTTGGTCGCGAGGAGAGCGGGCCACGTGGGCCGGAGGACGCGGACGTACAGCTTGCTGTAGAAGTACGCGACCTTCAGTCCATAGGTCGTGGTCGTGTAGCGGTGGGTCTTCGGAATCCGGTGAATGAGGCCCTTGAGCCGTAGGCGGCGGAGGTCGTAGGTCATCTGGGCGGCGGAGTACGGCCGGCCGAGCAGCGCGGCGACGTGGGGGCGCAGGTCGCGGTTGT